>Ga0302323_100000211_pt1 | contig 44322 bp, 32 predicted proteins | sample Fen_T0_3_FD_201950 | JGI IMG/M metagenome (GOLD analysis project Ga0302323, IMG submission 201950) | Peat permafrost microbial communities from Stordalen Mire near Abisko, Sweden - Fen_T0_3 | ecosystem: Environmental > Terrestrial > Soil > Wetlands > Permafrost | place: Sweden: Abisko...
TAGCCGCCGGTCTTCTCGTAGCCGGCGACCGTGCGCGCTTCCGGGTTGCCGAACCGCGCGGTGACAAGGTGCGTGCCGATCTCGGCGGGCATTACACGACCTCCGACTCTGGGTGCGGCTTGGCCTTGAGCCGATCGACGAGGCCACCGACCTGCTCGGCCTTGATGTCGAGCAGGTACTCGGTGCCGACCACGGCGCACGGTGCGTTGGCGCACGCGGCGATGCACTCTTCCTCGACGAGCGAGAACTCGGCGTTGGACTCGCCGGCCTTGAGCCCGAGCGCCTTCTCGAACGCGGCGAGCACCTCGAAGCCATCGCGCAGCATGCACGAGATGTTGGTGCACATCCGGATCGTCTGCCGGCCTCCCGGCTCTCGCCGGTACATGGTGTAAAACGTCGCGACGCCATAGACGTGCGCGTACGGTAGATCGAGCGTTCGCGCGACCAGTCGGAGCGCGTCATCAGATAGATGTCCGTGCTCCTTCTGCGCGAGATGCAGCGCTGCCATCACGACCGGCTTCTTGGTCGGATAGCGCTCGCACGCTGCCGCGATCTTATTCTTGGCGTCCGCGGAGAATTCAAGTGACATCGGGATGTTGCCCTTGGCCGAACCGCGGGAAAAATAGGGGGTCGAGCCAGCCGCGTCAATCCGCACAGAAGCCAAACCGCGAGCCCGTGCCCCACAACCGTCCGCGCCGAGCCGTGATAGTAGATCGTCCCGATGCCTGAGGACGTCCCGCTGAGCCGTATCGAGCGGTTCGCCGCGCGCTTTGCCGAGATCGCCAACCAGGACCCCCGCGCCAAGTGGCTCCAGACCCGGTTCCTGCGCGGCGTATCGTACGTGTGGGTCCGGGCGGGCCTCGCCCGCCGCGTCCTGGTCGAGGGCCTCGACGAGCTGGTCGCATTTCGCCCCGAAACCGGCGTCATGCTGGTGTCCAACCACCGCAGCTTCTTCGACCAGTACGCGATGCTGCTCGCCTGCTACATGGGTCCGGTCCCGTGGGCCAAGCGGCTGTACTTCCCGGTCCGCAGCAACTTCTTCTATGATCAGCCGCTGGGCATCGCGGTCAACGCGGCGATCGCCGGCGGCGCGATGTACCCGCCGATCTACCGCCAGTCAGAGCGCCGCGTGCTCAACGAGGAGGCGCTCGATCGCATGGTCGAGATCGTCCGCCAGCCCGGCAACGTGCTCGGCATGCACCCCGAGGGCACGCGCGGCAAAGGCGACGATCCCTACAAGTTCCTGCCGGCGCAGCCCGGGGTCGGCAAGCTGGCGCTGGTCGGCCGGCCGACGGTGATCCCGGCGTTCATCCACGGCCTGGGCAACAGCGCGCTCGACGATGTCCGCGCCAACTTCACGCGCGACGCGCGCGGCAGCCGCGCGGTGATCTCGGTGTTCGGCCCGCCGATCGACTACAGCGATCTGTGCGTCGAGAAGCCGCGGCCCACGCTCTACAAGAAATGCGCAGACCGCTTCATGCTCGAGATCGGCAAGCTCGCCACGCGCGAGCAGGCGCTGCGCGCCGAGCTGGCCGCCGGCCGGATCGCCGAGGACGACCCGCGCTGGATCGACAACCGCCCGGTCAGCAAGCTCTACGCGTTCGAAGGCCGCGACTAAGCGGTCGTCCGCGCGGCGGGCCCATCGCCACGGCCGGTCGCGATGGGTCCGCGGCAACCGGACAGCGTCCGGCGCGTCGACCGCGCCTGTGAGCCGGACGATCCGGACGGGCGTGACGGGTGTGGCGCCGCCGATACCCGCGATCTTTCACGAGAAAAAACCTCCCGGCGAGGTCCGACCCAGGCGTATGTTCGGCAAAGCCATGAGCGGCCGTGCCATCCTCGCAGCTGCGTGTGGGTTCGCGGCCGCGGCGTGCGCTGCCTCGGATCCTGACGAGGTCGCGAGCGAGGCGCAGTTCGCCACCGCCTGCGCCGACGGCCCGACGATCCAGGGCATCGACGTCTCCGCGTACGAAGCCAGCGTCGACTGGACCTTGGCGCGCGCGGCCGGCATCGACTTCGCGTTCGTCCGCGTCAGCGACGGCGCGACCTACCTCGATCCGAGGTTCCCCGCCTACTGGGCGGGCGCCCGGGCCGCCGGCGTCGTCCGCGGCAGCTACCAGTTCTTTCGGCCCGCCGAAGATCCGATCGCCCAGGCCGACCTCCTGCTCGACCGCATGGGACCGCTCGAGCCCGGCGATCTGCCGCCGGTGATCGACGTCGAGGTCTCGGGCGGCCTCTCGAAGCCCGCGGTGGCTGCTGCCGTGCGCGCCTGGGTCCACCGCGTCACCGAGCGCCTCGGCCGCCCGCCGATCGTCTACGCCGGCCTCTACTCCTGGCCCGATCTGACCGGCGCCGCCAACGTGACGACGTCGCCGCTGTGGGTCGCGCAGTACACCAGTCAACCGTGCCCCAACATCCCGTCGCCCTGGACGCGCTGGAGTTTCTGGCAACACTCGTCGACCGGCCACGTCGATGGCGTCCCGGGCCAGACCCTCGACCTCGATCGGTTCAACGGCACGCTCGACGATCTGCGCGCGTTCGCCGGGCCGGGCGTGTGCGGCGACGCCGTGTGCAGCGGCGGCGAGGGGCCCGAGACCTGCGTCCAGGACTGCCCACCGTGCGGCACGCTCCCACCCGAGGGTGGCACGATCGACGATGGCGACGCCTGCTTCGTCGGCGGTGGCCCGGCGGCCTACCTGCGCAGCGTCACCACGGCAGGCGACCAGGGCGACCTGATCTGGACCCACGCCACGGCCTCGGACACCGAAGCCAACTTCGCGCAGTGGAACCTCAACTTCCAAGCTGCCGGCCGCTACCAGGTCGACGCGTACACCGCGCACGGCTACGCGGGCTCCCGGCGCGCCACGTACCTCGTCGAAGCCAGCGCCGCGCCGATCGCGGTCACGATCGACCAGACCGCGACCGACGGCTGGCAATCGCTGGGCGCCTACGACTTCCAGGCCGGTGGCGCGCAGTCGATCCACCTCGGCGACAACACCGGCGAGGCGTCGAGCAAGAACGTCCAGCTCGTATTCGACGCGATCCGCCTGACCCGCCTCGCCGACGACGATCCGGGCATGCCGTCGATTCCTCCGGCCGAGGGATCCCAGGATCCGTCGCCGGGCGGGTCGACGGATCCGCCGCCCGGCGATCCGGGCGCGCCGGAGACGCCATCGGATCCAGCGCACGCCCCCTCCAGCGCCGGCTGCGCCGCGAGCCCTGCCAGCAGCAGCGCGGCCGGCCTGGTCGCGCTGGCGCTCCTCGCGCTGCGCCGGCGCCGCCCAGCCCGGCGAGCCCTCGCGCCGGCGGCGCTGCGACGAGCGGGTGGCTTCCCCGACCCTGCGCTCCGGGTCAGCTGTGGAGCTCGCGGAGCACGCGGTAGAACGCAGCCTTCCGCTCGAACCCGATGCCCAGCGTCTCGGGCGGTTTGATCTGGCTATCCACGACCACCGCGTCGTCGGCGAACCCGCCGGTCGGGTAGAACTCGCCGGGGTACGACTCGTTGCCACCGAGCTTCATCGCGGCGGCGATATGCAGCGAGAACTGGTGACCGCCGTGGGGGACGCAGCGGCGCGGCGACCAGCCGTGGGCGCGCAGCATGTCGAGGATCCGGAGGTATTCGGTGAGCCCGTACCCCAGCGTCGGATCGAACTGCAGGACATCGCGATCCGGCCGCATCCCGCCGTAGCGGATCAGGTTGCGCGCGTCCTGCAGCGAGAACAGGTTCTCGCCGGTCGCGACCGGCCCCGGGTAGTGCTCGCACAGCGTGGCGTTGAGCTGGTAGTCGAGCGGGTCGCCGACCTCCTCGTACCAGTACAGGCCATACGGCTCGATCGCGCGCCCGTACTCGAGCGCCGTCGCGAGGTCGAAGCGGCCGTTGACGTCGACGGCGAGCCGCGAGCCATCGCCGCCCAGGACCTGCAGCGCGGCCTGGATCCGCGCGAGATCGGTCGCGAGATCGGCGCCGCCGATCTTCATCTTCACGACCCGGTAGCCGAGATCGACGAACCGCTTGATCTCGTCCTGCAGATCGTGCAGGCCCTTGCCGGGCGCGTAGTAGCCGCCCGCGGCGTAGACGAACACCGACGCGTCGGGCTTGCCGTCGCCGTAGCGCTCCGAGAGCCAGCGGTACAGCGGCTGCCCCGCGATCTTCGACGCGAGATCGAACAGCGCCATGTCGACCACGCCGACCGCCACCGAGCGCTCGCCGTGGCCGCCCGGCTTCTCGTTGCGCATCATCGCGGCCCACGCCTTGGCGGGCTCGAACTGACCATCGCTCGACAGCAGGCTGTCGGGCGGCGCGGCGAGCAGGCGCGGCAGGATGCGGCGGCGCAGGATCTCGCCGGCGCTGTAGCGCCCGTTGGAGTTGAACCCGTAGCCGACCACCGGCGCGCCGTCGCGCATCACGTCGCTGACGATCGCGACGATCGAGCAGTCCATCGCCGAGAAGTCGATCCAGGCGTTGCGGATCGACGAGCTGATCGGAACGACACCTTCGCGCACGGCGACGATCTTCATCGGTGCCCTCTCATACCGTACAACCTGTGAGCAAGGCTAGCCGCGATGGAGCGGCGCCCGCCGCGCGTCAGCGGGCGCGCAGCTGCAGGCCGGCCATCTGTGCGCGAAGCTTGGTCAGGTTATCGAGGACATCGCGCGCGCCCCAGCTCGGCTGGCAGGTGCCGCCGACGCACTGCGCGCCGGTATTGCCGAACAGCCGGCACAGATCCCAGAACAGGATGCCGCCGATCGGGCGATCGAGGTGATGATCGAGCGCCGCGAGGATCTGGCTCATCGCGCCGAGGTCGAGGTAGTTGCTGCCCGCGCAGCCCTGGCAGCCCGGCTTGCCGAGCACCATGCGATCGGCGCCGAAGCCGCCGAACGCCGCCCACGGCCCGGGGAAGAACCGGTACGCGAACCACGGGTTCTGTGGATCGGTCGCATCGCCGAACGCCGGCCAGCCGTTGGACAGGTTCGCGTAGTTCTGCGCCGTCGAGGTGACCTGCGCCTCGGGCGTCGAGCCGCCGCCGCAGCACGTCGCCTGCCCTGCGTTGTAATACTGGATGCCGTAGTAATCGAGCCGCGGCGTCCCGTCGGCGCGCGTGCAGTCGTGATCCAGCCGCGCCAGCACCCACGGCGCGTCGTCGTTGCTGGGCTGCTGGCACTGGCCGCCGAGCGTGGCCTGCGGATCGAGCGCGTCGCCGACGTTGGGGGCCGCGCACAGACCATTGCCGACCTGCGGCACGAACGCGACGAGGAACTCCGGCGGCACGGCGTTGATCAGATCGCGCGTCGCGAGATACTTGTCGGTGGCAGGGCCGTAGTATCCGCCGAGCTCGATGTCGATATCGAAGCCATCGACCACGATCGCGTTCTGGTCGTGGAACAGCCCGGCGACCCGCGCGATCTCGGCGTGCATCCCGGCGACGCCGACCGCGTCGCGCCACGCCAGAAACCCGGTCGAGCCGACCTCGCCGCCGATCGACAGGTAGATCTTCTTGCCGTGCGCCTGGGCCGCGGCCATCGCGTCGCGCAGCGTCGGCGCCAGCGCGAAGTTGGTCGTGCTGCCGGACGACGCGGCCCAGATCTCGCCGGGATCGGTCTGGATCTGGATGCCGCCGCTGCCGCGCTGGAACGACAGAAACGACAGCACGTAGTGCGTGATGGGACTGACGCCGTCGTCTTCCCACTGCTTCACGTGGTTCGTCGCCGGATCGGGATCGGCGAGGCAGACGCCGCCGTTGGCCCCGGCGCCGAAGCCGCACAGACAGTTGACGTACGCGACCAGCCGCGGCGAGCTCCCCGACACGGGCGCATCCGGCGTCGACTGCGTCGGTGCGTCACATCCGGTCGTGCACGCCGCGCCGCCATCGCCGCTGCCATTCCCGCTCCCCGCGGTGGCGCCATCGCGGGCGCCGCCATCGCCGGTCACACCGCAGCTGCTGCACGGCGCGACCTCGGCGCCACAGCCGATCAGGCCGACGATCGCGACGAGCAGAGGCAGACAAACAAACTTCATACCGCGACAGAGCGCCAGCCGCGGCGTTTCGGGTCAATTGCCCCAACGCCCTGGAATCGCTACGGGACGGAGACGGCGACCGCGCGGCCGGGCCGACCGGTCGAAGACACCGCCCGCACCTGGGTCGACGCGATCGCCGGCGGGTTCGCCGGATCGAGCGTCGTCCACGCGCCGGCCGCGTCCTTGTACTGGATCGTGAGGCCGGGGGTCGCCACGTTCGCGGACAGCTTGCCGCTGGTGATCTGCGCGCCCGGCACCTCGATGCGGTACGCGACCTGCGCCTTGTCGAGCTTGGGCAGCTCCTTGTGGCCGAGCACGTTGGCGAACCGCTGCCAGTCGGTGGTCAGCTTGGCCTTGTCGATCGGCGCGTCGTGCGCGGTGCCGTCGGCCGGCTCCCAGTCAGCCCGGTGCCACGCGCGCTCGGCGAGCGCGAGCAGGCGCGGGAACACCATGTAATCGACGTTCTCGTCGCTGCGCACGGTCTCGGAGAACTGCGCGCCCTCGAGCCCCACCACGTTGCCCGGGCGGGCGAGATCGATCACCGGTTGCTTCACGTCCGCCGTCGGAACGAACACGTTCGTATAGTCGTTGCCCACGCGGTCGACCGAGAGCTGCGAGTTGGCCGGCAGGTTGCCCGAGATGTACGAGAACAGCTTGCGGACGCCGGTGAACCGGGTCGCCCAGTAATAGCCGCGCTCCTTCGGATCCGCCTCGTACGGATGATCGAGGTAGAGGAAATCGGGCGACGTCAGGACGACCTGGTAGCCCGCATTGGCCAGCTGGTACGCCGTGTTGTCCCACCAGAACAGCGTGGACCACCAGTTGACGCTCGCGCCGTTGCCCCCGAGGTCCGACGCGATATCGAGGAACACCTTGGTCGGCTTGCCGTCCTGGGGCACGGACTTGCGCAGGCCGTCGGACCAGCCGCGAATGCCGAGCCCGCGATCCTTGGCCAGCTGGTTGACCCTGCGGATGAAGTAGCCGTGCACGTCGTCGACGCTCTTGACCTGATCGCTCGTTGCGTACAGCGCGGTGCAGGCCGGCGAAGCCGACCATGCACCCACGCCCACCTCGTCGCCACCGACGTGCCAGATCGAGAGCGTGGCGCCGGCCGTGGCGTACATCTTCTTGACCTCGTCCATCACCTTGCCGACGAACGCAAACGTCGACTCGAGGCACGGGTTCAAGGCGTTGTCTTTGTAGTACTGCGTCGACAGATACACCGACTTGTCGGCAGGATCGCTGAGCAGATAGGTCTTGTCGCCGGCGATGGCCGCGCGCGCCTCCATCGACTTGATCGCCGCGCGGACGTGGCCCGGCATGTCGAACTCCGGGATCACGTTGATGAAGTGCGCCTTGGCCGAGGTCAGGATCGCGACGAAGTCGGCGACCGACAAGTGGCCCGTGCCGGTGGTATCGGTCGACGGGCCGGAGCCGAGCTGCGGCAGGAGGCAGTGCTGCTCGGTCAGATCGTGACAGCGCTGGCTGCCGACCGCGGTGAGCTCGGCCAGCCCGAGGATCTCGAGCCGCCAGCCTTCGTCGTCGGACAGGTGCAGGTGCAAGCTGTTGAGCTTGTAGGCCGCGGCCTGGTCGATGACCTTCAGGATCTCGCCCGCCGAGTGGAAGTTGCGCGCGAGGTCGATCTGCACGCCGCGGTACGGGTAGCGAGGCGCGTCGTACGCCACGGTGGCGAGCGGGATCTTCGTGCCGCTCGCCGGCACCAGGCCGGCCAGCGTCTGCAGGCCATAGAACGCGCCCGCGCGGTCACCGCCGATGATCGTCACGCCCTCGGCGCTCACCTTCAGCGTGTAGGCCTCGGCCGTCGCCTGGGTCGTGAACGCCGGATCGACCGTGACCTTGACCGCGACACCGGATTTGGCCGCGGAGATGCCCAGCGTCTGGAAGTGCGCCTGGACGGCGGCGATCACGTCGTCGCCGAGCGCGGGCGCGTCGAGCGCGATGCCAGCTGCCAGATCGAGCGCCCCGGTGCCCGTCACCAGGGTCATGGGCGCCGGGATGACCTGGGCGGCGACCGCGCCGGCCCCCACGTCGTCGATCGCGGCGTTGTCGGCGAACCGGGTCGCCGCCGTCGCGAACACGCTGTTGTCGTCGGGCGTCCGCTTGACGACCTTGGAGTCGGTCAGCGGCGTGATGACGTCGCTCATGTCGGTGACGTCGGTGCTCTTGATCACCGCGGCCTGCGCGCCCTCGGCGGCCACGTAGAACCGCGGCATCACATCGGTCTCGCTGATCAGCCAGTATTCGGCCCTGAACGGGATCTCCACGGCCTGGCCGGCCTTCCAGCCGGTGAACGCCGCCGTGGGCTCGATCTTGTGCAGGTCGCCGTTGATGTGCGTGATCGTGAACTGGTCGGTGCCCACACTCAGCACCTTGCGGATGCTGCTGTAGTAGATCGTGAAACCGCTCGCCCAGTCGGTGCTGCTGGTGTTCTTCAGCACGAGCTTGCCGCTGAAGCACAAGCCGTACGGCGCGGTATCGGGGCAGTCTGCCACCGTGCCGCCCTTGCCATCCGGCTTGGTCGGTGCGTTGTCGAGAATGGTGACGTTGACTTGCAGGTTGGCGCCGATACTGTCGACCAGCGCCTGCGCGGGCCCGGGAGCTTGTGACGAGCCGCCGTCATTGCCGGTCGGGCCACCGCTGGGCGTCTTGTCGTCGCCGCACCCGCCAAGCGCGGCGACCAGCATTGCGCCCATCCAGCATGACAGTGTGACCGATTCTCGCTTCATCATGTATCCGCTCACATTCCCTCATAGGGTTGAATCCTGCGCGCACGTCGGCGTGTGCCGACCTGTGCACCATATAATACCAAACTAATACCACCAGGCTGGAACGCCAGGCAACCGAAACTTTCCAGCCTGCGGGTGCGGCCCCGGCGGCGCGGCAACGGCTCCGATCTCCGTCGTAAGCAGCGCTACGGCTTCCGCCGGCAAGGATCTTCAGCCCTCACCCTCTTTGGTATTTACATGGTCTTATACTGGTAGTAGAAGGGTCAGACCCGGAGGCGCTCGAGCGCCGCGGGCGCGACGTGCCCCCCACCCTCTCCCCCGTTGTCAGGAGGCTGCAAATGCTCGGTAGATTCCGATGGATCATTGCTGCGTTCGCCTTGTGCACCGCTCTCTGCGCACGCGAGGTAACAGCTCGCGCAGATACGTGCGCAGCCGCCTGGGTCTCGAGCCAGGTCTACACCGCCGGCAACCAGGCCAGCGAGAATGGCATCAACTACCAGGCCAACTGGTGGACGCAAAACGAAGATCCGGCGAGCCATAACGGGGGCGCGGGCAGTGGCCAATCGTGGACCAACATCGGCGCCTGTTCGGCCGGCGGCGGCGGGGGTACACCGATCGTGCAATTATTCGAACACTGTGGATTCCAGGGGTGGACCGCCAGCTTCACCACCACGGGCAACTTCAACACCGCGGACCTCGTGAGCCGCGGCGGAGTCGACAACGCGGCGTCCTCGATCTCGATCGCCGCGGGCTTCAAGGTCACGCTGTTCGACGGAAACCAGCAGACCGGGACCTCGATCGTGCTGACCGCCGGCGAGACCACCTGTTTCACCGCGTCGAACCTCAACTTCAACGACCTCGCCTCGTCGCTGCGCATCGAGGTCGACACCGGCGGCGGTGGTGGTGGGGGCGGCGGTGGCACCGGGACCGCGCGGTTCGCGCCCTACGCCGATATCAGCCTCGGCGTCGGCTCTCAGGTCGCGGTCAACGCGCGCGCCGCGGGGCTCAAGGGGATCACGCTGGCGTTCCTGGTCGACGGCGGCTGCACGGCCGTGTGGGGCGGCGGCCTGGGCAACGTCTCGAACGCGACGTTCCCCAACGGCACCACCGTCAAGTCGGCGATCGACGCGCTGGTCGCCCAGGGCACCTCGGTCATCATCTCGTGGGGCGGCGCGGCGGGCTCGATCCAGAGCTCGTGTAGCAACGCCGGCCAGGTCCAGGCGATGTATCAATCGGTGTTCAACGCCTATCCCAACATCGCGGGCCAGGACTTCGACATCGAGGGTGGCATCGACGTCAACGTGGTGGCCGCGGCGCTCAAGGGCCTCAAGGCCGCCAACCCCAGCAAGTCGGTCTCGCTGACCCTGCCGGTCTTGCCCACGGGCCTGGTCACCGCCGGCCTCAACATCGTCAACGCGTGCCACGCGCAGGGCTTCCACCCCGACACGATCAACGTCATGGCGATGGACTACGGCTCGGCCAACGACAACGGCGGCAACATGCTGCTGTCGGCCCAGCAGGCCGCCCAGGCGACGCGCAACCAGACCGGCGACATGATCGGCGTGACGCCGATGATCGGCGTCAACGACACCAACACCGAGGTGTTCACGGTGCAGAACGCCACCGATCTGATGAACTGGGCCAAGGGTCAGGCGTTCATCAACCGCCTCGCGTTCTGGTCGCTGGCGCGCGACAACGGCGGCTGCGCGAACCAGGGCTTCGCGTCTCCGACCTGCAGCGGCGTATCGCAGAACACCTGGCAGTTCGCCTCGATGTTCGCGCCGTTCTGACCCGCGTCGCTAACAAGCGCTGTCGCAGCGCCCGGCGAGATTGCTTGCCGGCACCGCGGGTGCCTATGCTCGCCACCAGCCGATATGCGCCCATCGCCTTTCTGGTTCCTGCTCGCCATCGCCGCGCTGGGCTCCGCATCACCGAGCGAGGCCGCGGTGAGCTGGCCCGCCGGCCAGCTGCTCCCGAGCTTCTCGACCCCGGCCTCGACGCAGGACCTGATCATCCCCACGTTCCCGTCGCCGCGCTGGGACGCCGAGGGCTCGTCGATCGCGCACGCGACCGGCCACCTCGATGGCGACGGCTGGCTGTGTCAGGTCGGGATCGACGCGCCCAACCTGTTCATGGTCTACGGCCCCTACGACACGACCTTACCCGTCGGCCCCAACACCGCGAACTATCGCTTGAAGATCGACAACAACACCGCGAACAACAGCGCGGTCGTTTCGATCGACGTGCGCGATAACACCACCGGCGCGATCCTCGCCGCGCAGACCATCACCCGCCAGCAGTTCTCGATCGCGGGCGACTGGGTGACCTTCTCGCTCCCGTTCACCCTGGCCACCGCGGGCGACGCGCTCGAATTCCGCGTCTACTGGATGGGCGGCGCTTACATCAAGGTCGACTGGGTCGGCGTCGATCGCGGCGCCGCGGCCGACGCCGCCGTGGTGTTCGCCTCCCTCAAAGGCGTGGTCAACGCGACGATGCCGCGGATCTTCTCCTACGAGGGCGACGCGTTCGCCGAGGGCCCTTTCACCTGGCTCCAGTCGCTCGGCCTGGGGTTCACCCAGGTCGCCGACCCCTTCACGCTGATCACCAAGTACCGCAGCGAGCTCACGGGTCTGGTCGTGTACGACGACGCGCAGCCCGACACCATGAACCTGGCGACCACGATCGCCGGTGGCCGCAAGGCGCTCGTCGCCCCGCCCTCGCTCGTGCCGCGCCTCACCGCGGCCCCCTACAACCTGCCGATCCTGGTCGACCTGCGCGGCCAGTTCACCAGCAAGCTCGCCGTGTACCAGACCCTGTTCACCACCTACTGGCCTACGATCACCCACCGCGTGATCCTGGGCCTCAGCCCGCAGCTCCACCGCGCCGCAGCGCGCGAATACGCCGCCGCCCTGGGCGCCGCCGTGATCTGGCTCGATCCGCGGATCGCCGCCGAGAACACCATGCTCGGCAACTTCCTGGCTTCGATGGGCCCAGGCACGGCCTACATGGGCTGGTGGCCCGACGAGGCGAGCGGCGTCGACGCGGCCTCGAAGTTCGGCATCGCCACGGTCGCGAGCGACTACTCGACCAACCTGACGGTGCACGGCGGCATGTCGCGCACGGTCAACGTCAAACCGGTGCCGCCCAAGCCGGTCCTCCAGAACAAGATCTACGTCGGCTTCGTGCTGAGCGACGGCGATAACCTCCAGTACGTCGAGCACCTGATGCGCAAGCTCTGGAGCGACCCCGGCCGCGGCCAGGTCCCGATGGGCTGGACCGTCTCGCCCTCGATGCTCGACGCCATGCCGGGCGCCCTCAACTACTACTACACGAGCGGCACGGCCAACGACGCGCTGCTCTCCGGCCCCTCGGGCTACGGCTACACCTACCCCAACAGCTGGCCGAGCCAGACCCAGCTCGATCAATTCGTCGCCCGCACCGAAGACTACACGCGTCGCGCCGGCCTGCGCGTCATCACGATCTGGAACACGATCACCGGCGCGACCAACGCCAACGTCGGCACGAGCTTCGCCGCCAACGCCCCCTCGCTCCTGGGCCTCACCGCCCAGAACACCGGCGGCGGCCTCACGATCTTCGGCGGCAAGCTCCCGAGCTTCGCGCTGTCCTGCAACTACTGCACGAACGAACAAGCGATGAAGGACTTCATCGCCTCGGCCGCCGCCGGCTGGAGCGGCAACGCCCCGCGCTTCATCCTCATCCAGGCCCAGCCCTGGCAAGGCGTCACCCCGACGAGCTTTCTCAACGTCAAGAACTCGCTCGGCGCCGACTACGTCGTCGTCCGCCCCGACAGCTGGTTTCAGCTGCTGCGCCAGGCCAACAACCTGCCGATCGAGCCGATCGCGACGCCCGCCAGCGGCAGCTACCGCCTCATCAACAAGAACAGCGGCAAGTGCATCGACGCCGCCGCCAGCGGCACCGCCAGCGGCACCGTGGTCCAGCAGTACACCTGCAACGGCACCAACGCCCAGCGCTGGCAGCTCACCGCCGTCGGCGGCGGCTACTACGAAGTCACCACCGCGAACAACCCCGCCCAGGGCTGGGACGTCACCGGCGGGACCGCCGCGACCGCCGACGGCGTCAAGGTCGAGCTCTGGACCTACGGCGCCGCCGCCAATCAGCAATGGCAAGCCGTCTGGGAGCCGGGCGATACCTACCACTTCATCGCGCGCCACAGCGACAAGTGCCTCGACGTCCCGGGCTCGTCGCTCGACGACGCCGTCGGGCTCCAGCAGTACACCTGCAACGCCACGGCCGCCCAGTCCTTCCAGCTCGCGGCCCCGTGACACGTAGGACCAGGGCGGCACGCAACACGACGCGCGCGCCGAGCGCGCGCGCATGGAACAAGCCGCTGTCGCTGTGCGGCGGCGCTGGGCTTCTCGCGCGCGTGGTCCCGCCGGCGACGACCGATCAGCGCCCCCGCGCCGGTAGACGTCCGGCATCGCGGAGCCTCAGCTCGCCGTCGCCACGGCCATGGCGATCAGTCCGTCGGTCATCCGGCGCAGCTCGGCGACCGTCGAGGTCGACGCCTTGAGGCCCTTGGTCGCGAGCATGAGGATGTGAGCTATGTCGGCCGCCGTCATCGCGCGCTTGCCCGGCATCGCCGGCTCGAGCAGCGCGGTGAGGTGGCGCTCGAACTGGGCGTACAGCGCGGTGGTCGCAGCGGGCGCATAGCTCGCGATGTTACCCAGCAGGTCGAGCCCGCTGGGCGAATCGGCGACCGACGCGAACGGCACGATGATCCAGATGTCGAACACCAGGGCGAGCTGCGCCTTGAGCGACTTCGCGCGCGGCAGGCGGGCCGCGACCTCGGCGTCGGCACGGGCGACGTGCTGCGCGCAGATCGCCGAGATCACGGCTTCCTTGTTGGCGAACTCGGCGTAGAGCGTCGGACGCGACAGCTCCGCGGCCTCGGCGATGTCGCTCATCGTCACCTTCTTGAAGCCGTGCTGATGGATCAGCCGGAACGCGGCCGCGAGGATCTTGTCGGTCTTCGATTCCATGACGATCTTACACTTTACAACCAATGTAAATATGTCAGTTTGACTTTACACCCCAAGGATACATGTAAAGTCATGAAACAAGCTACCACTGGCTACGCGGCGCTCGAGCGCGGCGGCCCCATCGTCCCGTTCAGCTTCGATCGCCGCGCGCTGCGGCCCCACGATGTCGCGCTCGAGATCCACTACTGCGGCGTGTGTCACACCGATCTCCACTCGATCGGCAAGTGGGGTCAGGAATTTCCGCTCGTACCGGGCCACGAGATCGCTGGCGTGGTCCGCGAGGTCGGCAGCGAAGTCTCGGCGTTCGCGCCGGGCGACGCCGCGCTGATCGGCACCATCGTCGATGCTTGCCGGACGTGCGAGGCCTGCCTGGCCGGTCAGGAGACGTATTGCCGCGCGTTCCCGACCGTGACCTTCGACGGCGTCGACCGCGTCGACGGCACTCGCACGCGTGGCGGCTACTCGAGCGCGTACGTCGCCGACGAGCGCTTCGTCTACAAGCTGCCGGCAGGCATGGATCTGGCGGCGAGCGCACCGCTTTTGTGCGCCGGGATCACGATGTACTCGCCGCTGCGCCACTGGAAGGTCGGGCCGGGCAGCACCGTGGGCGTCGTGGGGATCGGGGGCCTGGGCCATCTCGGGATCAAGATCGCGCGCGCGCTCGGCGCCCACGTCATCGCGTTCACCACCTCGGCGGCCAAGCTCGACGCCGCGGGCGCGCTCGGGGCGCACGAGGTCGTGAACTCGCGCGACCCCGCCCAGATGGAGCGCCAGGCGTTTCGCTGCGACTTCATCCTCGACACCGTCGCGGTGACCTACCCGATGGACGCGATGCTGCGCGCGGTCAAGCGCGAGGGCACGCTGTGCACGGTCGGCCTGCCCGACCGCCTCGAGTTCTCGCCGATGACGCTGGCGATGGGCCGGCGCAGCCTCGCGAGCTCCGGCAGCGGCGGCACCGTCGAGACCCGCGAGATGCTCGAGTTCTGCCGCGCCCACGGCATCGCGGCCGACATCGAGATCGTGCGGCCGGGGCAGATCGCGCAGGCGTTCGAGCGGCTCGAGCGCGGCGACGTCCGCTACCGCTTCGTGCTGGATCTCCGGCGCTGAGGTAGCTTCGGGAGCTCGCGGTCGTCGTCGTCGAATTCGAGCTCGCGATGCGCGACCGCGAACGCGAACGCCGAAGCACGGTGGCTCGGCCAGGCGATGTGCGCCGTTCGCATGACGCGACGTCGTTACGGCCGCGTCGCGGAGATTGCCAGCGCGTCCGCGACGCTGAGCGCCGTGACGGCCTGGTCGAGCCAGCGCTCCAGCGTCGTGAGATCTGCACACCCCTCGATCCGCGCGTCATCGCTCTCGGTCAGCACGAGCTGCCGGCAGGCGAGCACCCGGCGCAAGGCCGCACGCGCCTCGGTCAGCCGACCTTCGAGCCGACCTTCGAGCCGACCTTCGAGTCGAAGCTGCTGCTGCGTCTGGGGGCTTGCTTCGAGCAAGGCTTCGAGGATGTGCTGCCGGCGCGCCTCGATCTCGGGATCGTCGACCTTGCCAAACCTCGAGAGCAGCTCCTGACGCGTCGGCATCGACATCGGTAAGTATTCTAGCATGCTCAGCACCCAGTCGAGTGGTCTTCGTGGCGCCACCCAGCGCCCGAATGCATCGAGCGCCTGGCCGGATCGCGCCATGAGAAATGGGATCAATTCGTCGACAAGAGGCAGCTCGTTCGCCGCGATCCACAGGAATCGGCGCCACTGCGGTTCGATCCAGTAGCAGCCCGGTGCAAACCGCACCGGCTGCCGCATCGCGTCCAACCAGTCCGGCACGTGGGGCGCCACGAGCCAGAGCGGCTCCTCCCCGAGCCAACCCGCATCCGCGTCCTCGACTCGCTGGACCTGGCGAGCTTGCCGGCGGAGCAACGCTCGCTCGACCGCCTTGCGATCGAGGTGGTTGCCGGCGAGCTTCAGCTCGAGCATCACCTCCCCGTGCTGCATCACCTCGGGCCATGGCGACGCCAGGTGTTCCATCGCGCGCGGCCGACGGATCACGAGAATGCCGTCGCTCTGTACCTTCTCCAGTCGAATCTCGGGCGGATCTTGCCAGCCTGCGGCACCGCCCGTGATGCGCTCCGTCTCCTCGGCGAACGTCCGCTGGGCGAACTGCTCCAGGTGCCCCATGTAGTGACAAGATTACCGCCGCACGTTCATGTGCGCCAGTCGGCAGCACAGGTAACAGCAGCGTCGTGTCGAGATCGACATTTACGAAGTGTCGATCACGGCACGATCGCAACGCTGCTTCGCCGACGGTCCGCGGCGCTACTTCGAGCACCAGGGCACACCACCACCCCGCCGAGCTGGCTCAGCATCATTGCCTGTTACATGGCGGTCTCCAGGAATCCACGAACTGGCCTTTCCAGGACCACAGGGTCACTCAAGAACTGCCGATCAACGGGGTTCGGGAGGACTGGGCCTTGACCGAACGACCGGGACCAACGGTCAGTCCGCGTCGGCCGGATCGGCGTAGCCGAACGGATCGACCGGCATCGGCTGGGTCGGCATCGGCATGCGCGGCAGGGTCTTGGCGCTCGTCGCCGCCTCGAGCAAGATCCCGGCGAGCACCACCGACGCCTCGCGCAGATCCTCGGCCTTCAGGTGATCGAACGTATCGATGCCGCTGTGGTGCACGCGCGGCTCGTAGTCGAGCGGATCCTGGATGAACTGGTACCCGGGCACGCCGATCTGCTGCATGCCCTCGTGATCGGTCGAGCCGGTCGACGACGCGACCACCGCGCCGGCCCCCATGCTCGCGAACGGCTGCAGCCAGTCGTGGAGCATCGCCAGCGCGGCGACGTTGCCCTCGGCGTGGATCCCGCGGATCTTGCCCGAGCCATTGTCCATGTTGAAGTACGCGACCAGATCCTTGTAGCCGGGCTTCGGCGTGATCGGGAATCGCGTGCGCCACCGGATGTACTGCACGATGCTGCTCGTCGTCTCGTCGGCCGCCGGCCCCGGGCGCGTCGCCAGATACTTCTCGACGTACGCGCGCGAGCCGAGCAGGCCTTGCTCCTCGCCGGCCCACAGCGCGAACCGGATCGTCCGCTTGGGCCGCACGCCGAGCGCCGCCAGGATCCGCGCCGCCTCCATCACCGTCACGCTGCCCGCGCCGTTATCCGCCGCGCCGTCGCCCGCGGCCCAGCTGTCGAGGTGCGCGCCCGCCATCACGTAGCCGGCCTGGGGATCGCTGCCGGGGATCTCGGCGAAGATGTTGTAGGCCCTGGGGTCGTGATCGTCGAACTCCACGTTGCTGGTGATCTCCAGGGTCGGCGCCGGGCCGACCTTGGCCAGCCGCGCCAGCCGGCGGTAATCCTCCGCCGCGATCTCGATGCCGGGCAGCGCCGGGGTCTCCCCGACGCGATACGCGTAGCCCTCGCCGTGGACCAGCTTGCCGTCGCGGTACGACTGGCGCGCCCACGCCACGGCCTTCTCCGACTTGAGGAACGCGTCGATCTTGGCGACCAGCGAATAGCGCTTGAGCACACGCTCGAGCCGCGCCATGTCGGTGGGCTGCGGATAGTGATCAAGCTTGGCGATCGCCTCGGCGGTCAGGCGCTGGAACGGCGGCTCGCCGGGCTCGCTGCCGTCGTCGGGCAGGCTGATCAGCACGATCTTGCCGGCCAGCTTGCCGCGCCACGGCTCGAAGTCGCGCTCACGCTTGAGCGGCGCGACGACGATCGGCGCGGTGATCGTGCCGGTGGACGCCGGGGTCCACGCGACCGGGATCGCGGTCAGCTGGAGCGGCCGCGGCGCGGTCATCCGCACGCTCGACGAGACCACCGACCAGCCGCGCCCGAACTCGAAGCCCTCCTTGTGGACGTTCTTCAGGCCCCAGGTCTTGAACTGCGACTGGGTCCACGCCTCGGCCTGGCGCATGCCCGGCGAGTTGGTCATGCGTGGGCCGATCACGTCCATCAGGTGCTCGGCGGTCTGCATCACCTGGGAGTGGTTGAGCCCCTGATCGATGACGCGATTCATGTCGTCGGCGTTCTGCGCGATCGCGGGCAACGCGCCGAACGTGACGAGCACAGCAGCGAGTGATTTATACATCGTGTTTAGCTCCTGAAAACAGCTTGGGTTCCCGGGGCGTCACTCGGCTTCGGCCGGATCGTCGTACTTGAACGGTGTCGTCGGTGTCGGGGCGGTCGGCAGCCCCATGCGCGGCAACGTCTTGGCGCTGCTGGCCGACTCGAGCAAGAGCCCCGCCAGCACGACCGAGGCCTGGCGCAGATCCTCGGCCTTCAGGTGATCGAACGTATCAACGCCGCTGTGGTGCACGCGCGAGCCGTAGTCCAGCGGATCCTGGATGAACTGATAGGCCGGGACGCCCACGGCCTGCATCCACTCGTGATCGGTGCCGCCGGTCGGCGACGCGACCACCGCCCCGGCCCCCATGCTGGCGAACGGCTGCAGCCACTCGCGCAGCAGCGCGGTCACCGCGACGTTGCCCTCGGCGTGGATCCCGCGGATCTTGCCCGAGCCATTGTCGATGTTGAAATACGCCACCAGATCTTTGTAGCCGGGCCGCGGCGTGATCGGAAACCGCGTCGGCCAGCGCTCGTTCTGCTCGGAGAAGCTCTGCCCCGCGTTGCTCGGCGCCGGCGGACGCGTCGCCAGATAGCTCTCGATGTACGCCCGCGACCCCAGGAGGCCCTCCTCCTCACCGGCCCACAGCGCGAACCGGATCGTCCGCTTGGGCCGCACGCCCAGGGTCGCCAGGATCCGCGCGGCCTCCATGACCGTCACGCTGCCCGCGCCGTTATCGGCCGCGCCGTCGCCGGCCGCCCAGCTGTCGAGGTGGGCCCCGGCCATCACGTAGCCGGCCTTCGGATCACTGCCCGGGATCTCGGCCAGGATGTTGTAGGCCCTCGGATCGCTGTCCTCGAACTGGACGTTGCTCGCGACCTCGAGCGTGGGCGCCGGCCCGACCTTGGCGAGCCGCGCCAGCCGGCGATAGTCCTCCGCCGCGATCTCGAAGCCAGGCACCGCCGGGGTCTCGCCCGCGCGAAACGCGTAGCCCTCGCCGTGCACCAGCTTGCCGTCGCGGTACGACTGGCTCGCCCACGCCACGGCCTTCTCCGCCTTGAGGAACGCGTCGAGCTTGGCCGCGAACACGATCCGCTTGACCCATTTCTGGGTCTCCGCCGCCGCGAACACGGGCTGGACGTAGACGTCGCGCTTGGCGATGTCCTCGTCGGTGAGCCGCCGGAACGGCGCCGCGGCCGGCTCGCTGCCGTCGGTCGGCAGGCTGATGAGGACGATCTTGCCGGCCAGCTTGCCGCGCCACGCCTCGAAGTCGCGCGGCCGCCGCATCGGCGCCACGACGATCTGCGCGGTGATCGTGCCGCTCGTCGACGGCGTCCACGCCACCGGGATCGCGGTCAGCTGGAGCGGCCGCGGCACCGTCATCCGCACGCTCGACGACACGATCGACCAGCCACGGCCGAACTCGAAGCCCTCCTTGCGGACGTTCTTGAGCCCCCAGCGCTTGAACTGCGACTGGGTCCACGCTTCGGCCTGCCGCATGCCCGGCGAGTTCGTCATCCGCGATCCGATCGAGTCCATCAGGTACTCGGCGGTCTGCAGGACCTGCGAGTGGTTGAGCCCCTGATCGATGACCCGGTTCAGGTCGTCGCCTGGCTGGGCGACCGCGGGGGGCGCGATGGGCGCAATGAGCGCGACGAGCAGCGTGGCGAGGGTCGTACGCATGAGGTCTCCTGGAAATACCGGTCGCGAGGGGCCTGCGGTCCTGTTGCTGTCAGTCCGCGTCGTTCGGATCGTCGTACTTGAACGGGTTGGTCGGCGTGCCCTGGGTCGGCAGCGGCATGCGCGGCAGGACCTTGGCGCTGTTGGCTGATTCGAGCAGGAGCCCCGCGATCACCACGGCGGCCTGGCGCAGATCCTCGGCCTTCAGGTGATCGAACGTATCGATGCTGCTGTGATGGACGCGCGAATCGTAGTCGAGCGGATCCTGGATGAACTGATATCCGGGGATCCCCACCGCCTGCATGAACACGTGATCGGTGCCGCCGGTGGGCGACGACACGACCGACTTCGCGCCCATGCTGGCGAACGGCTGCAGCCACTCGCGCAGCAGCGACGTCGCCGCCACGTTGCCCTCGGCGTGAATGCCGTGGATCCGGCCCGAGCCATTATCGATGTTGAAGTACGCGACCAGCTCCTTGTGGCCGGGTTGCGGCGTGATCGGAAACCGCGTGCTCCACCGCGCGTACAGCTCGCGCGGGCTCTGCGCAGCCGCGCCCGGGGCCGGCGCGCGGGTCGCCAGGTACTTCTCGACATAGGACATCGAACCGAGCAGCCCTTGCTCCTCGCCGACCCACAGCGCGAACCGGATCGTCCGCCTGGGCCGCACGCCCAGCGTCGCCAGGATTCGCGCGGCCTCCATGACCGTCACGCTGCCCGCGCCGTTATCGGCCGCGCCGTCCCCGGCGGCCCAGCTGTCGAGGTGGGCGCCCGCCATCACGTAGCCCGCCTTGGGGTCGGTGCCCGGAATCTCGGCGATGATATTGTACGCCTTGGTGTCGCTATCGTCGTACTGGACGTTGCTGTTGAGCTCGAGGGTGGGCGCCGGACCGACCTTGGCGAGCCGCGCGAGCCGGCGATAGTCCTCGGCCGCGATCTCGACGCCGGGCACCGCGGGCGTCTCGCCGGGGCGGAACCCCGAGCCCTCGCCGTGGACCAGCTTGCCGTCGCGGTACGACTGGCGCGCCCACGCAACCGCCTTCTCCGACTTGAGGAACGCGTCGAGCTTGGCGGCGAACGCCGATCGCTTGATCCGCCGCTCGACCGAGTCGGGATCGACCTCGGGCTGGCGATACTTGTCCATCTTGCCGATGTCGTCCTCGGTGAGCCGCTTGAACGGCGGCTCGGCCGGCTCGCTGCCCTCGGTCGGCAGGCTGACGAGGACGATCTTGCCGGCGAGCTTGCCGCGCCACGCCTCGAAGTCGCGCTCGCGGCGCATCGGCGCGACGACGATCTGCGCGGTGACCGTGCCGTTGGTCGCCGGGGTCCACGCCACCGGGATCGCGGTCAGCTGGACCACGCGCGGCGTCATCATCCGGACGCTCGACGACACGATCGACCAGCCGCGGCCGAACTCGAAGCCGTCCTTGTGGACGTTCTTGAGGCCCCAGCTCTTGAACTGCGACTGGGTCCAGGCTTCTGCCTGGCGCATCCCGGGCGAGTTGGTCATCCGCGACCCGATCTGATCCATCAGGTGCGCCGCGGTCTGCATGACCTGCGAGTGGTTGAGCCCCTGGTCGATGACCCGGTTCATGTCGTCGGCCTGCTGGGCGGTGGCCGGCAGCGCTCCAAACATGACGAGCAAGGCAGCGAGAGTCTTCCGCATGAGTCGTAGTCTCCTGTTGGCGAGCGAGCATCGGCGGCTGACCACGCGCAGCGGCGAGCCCCGATGACAGCTCGACCCGTATATCATGCGCAAGCCACCGTTCGCGGGAATCCGCGGCAATCTACGGCGCTGCCGCACCCGTGTCGCAGACGAGTTTACGCTCGAGAAACATCGAGCTCCCGAAACTCACAAACCACCGCGACCTGCGGCCTCGGCGGGGCGCGGCGTGTCGCGGCGGCGGTCGCAGGTGCGCGGCCAGCCTCGGCGCCGCGCTCAAGGCGCCCTGGGCCGGATATCACACATCAGAATCGCATCCCATCGCGGCTCGACGTCGCTGATTGCGGCCAGGAGCGCGAGCCCGATGCCGGCCGGTCGTGCTCCCAGCGCTCGGCGAACGAGCCACCAGACGGCGAGCCCTCCCCGCCCTCGCCGCGCAGGGCCAGCCTCCGCTCGGCCCACCGGATCGCCGCGTCATGAAACGCAGGCTCGCCGGTGGCCTTCGCGAGGCGATGAGAGCGATGCAGCAGGCCCGCGGCTCCGCGACAAAGGCTCGCATCCCATCACACCAGCCTGCGCTGTGTCCTCGACGACGCTGCGTGCGCCTCGATCGCCGGTTGCTCGATCCAAGGTTGTAGCGCCCCCCAAACAGTTGCCAATGACATCTGTCGTTGTGACTCGGCCAATACCTGTACAGGAACACTCGCCCGACGTGAACATTCAAGTGCGCGGCGACGACGACGGCCGCCGCCGGTCCTTCGTGTCGACGAGCGTGGTCACCGCGATGAATGGTCGATTCAGCGTAGACGCGAGGTCAGTCGCCGCTCATCAGCTCGCCGAACGTGTCGTAGCTCTTGCCGTTGAACCTGGCGAGCCGCATCTGCGTGATCGGCTTGAAGTCGGTCGCGCTGGTCGTGATCTTCACGCCGTCGATCGCCAGCAGCACCTTGTAGTCCTTGAGGCTGGCCGCCTGCTTCATGATGCTGTCGCGCGACAGATCGTCGCCGCACTGGGTGAGCACGTGGACCAGGGTCGCGGCCTCCGAGTAGCCGACCGCCGTGTTGACGTCGTTGGGATCGAGGTCGGGGGCGTACTGCTTCATGAACGCGCGGAACGCGTTCATCTCCGGGTCGCTGGCGACCGATGGATCGCTGTTGTCCTTCATGAACTGCCCGGTGATGATGCCCGTGCTCTTGTCGAGCCCCGCGGGAGCCAGCACCGAGGTGATCGACGCCGAGACGTTGGACATAAAAAACAGCGGCTTCCAGCCGATATCGAAGACCTTGCGGATCGCGTTGGCGGCGAACTTGGGCGTGGTCGCCGACAGGAACGTATCGCAGCCAGCGCCCTGCAGCGTCACGATCTGCGAATCGACGGTCGGATCGGTCACTTCGTAGGACACGGTCTGAACCACCCGCTTGTCGTACTGATCGCCCAGGCCGTCCTTCAGGCCAGCGAGGTAGTCCTTGCCGAAGTCGTCATTCTGATACAGCACGCACATCCTGGCCGCCGGCCGGGCGGTCAGGACGTAGCGCGCGTACACCCGGGCCTCGGTGCGATAGCTCGGCTGCCAGCCGATCGTCCAGGGGAAGTGCACCGGGTCGGCCCACTTGTCGGCGCCGGTCGCGATGAACAGCTGCGGGACCTTGTTGCTGTTGAGGTAGGGCCGGACCGCGGTGTTCACCGCCGTGCCGACCGAGCCGAACACAAACGCCACGCCCTCGCTCTCGACCAGCTTGCGGGTCTGCTCGACCGCCCGGGGCGGCGCGTAGCCATCATCGAGGCTGAGCAACGTGAGCTTGCGGCCCTGGATGCCGCCCTGCTCGTTGATCCTCTTGAAGTACGCCAGCTCGGTCTTGCCGATCACAGCGTACGCCGACGCCGGGCCGCTGTACGGCATGGTCTGGCCGATCTTGATCTCGGTCGCGGTGACCCCGGTCTGGGCGTCTTGCTTCTTGCACCCGGACATGGGTGACATCAGCAGTGCGCCGGACCACGCCACGAGCAAAACGTGCCAGGACGTGCAAAGACGCGAGAACAGCCCGCTTCGATTCGACATGCGCATCTCCCGTGTTCGTGTGACGCCGTGGTGCAAGGTCAGCTGCTCGCGCGGTGAACCCGGCGGCGCGCGAGCCACATCCGCGTCTGGTACGCCAGACCCGCGATCCCGCCGGGCATTCCCATCATGCAAATGATCAGCAGGATGCCGTACAGCGCCGCGGGCGCGTCGTCCGACAAAGCCTTCGCGTAATCGGGCACGAGCTCGATGAACGCGGCGCCGAACAGCGAGCCGAAGATCGAGGCGATGCCGCCGACCACGCCACCGACGAGCAGCTGGATCGACAGGAACACCTGGAAGCTGTCGGGGGAGACGTAGCCGGTGACGGTGGCCTGCAGCGCGCCCGCGATCCCGGTGACCATGGCGCACACGCCGAACGCGATCGACTTGTAGGACACCGTGTCGATGCCCATCGTGCTGGCCGCGATCGAGTGGTCGCGCAGCGCGGCGAGCGCGCGCCCGGTGCGCCCGCGGATCACGTTCCACGCCGCGACGAACACGATGATCGCGACGACCAGCGTGAACAGGTACAGCCATTGATCGACGTCGAGCGCCGCGATCGGCGAGCTCGGCTTGGCCAGCACCACGCCCTGGCTGCCGCCGGTCCAGCGCTCGAGCAGCTCGAACTTCAGGATCGACGGGGTGCTGACCGCCAGCCCGAACGTGGCGAGCGCGAGGTAGATCCCCTCGAGCCGCGTCGCCGAGCGGCCGAACGCATAGCCGAAGCCATAACACACGACCGCCGCGATCGGCGGCGTGAGCCAGTACGGCACGCCGAGCCGCGTGATGAGGAGGGCCGCGGTGTACGACCCCAGCGCGAAGAACGCGCCGTTGCCCAGCGAGATCTGGCCGCTGTAGCCGGTGACCAGGTTGAGCCCGAGGATCGCGATCGCGTAGATCGCGATCTGGGTGAGCTGCAGGACGTGGTACCCGGTCACCACGAACGGGACGACGATCGCGCCGCCGATCAGCGCCACGACCGCGAGCCGCGCCGCGCTCGGCCGGCGCGCGCGAACGCCGGACGTGAGGGCGGCGGCCTCGGTCACCACGGTCATACCCGCACCACGATCGTGCGGCCGAACAGCCCGCTCGGCTTGAACAGCAGCACGCCGACGATCACCGCGAGCGCGAGCGGCAGCTTCAGCTGCTCGCCGACCGCGTAGGCGCCGGCGAGGTTGATGAACACGCCGACGAGGAAGCCGCCGATCGGCGCGCCCCACGGGTTGTCGATCCCGCCGAGCAGCGCCGCCGCGAACGCGTACAGCAGCACGCTCGCCATCATGTTGGGCTCGAGGCCCAGGCTCGGCGCCGCCATCGCGCCAGCGACCGCGCCGAGCGCCGCCGCCAGGCCCCAGCCGAGCGCGAGCATCCAGCCGACGCGGATGCCGACGAGCCGGCTCGATCGCGGGTTCTCCGCCGCGGCGCGCATCGCCAGGCCGAGCCTGGTGAACCGGAAGAACGCGAACACCAGGCCGAGCACGCAGAGCGTCACGCAGATCGTGCCCGCCTCGTGCGCCGACAGATACGTCGAGCTGTACCAGGCGCGGTCGGGGAACGGGCTCGGGAACTGCTGGATGCTGCTGGTGAACTTCCAGCCGGCGAGCCCGTTGATCGAGACCAGGAGGCCGATGAACACGATCACGGACGTGACCTCCGGCGCGTTCTTGAACGGCCGCATGATCACCCGCTCGATCGCGACCCCCGCGAGGAACGAGACCACGAGCGAGATCGCGAGCGCCGCCCCGTAGGGCAGGCCGCGCTGGATCAGCGACAGCGCGACGTAGGTCGAGAACACCGCGAGCTCGCCCTGCGCGAAGTTCACCTGATGAGTCGCCTTGAAGATCATGACGAGCGCGAGCGCGACCGCGGCGTAGATCGCCCCGGAGGCGAGCCCGGCCATCACCTGGTGAAGGAACGCCTGCATCGTCATACCCCCAGGTAGGCGCGCTGGACCGACTCGTCGGCCGCGATCTGCGGAGGCGACCCGCTCGCGACCACCCGCCCGGTCTCGAGCAGGAACACGTGATGGACCAGATCGAGCGCGAGCCGCGCGTTCTGCTCGACCACCAGCATCGCCATCTTCTCCTCGTGGTTGATCGCCCGCAGGATCTTGAAGATGTCCTGCACGATGATCGGCGCGAGGCCGAACGACGGCTCGTCGAGCAGCAGCAGCCGCGGGCGCGACATGAGCGCGCGCGCGATCGCCAGCATCTGCTGCTCGCCGCCGCTCAGCGTCCCCGCCTGCTGCTGGAGGCGCTGGCGCAGCACCGGGAAATAGCCAAACACCCGCTCGACGTCGGCCCCGACCTTGGCATGGTCGCGCCGCAGGTAGGCGCCCAGCCGCAGGTTGTCCTCCACCGTCATGCCGAGAAACGTGCCGCGGCCCTCCGGAACATGGCCGATGCCGCGCCGCACAATCCGCTCGGTCGCGACGCCGTCGATCCGCTGCCCCGCGAACCGGATCTCGCCTCGGGTCTGGATATCCATGTTGCAAATGGCGCGCAGCGTCGTGGTCTTGCCCGCGCCATTGGCACCCAGCAGCGCGACCATGCCGCCGTCTTCGACGGTCAGGCTGACGCCGCGCAGCACGGCAGTCGCGCCATAGGACGCATCGACGCCGCGCAGCTCGAGCAGCGCGGTCACGCCGGCGCTCCCAGATAGGCGCGGATCACCTCCGGGTTACTTTGCATCTCGGCGGGCGTCCCCTCTGCGAGGGTCTTGCCGAAGTTCAGCGCCACGACCCGATCGGAGACCTTCATCACGAAGTTGAGATGATGCTCGACCATGAGCACCGCGACGTCGAACGAGCTGCGGACGTGGCGCACGAGCTCGCCGAGCCGCTCGACCTCTTCGTGGTTGAGCCCGCCGGCCGGCTCGTCGAGCAGCAGCAGCCTTGGCGCGCTCGCCAGCGCCCGGGCGAGCTCGACGCGCTTGCGCATCGCGAACGCGAGCATGGCCACCGGCAGCTCGGCGACCGCCGTGAGCTGCAGGCGATCGAGCAGCTCGCGCGCGCGGTCCCGGGCGCGGCGCTCGCCGTGCACCACCGCACGCATCCGGAGCGCGTCCGCCAGGAACCCACCGGTTTCGCGAACGTGGGTCCCCACCATGATATTCTCGATCACCGACATCCGATCGAACAGCGCGCAGTGCTGGAACGTCCGGCCGATTCCTGCCTTGACGATATCGTGGCGCGCGATCGCCCGCAGCGGCCGGCCCTCGAGGTCGATCGTGCCGCTCTCCACCTCGGCGAGCCGGCTGAGACAGTTGAAGAGCGTCGTCTTGCCGGCGCCGTTGGGCCCGATCAAGCCAAGGATCTCGCCATGATTGACATCGAACGAGACGCGATTCAACGCGACGATCGCGCCGAACCGGACGGTCACGCCCTGGATGCGAAGCAGCGGCGTGCGGTTCTTCGCGTCGATCTTTGCGGTCACGCCACGGCGTCCTTGTGGAGGTGAGCTCTCTCGTTCTGCCCTGCAGAACACGATTCTGCACAAGCGATCCGGATGTCAAACTAGACGACTGACTCCGAGGGGTCAAGCAGATCATGGAATCGCGCCAACGCCGCGGTGCGTCGCGGAACCCGACGAAGGCCGCGCGAGAAATCGCCGATTGATGTACGACGCGCGGCCGCGCGGCTCCATAATAGATCTCGAGGATCGGCCGTGGCACTCCGTCATCGGCAGGCTGCCAAGCGCAAGGCGCGCAAGCCGCGCCCCAAGCAGGATCGCCATTTCGTCACCGCGCTGGCCCGCGGCCTCGAGGTGCTCGCGTGCTTCCGGTCAGGAGACGCGATGCTGGGCAACGGCGAGCTCGCCGAGCGCTGCCGCCTGCCGAAGTCCACGGTGTCGCGGCTCGCCCAGACCCTCGCGCGGCTCGGCTACCTGCACTACGTCGAGGACGTCGCCAAGTACCGGCTCGGCGGATCGACGCTCGCGCTGGGCAGCACCATGCTCTCGGGCATGACCATCCGCCAGCTGGCGCGGCCGATGATGCAGGAGGTCGCCGACTTCTCGCACGCGGTCGTCGCGCTCGGCGTCCGCGTCGGCCTGGGCATCATCTATATCGAGGTGTGCCGCACCGCCGCGACGCTGTCGCTGGCGCTCGACGTCGGCTCGCGCGTGCCGCTCGCGACCACGGCGATCGGCCGCGCCTACCTCGCGGTCACCTCCGATGACGAGCGCGAGCAGATCCTGAACCAGCTGCGCGCGATCGACGAGGCAGCCTGGCCGCGGGACCGCCGCGCGATCGACGCCGCGCTCGATCAACACGGCCGGATCGGCGCGTGCAGCTCGTTCGGCGAGTGGCAACCCGACGTCAGCGGCATCGCGATCGGGTTTCATCCCGGCGGCGGCCTGCCGGCGATGTCGCTCAACTGCGGCGGCCTGTCGTTCGACCTGCCGCGCGAGTTCCTGTTGAATGAGGTCCGGCCGCGGCTGGCCAGCGTGGCGCGCCGGCTCGAGGGCGCGCTGATCCAGGGCGGCAACGGCCCGCTGATCGCCCCGCCCCACCCAGCCGTCCCGGCGCCTCGCCGCGCCGCGCCGCGCCCGCGCTACATGTAGTCGCTCGACGGACCGTCATTGCGAGTCGCGGCGATCATGGGTTGTATCGGCGGAGCGGGGTACTAGCTGGACGCCCGCGGGCGACGCGACGTCGCCGACCAGCACGAGCTCGCCGGTCAGCCAGGCGCGCCAGGCCCGGCCGATCACGTCGCACCGCCAGCTCGACATCGCCGGCAGCGCGTCGACCGCGTCGAGGCCGCGCTCGTCGACCGCGCGCGCGAACTCCTCGGCGTCGGCGCGGGTCGCGAGCAGGCGCGCCGCGACCCCCGTCTGATCGGCGACGACCTGCACGATCGCGAGCAGCAGCTCGCCCCAGCGCTGCGCGCGCAGGCTCGACGAGCGCGCCCGGGCGAGCGGCGCCACCTTGCCGGGCCTGGCAGCCGCGATCGCCAGGGCGATCTGCTCGGCGCGCTGGCGCGCGATCCCCGACATCCCCTTGGTGCCGCGGATCGCGGCGGCGCTCGTGGGGCGCTGCCGCGCGAGATCGATGATGAGCTTGTCGTGCAGCACCTGGCCGAGCGGCCGATCGAGCTCGACGCACACGCGCTGCCGCCACGCCGCCAGCTCGACCACGGCCGCGAGCGTCGCGGCGTCGAGCCCGCGCAGCCCACCGACGTGGTTCCACGCCGTCTCCGGGGTCACGTTGGCGGCGGCGACCGCGTCGGCGGCGACCACCGCGCTCTCGGCGCGCGCCCACGCCAGGCGATCGCCGAGCCGGGCCGCGAGCTTGGCGTAGATCGCCGGCAGGTGCCGGACGTCGCCATCGGCGTAGCTCAGGTGCGCGGGCGACAGCGGCCGCGCCGACCAGTCGGTCCACTGCAGCTCCTTGCCGAGCCGCAGGCCGAGCAGCTCGTTCGCCAGCCCCGCGAACCCGATCTGATCGCCCAGCCCCGCGAACGCCGCCATCACCTGGGTATCGATGATCGCCGGCATCGCGACGCCGAACCGCGTGGCGAGCAGCGCCAGGTCCTGGCGCGCCGCGTGCGCCACCGCGCAGGGATGCGCCGCCAGCGCGCGGACGATCGGCCCGACGTCGACGGCGAGCGGATCGACCAGCCTCACGACCGGCGGCGGTGCGACGATCGCCGGGTCCGGCGCATCCAAGGGGCCGTGCTCGAGCCACGCGATCTGCACCAGGCACAGCGTCGGGACCAGGCGGTCCTGCGACAAGAACTCGAGATCGAAGGCCACGAGCGGCGCCGCACCCAGCGCGGATGCGATCGCCGCGACCGCGTCCGCGTCACTTTCCAGCCCGACTGTCGTGCTCACTGCGTCGCGATAGTCGCCCACATCCTGGTAGATTCGAAAGCCCCATGACGACCAACAGCTTCTCCAGCAAGGCGCAGATCGCGGTCGGCGGCAGCACCGTCGAGCTCTACCGGCTCGACGCGCTCGTCAAAGCCGGCGTCGGTGACGTCGCGACCCTGCCCTATTCGCTGCGCATCCTGCTCGAGAACCTCCTGCGCTACGAGGACGGCAAGACCGTCCACCCGGCCGACATCCAGGCGGTCGCCGGCTGGAACCCCAGGCAGCGGGTCGACTACGAGGTCCAGCTCCGGCCGGCGCGCGTGCTGATGCAGGACTTCACCGGCGTGCCGGCGGTCTGCGACCTGGCGGCGATGCGCGACGCGTTCGTCAAGCTGGGCCTGCCCGGCAAGTCGATAAATCCCCTCAAGCCCGCCGATCTCGTGATCGATCACTCGGTCCAGATCGACGAGTACGGCACCCGGGCCGCGTTCAAGCACAACGTCGACCTCGAGTACCGGCGCAATCACGAGCGCTACCTGTTCCTGCGCTGGGGCCAGCAGGCGCTCGCCAACATGAAGGTCGTTCCGCCGGGCACGGGGATCTGCCACCAGGTCAACCTCGAGTACCTGGCCAAGGTCGTGTTCACCGAGTCGGTCGACGGCCGGGTCGTCGCCTACCCCGATTCGCTGGTCGGCACCGACTCGCACACCACCATGGTCAACGGCCTGGGCGTGTTCGGCTGGGGGGTCGGCGGCATCGAGGCCGAGGCCGTCATGCTCGGCCAGCCCATGGTCATGCTGATCCCCGAGGTCGTCGGCTTCGAGCTCACCGGCCGGCTGCCCGCCGGCGCCACCGCCACCGACCTCGTGCTCACGGTCACCCAGCTGCTGCGCAAGAAGGGCGTGGTCGACAAGTTCGTCGAGTTCACCGGCGAGGGCATCGCGGCGCTGTCCCTGCCCGACCGCGCGACGATCGCCAACATGGCGCCCGAGTACGGCGCGACCATGGGGTTCTTCCCGGTCGACAACGAGACCCTCAACTACCTGCGGTTCACCGGCCGCAGCGACGATCAGGTCCAGCTGGTCGAGCGCTACACCAAGGAGAACTTGCTGTGGCACGACCCCAAGGCGCGGCTGCGGTTCGTCGATACCCTCACCCTCGATCTCTCCACGGTCGAGCCGTCGCTCGCCGGCCCCGCCCGGCCGCAGGACCGCGTGCCGCTCAAGACCTCGCGCCGCGCCTGGCGCCGCGCCGTCGCCGGAATCCTCGGTGACAAGGCCGGCGCGGACGCGGCCGCGGTCGACACCTGGTCCGGCGAAGCCGACCACGCCGCGCCCGGCGCGCTGGCGACCACCAGGTCGGTGACGACGTCGCACGGTGCGTTCGAGCTCGGCCACGGCGCGGTCGTGATCGCGGCGATCACGAGCTGCACCAACACCTCGAACCCGTCGGTGCTGATGGCCGCGGGCCTGCTCGCCAAGGCCGCCGTCGCGCGCGGCCTGAAATCCAAGCCGTGGGTCAAGACCTCGCTCGCCCCCGGCTCGCAGGTCGTCACGGACTATCTCACCGAGGCCGGCGTCATGGCCGACCTCGAGGCGCTCGGCTTCTACCTCGCGGGCTACGGCTGCACCACCTGCATCGGCAACTCCGGACCGGTCGACGACGCGATCGCCGCCGCGGTCAAGGACGGCAACCTGGTCGTCACCTCGGTTCTGTCCGGCAACCGCAACTTCGACGGCCGCGTCAACCCGGTCGTGCGCGCCAACTACCTCGCCTCGCCGCCGCTGGTCGTCGCCTACGCCCTGGCCGGCACGATGAACATCGATCTCGAGGCCGATCCGCTGGGCACCGGCAGCGACGGCAAGCCGGTGTACCTGCGCGACGTGTGGCCGGCCCCCGCCGACGTCGCCGAGGCGATGCGCAAGGCGATCCACAAGCAGCAGTACATCCAGCGCTACGCCCACGTGCTCGACGGCGACGCCGACTGGCAGGCGCTCCAGGTCCCCGCCGGCGACACGTTCGCCTGGGACGACAGCTCGACCTACATCCGCAAGCCGAGCTTCTTCGACGACCTGGGGCCGACCCCCAGGCCGGTGACCGATATCGTCGGCGCGCGCGTGCTCGCCATCCTCGGCGACTCGATCACCACCGACCACATCTCGCCGGCCGGCAACATCGCCAAGGGCAGCCCGGCCGCCCGCTACCTCGACGCCCACGGGGTCAAGCCGGCCGACTACAACCAGTACGGCGCCCGCCGCGGCAACCACGAGGTCATGGTGCGCGGCACGTTCGCCAACATCCGGCTCAAGAACCTGATGCTGGCCGGGGTCGAGGGCGGCGTCACCAAGTACTTCCCCAAGGCCGGCGGCGCCGCCGAGCAGCTCGCGATCTACGACGCGGCCATGAAGTACGCGACCGACCAGGTCCCGCTGATCGTCCTCGCGGGCGAGCTCTACGGCAGCGGCAGCTCGCGCGACTGGGCCGCCAAGGGCACCCTGCTGCTCGGCGTCCGCGCCGTGATCGCCAAGAGCTTCGAGCGCATCCATCGCTCGAACCTGGTCGGCATGGGCGTCCTGCCGCTGCAGTTCCTCCCCGGCGAGGACGCCGCCAGCCACGGCCTCACCGGCGAGGAGACCCTCTCGATCGCCGGCATCGTCGGCGGCGTCGCCCCGAAGAAGCAGCTGGTCGTCAAGGCCGGCAGCAAGTCGTTCACGGTGATCGCCCGCGTCGATACGCCGCAAGAGGTCGAGTACATCGCCCACGGCGGCATCCTGCAATACGTGCTGCGCCAGCGCGCGGCGCTGATGAAGCATGCCTGAGGCGATTGAGCCGGAGGGAGCGGAGGGAGCGCGAGGGAGCGGGGAGTATGCCAGCCAAGGTCGCCAGGCGAGCCGGCCCGCCGGCTACGCTGGCGAGCGTCGCCCGGTGACCTCGCCGAGGCCACGGATCGCGAGGAGCAGCTCGAGCAGCCGAAGCGGCTTCGAAAAGTGGAGCTGGTAGCCGGCCAGTAGCGCGCGGGTCTGGTCTTCGGGCCGCGTCCGGCCGGTCAAGGCGATCGCGGGAGTCGCGCCGCCGTCTTCCACCCTGCGACTGCGCACCCTGCGGAGAAAGTGATAGCCATCGCAGTCCGGCATGTTGATGTCGCTCACGATGACGTCGGGCGCGCGCTGGGCGAGCTGCTGGAGGGCCTGCTCCGCGGATGTGGCCTTCACGACCTGGGCATTGGCGTGCTCGAGCAACGACGACAGCAGCTCGAGCTGATCGACATCATCCTCGACGAGCAACACGCGCAACCCCGCGAGGCTCACCCACCGGTGAAGCTCCGAGGAACGGAACGGGTGCGATCGGTTGCCAAATTTTTCGATGGCCACGAGCGAGGACACCACCATGGCGCATACCGAGTGGAACTGACCAGCAATCTCTCTAAAAAATCACGCGAGCCGCGTGTGTCACCGGCGCCCACCGCGGTGACGACGCGCACCCGCGGCGGATACCTCTCGTGCCCGCCCGCCGGCCGGGGCTACGGCGTCCACCTCGCGCTCGGGTTCAAGTCGCCGGTCCAGTTGAACAGCGCCAGGTTGTCCCACTGGTCGCCGGTGCCGTTGATGTTCGCGGGATCCCAGCCGTTCCCGGGGATCGCATACCAGGTGGGCTCCCAGTAGAACACGCCCAGGGCCCCGGCCGTGCGCGCGGTGTTCTGGACCGCGGTGAACTCGGCGGCCTGCCCCGCCCAGGTCGCCGGGAAGCCGGCGCACGGCTGCGTCCCGCCGACCGCGTTGCCCTCGCCGTCGGCGTTGTCGGCGGTGAACGGATACGCGGTCTCGGCGATCACGACCGGCTTGCGGTAGCGCGCCCGGACGTCGGTGATGACACTGGACAGATTCGCCAGCGACCCATGCCAGAAACAATAATAGGACAGGCCGGTGATGTCCCAGGTCACGCCCTGCGCCGTGATCCCGTCGTAGAACCAGCGCGCGTTGGCGTCGCTGTCCGCGTCGGCGGTGTGGATGATGACCTGGGTCGCGGTGTTGCAGTCCCGGGCGGCCTTGACGCCGGCCTTCAGCAGCAGACCGAGATTGGCAAAGTTATTATTGACGACCTTGCCATCATTCCACAGCATGCCGACGTTGATCTCATTGCCGATCTGCACGCTGTCCGGCGTGGTGCCCTGTGCCTTGAGGCTGCTGCACAGATCGAACGTGTAGTTGTAGACATCGCTCTGCAGCTGGCTGATGGTGTGGCTGGCCCACGCCGCGGGCTTGAACTGCTTGCCCGGATCGGCCCACGTGTCGGAGTAGTGGAAGTCGATCAGCAGGCTCAACCCCCGGGCCTTGACGAGCTTGGCGTACGCGAGGATCTTGGCCTTGTTGTTGTACCCGCTCGCCGGGTTATTCCACGCGCGGAGCCGGACGTAGTTGACGCCGATGCCCTTGAGGATGTCGAGCGGGTCGCGCGCCACGCCGGCCGCGTCGAAGTACCGGCCTCCCAGGTCCTGCGTGCGCTGCACCGAGGACACATCGGCGCCCAGCATGGTCAACGGCGCGGCGCCCGCGGCGGACGCACCGACCGCGAGCGCCACCGCCCACGCGGCGAGCGCCCGGGAGCAAGAAACATCGTGTCGGCTCATCTCCGGGCTCCTTGGCGCAAGACGGTTGAAGCCGCAGCCTCGGACTGCGGCGCTCGAAACGCAATCCCGGACGACCCGCAGATCTGCTCCGGATCCATGTCGTCATCACACGCACGCGGAAGGTCTTCGCCGCCACGGTCGCCGCGCGGCTGACCGCGGAATTATGTGCTCGCTGCAGATCGCATATCCGGCTCCGCGCGCGCGCTCCCGCCGCGCCACGTCATCCGACCTGAAGGTTGACCAGGTGGATCACTGGCACGCCACCGTCATGGTCTGGGTCGGCGCGAAGCACGTCTCCGTGCCCACGCCGCCCCACTCGCCGAAGCCGACGCACGGACGCACGGTGTGATCGAAGCCGAACGTGCAGTTGCAGACCGGGTTGTCGACGACGACCTCCGGGCCTCCGCAGTTACCGACGTTCCACAGGTGGCCATTACAGGTCACCGAAGCGAAGCTCCGGTGGTGCAACGCCTCGCAGATCTGGGTCGCGGAACCCGGATCGCTGCACGTGACCCCGGTCGGATCGAACGTGCCGGCGATCGTGATGCTGTGGAAGGTCGTGTCGCTCAGGCGGTTGTCCAGGAAGTCGTTCCAGCTATCGCACTGTGCCGGCGCGTCGCTGAACTGCGGGAAGTTCTCGGAGAACACCGCCCCCTGAACCGAGCACACACCGGCGTTGCAGACGCCGACCCCGTTGCACCGTGTCCCGTCGGCGACCGCCACGTGAGTCACGCCGGCCACGGGGTCACAGGCGTCGACCGTGCACGGCGAATCGTCGGCCACCGGGGGCGGAGTCCCCGCCTGGCAGGTGCCGACACCGTCGCAGGTCTCGTCGCCGTTGCACACGTCGTGGTCCGCGCACGAGGTGCCCGGCGCCGCGTTGTCGCCGGCCAGGCACTTGCCGCTGGCGTTGCAGGTCTCGACGCCATTGCACGAGTTGCCGTCCTCGCACAGCGTGCCGGCGGCCACCGGCGCGTTGCGGCAGAACGCGGCCGTGGTCCCGCCACCCACGCAGGCGTCCACGGTGCACGCGTTGTTGTCGTTGCACGGCGGCGGCACGGCCGGCGCCTGGGCGCGCAGCGCGCCCTGGCCCACGACGAAGCTGCTCGTGCCGATGCTGATCGACTTGGCCCACGCGGCGCCCGTCATGCTCAGGCTCTTGCCCGTGACGAACTTGCCCGTGGCGAGCAGATGTGCGCGGACGGTGTTGCTGTCTCCGAGCGTGACCGCGCCGCCGGTCTCGATGCGAATGTCGGCCGCGGACATCGGCCCCAGCGCTTGCGCAGACGGTCTGATCACCGAGCCGATCCCGGTGGTCACGCCGCCGGTCACGAGGATCACCACCGGCTCCGAAGGCTCGAGCCGCGCGCCGTCGGCGAGGGTCAGCCTGGTCACCTGGTAGACGCCGCCGTTGAGGTTCAGGATCGCGTTGACGCCGAGCGAGATCGCGCCGTACTGACCGGGGCACAGCTGCTTGGCCTGGTTCTCGTTGAGCGACACGCTCGTCCCTCCCGCCGTGGCCGCGGTGACCGAGGGCACCTGCGGCAGCGCCGTCGGATCGAGGCCCAGCGATTCGCCGAACGCGGAGCCGTTGAGCGTGATGTCGTTGCCGAACACCTGGCCGACCGAGGCGGTGGCGTTCACCGTGACGGTGTTGGCGAGCACGTTGTTGGCGTTGGGGAACGCGAAGCCCTGCGACGAGCCGACATCGAACAACACGGAGCCGGTGAGCCCCACGCTCGCGACGTCACCGTCGATCTGCGAGAACGCCCCGATCGTCACGGTCGTCTTTGCGTTGAGGATCGGGTTCAGGTTGCCGGGCAGCGGCGGATTGATCACCGCCTGCTCTGCGCTCCCGGTCGGCGGTGGCGCGTCCGAGGTGCAGGCGGCCACGGTGAAGGTTGCCAGCCCGAGAAGGCCGGCGCGACAGATCATCAATCGTAGAACTCTCAAGGATGCCTCCAGGATCGAGCGGCCGGCACTCGGGAGTACGCACGCAGCGGGTCCACCAATCCCGGCGCCGACCAGATTACCCACTGCACGCGAAACACCCTAGCTTCGTCACGATCACTCCCGCAATGCGTTTCAGCACAACTCACGAGACAAGCACTCTCGTCTTCGATCACGTGACCGCGCTGCCTGGGTTTGCCACTCACTACCAGTCGCGCTCACGACACGCCAGTCGCCAGCAATCAACGTTCTCGTGACGCCGCGGCGAACCCCGGCCACCCACCGACGCAACCTCGTCTACTTGTTCAGGTTCCTGTGGAAGAAGTCGATCGTGCGCGTCCAGGCGAGCGTGGCAGCGGCCTTGTCATAGCGTGGCGTGGTGTCGTTGTTGAAGCCGTGCTGCGTGCCCGGATACTTGAACAGCTGATACTTGATATGGTTCGCCTTGAGGGCTCCCTCGAACGCCGCCGCGCCGGCGTTGATCCGGTCGTCGTGCTCGGCGTAGTGGATCAACATCGGCGCCTTGATGTGCGCGACGTCCTCGGCCGATGGCTGGTTGCCGTAGAACGGCACGGCCGCGGCGAGCGCCGGGATCTTGGTCGCGAGCGTGTTGGTCATGCCGCCGCCCCAGCAGAACCCGACCGCGCCGATCGCGCCGCTCACGTCGGGCCGGGCCTTGAGCACGGTGAACGCGGTCAGGAAGTCCTCGCGGAGCTTGGCTTGATCGAGCCCCTTGAACAGGGCGACCGCGTGTTCCTCATCGCCAGGATAGCCGCCGGCGGAGGTCAGCGCGTCGGGCGCAAACGCGACGAAGCCCTCGAGCGCGATCCGCCGCGCGATATCCTCGATGTGGGGATTGAGCCCGCGGTTCTCGTGGATCACGAGCACGCCCGGCAGCTTGCCCTTCGCGGTGGCCGGCAGCGCGACGTACGCTCGCATCTTGCCCGTGCCCCTGGGCGACTCGTAGTCGACCCAGCTCGTCTTGAGGCGCTTGTCGTCCTTGGCGATCTGCTGCGCCTGGGCGAACCTGGGGCTCAGCGCCTCGAGCAGCATCGCGGCGGTCACGCCGCCCACGGCCCACCGCGCCGCGCGCTCGAGAAATCCACGCCGATCGATCGAGCCATGCACGTACTCGTCGAACAGATTCAACAGACCTTGATCGAAGTCGCTCGCTTGCTTGCGATCCACGGGGCACCTCCGGGCGCGCAGCATAGCCCTGCACCTCCGCGGCCGGGGACCCGCCGGCGAACCAATCAGCCCCGCGCGCATGCCCCTGGCCCTGTCATCGTGGATACTGGGGGCGTGACCGTCCGCCTCACCACCGTGGCCGCGCTGGCGATCGTCTGGGGCACCCGCGCGCTCGCCGGTTGGACCGCGCAGGCGACGCAGTGGTACCAGCAGCGGGTCAGCGAGATCGTCGGCGTCGCCATCGAGCCGGTCGAGCTTGTCGGGGCCGGGTGACCGCGGCCGGCGCGCGCGCTCAATCCCGAGGAGCGTTCCGGTCGATGCCCGCCGGGCGCTCGGCGCGCACGATCTTCTCGGTCGGCTCGTCGCCTCCGCGGCGCACACCCCGATCCTCGCGCTGGCGAGGCGGCAGCCGCGGCCGCTCGCGTGGGATCAGCCCCCACTTCTGCGCGCGATCGGCGAACGTCGATTTGGGCATGCCGAGGTGGTTCGCCGCGGCGCGGATCGTGCCGTGCGTGGCGATCGCGCGCTCCATGGCGCCGCGCAGCACGCGCTCGTATGGCACCAGCGGCTCGGAGTCCGGCACGTCCTCCAGCGCGCGCGGCCAGCTGAGCCGCAAGTCCGTGAAGAAGTGGTGCGGCTCGAGCACGCTGTCGCCGAGCGCGACGGCGCGCACCACCGCGTGCCGCAGCTCGCGCACATTGCCCGGCCACCGCGCGTCCGCCAGCGCCTTCCACGCGGCGTCCGATACGACGCGCTCGCCGTGCTCGGAGGCGAGCTCCGCGAGCATGCTCTGGACCAGCTCGACGATATCGCCCATCCGCTCGCGCAGCGGCGGCAGCATGAGCACCACGGTCGCGAGCCGGTGGTAGAGGTCGAGCCGCAGCTTCGACGCCTCGGTGCCAAGGTGCTCGAGGCGGTTGGTCGCCGCGACGATGCGCACGTCGACGACGCGCTCGCTGCTCCCGCCGATCCGGCGCACGCGATGGCCCTCGAGCACGCGCAGCAGGTGCGGCTGCAGCTCGACCGGCAGCTCGCCGATCTCGTCGAGGAACAGCGTGCCGCCGTGGGCCTCGACGAAGTAGCCGTCGCGATCGGCGTGGGCCCCGGTGAACGAGCCCTTCTCGTGGCCGAACAGCTCCGAGCCGATCAGCTCGCGCGGGATGGCGCCACAGTTGACCGGGACGAACGCGTCGGTCGATCGCCGCGACGCCTCGTGGATCACGCGCGCCAGCAGATCCTTGCCGGTGCCGGTCTCGCCGATGATCAGCACGTTGCAGTTGGTCTGCGCCGCCTTGATCGCCTGCTCGACGGTGGCGCGAAACACAGGATCGCGACCGCGCAGCGCGTTCAGCGCCCCCGCGCCCTGGGGATCCGGCGCCGCCAGCGCCACCAGCGTGGTCCGTCCGATGGCGAGCCGCGAACCGACCTGGAGCTCCGCCGCCTCCACCACGCTGCCATCGATCAACGTGCCATTCCGCGACTTCTTATCGCGCACGAGCAACGTGCCACTCGGCCGGCGCTCCAGCACGCAGTGCAACGCCGACACACATGGATCCTCGACCACGAGATCGCAGCGCGCCGAGGATCCGAGCATCCAGCGCTGCGGCTGCACCGCCAGCGGGTACTCGCGACCATCGCGCGCGCGCAGCGCGGTCACGAGGCCCCTCCGCCTCCCCTCGATCGTCAGCGCCTCTTGCGTCTCGTGTGCACGACTCTCAGCAAACGACATGACTTCACTACCTCCGAGAGCGGATATCGCCCTCACAGCGTCCCGGTTGCGTACGAAAGTGCGAATTGTACGTACGCGGCCGATACTCAAGGAGCGTGCCGCGCCAACCGGCGAATCCGCCAGGCACGCACGTCCGGAGTGTCCGGACCGCGGACGCCCCCGGACGTCGCGCTGAGGACCGCTGACCCCAGCGAACGTCGCGGCGAGCGGCGCATGCTGCGGCGCCCCGAAACAAGGCCCGGAGCAACGCAGCCGCGCTGCCCCGTTCTCCCGCAATATGCCATTTGAATCCACCGCCCGGTTCACGGCGTCGTGAACGTGCAAGAGCGCGGATCATGAATGGCGGTCCGACCAATCCCGCCACGATCAGAGGCACGTGCGGAGGGAATCCGGCCCGGCCCGGCCCGACGGTCAAGAGGCGTCGAACAAAGGGGCCGGGGCCTTGGCTCAGGCGCACCGCCCGGTTGACGTCGACCTGGGCCTTGACCTTGACGGAAGTCGTTGAGTTGAGGTTGACGTGGCCGTACGTGGCCGTGGACGTCGAGCCCATCCTCGACGTCGACCTTGCCCCCGGCCGCGATTCTCGACGAGGATGCGACGATTGCAAGGCTTTGTTCTACACGTCTTCAGTCGAAGATGTGACGCGCGAGCGGCGCTGGGCCATAGGCGCCGCGGAACCGGGGCGCCCGACGCGCGGCCGTGCGCGCGGTGCTCGCGTCGGGGTGCGCGAGCGTGTCTGTCAGGGAGTAGCAACCACGGTCCGCCGCGCTGCCGAACTTGTCGGCGGCGGTGACCAGCTCCGGGGCCGGCAGGGTCGCACAGCTCGGAAACGGCACGCGCGGGGTCGCGCTGTTGCCGTCATCGTCGACCAGGTAGCTGCCGAAGGCAAAGCACACCCCCAAGGTGTCGCTGTACGGCGTCCGCAGGGCTTCGCTCGGTGAAGCCCCCGAGAACTCCGCGAGGACCTCCCAGAGATAGAGACAGTCCTCGGGGTCGGTCGCCGAGCCCTTGGAGTCGGCGCCGCAGGTCGCGTGCCCGGCGACGGGCGCGGGGTCGGTCAACAGCTTGCCGAGCGCCGTCTTGTCGCCTTCGTTGATGCGGTCCGGGTTGCCGGACCCCGCGAGCTGCGCATCGACCTTGCGCGGCGCACACAGGCCACTGCAGATCGTCGTCATCGCGCCGGAATCGTTGTCTGCGCCAAACAGCGCGACGTAGCCTGGCGAGCAGCCGTTGGAGTAGACGTTGCCCTGCGCATCGGTCATCGCGGCCGCGCGCTCGGTGAGCGCGTAGACATCCGGGGCCGACGGCGCACACAGGAACGAGGTGAAGCTCGAGGACGGCGTGCACGCGACGTCGGGCTGCGTCGCGCTGGCGGCGCCACACTGCTCGGCGCCGCCGACCAGGAGCCGCTGGGTCAGCGGATCGCAGCCCGGCTCGCAGACCCCCGCCGAGGCGGTGTTGCCCGTGTCGAACACGCCGGCGTACGCAGCGCACGCATGATCGACGTCGCACGCGCCCGCGGCGCTGCCCGACGTCAGCTGCGGATCGCAGATCACCTTGCACTTGCCGGAGATGCAGAGGTCGCCGGCAAGGCAGGTATCGGCGCCGCCGTTGACGCTCGCGGTGGCGTCGTGGCAGGCGGCGCCGAGCGCCGTGGTGCCGGCCAGCGCGCAGCCGTTGTGGCCGACCGGATCGGTCCCGGCGGTAGGGTCGGCGTCGGTGATGATCCAGGTGCACTTCTGGCCGGTGGCGCAGCCGGTCTGCGCGATCGGATCGCACGCCACCGGGACCTCCGTACCGGAATCGAGCAGCTTCGGCGGGCCGCTCCCACCACCACAGGCGACGGCGAGGCAGAAAACTCCCAGGACAGCGGTCTTCATGTACGTCGGACTCCTGTGCGAGGCGTTCGCCCGGCAATCCTCCCTCGTAACCGCGCTCGTCACAGCAAAAAACCGCGGCACCTGACGGTGATGCCGGGTCGGGGACCGCGGCGATGGCACGGGGCCCGCGCCGTATCATCCAGCCGCTGACGACCGCGCGCCGCGGGGTGGGCCTGTCACGGGGGTTGCGTCACGGGGCGCAAGGCTCACGGCTCGAGGCCGGTGGCCCACGAGTATTTCGGTTTGGTGTTGAAGTGGTGGGTGGCGTTGATGACGCGCACCGTGCCGGTCTTGGACCGCATCACGATCGACTCGGTCTTGGCGCTGTCGCCGAAGAACCGCACGCCGTCGAGCAGGTAGCCCTTGGTGACGCCGGTCGCGGCGAACATGACGTCGCCGCGCGCCAGCTCGTCGGTCGAGTAGATCGTGTCCTCGCCCTTGACGCCCATCCGCACCGCGCGGGCGCGCTCGTCGTCGCTGCGGAACCGCAGGCGACCCTGGAGCTCGCCGCCGACGCACTTGAGCGCCGCCGCCGCGATCACGCCCTCGGGGGCGCCGCCGGTGCCGAACAGCACGTCGATGCCGGAGTCCGGGTTGGCGGTCATCACCGCACCCGAGACGTCGCCGTCGCCGATCAGGCGGATCCGCGCGCCGGCCTGGCGGACCTCGCCGATCAGCTCGCTGTGGCGATCGCGATCGAGGATCACCGCGGTGCAGTCCTGGATCTTCTTGCCCTTGGCCTTGGCGATCCGCTCGAGGTTCCAGGTCGCCGATTCGCGCAGGTCGATCACGTGGCGCGCCTCGGGGCCGACCGCGATCTTCTGCATGTAGGTATCGGGCGCGTTGAGGAACTGGCCGTCGTCGGCGATCGCGATCACGCTGATCGCGTCGGGCGCGCCGGTCGCGCACAGGTTGGTGCCCTCGAGCGGATCGACCGCGATGTCGACCTTGGGCGAGTCGCTCGCGCCGGCGCGCCAGCCGGCGCCGACCCGCTCGCCGATGAACAGCATCGGCGCCTCGTCTCGCTCGCCCTCGCCGATCACCACGGTGCCGCGGATGTCCATCGCGTCGAACGCGACGCGCATGGCTTCCACCGCGACGTGATCGGCGAGCTTGCGGTCACCGCGGCCCATCAGGCGAGCGGACGCGAGCGCCGCAGCCTCGGTGATGCGGACGACTTCGAGCGCCAGGTTGCGGTCTTGCATCTCGCAGGTGTACCGCCGTGCCGCGCCGCCGATCAATGCATCCCGACGCCTTGCGTCAGCCTCACGCATCGACGCGTGACCGGACCGGCACGACGGCCGGTCGCGCGCAGCCCCGGCGCGCCGCGTGGCTCGGATCACGGCGCGATCGGCGGGATCGACGCGCGCAGCGCCTCCGGCAACATCCGCGGGCGGCCGTCGCTGCCGACCACCGCGTGGCGGGTGTTGCCGTCGGCGATGAGCTCGTCGCCGCGCACGATCCGGTAGCCGAACCGCAGCGAGGCTGAGCGCAGCTCGGTCACCGAGACCTGGACGTTCAGCAGATCTTCGTAGTGCGCCGATCGCCGATAGAAGCAGCGCGCCTCCACGACCGGCAGCGCCACGCCCCAGGCCTCGAGATCCTTGTAGGAGCGGCCGAGCGACCGCCAGTATGCCGCGCGCGCGGCCTCGAAGTAGCGCAGGTAATTGGCGTAGTAGACGACGCCCATCTGGTCGGTGTCGCCGAAGATCACGCGGATCTCGTGGCGCATCACCCGCCACCGCCGGTGGCGTCGGCGTCCCCCGCGATCCGGATCAGCCGCGCCGGCCGGCGTACGACCTCGAGCGCGTCGATCTCGGCGAGCGCGGCGCGCATGTCGTGCTCGAGGGCCTCGTGGGTCAGCACGACGACCCACACCGGCTCGCCGCGGGTGCCGCGGCTGTCCTGCACCACCTGAGCGATGGAGATCCGGTGGGCGCCCAGGATCGTCATCAGCTGACCGAGCACACCGGGCCGGTCGTGGACGCCGAACCGCAGGTAGTAGCGGGTGCGGATCTCGGCGATCGACTGGAGCGGGCGCGGCTGGGCCGGGCGCGGCCGGGTCGGGCGCGGCGCACCGGCGACCCGGGCGAAGATGTTGCGGCCGATCTCGATCATGTCCGAGACCACCGACATCGCGGTCGGCAGCATGCCGGCGCCCGCGCCGTAGTACAGCGAAGGCCCCAACGCGTAGCTCTGGACGTAGAGCGCGTTCTTGGCCCCGCCGACGTCGGCCAGGAGCCAGCTCGCCGGCACGAGCGCCGGGTGGACGCGGGCCTCGATCGGGCCGGTCGCCGGGTCGCCGTGGGCGCGCGCGATCACCAGGGGCTTGATCACGTAGCCCCACATATCGGCGTAGTCGAGATCGATCGGCTCGACGATCTCGATGCCATCGGTCGGGATCGCGGCGACGTCGACGATCGTGCCGAAGCACAGGTTGACGAGGATCGCGAGCTTGTGCGCGGCGTCGCCCCCGCCGATATCGAGCGTCGGATCGGCCTCGGCGTAGCCCAGCGCCTGGGCGTCGCGCAGGATATCGGCGAACGGCCGGCGGGTCGCGGCCATCGTGGTCAGGATATAGTTGGAGGTGCCGTTGACGATGCCGTGCAGCGCCTCGACCCGATCCGAGGCCAGGCCCTCGCGCAGCACGCGGATCACCGGGACGCCGCCGCAGACCGCCGCCTCGTAATAGACGTCGACCCCGGCGCGCTCGGCGGCGCTGAAGATCTCGGCGCCGTGCTCGGCGAGCAGCGCCTTGTTGGCGGTCACCACGTGCTTGCCGGCGGCGATCGCGGCGAGCGTCGCGCGCCTGGCGAGCGTGGTGCCGCCGATCAGCTCGCACACGATGTCGACGTCGGGGCGCGCGACCGTGCCGTCGACGTCGGCGGACAGGAGGCCGCGATCGACCTCGACCACGCGCTGCGCCTTGGCGACGTCGCGCACGGCGATCGCGCGGACCTCGAGCCGGGCCCCCAGCCGCGCCGCGATCGCCGCGGCGTTGGCCTCGAGCAACTTGACCACACCGCCGCCGACGTTGCCGAGGCCGAGCAGCGCAATTCCGATCGTTCGCGTCATCGTCTACCGGTCTCCCTGGCCTCATGGTCGCCCGTCCCTGCCGCGCTCTGCAACCGTGCGGCCACGCCTGCCGCGCGGATCGCGTCCACGAGGCCTGTGGATCACGCGATCGGCGGCGCGATCGGCGGGCCTGCGACTGTCCTCCGCGGCGCGCTTGGCGTAGTCTCCCCGGCATGACGGAGATCGTCTGGCTCCACGCTCGCGAAGTTCTGGATTCTCGTGGCAATCCCACGGTTGAAGCGGAGGTCGGCCTCGATGGCGGCGCGCTCGGCCGGGCGATCGTCCCTTCGGGCGCCTCGACGGGCGAACACGAAGCGCTCGAGCTACGCGACGGCGACGCCGCGCGCTACCTCGGCAAGGGCGTCCAGAAAGCTGTCGACCATGTCCGCGATGTCATCGCGCCGACCCTGATCGGCATGGACGCGACCGACCAGAGCGCGGTCGACGCGGCGCTGATCGCGCTCGACGGCACGCCGCTCAAGAGCAACCTCGGCGCGAACGCAATCCTCGCGGTCTCGATGGCCACGGCGCGCGCCGCGGCGCTCGCCCACGAGCTGCCGCTCTACCGCTACCTCGGCGGGGTCGGCGCGGTGACCCTGCCGGTGCCGCTGATGAACATCATCAATGGCGGCGCGCACGCCGACAACAACCTCGATATCCAGGAGTTCATGATCGCGCCCGCTGGCTTCGACCAGTTCGAAGACGCGCTGCGCGCCGGCGTCGAGACGTTCCATCACCTGAAGAAGCTGCTGTCGGCGCGCGGCAAGGCGACCAACGTCGGCGACGAGGGCGGCTTCGCGCCGAGCCTCG
>Ga0302323_100000213_pt1 | contig 44283 bp, 40 predicted proteins | sample Fen_T0_3_FD_201950 | JGI IMG/M metagenome (GOLD analysis project Ga0302323, IMG submission 201950) | Peat permafrost microbial communities from Stordalen Mire near Abisko, Sweden - Fen_T0_3 | ecosystem: Environmental > Terrestrial > Soil > Wetlands > Permafrost | place: Sweden: Abisko...
ACTGGCCGCAGTGGAAACCCGAACCTTGCTGCCAGGTCTTGGCGACGCGTGTCTGGCGGAAGTTCAACCGGGTTGGCCGGCGATTGGCCGCTCACTCAAACAGATTGGGCTGCGCGGCCGGTGCGGCTCGACGGTCGTCGCCATTCAACGCAAGGCCAGCCCAATCATCTACCCGACCGCCGACGAGGTGCTGCGCGAAGGGGACACCCTGGTCCTGACCGGAACTGCTGACTGCGTCGAGGCTGCCAAACAGATCCTCGGTGGAAGTGCTGCCGCTTCTGTCACGAAGGACGAGGCAACCGGCGTCTAGCCCTACGTCTAGCTCGGCATGCGTGTCAGCGTCCGACAATCTCTAATGTTGTCGTCTCGCTGCCGCCCGCACCTTGGACGCGTAACACGTAGTCGCCTTGCCAGGTCACGTCCCATCGATGCGACGGCGAGCTCCACATCTGACAGAGCGACGGCGAACAGTCCGGGCACACGGACAGAGAGGTTGCCGCGGGCCAACGGACGGTCAGCTGGCGCAGCTCTTCGAAGTGCAGCTTCACCGCCCATTCGGGCGCGCCAGGCGGGATTGCTATGCGAAGGTCGGGGTATTGGCCGGCCGGAAGAAGCAATGTTTGCAGCGACGGACAGTCACGTCCAGCCCATGGCGCCACCGTTGCAGCCATTTGCACGCTGGTGGGCTGCCAGCTTCCAATGTCGAGGTAGTAGCGACCTTGGGGTAGCGGCACGACGCCGATCTGGTGGACCGCGGTGTCGGCTACGGTTGCGTGAAGGGTGGAGAAAGGGATCGGGTCGCAGCTTCCCACGGACAGGGAAACCGTTCCTGCGATCGCGACTTCACTGTCCTCGACCAGGCTGAACGTCCGAGCCTCGCCAAAGAGCCCGCACGTCGGCGAGACCTCGATGGTCGTTCCGTCGAGCGGGATAGAGTCGCGAGAGCATGCGAACGACGGCGGACAGTTCGCGGGTGTGGCCAGTGCCTTTGCCCAGACCTCGTCGGCCCCGACATCGAATTCCGAGCGCATACTCCGGTCGAGATCCTCGAAAGCGGAGGGCTGACGAAGCCGCGAGTAGAATCGAAGAAAGGCCTCGGCGCCATAGGCTTCGAGCAGGTAGCGCACCAACCGGGCGCCCGTGTCGTACACGCGCTGGTCGGACAAGGCGTCTTGGACCCGCATCGCGTCCGCCAGCGAAAGCGAGGGCGCCTCGGGTATGGGTCGATTGCACACCAGCGCCACCGCCGTGCCCTCTGCAACCACCGGCGGGGGCAAGCCGAAGGGCCAAAAATACGCGTGAACCAACTCGTGTTGCTCGAAGACATGGTAGCTGTACACGTGGTTTCCGCTCGTGCACGCAGCCGAGCCTGCAGGGCACGGCGAATTCGCGACGAAGTCCGTCTGGCTCGTGAACTTGTAGTAGTGAATGGTGCGACCGTTCGGCCAATCGAAGCCGAACATCCTCTGGATGGACGAGAAATGCTGTTCCAGCGTCGCCACCACATCCTCGCACACAGGCTGTTCTCCGATCCTGGTGTGGTAGGCAAAATGCGGCGAATCCCAAACCACGTCCTGTGGCAGATCGTGCTCTTCCTCCGCGCGGCAGGCAACCAGCGACAACCCTAGAAGCGCCACCGCGAGGTTCCCCGCCGCACGGCGACGGGTTCCAGAGTTTGCGAGGCCCTGCCTTCGTCGGCAGACAACCAGCGCCGCCAGGGTCAGGATGGCGCACGCAATTGGGAATGCGTCACCCATCTTCGCCATCTCCAGCAGGGCGGAGGTATTGCGGAATGCCCGTTCTCCTCTTGCTTTATTGCGCACGTGCGGGTGTTTCGACTATTCCCGCGATGGTCAATTCGACCGGTCTTGCGGAGGCTGAAACCCTTTCCACGAGTGGAAACATGGTCGGATGTTGGCGATAGGTTGCCTTCAGTGCGTATTTTCCTGGAGTGCTGAAGAAGGCCACCAGGTAGCCGCGCAGCATCTCCTTGTCCTTTCCCAAGGCGGTCTTGAAATCCTTCGCGGAGGCGTTGAAGACCAGAACGGACGACCGCTTGAGATTGGGGATGGATTTTAGGTTGTCGAGTCCCTGTGGATCCAGCACCTCTTCTGAGAGGCTGCTGGGATCGAGGATCGCATTGGGGATCCAGACCGCGTTCAGGGCAGTCTTTCTTTCCTTGCCGGGCTTCAGCACCACACCCGCCTTGCGCAGCGCCTTTTCGGTCACCGGCTCGCCCGGTGGCCCATAGTAGGTCCGAAGCTCCCGGCCCGAAGCAGAGCCCCCGGGCGTTGCCGAGACGAACTCCAGCTCCCAGGACATCCCCATGCTCGCCACAGACGTCAGCCACGACAGCGCGGTAAATGCCGGGTAGAGGGTCACTGACTTGGTGGTGTTGTTCTTGAGGGTGAGCTCGATGGTGACATCCTTTGTTTCCCGTTCGGGCCAGGCCGCTGGGGCCACCCTCACCTTCAGCTCGAGGTCCACGGTGCTTCCCTTCTCATTCGACTGGGCGGTGGCCACGTTCGACAACAAACCCAATCCAACGCCGAGATATGTTGCACATTGCATGGAGACCGTCGGCTGGATGATAACCCAAGAGCCGGCTGTGGCCACGAACAGACTGACTACCACCACATGTTGGCGTACAGCGTGACCACGTGCTGATCCGGCTGCATGCCGAGCTTGGCCGTGCTCACCGTCGCAAACTGCCCGAATGGCCAGGGCATCACGCCGTCCGACTTCGACGGATCGGTGTAAGCCGAGCCGTAGTGGTAGTAGGAGTACTGAAGAACGATCATCTCGTGGGTCACGAACTCGCTGCGGAAGATGAGCTTGGGCGAGAAGACCGTGAAGGTCTGCGTGCCGTCGCTCATGTTCGGGTTGACCCTGTCGAACCGTAGGCCCACCGCCATCATCGGCATGAACGAGTAGATGGTGTCGAGACCGTACTTCAATTTGGTCACGTCTTGGGTGCCACCCGTCGTGCCGGTGACCTTGTTGAACATGAAGAATGGGCGGATGGTGAGGTCGGCCGCCTGCCCCCAGAACGGACGTGGCCGCATCATCATGGCCGCCAGGCTGAAGGTGTACTGACCTGCGACTGAGTGGATGGCCCCGTTGCCGTCGGTAAAGTAGTTCTGAGCAAGCTGCCAGCCGCCTTGCGAGTGGAGGACCTCGATGGAGTCGTTGATGGTCAGGGCGTTCTTGGCTTTGACGTAAGAGTACCCGAGGTAGCCATCGCCCCGCCAGCCACCATCGAGCTTGAGGTCGAGACCGCCGATCTGAATGTAGCCATAGCCGGGAACCGAGCCGTCGGTCGGGTAGGTGCCCGAGGTCCCGCCCGTGGTGCCCACGTTCCAGCGTGCGTCCTTGACGAAGGACCCGATGTAGTGCGCCTGGAGGGTCAACATTCCGGCCAGCACAGCACCTGCGTGGAAGTGAGCGAGGACGTTGGTGCCTTGCTGGACCTTGTTGCCGGGATAGGGCTGCCACGTGGGGTAGTCGTAGGTCGCCGAATAGGTCGAGCCAGAAGCCTTGTACGTCTGGTACTGCTGATCGACCTTGGCGCCGATGCCGCCTTCGAAGATCAGCCTCGCGTCGTCGCTGACCTCCAAGTCCGCTGTGGCCGTGGCACCTGCCAGACGGGTGCGACCGATGAGGTAGGTCTCGTATTCGCCGCCGTCGTACTTGCCCATGGCGCCATAGCGATTCGAGAAGATACCGACGTCCCATGCCATGCCGCCGAGGTTGCCGAGAGCCTCGGGGAATTTCAAGGTGATGAAGGCACGGTCGATGCCAAGCTGGTCCTGCAGCTCGCGCCAACCACCCGAGGTGATGTTGTAGCTGGCGATGGACGTGGTCATCATGACTTGCTGGTTTCCGTACTGGAAAAGCAGCTCGGCCCAGGGACCGGGCGAGATGTTGGTGAAAGCCCACCGGGTATAGTTCCCGTCGGGTGTGACTGGAATCGAGTGGAACTGCAGGTCGTTCTGATGCACATCGGACGACGTGTTCGCCGGCGGAACACTGCGGCTGATACCGACTCGCATCGGTGCGCGCATGAAGCCCTTGAACTTGAAGCCCCAGTCCTTCTCAGAGTTGGAATCGCCCACGTCGGCAGCGCCACCCACAGTGACCGCTTGTGTGTCGAGGCCTGCTCCGCCAATGGTGCGTTTCTTTGCCGCTTTGGGCGTGTCCATTGCAGGCTCAGCGACTGACGACGGAGACGCAGGGATCGCAACCGGCACCGGCTCGTCTTCTGCCGAAGCAGCGGACGCCTTAGGGGCTGTCACTACGCCCGATAGCAGAATGGTTCCGTAAAAGGCCGCGGATTGAATTGAATGCAACATGGTCACTCCCGAGGTTGTTTGGAGGCGCAACGCTCCACACTTGCTTTGGCCGTGCCAGCGTGCGAAAGGGCGACTTGACCCGCATGACCTCGGCATTCGAGCCCGAACCACTGGTTTGGGACGTCCGGTGGACGTCGTGCAGACGTCCGCCAACCGTCCTGTGCTATGCTCCCGCGCATGGAGCGGCCAGGGAGAGATGTGAATTCACATACCCATAAGGCCGGCGGCTGTGCTCAGGAATCTGGGCTGGGCCGAGGCGAGGCTGTTTGACAGTCGGCTCGGGTCAAGGGGAGACGAAGGACGCTCCTCGGCCGGTGCATTCTGCCGAGGGGCAGCCGTCAGACGTATGGGGGCCAACTCGCGTCGGTGAGTTGGTGGGAGGCAAGTACCGCATCGCGCGTTTTCTCGCGGAGGGCGGCATGGGCGTCGTGTATGAAGCCCAGCACGCGATCGTGAAGCGGCGCTTCGCCGTGAAGTTTCTCCGTCCCGATTTTGCGCGGCGCCGCGAGAGCTTGGGGCGCTTCCAGCGCGAAGCCGAAGCTGCGGGAGGCCTGGAAAGTGAGCACATCGCGTCCGTCGTCGACTTCGGAATCACGAACGACGGATCGCCCTACATCGTGATGGAGTACTTGGTCGGAGAAAGTCTCGCCTCCCTGCTCGCACGCGAGGGCCGACTGTCTTGCCATCGAGCGGCTGACTTGTGCATGCAGGCTTGCCATGGCGCCGAAACGGCACACGCGGCCGGAATCGTGCATCGCGATCTCAAGCCGCACAACGTATTCATGTGTCGCCGCGACGACAACACCGACTTGCTCAAGATCCTCGACTTCGGGATTGCGAAACTAGAGCTTGTCGGGCACGACCAGGTGTCCACCCAAACCGGCACGGTGATGGGGACGCCTGCGTACATGTCTCCCGAGCAGGCGCGTGGCGACCGGACCATCGACCTGCGGACCGACGTCTATTCACTCGGAGCCATCCTCTTCGAGATGCTGTCCGGCAAGTTGCCGCACCCAGGGGATTCGCGCAACGCGATCCTGTACCATATCTCCACTCAACCGGTCGTTTCACTGGCGACCGTGGCCCCAGAAGTCCCCCAGCCCTTGGTCGAAATCGTGGACCGGGCGTTGTCATCCAGACCAGATGTTCGGCCGCGATCGGCGAAGGGGTTTGCAGGCGATCTAGCCCGCTTCGCCAGGCGCGAGGCGTGGCCGGAGCCGCTGAGCCTCAAGGCTGCCCCCTTTCCATCGGCCTCCCACAGCTCTGCGGAGAAGGCACCCCAGGCAGAGCCTCCAAACGCCAACGCAATGGTGTTTGACCGCGCCAGGCGCCGCCCGGCTTGGGCGCGGGTTGCTGTGCTGGCCGCTGGGATCGTTCTGACCGCCGCCGCAGGGGTACTTTCGAGTCGATTCATGCGGACAGCACCGAGGTCTCCTGACATTTCTCAGGCATCACCAGGGAACGCGGTTCCAGTGAACGTAGAAGCCGCGCTGCGACCAGCGGAGGCCGACTCGATACCGGTGCCTTCCCTCGGCCCTGGTGCGGCGACCTCGCCTCGCCCCGAGGATGCCGTGCACGTGCCCGCCAGGGCATCCTTGCCCAAGCGTGCCCCCGCAGACGGACGGGTTGTCGGACGTTCCATCGGACGTTCAACCGGACGTTCCATCGGACGTTCGACCGAACGTTCGACTGAACCTGCAACTGGACCTGCCTCCGCAACGTCGTCCCGCAACGAGGTAGAGGGCACGAAAGCCGCGAAGGGCTTGTTTCCCCGGGCAACTTTCGATTCCCAGAACCCCTATAGCAACCGCTGAACGGCAATCTCGACATGAATTTCCACATCACGCGCTTGGCACGCCCCATGCCTACACCCCAATTCATCGTGCGCATTTGCTCGCACCTCATCATCGTGGTTGTCCTCCTTCTCGGGGGTGGACAGGCCCAAGCCGCTGCCGACGAATCAATGACTGAGGCGGCAAGGGCGCAATTCGCCCACGGGGTCGAGTTGGCAGACAAGGGCGACTTCCAGGGTGCCTTGCAAGCCTTCAGCGATGCGTATACGGCAAGCCCGCTCTTTGCGGTTCTTTACAACATCGGCCAGGCACAGGTTGCCCTCGGTCGGCCCCTGGAAGCCGCAGCAACGCTTTCGCGCTATCTGCGGGAAGGCCAGGACAGCGTGCCCGCTGAGCGGCGCCGGCAGGTCGAGGACCAACTGAAGCTGCTCGAGTCTTTCTTGGTCGCTCTGGATCTGAGCACGGCTCCCGCCAGCGTGGCGATCAGTGTGGACGGGCGCGAGATCGGACGCACACCCCTCGTGGAGCCAGTTCGGCTCACGGCCGGGACGCACAAGATCACTGCTACGCTCGACGAAACCACGCCGGCATCTTCTGCCACTGTCCCTCCCGCTGACTGCCCAGCCGCACTACCTCCCGTCGGGGACCTTGCCCGGCCGACCATGAAGCCGATGGCCGACCACAATAGCCTTCGAGCCGCCTTGCCCTACACTTTGCTTGGCGCAGGCGTCGCTTTGGGAGCCGGTGCCCTCGGTGTCTACCTGTGGAAGCGAGGGCAATACCAACAATGGCAGTCTAGTGAGACGATTCTGAAGGATCAGACGCCAGGCTCGGCCAGCTACCAGGCACGCGCCGCCGACAATGAGCGCATGGCCGCTTCGCTGACCACCGCGAATCACACCATCGTCGGCCTCTCCATTGCTGGCGGTGCGTTGGTCGCGGTCGGGGCCTCACTGTATCTCTTCGACTTGGCGTCGGCGCGCCGGTCGACAAATCTCACGGTCGCCTGGGCTGGAGGTTCCTCGGTCGCGGCGGGGTGGAGGTGTTCGTGGTGATGACTTCTTTGAAGATTCCACTGCTCGTGGTCATAACGACCGCCTCGGTCGGCTGCTTCGACGTATCCAGTGGCAAGCCAGCGCCGCTGCTGATTGACGACTTCGACAGCGGCGATGCATTGCCCACTGACCGTCACTTCGACCAGTGGCGCTGTGGAAAGTACAACCCAGACACGACGAATGGGTGTGAGTGCAACTATGACCCGATGGCCTATCATAGCCCCCCGTACTCGATCCACTTGACTGCTGCCATCGTCGAGACCGAAAAGGGTCGAAACGCAGGGGTACAACTGTACACACAGGCCGTGGCGTCCGAAGACCTCTCGCATCTGAGCCAGATCGCATTCAGTGTCATGCTTGAACTCCCCACGCGCCCGATTTCATTAGACCCTGCTGTCTTGTATCTAGAGCTTCATTGTTCCCTTGCACCTGCCCTGGGTACTGCGCCCGCCGAGGAACGTTATGTGCACCATCCGGTGGAGTACACAAATGCGCCTGGATGGCAGTCCTTCATTGTTGCTCTGACCCAGAAGAACTTCAGTCCTCCCAATACCTGGAAGTGGTCCGAAATCGAGGGTGGACTGCCAACCTGCCTTGAACGCGTCGACGGCATACACTTCAGTGTCAACCCTCAGCTCGCCGTGGGCGCTGCTGGGAACGTTGACTTGCGTCTCGACGATATCTATTTCCAGTGAGGAAATTCAAGCCATGGTTGCCAACTGCCTCCGAAAGCTCCTTCCCTGGACCGTCCTGTTGTGCGTGGTCGCCCCGGTGTCGTGCGGAAAGGTCGACAGTCCAGGCCCGGTTACCACCGGCTATACGAAGATAGACGACATGGAAGGCCAAGGCGGGCGCGTCGGGCGAATTGCATGGGCGCCGCCGGAGGGATGGGCGTCGCCCGGATTCTGGACCAGCACCACCGATTGCACACAGGCCGACCGCATTCTTCCCGAGCCGTATTTCCAGCCTTATGGGGGATGGTCCTATGACCGTGTCCCATCCCCTTACCAGACCATGCCCGGCATCCCCCTCAGCACGCATGCCGCGCACCTTCGCACCAAGTTCGATAAGCCACTCCGAGATGTTTGGGGTGCGAACATGGGCTTTGATTTTGCCGAGATGCCGTCAGATGACGGGGGCGTGACATCGCCTTCCGGAGAGAGCCTGGACGGCGGCGCGTCCGTCGATGGAAAAGGGTGCAGGCAGGGATCTTCACGAGACTTCAACGGTCTGCTCGTGGATCTAAGTGCATACTCGGGCTTCACCTTCTGGGCCATGGCCTCGCCCATCGGAAGACAGTCCATTCGCGTTCAGATCAACAACAAGCACACGGATCCACGGGGAGGAGAGTGTACTTATGGCGCCCCGGGCAACGAGCAAGACTGCTACAATGGATATGGAAAGGCTCTGTTGCTGACCAGTACATTCACCCAGTATTGGGTCGCATTCTCGGAGATGCAACAGGACCCCGGCTGGGGCTACAGGGAACTTCCAGTACCGATTGAGCCCGGGGAGGGCGCTTTCTCGATGAACTTCGAAGTCCCACTGCCGGGTTGCGTAACCGATGAGATAGCCAACTGTGCAGGCGGTCCGGCATCCGTATCTTTCGACGTCTGGATCGACGACCTCTACTTCGTGAACAAGCCCGTAGGCGGTCCGTAGCTGTGCGTCCGAGGCGCTCTCAGGGCGTCGCCAATCGATCGAGGTGCATGCGGATGTGGGCCGCCTCGGCCGGGGTGTGTGCGAGCGCGATGGCGCGGCCGAAAGCGTCGCGCGCCTCTTCCTTGCGGCCAAGCTGCTCTAGCAGCGAGCCTTTGACCCCGAAGAAGTAGAAGTAGCCCGAAAGCTCGCGCGCGAGTGGCTCGATCATGGCCAACGCGTCTGCCGGGCCCTGTGCTTTGGACACGGCGACCGCGCGATTCAGTCGGACCACCGGGGATGGCTGAAGCTGTTCGAGGGCGGCGTAGAGCAGGTCGATCTGGCGCCAATCGGTGTCGCCGTATCGCTGGGCACCCGAGTGCAGCGACGCGATGGCCGCCTGGATTTGATACGGCCCACGGCTTCGGTGGCGAATGGCCTTGTCGAGAAGCGCTTGCCCCTCTTCGATGAGGCTGCGGTTCCACAGCCCGCGATCTTGATCCTCCAGCAGAACGATGGCCCCCTGGCCGTCGAGGCGCGCAGTTGCGCGTGCATGCTGTAGCAGCATCAAGGCGAGCAAGCCCATGAGCTCGGGTTGGTCGGGGAAGAGGCGCAGGAGCAGGCGGCCGAGGCGTATTGCCTCGTCGCATAGAGCGGCGCGAATGAGAGCGTCGCCACCCGTGGCCGAATAGCCCTCGTTGAACATCAGATAGATCGCGGCCGCAACGCCAGCCAGTCGGCGGGCGCGCTCGGGCTGGTCCGGGGTCTCGAAGGGCACATTGGCGTCCGCCACGCGGGCCTTGGCGCGCGTGATCCGCTGCTCGATCGCCGCCTCGCTGACCAGAAAGGCGCGTGCGATCTCCTTGACGGTCAGGCCCGAGACGATGCGCAGGGCGAGTGCGATCCGCTGGGTCGCCGGAAGCTCGGGATGACAGCAGATGAAGAGCAGTCGCAGTATGTCGTCGCGGTAGTGGGCGTCGTCGAGGCGCTGCGCCAGAGAGCCCTCCGTGTCCTCGGGGGTGGACAGGGCGTCCTCGGGCGGTAGAGGCTCTTGTTTACCCTGCCGCCTGACGGTATCGATGGCGGCATTGCGGCCGACCAAGATCAGCCAGGCGGCCGCATCGTGAGGCGGGCTTTGACCAGGCCATTTCCTGAGTGCCGCGAGGCAAGACTCTTGGAAGGCCTCCTCGGCGAGGTCGAGGTTGCCAAAGTACCGAATGAGCGCGCCCATCACCCGGGGTCGCGCCGAGCGCAGTGCTAGATCAATCCAACCAAGGTCATTCATGTGACCTCGCGGCGACCTGGCCGCCCGGGAAGAACAGCGACACAGGACGAATCTCATACGCCCCGCCAGGGTTGGCTTGGCCTAGCTCGCGTGCGATCTCGAGGGCCTCTTCCAGGCCACCGCATTGGATGACGTAGAAGCCCAGAAGTTGCTCCTTGGTCTCGGCAAACGGGCCGTCCGTGACCACGGCTGGCTCGGGGCCCGGATCGAGGCGCTTGCCGTACCCGCCCTTGCGCAGCGTCGTGGCCGCGGTGGTCGGCATCAGGCGCGCGACCGGTCCCAGCTTGCCCGCTTTTTCGAGCCTGTCCGTGACCGCCACCAGACGGGTCATGACCATGTCGTCCTCTTCCTTGGTCCACGAGCCCGTGACGTCTTCGTCGTTGTAGCAAAGCACGACATACAGCATCGATTGCGTTCCTCTCTTGGACACGACGATCAACTATGACCGGCCCCGACAACTCAGCCGTAAAAAAATATCCGTGTGGGGATGTCGGACTGGGCTGGTCCCATTCGTCGTATCGCTGAACTGGCATCTAACCTACAAGGAGAAGACCGATGAAATACCTCAGCTTCATTCGCCATTCCGAGAAGTACCGCGAAACGCCGCCACCGCCCGCGCTGATGGAAGCGATGGGCGAGCTGGTCGAGAGGTCCACGAGGGAGGGGAGCCTGGTCGACACGGGCGGCCTTCTGCCCAGCAAGGACGGCCTGCGTGTCCGCCTGACCAACGGCAAAATCACGGCGACCGACGGCCCATTCACCGAGAGCAAAGAGGTCATCGGCGGTTGGGCCATCTTGAAGGCGGAGACCAAGGCCGACGCCCTCCGCATGGCAACCGACTTCCTGGATCTGCATCGGAAGCACTGGCCCGGCTTCGAGGGCGAGTGCGAAGTGCGACCGATGTTCGAGCAGGGCGCCGGATGCTAGCTGAAACAACCACTACGAGACCGAAAGGAACCAAGACATGAGAGTTATGGTGATAGTCAAGGCAACCAAGACCTCCGAGGCAGGCGCCATGCCTAGCGAGAAGCTCCTGACCGAGATGGGCAATTTCAACGAGCAGCTGGTGAAGGCGGGCATCATGCTGGCGGGCGAGGGGCTGCACCCGAGCAGCAAAGGCAAGCGCGTCCACTTTGCCGCCGGGAAGAAAGCAGTCATCATCAATGGACCTTTCGCCGAGACCAAGGAATTGATCGCCGGCTTCTGGATCTGGCAGGTCAAGTCTATGGATGAAGCGCTCGAGTGGGTCAAGCGCTGTCCGGATCCCATGCCCGGTGACCAGTCCGAGATCGAGATTCGCCCGATCTTCGGGCCCGAGGATTTCGGCGAAGCGCTTACGCCCGAACTTCGCGCCCAGGAGGAACGCCTCCGTTCCGAAGTCGAGCGGCAGCTATCCGCGTGAAAGGAGGGGCGGCTACGGGCAGGCCTGGCCTTTGGTCGGGCCCAGGTCGGCCCACTGGATGGAGGACACCGCTTGCTTGCCGGGCTGCTGCTCAGCCAGCCCGCCGGTAGAGCCCGATTCCGCAGAGCGACAGTGCGGCGAAGAGAAAGCCCGTCGACGCGAGGTTGGCCGCAAGGTTGTGGTGATCCAGGAATGCGTCGCTGGCGAAGGCGAAACCCTGCAGGGGCGCGAGCACGCCGACCAGCAGCCAGAACGCCCAACGCTGGCCTTGGGCGATGCAACGCCAGGCCAGCGCAAGGACCAGTACGAAGACCGCGATGATGCAAGGGTTGGCGATGGCGGCTTGCGTGTGGATGACCGCGATGGCGTTTGCATCGATGGTCGGAATCTTCTCGGGTGATACCAGCAGCGCCAGGGCGGGGGGCACTTTCCCGGCCAGGGTCATCACCGTGACATAGGCGGCCACCACGATTTCCAGCACACTCCAGATCGTCAGCAAGACCAGTCCGGCCTTCAGGGTTCCCGTGATTTTCATCCTCCAATAGATGCCGGAAACGGCATGGCGGCATCTCGCCGCTCTCCATGCCCTGCGGATGGGATCGTCGAAGTGTCGTCTCACCTCATCGGCGCCGACGCGCTCGGATTGCAAGCAGGCCCGAGAGTACGAGCAATATCCACATGGCCGACAGGCCGCTGCGGGCGAACGAGCATGTACACCCCTGATTGGCGATCGTGGCCCGAGGTCCGAGCGCGCCTGCATCGCCAGTCCCGCCTCCGGAGGTGGTCAGCGTGGCGCTGCCGCTGTTCGTTCCTGCGGTGGTGTAGGTTGCCGTGCCTGCAACGGTCGTGGTCGTATCCGTGGTCGCCGGCGGAAACGCGGCCGCGTCGATCGTCGTAACTCTCACTGGGGCCGTCCCTGTGTTCGTGTTTGTCACGGTCGCCGGGACCGTCGCAGTGGTGGTCATGGTCGCGGTGCCGCGAACTGTGAACGTCGATGTGCCGGTCGTCGTGGGCACCGGCACGGTGAGCGTCATCGTGCTTGTACCCGAGGCCGTGCTGGTCGGCCACACCGTCGTCATGGTGGCGGTGCCCGTACTGTAGATCATGGTCGTGGTCTTCGTGGTGGTGATGATCGTGGTGGTGATCGTGCCCGTGGCCGACAGCTCTTCTGTCCTCGTCGCCGTGGCACCGTAGGTGATGAACGTCGCCGTTCTCGTGCCGGTCGGAACCAGCCCCAACAAGGTGGCAGTGGTCGAAACCGTCGTCATCGTGCTGGTGGTCGCGCTCGAGGCCACGGTGACGGTCAGGGTTGCTGTCGTGGCGGGCGTGCTTGCCGTGGCCGTCGCCGACGAGGTTATCGTCGCGGTTGCTGTATTCGTGGCGGGCAGGCACAGTCGCACCGCCTTGCAGGGTGTGCCGTTGTCACAGTTTCCTGCGGATGGGCACAGGCTGACGAACTTGGTGCATTGGCTTGGGCTTGCATCGGGAGGGAGCATTCCGCCGCAAGTGAAGCTGGTCAGGCACGCCGAGGCTTCCTGGCAACTCCAGTCTTTGGGACAATTCTCGTTGCCAGTGCAAGTGTAGGGTTGGCAGTATGGGCCAGCGTGGCTGGTGATGGCCGTCGAGCCTGCAGGGCAGGAGGTGGGCGGTGGCGGTACCACGTCCGCACGCCCCTCTCGGGCCACGATGCAGACGACTGCCACGATGGTCAGGAGAAGAATGCTGCGCATGTTCGGCCTCCGCTGCGAAGATACCACGTTCCTGCTGAACTGCGGCACTGTCGCTGTAAGGTTGGTCACATCGTTGGACGGCTCGTCCGGGCTTCCCGTAAGGCCTGACAGCGCTGCCGGTACTCACCCGAGAGATCCTCGAACGGGAGGGGCGAAAGACCGAAGCCTCGACGTAAATCGCCCTCGAGGTTGTACGCCGCACGCTCCCCGAGGTCGGCGTCTCTCACCAGCTCGCTGCAGGTAAGCGTGCTCGCACGTAAGGTCGTCTCGTCGAGCGGAAGTCCGCGAACAAGATGATGAAGCAGGTGTCCCAGGCGAGCAGCGTTGGCAGCCAGCGGGCGATCCCGTTGCAACACCAACACTCCGTCGGTCTGCAGGAGCCCCTCGCGGACATCCCCGTAGCAGACCCTTGGCGTGCGCCCGAGCGAGGCCAAGAGACGGTGGCCCTCTTCCTGCGAACCCAGCTGCAAGAGCGCCTCGTGGGTGCGCTTGTCGTCCCGCGCGCTCCCCTGAGTGCATCGAGGCTCCGGCTTGGCGCTGTCGGTGCTGGTCCCGCTTGGCTTGCGGTCACCGCACGAAAGAGTCGCGACGACTATCACGGTCGACCAAGATACCATCCGCTGCAGTGCCCGGGCCATGTCCCTCGTTACTGGCATGCGGCCAGCATCAGGCTGACGGTATTGTCTCCGTTGGCGGTCACCAGATCCGGCCGACCGTCGCCGTTCATGTCGGCGGTGGCCACGAACTGAATCGAGTCCGTGGTCGGGAAGGTCACGGGTGCGGCGAAGGTCCCGTTGCCAAGGCCCAGCAACAGGCTGACACCCGTGCCGGTCGAGCTGCCCACGGCCGCGTCGAGCTTGCCGTCACCGTCGAAGTCGGCCAGCACGATTGAAATGGGCGAGGTCCCGGCGGCGGAGGTCGTCTGTTCGGCGAAGGTGCCGTCGCCCTGGTTGAGATACGTGCCTACGGTACCGCTGGTGACGCTGGAAACCACGAGATCGAGCCAGCCATCGCCATCGAGGTCGCCCGCTGCAATAGAGCGCGCGTAGTCGCCAGTGGGATGATCGGTTCTGTTGGCAAACCGTGCGCTGCCATCGGCGCCGCTGTTGAGGAACACGCTCATGGTGCCGACCGCGGTGCTGGCGGTGGCAAAGTCGAGCAGGCCGTCCTGGTTGAAATCGCCGGTCGCCAGGGCCGCCACCGACTTTGCTGCGGCGAAGGGGAAGTGTTGACTGAAGACGCCCTTGCCCTCGTTGGCGAACACCACCACGGTGCCTGCGCCGCTGCACGCGGTGGCGAAATCCAGGGCGCCGTTGCCGTCGAAGTCGCCTGTCGCGACACCGAGGGGGCCCGCGCCCGTGGCTGCCAGGCCGCCGCGGTCGAACGTCCCATCGCCCACGCCGCGAAGAATGCGGTAGTTCCCGCCGACGCTGGTCACCACGATGTCCAGGATTCCGTCGCCACTGAGGTCGCCAAGCGCGACGGCGGCAGGATCGTCATCGACGTAGTAGGCGATCTTGTACGCGAGCCCGCTGCCCCCAAGCATCACGGTCACGACGCCGCCTGAAAGATTCGCCACCACGACGTCGGGCTTGCCATCGCGATTGACGTCACCGATGGCGACGCCCTCGGTCGAGCCGCTCTGGGTGCTGTAGCGGAGGTTGGAGAAAGTCAGAGTGCCCGCGCACGGTGGGACGGTGCCGCCCGTGCCGCCACTTCCCCCCGTGCCGGTGGCGCCGCCTCTGCTGCTTGCGCCTCCGGCGCCGCTTCCTCCGTGGCCCGTGCCGCCTCCAAAACCGCTGCTGCCTCCCTGTCCGCCGGCACCACCGGTTCCACGAGCCCCGCCGGTGCCGCCGCCGGTTCCTCCCGTGCCGATAACGGGGCCAACAGGCGGGGCGAACATGTAGACACCGCCTCCTACAGTCGGGCCGCGGGCAAAGAACAACCGCGCCGCTGAAGGTCGACCGGTCTTGGGGTGCAAGACCGCCTCGGTGGCCAAGGTTCCCTCTTGCGAGCCATCGTCGCTGGCAGCAATCAGGTCCACCAGGGTCGGACTGCCGGTGACGGCGCGGAGGTTGGTTTCATAAACCAGAACGGTGCCGATCCAGAAGGCGGTCGGATAGCTTGCGGCGGGCGGCGCTGACAGTCGCTTGCCCGGCAAGCTTCCGTCGGCAGGGAGCAGGAACATGGCGGGCGCTCCACTGTCGTCGGTGGCCGCAACCGCAAGCCGAGGGGAGGTCGCGGTCTGCTCGTACCAAACCCCTGTCACTCCGGACGCGAAGGGTGTCTTGCTTTGGCCGGACGGCGTGGTCACCACCAGGCCAGCCTTGCCTGTGCCTGCCGCGTCGCCATCCAGGAACGCGAGGAATGCATGGCCCGCCGTGGTTGCGAAGGCCCCGCTCTTGCGTCCCTGGGCGCTGGATAGTCTGACGAAGGTGCCGGCCCTGGCCGTGGCCGCGGCGTACACGGCGTTGTAGCCGTCCACGACTTCTAGCCACGTTCCGTCGGGCGAAAACGCGGGCATGGGCGCCGTGCCCGGCGCGCTGGTAAGGCCAGTCAGGGTGACGGGCGCAGCACCGGAGACAGGCTGAACCACGTAGCCGTAGGTTCCGTCGCTGGCGATGATGTCGAAGGCCAGTCGCGCGGAATCGGGCGAGAACACCATGTTGCCACAGCGGCAGTCCGAGCTGACCGTCTGTCGGCCGCTGCCGTCGGTGTTGATGATCTCCAGCACGACCGGGCTGGTGGTGGTGGGGTGGTGCGCGTAGGCAGCGACCATTCCGTCCGGGGACCAAACGAACCCGATACCCAATCCGAGCGATCCGTCGTTGAGCACCATCTTGGTGGTACCGGTCGCGGTCGCAAGCCGGACCTCGCCACCGCCCTCGTACATCACGAACGACCCGGTGGGATCGATCTGCGGGCTGCCGGTCGAGCCGAGAGACCTGCCCGTGCTGCCCACCTTGCCCACCTTCCACGTCCCGGGATCGCTGGCGCCGCCGCCAAACGACTGCCAGAGGGCGCTGGCGCCTGCGACGGAGATGCTGTGGTAGTAGTAGTTGCTGTCCGAGATCGACCCGGTCCCTCCCTTGGATGGGGCAGAACGGAAGTAAACGAGGTCAGCGCATGGATTCGTGCCCTGCGTGTACTTCGTGAAGAACATGGAAAGTGAGTCGTCGGTGAAGAAGGCCTCGCGAAAGCCGGCGTACGAGTCAATCAGCGCGACGGCGGGCGTGGGATCGGTGACGATGGTCTTGAGGTCGCCGACGGCGTTTCGGCCGAGGCAACCGAATGCGCTCGACTCTGACCGATTGGTCGAGTACGCCACGTGCCCCTCATCTTTCGCGACGAACAGCTCGAGCGCCTTGTCGGTGGACAGCTGCTGGATCTGGGTGCCGCTCCATGGCTGTGCGATTCCCGCTTCTCCGACGCTACCGTCGTAGATGGTGTTGGGAACATCGGGGACCCCGTCGCTGCTACGCACGTCGCCTGTCCGCAGATCGGCGGTCGGTCTCTCACTCGCTCCGCCATCGGCCGCGTTACCATCTGGCCCCGGAGTGAGGCCGCCCACGTCATTCCGGGCGTTGCCGTCCGCAAGCGCGCTGTCATTGTTCGGACTGTCGCGTCCCACGGGCGAGTCCGCGACTGCGCCACCGTCGAGTCCCGGCGCCAACACGTCCGTCGGCGCACGCTCTGCGCCCGTCTCGTGGGTCACGCCGGCATCGGTGACCTGGGCTTTCGATCCGTGACAGCCGACCACAGCCAGCACTCCACACGCGAACCAAAACGTACACCGCATGCAGCGATGCTAACACGGGCTATGGGATGTCCCATCCCGCAGAAACCGCTCCTCGGCCGCTTGCCCTATTTGCGTTAGACCGATAAGGACACGCCCAGACCCCTAGGATCTTCGTCACGTCCAGGTAGCGCGGAACAGGGAACACGATGCGATCCTCGAGACCGGCCGGCGCGGAAGTATGGACGCGGACTCCTCATCCCAACCTTCTCCTCGGTGGACCGAGGAGAAGGGGCCGGATTTCGCCTCGTTGGGAGCTCCGAGCGCCTCGTCGGGAGTTACCGTGAGGCGTGGCAGCGCGACTGCGTGCGGCCTGCGCCGGGCCACGAAGTATCCGAAAGTGAAAAAAAATGCCCGCGGCTGGTAAGCAGCGCGGGCGTCGGGCGATAAGAGCTGGCGATGACGAAAGCTTACCTTGGGCTCCCGATAGCCGTTCTGGCGGGACTCGTGGCCGGGGCTTGCAACCACACGACCTTGACCGCTCATCGTGACGGCGGCGCAAGCAAGTCGCCATTCGGGCCATCGGAGGATGGCACCTGCCAGGCGCCCTCCAGCCCCTGCGGCTCGGGCAGCACGGCCCTTTGCCATGACCTCGACAGCGACGTCGCGAATTGCGGGGCCTGCGGTCATGCGTGCACGCCCGGCGTGGCTTGCGTCGCCGGGGTTTGCCAGCAAACACGATGCACGGGGTCGGTGGCGTTTCACGAGATTGCGAGCTTTCCGCGGGCACTGCCGGGAACGGCTGACCGCCCCTACTCTACCTACCTTGGTGCCGATTTGAATCGTGACGGCCGACTCGACTTCGTCGAGTCCGATGCCACTGGCGCCCTTGCTCTCTGGCTCGGTCAGGGCGACGGAAACTTCGTGCAAGTCACCAGCTACACGACGGTGGGCGCCGCGGATGTCCTGGCATCCTCCCCTTGGTACGCCGCGGTCGCGGACTTCAACGAAGACGGGCTCATGGATTTGATGGTCTCGATCTCGGACGACACATCCATTGCGCTTCGGCCGGGATTGCCGGGCGGAGGGTTCGGCGGTCCGCCAGGCAGGCCGCTTTCCCACGACCAGATCGCAGACGTCGATCGCGACGGTCACCTCGACGTGCTCTTCGTCAAGGGGCGCCCTGACGAACACCCTTGGTTCATCGCAATGCTCGGGCGCGGCGATGGAACCTTCGCCACGGGGGCCAGCTACCAGGCTGAGGAAAACATGGTCTTCTACGCGGGCCTGCTCGATTGGAACGGGGACGGGGCCGCGGATCTCGTTCTGATGGGCACCTATGTGACCATCCTGGCAGGGCGCGGCGATGGCACCTTCGCCGGCGAGGAACGATGTGCGGTCGGCTGTCCCTTTGGCGCAAAATTGGCGGATCTCAATCAGGACGGCAAGCTCGACCCAATCTGTCTGTGGTCCGACAATCGCATCGGTACATTGCTCGGCGAGGGAAACTGCGACTTCCCCCCCCGCATCACCTACAAGCTGCCGTCGGAGCCGTCCGGCCCATTCACCGTGGGAGACCTGAACGGTGATGGATTCTCTGATCTGATAGCGGCTACCTTTGACAGTGCGGGAGGTCGAACCGGCGTGGCGTTGTTTCTGGGCGTCGGCGACGGCACCTTCACGACCGCGGGCAGCCTGCGCATCGACAGCGACTGGGACGTCTTCGTGGCGGACGTCAACGGCGACGGACGCGCCGACATCGTCTCCGCGAGCAATCGCGGCATCGTCGTGTATTCAAACGCCTGCGAGAGGTAGGCCGTGCACATGAAAAGCAACATTCGTCGTCGTGTCGGTCTCAACCTCGGGTTGTTAGCGCTGGCAGCGGCTTGCGGTCGCAACGTCCTTCAAACGGGTAAGGTCACGGTCGGTCAGACGGTCACTCCGCCAGCACCCGTGCCTATCCATTCGGACGGCACCTGCGACCCTGGCCTGGAGACTTGCCCGGGCGACGGCGCGGGATTCTGCTTCGACCTGCAGTCCGCGCCCAACCACTGTGGCACGTGCGGCACTGCCTGTGCCCCAGGGATCCCCTGCGAGAACGGCCAGTGCAGGGTTACGTCGTGTGCGTCTCGCCTCACCATGAGGACGCTGAAGATCGATCGCAGCCCGGCGTACAACCTTCAGATCGGCATCGCCGACTTCGACCGCGATGGTGCTGTCGACATCTTGATACCCTCGCCCAACTCGGTAATGGCGGCGACGGGCTGGTCTCCCGGCGACGATCGCACGGCCAGCGTGTACCGTGGCCAGGCCGACGGTACCTTCACGGTCTCTGCATCCTTTCCGGCAGGGGAGGAAACCGTCAACGGGATGCTGGGCGTTCCGCTCGCGGTGGGCGATCTCAATCACGACCAGATTCCCGACCTCGTGCTGGGCGCTGTTGTGAAGGGTGCCCTCGAGCCATTGGCGCAGAGGGCGGCGATGTCGGTCCACCTGGGCAAGGGTGACGGCACCTTCGGGCAGACGATCGACGTGCTGGGAGGGACGATTCCTGGCTTCATCGCGGTCGCCGATCTCGACGGCGATGGCACGTTGGATCTCGCCACAGCCGATACTCCGAGAGAAGCAGTAACGGTCTGGCACGGCAAGGGCGACGGAACCTTTGCGGCCCCGCGCGATTTGGAGATCGCGGGCACGCCAAGGTCTGTGATGGTAGCGGATTGGAACCACGACGGAATCCCTGACCTGCTGGCCGCGGATGGTTACCTTCACGTCCTGCTTGGGACCGGGCAAGGGGACTTCGCTCCGGTCCTGGACTGCGGATTGACCCTCAACTCGCCAGTTAGCGGGGGTGAAGCACCGGTGATCGCCGACTTCGATCAAGACGGCGTCGTCGATCTGGCGACCAACAACACGGTCTTGCTGAGTATGCACGACTGTAATTTCACTAGGCGAACGACCTTTCCCGTGCCTGACGATACGGCTTTCCCCTTCGCGGCCGCCGACCTCAACGGCGACGGTGCGCTCGACCTCGCGGTCTCGTTCTGCGATGGCGTGGGCTACCTACCGGGCGACGGCCACGGCAACTTTGGCGATCTGGTCACTCTCGCGGGGGGCGAAGATGTGCACCCGCAATGCTGGCCCGCCACGGGTTACAGTGCCGATTTCGATGGAGATGGTCGACTGGATCTGGTGGTGGGAAACGAGTACAGCATCCGCGTCTTCATGAACACCTGCCAGTGAGTACCCAGCTTCGCGCGCAACCTCGAGGCCCTCTACCGCGAGGCGTGGCAGCGCTACTGCGTGCCGCCATGAACACAGCGGCCCCAGTGACCAGCGGCCCGATTCTCCGCAACGGGCGCTGGCATTGCGGCGGCGAGCGCCGAGTACGACCGCTTCATGGGCCGATGGAGCCGGTTGCTCGCGCCGAAGCTGGTCACCTTTGCGGGCGTGAGGGACAAGGACCGTGTCCTCGACGTCGGTACCGGCACGGGCTCGCTCGCGTTCGTGGTCGAGTCGCAGATGCCGCAAGGTCGTATCGTAGGAGTCGATCCGTCTGCGGCCTTCGTGGCCTATGCACGAAGCAACGCCAAGTCCGGCAGCGTCAGCTTCGAGGTCGGATGAAGCTCTCCCGCGCGGGCGAGCTGGGCGACCTGTGGCGGAAGGCCGGGCTGGCCAAGGTCCAGGAGAAGCCGTTGACCATTGCCCAGACGTTCTCCTCGTTCGACGACTACTGGGGCCCCTTCACCGCGGGCGCGGGTCCAGCCGGCGCCTACGTCCTGACCCTGTCCGCCGAACAGCGACGCCAGCTCGCCGAACGCCTGCGCAAGCGCGCCCTCGCTGGCCGTGCCGGCGGCCCCTTCGTGCTTCAAGCCCGTGCCTGGTGCGTGACCGGCGAAGCACCGAAGCCGTGAACCGCGCCTCGCCCCGCAAGGGTGCGAGGATCCGTCGGCGTAGAGTGTGGCAAGGCCGCGCTTCCGAGGTGAGCCGGGCAAGCCCTAAGGTTCTCCTTGGCGATCGCAATCCCCACGCTATCTTTGCGCCGCCACCATGTCACCCGAAGCACCACCCACGCCGGTTCCCTCGCTAGCCGAAAGCGATCAGCGCGATATCACCAACCTGTGCCTGGCCGCCGGGCTGTTATTGCTCCAGCACGGCGCCGAGAGCGCGCTGGTTGATTCGCTCACCTGCCGGCTGGGCGTGGCCCTGGGCGCGGAAACGGTAGAAGTCGCCATCCTGTCGAACGCCTTATCCGTCACGACCGTGCACCATGCGCACGCCGTTACCTTGATCCGCCGCAGCGTGGATCGGGGAATCAACATGTACATGGTGACCGAGGCCCAGCGGGCTGTGTTGGACGTGGAAGGCAAGGCCTTGGATCGGGAAGCCTTCCGCCGGAGAATCCAGGCCATCGCCCCCTGGCGTTATCCACGCTGGATGGTGGCCTTGGCCATCGGCGTTTCCTGCGCCTGTTTCGCCCGGCTAGCTGGCGCGGATTTTACCGCGTGCTTGGTAACCTTCGCGGCCAGCACCGTCGCCATGGGCGCCCGGCAGTTCTTCGCCTCGCTACACTTCAATCCCCTGGTGACCTTCTTCCTCTCGGCCTTCGTGGCCACGTCCATCGCCAGCCAAGGCTTGATCTACCGGTGGGGCGCCACCCCCAAGTTGGCGATGGCCGCGTGCGTGTTGCTGCTGGTGCCCGGTTTTCCCATGATCAACTCCGTGTCCGACATGGTGAAGGGGCATCACCACACCGGCGTGGCCCGCGCAGTGATGGCCACCATGCTGGGCGGCGCCACCGCGGGCGGCATACTTCTAGCCATGACCGTTTGGCGCGTGTGGGGGTGGCTATGAGTTTCTTGTACGCGCTGATGTGGCAGATGCTCTTGGCGGCCCTGCCCGCCGCCGGATTCGGCATGGCGTTCAACGTGCCCGTGCGCGCGCTTGGGTTATGCGCCGCCGGTGGCGCCTTGGCGCGAGGGCTACGCTTCTCCCTCTTCGAGGCAGGCATTCCCTTCGAGCTGGCCACCTTCCTGGCTGCTTCCGCCACCAGCCTGGTAAGCGTCTACGTGGCGCAAAGACTGCGCGCCCATCCCAAGGTCTTCACCGTGGCCGCCATGATCCCCATGATTCCTGGCATCCCTTTCTTCACGGCGGTGATCGCCATCATGGAGATCCAGCGCAAATCCATGACCCCCGAATTACTGGCCACCGCGGTGAATTCCAGCATGCGAACGTCCTTGATCGTCGCCGCCCTGGCCGTGGGTCTGGCCTTGCCGGGCTTGCTGTTTTACCGGAAGAAACCCGTCGTCTAGCCGCGCCGCGCGCGCACCGCAAAGTCCTTGGACGTCGCGCCAATTGACCAGCTGGAGTTGTACCGTGCCGGTGAAATTGCCTTCGGCATCGCAAGCTCCGCCCGTCCGCGCACCGGGCTCTGACGTCACAAGCGCTGAAGTGCCACCTTCTCCGGCTGGAATAGGGAGATGCCTTCTCCACAGTAGGACGAGGTGATGACCTTCTCCTCAACCGTTGCTGATCTAAAATAGGGGGCTGTGATCTGAAGCGAGTATGTTCCGGCCACGATGGGCGCGCCCTTGGGCCAACCGCATTCGGTCGTCCCTGAAGACGGAACATACTCGCAATCGAGGATCCGCACGTTCGAGTCGGCGCCCGTGAGGGTAGCCTCGACCTCTGGAACGGCCGCGCCGTCATAGCCGTCGATGACGGCGAAAGCTGGCGGATCGCGGAAGATCGTCGGCGGACATTGTTGACATGCGTTCAGCGCTGGAAGAACGCTCAACACGAGAACGATGAACATTGCGGATGCTCTACGCATGGCCCCCGTCTCCTTTGGTGTTTAGAATACACCCCAAAATAAAGCTCGAGGTCTTGACGGCCATGGATCGTCCCAGCTCGGACCAGTTGAGGACTTGTCCCTGCACGTGAGCCTGTTCACACCGTTGCGCATCATTGAAAATTCAAAGGCTATCTTCGAATTTTCAACCATGGGAGCTTCTGGAAAAGGTCGACACTACAATTCTATGTCACCGTGCTTTCGACAAGTGGGCCTCTTGATTTGCTCGACGGTGTACTTGAACGTAAAGGTCGCTCGGGGAGAATCTTCATCCTCGCTGGCAGATATCTTGATTGGGACCGTTCCCTTCTTGGGCGCTTTGATGTCCCCGGGAAGGTCAACCAACCCGAATGACTGGATGGTTTGGCTCTTGTGCCCCATATACACTTCCAACTTGTCGGATTCCTTGTTGGTTTGACAACTCAGATTGAACAAGAGGCTGCCATCTTGCTGTTCTCGGCAATTGGTAGGGCTGCACGTAAACGAAATGTCCCTTCCCTTGCCTCTTAACGTATTGACCGTGGAAGTTGGATTGGACTTCTTCTCCCGCTGTTCAGGCTTCTTTGCCAATGCAACCGAAGTCAGCAGCAGGAAAGCAACGACGAGACTGACAAGTTTCATTCTGTCTACTCCTTTGTTTGTTGAGTCAGCCGCTTGGACGGTGCGCGATCGCGCAAGCCGATCCGAGCGTGGGCGGAGGGTCATGGAGCATAGCGTGGCGAGCACCAGGTGTAGTCTATCCCACCACACCTTGTCCTTCGCCAGTCCCAATGTCTGGGCTGGCATGAGGGATCCGCGCTGTCCTTCGCCGAATGGGAAGGTCCGCGGCGATGGGAGGCCGGTCGCCTGGTCAACCGGGCGCCTTGGCTGTCCGAGCCCCAAGCAGGGCCCGCAAGCGCTGGAAGAGTTGGTGCTCCTTTGTCCCCTCGCGCGAGCGCCGCGCCTTCATCGCCTGGGTGAGGGGGACGCGTTTCACGAAGCGTGTGTCCTCGAGCATGCTGGCCTCGAGGGGAAGATTCTCGACCCCCAGCTCCTCGCCCATGTAGAAGAGAGGCGCGCCACGGCACTGTGGGTGAGCCGAAAGCCGGAGCTTTAGCTCCCAGAGACGGACGATCTTGTCGAGGTCGCCGTGGAGTAGCGAGAAGGTCGTGCCTGAGACGGCGCGGGGCAAGCGACTGCCGGGCTCGACCTTGAAGGGCAGGCCGCCGGCGCCCTGACGAAAGTAGTCCCAGAGCTGCTCCAAGGTCGCACGATCGACGGTCGACAACCCGACTTCGTCGTGGCACTCGGAGAAGACCCACCAGCACGGCGGGCAGCCGGACGCCATTGCCGTGGTAGCCTTTTCCGTGCTCGCCATGCGCCCAAGCTCGCGATCCACGGCTTCATCGTTTCCTTCGATCGCCGCCTGCCACAGCGCAGGCATCAGACTGAACTGATAGGCGATGTGCACGCCGCGGCCCTGGTCGAAGTACCCGAGGACGTCCTCGTACCGCTGATTGGCCTCTGCGAGGAGGACCGTACCTGGCGCGACCGCCCCGAGAGCGGCGCGGAGGAGGCGGATGATGGCCCCACCCTGGGGCAGGCTGCGGCAAGGGGTTCCCCGCTGCTTCCAGATATGTGGCACGGCATCGAGGCGAAACATGTCGACGCCCCAATTGGCCAGGAAGAGCAGATTTTCGATCATACCGAGGAGGACCTCGGGATTGCCGTAGTTCAGATCCCATTGCGCAAACGGGTGGCGGGGCACACCACCAGGATCCCGGCGCGCCCCGGGAGCGACCGGCCAACGCTTGTAGAACGTCGCCCACACGTAGCTCGCGAGTTCCGGGACGTAGTCCCAATGACCTGGGGCAAATTCGCTGAACACGTCCCGGACGCCGTCCCAGGACTTCCCCGACCCGGACTCGTCCCAGATGAAGTAGTCCACGTGGTCGCGATCCTTCGCCTTTGCCCGTTTGGCCCATTCGTGCTCGTCAGCAACATGATTGAGCACGAAGTCCAGGGTGATCCAGAGGCCGCGCGCGTGCGCTGCTTGGATGAGCGCCATGCAGTCTTCGTTCGTACCCAGCGCTTCGTCGACCTGCCGGTAGTCGCTTACCGCAAAACCGTCGTCGCCCGTGCTGGCGAGAATCGGCAGGACGTGCAGGATGTTGACGCCAAGTTCTTCGAAGTAGGGCAACGACTCGCGCAGCGCCGACAGCTTCTGACCGCGCGGTGCCTCGGGGCAGAAGCGATCGGCATAGAGCACGTAGACCGCGTTGCGCGGGTCGCGAAACCAATCGACGGCGAGCGTCTCGTCGCGCTGCTTGAGCTGCTCTGGTCGCGTGTGTCGATAGCCCTCGACCAGGGCGGCGAAGCGCTCGAGCAGTGGATCCGCCCGGTGCTCACCGTAGAGCTGCGCAAGCTCGCTGCGCACGTCCATTTTCCAGGCAGACAGGTCGAGATCACGCATGAAGTTGCTCCGACGGGTCACTGCCCGCCATTAGAGCACGGTCGCGAGGTGCCGATGGGCCCGGCGTTTTCTGTCATGCCTCGGTCTTCAAGGCAGCTCCGGACGCGGCTTGAGGGGAGGCCGGCTGCTGAGCGTGAGCGTCGCCGTGCGGAGCGCCTTGGATTCGGCGGTCAGCTTGATCGTGCCGCTGTCATGGGTCGATTGCACGAGGACCTGCGCCAGACCGGAAAACACACTACGCCGCCACTGGCTGGCTGGCGCTTCGTCGATCAGGCGCAGCTGTACGCCTTGGTTGATGCCAGCGGTGTGGCCCCAGTTGGCCAGGCTGACCGCCACGACGTTTTCGCCGGGATGCAAGGCCGACTTGACGTCGTGGATCGAGGCGCCACGCGGATCGCCGGCGCGACCGATCTTGCGGCCGTTGACGAAGACCATCACCCCGCCCGCGATCTTCCCGAACCACAGCTCGATCCCAGCGGCGGTCAAATCCGCCGCCGACACATTGAACCGGCCACGAAAGACCGCCTTCTGGTTCAGACCCAAAGGTCCGCTCTCGCTTCGTACGTCGGCCTTGGCCCACCCCGAGTCGTCGAACCTCGCCTCGACCTCGGGCAGGCTCGCGGCGTAGGGGTCGGAGATCTTGTGCCAGCGCCAATCGTCCAAAGCCCGTGTCCGCACGGTCGGCACGACGAAAAACTTGTCGGGCTCGTGGGAGCTGGGATCGCCATTGCCCACCCCGATGATGCGCCCGGGGCCTTCGATCTTGAAGGCGATGCCCTGACTGGCCGTGGGAACCAGTCGACCCTTGTCGTCGACCACGCCCACCGACACCACCGCCACGTCCTGGCCATCTGCATCCAGGGCCGTGCGAGGGGCGGTCAGTTCGACCACCGCCGGCGCGCCCGTGGTCTCGACCTTCGCCTCGGCCACGACCTGTCCACCACGGTACCCCTTGGCCGAGAGCGTGCCCGGATGGTAGGCCACCTTCCAGCTCAGCTCCGCGATGCGTTTCTTGGCCTTTTTCCCCAGGCTCTTGCCGTCGAAAAACAGCTCCACCTCGTCACAGTTGGAAAGGGCGCGAACCTCGATTTCCTGCCCTTCCTCTTTCCCTGTGCGGCCCTGCCAATTCCAGTGCGGCACCAGGTGCAGCACCGGCCTTTCGGTCCACCAGGACTGGTAGTTCCAGAAGTTGTCCTTGGGGAAGCCGCAGGCATCCAGGATGCCGAAGTGCGAGCCGATGCACGGCCAACTGTAAGGCGTGGGCTCGCCACGGTAGTCGAACCCGGTCCACACGAAGCCACCCGACAGCCACGGCCGCGTCTCGAAGAAGCCCACCCACTGTTTCGCTGTGTTGGCCCAGTCGGGCGCGTTGTCGTCGTAGGCGCTCATGTACCCGCGTTGGGGGTCATTGCCGTAGATCCCGCGCGTGGAGACGGTGCTGCCTTGCTCGGTTCCCAGGTTCGGTTGTTGCGGATGGGCGGCGTGGTAAGCGTCCATGTTGTCCGCACCGATGTGGTAGTTCCACCCTCGCACCTCGATGACACTGTTGACACCGGCATGCTCGTTGCCGACTGGGGCCGCGTAGGTGACAGGGCGGGTGGGATCCAGGCGTTTGATCAGGTCTTGCATTGATGCCGCCACCTGTCCACCCACCTCGGCCTCTTGGACCGCCCATTCTTCGTTGGCCACCGACCAGATCATCACGCTGGGATGATTGCGGTCGCGACGCACCAGCTCCTCGAGCCCGCGCAATTGTTGGCTGTCGCTGCCCAGCAGTCGGTTCTCGTCCATGACCAGCATCCCCAGACGGTCGCAGGCTGCGAGAAGTTCCGGCGTGGGCGGGTTGTGGGCGCTCCGGTAGGCGTTGCTGCCCATCTCTTTCAGCTTGGCGATTCGGAAGTCCTGCAAGGCATCGGGCAGCGCCACCCCTACGCCCGCGTGATCCTGATGGTTGGCCGTGCCCTTGATGACGTAGGGCTTTCCGTTCAGCAGGAAGCCTTGGTTGGCGTCAAAGGCGACGGTGCGGATGCCGAACTCGGTTTCCACGCGATCGACGACCTTGCCCGCGCTGCTCACCTCGGTCCGCAGTCGGTAAAGCCTCGGCGTCTCGGGTGCCCACAGCGCGGGAGCACCCACGCGCGCGGTTTGTGCGACGTCCAGCCAGGCGCCGGCGGCCAGCTTCGTGGCTCTTCGCGCCTTGGCCACGGGCTTGCCGTCGGGCGCGAGCACGGTCCAGACCACGGTGGCGTCGGCGGCCTCGCGGGCGGCGTTGTGCACACGGGTCTGCAGCTGCACATCGGCGGATCCCACCGACAGGTTGTCCTTGAATCGGCTGGACACGAAAACACCGTCCGGCGCGATGGCCAGGGCCGAGGTTTTTAGCAGCCAGACGTGACGGTAGATGCCGGCCCCTTCGTACCACCAGCCCTCGGCCCGCGTGGCATCCACACGGACAGCAACTAGATTCGGACCACCGAAATTTACGACATCGGTGATGTCATAGCGAAAGCCGCTGTACCCGCTCTCGTGATGGCCCACCGACCATCCGTTGACGAACACCAGGCAGTCGCGGAACACACCGTCGAATTCCAGCCAGATGCGTCGCCCGGCATCGGACTTGGGCAGCTCGAAGGTGCGGCGGTACCAGCCCACACTGTTTTGCGGGAAGTCCTCTCCGACAGGCCGAAATCCGTGACTGCCGTCGGCCTTGCGATCGAAAGGTAACTCGACTACCCAATCATGCGGCAGATCGACCCGCCGCCAGCTGACATCACTGAAATCGGCGCTGGCCGGACCGTAGCTGCTGCCTGCTTTGGTGAGGTTCTGCGCAGTCGACCATTCGTTGCCGAGATGAAATCGCCATCCGAAGTCGGCCGACAGGCGTTCGCGCGGACTGCTCTCGGCAGCCGTGGCTGGCGCGGCGAACAGACAGAAGGTCCAGGAGCACAAAGAAAGTGAAAGGAGTGGGTGTCTCATGATGTCCGGGCCACGCTGGCGTGACTGCCGCGGGCCGGACACCTTTCCTATCACAGATGCAGCTGCTCGCCTGCACGACTACAACCGAAGCGCCACCGACCCCTCATCCCTTGCGGCGTTACTTGCCGTGTACGACCGTGCAGGCCTGGTAGTAGCTGCCGAAGAATATCGCGGTCGGTTGGAACTCGACGCTGTGAACCTCGGTGATCGCGCCGGCTTTTTTCGCGGCGTCGATGCTTGCGTCGCCCCAAGCGACCACGCCCAGAACGCCCGTAGCGCAGGCCGCTCCGGCTCTGTCCCCGGTCCGCCCTGGTCCACTGGCCTCCAATCGACTCATTTGGTGCGGCATCTTGGTGCCGTTATAAATGATGCCAATTGGATAGCCGGAGCCAAGGCATCCGGCCAGAGATAGTAGTATTGCACCAAGAATCATCGGTCGCAGACGCCGCATCGTCGGTCTCCTTTGCGCTTTCGAGCGCGGTACGAATCCACGCTCGAGGCGTGTCCCCCGTACGATTCACGTTTCTTACAAAGGGTTCGTCCACGATTGTCGTTTGCGGCTATTCCCCAACAGAGGTCATCGAGGTCGATGAGAGAGGTCGATGAGAGAGGTCTATAATAAGTAACAGAATCGAGTTTCGATGCGGCCAATTCTGGTCTGCGCTGTACACGGTTCGGTTGAATTGGATGTGCGTGACCTGGCGCCGTGGCCGCAGTTCTCACGTATCCGGCGTTGTTCGCCAGTAATAGCCGTGAGCCGAGCGACGTCAGCCGGTGGTCCCACCGTCGACAATCGGGCAAGCACCGTCGGAAACCTTGGAGACGCCGGCGACCTGGCGCTCGCAATCGTTGCCGTAGGTCTTGCCGTCGCAACCGCACACGGGTTTGTAGACCTTGTCGCACGCGACGCCCGCGCCCGTGACGGTGCAAGTACCCGCTCCGTCGGCAATCCTGCCGCAGTCGCCTGGAGTGAGATCGCAGAACTGTTCCTTCGAGCAAGCAAACCCCGCGATGCCGCCGCACATCTTGCCGATCGTGGTGCAATCGCCGTCGGCACGCTTCGAAACCCCCGCTCCCCGGCGCTCGCAATCGTTGCCGTAGGTCTTGCCGTCGCAGCCGCAAACCGGCTGATAGATGGCCGTACACACCTGGGTGGGCATCGCGCAGAGGCCAGTGGCGTCGGCGATGCCGCTGCACTCGCCGGCCGAGTACTCACAGAATTGTCCCTTCGGACACTGAAGGGCCGCAATACCGCCGCATACCTGGTCCGCGGATCCGTCGATCCCCGCGTCGCCACCGCGGGCGTCGATCCGCGCTCCGCCGGTGCCAGCGTCGATTCCCGCTCCACCGGTGCCGGCGTCGATCCTCGCGCCGCCGGTGCCCGTGGTCTTGCCGCCCGTACCAATCGCTCCGCCGCTTCCGATGACGCCGCCGGTGGCGGGGCTCCCGCCCCCGTCTGCTCCACCGACGCCACCGGAGCCGCCCGTACCTCCGGTGCTGGCCTTGCCGCCTGTGGCGGTCGCGCCACTTGATTCAAGTTGTGCGTCGAGGACGATGCTGGCATCCGTATCGCTCGGCTCCGAGCTCCCGCAGCCGATGCTCAAGAGCAGAAAGCCTGCTGCACTTAGAAAAGTAGAGGTCTTGTTCATGGTTGTTAACTCCGGACCCTCGATCTAGCAAACGTCGTTCCAGTCGGCATGGCGGTCAAAGAGCGTCCCTACCCACGGATCTCTGTGGGTATCCGGGCCAATAGATTCAGAAATTCGAGCCCCCGCTGCACTGAATGCCAGGGAGAGACGCTGTCCAGTCAAAGATCGTTGCGCTTACAGACAGTGAGTCTTGCGCAGGTTCTGTTAGCCCCGCCGTGCCGCCCGCCGCGCCCGCACGATCGCCACGCCTGTCGTCACCGCGAACGCGAACACCAGCCAGGTCAGCCGTAGGTAACTCGACACCAGCCCGAACTTGAAGAAGACCTCTTTACACCGCACCCAGATCTCGTGCTGTGGCCAGATGGCCGGATCGCCTGCCCAGATGCACACGAACAGAACGATCGACGGCAGCACCGTCAACCACAGCAGCGCCCGCAGTGCCTTCGGTAACCGGTCGTAGACCAGGCCCAGCCCGAAGCCGAACACCGGGAAGATAGCGCTCAAATACCGCGGCCCCGGGCACACGCCGCCGTGCCAGCCGCCAAAGGATGCGTTCATGAAGAACAGCACGGCAAAGCCGCCGAGCGCCAACGGCAACACGGCGCGAATGGCCGGAAGTCTTTCACCCCACAATTTCTTGGCCCACAGCAAAGTCGCAAACACGACCGTCAGGACCAGGACCCACGGCTGCGTGATCCACAGCCCGCGCCCCATTCCAAACAGCAGCGCCTTCGCAATCGGCCAGCTCGGCACGAAGTCGATCACGCCCCACAGTGCCCGGCCGCCGGCCTCGACGAACACCGGGTTCTGGTACTTGTTGGGCAGCGTGAACGGCCCGCCGAAGCAATGTGCGTGGTAGGCGCCGAAGACGAAGAGTGGCCCCAGGCCCCCAAGTCCAAACCGAGCGAGTTGTCGCAGTCGCGTGCGCCACTCAGGCGGTCCCGAAAACAGAATCATCGCCCCCAGCACCGGCGCAAACAGCGCCGAGCCATAGTCGGTCAGCACGTCCAGCCCGAAGAAGAGGCCTGCCCAGAATAACCGCCGTTCCAGCATGGCCAACGCCAGCGCCAGCGTGAACAGGGCCGCCATGCCGTGGCCGAAGAACAGGTTCATCAGCAGCGAGGCCGTGTTTCCGAACAACATCGCCAGGGCTGCCAGCTCGATGGCTCGCCGGCTGACCCCGCGCCTGGCCAGCGCCTCGGCCGACAGCAGCACCAGCAGCACGAAGGGAATCACCTGCAGCGTGATGGACAGGTAGCTCAGGACGGCGTCACGCGCCTCCTTGCGACGGGCGTCGCGCTCTTTGCGGTCCTTGGCGTGGGCCACCACCATGGCGTCCACCGGCAGGTGAAACGGAATCGCCAACAGCGTCGGACCCGGGGCCTTGTTCGAGTAGAAATGGCCGCCCGGCAGCCGCGCCCAGTCGCAGGTGGCGCTCTGGTACGCGTCGATGTTCAAGCTGTGGTCCTCGGCGATCGCCTGCAGCGTTGCGTAGCGTGCATACGGGTTCGCGTTGTTCACGTGGTTGTCGACGGTGATCGACAAAACCAGAAACAGCAGGCACCAGTGCGACGCGGGATTTTCACGCAGCCTGGCCCAGAATGCTGCGAGCTGCCGAAGCCACATGCGTCCTTATATACATTGCCTCGCGCCGAGTTACCCAACCAAAGCCGCCGGTTTTCCGCCATACCCCCGGGCGTGCTAGAAGTCCCGCCTCATCATGATCGAACGAGACACCATGAAAGCGGGCGTCGTTTTCGTCGGCGGTGGCCCCGCCGGCTTGTCCGGCGCGCTGCACCTGACGAACCTCATCGCCAAGCACAACGTCCAGGTCGAGAAGGGCGAAAAACAGGGCAAGCTCATCAACGAGCAAACTTTGGGCGTCGACATGGTCGTCGCGGTCATCGAGAAAGCCGCGAACCTTGGCGACCACACCTGCTCGGGCGCGGTCATCGAGCCCAAGGCGCTGGCCGAGCTCGTCCCCGACTACAAAGAAAAGGGCGCGCCCATCGAAGGCGAGGTGAAGAGCGAGGCGGTGTACTTCCTCACCCAGAAGCGCTCGCTGAAGTTCCCCATCGTGCCGCCGCAGATGAACAACCACGGCAACGCCATCGTCTCGCTGGGCAAGATGGTGAAGTGGCTGGGCGAGCAGCTGTCCGCTGCGGGCGTGGACGCGCTGACCGGTTTCGCCGCGCAAGAGGTCCTGTACGAAGGCCAGAAGGTCATCGGCGTACAACTTGGCGACAAGGGCGTGAACCCCGACGGCACGCCCAAGGGCATCTTCGAGGCCGGCCCGAACCTGCTTGGCAAGGCCACCGTGTTTTGCGAAGGCACGCGTGGTTCGTGCACCAAGCAGCTGGTCAAGAAGCTCGGCCTCGACGAGGGCAAGAACCCGCAAGCGTATGCCACCGGCGTGAAGGAAATTTGGGAATTCGAGAAGTCCCCGCTGGCCGAGGGCCACATCATCCACACGATGGGCTACCCGATGGACAGTCAGACCTTCGGCGGCAGCTTCATCTATGCAATGACCGGCAACCAGATCGCGGTTGGCGTGATCACCGGCCTCGACTACCATGACCCGACCATCGACCCGCACTTGCAGTTCTGCAAGTTCAAGCGGCACCCGCTGATCGCGAATCTGCTCAAGGGCGGCAAGGTGGTTTCTTACGGGGCCAAGACCATTCCCGAGGGCGGCTACTATTCGATTCCGAAGATCGCCATGGACGGCGCGCTGATCTGTGGTGACAGCGCCGGCATGGTCGCCATGCCCAAGCTCAAGGGCGTCCACTACGCCATCAAATCCGGCATCCTGGCCGCGGAGACGTTGTTCGAGGCGCTGGTGAAGGACGATTTCTCGGCGGCGCAGATGGCGAAATACGAGGCCGCGGTGACCGAGTCGTACATCGTCAAGGACATGTATCCGGCGCGGAACTTCCGCCAATTGATGAAGGCCGGCCTCTACGGCGGCATGATCCAGGCGGGCCTCATGACCGTCACCGGCGGGCGCTATCCGCTCGACAAGTTGGTCATGCACGAAGACCACACGGATACGAAGAAGCTGCTCGATGTGTACCCCAACGGTGCGACGACGGGCACTTTCAAGTACGACAACCAGGGCAGCACCTTCGACAAGCTGACCGACGTGTACAACTCGGGCACGCGCCATGAAGAGAAACAGCCGTGTCACCTGAAGGTCGACACCAGCCACTGCCAGCGCTGCGCGGAAGAGTACGGCAATCCGTGCGAGAAGTTCTGCCCGGCCAACGTCTACGTGGTCGAGCGCGACGAGACGACCGGCAAGTTTCAAAAGTTGCGCATCGACTTCTCGAACTGCGTACACTGCAAGACCTGCGACATCAAAGACCCGTACGGCGCCATCAACTGGGTTCCCCCCGAGGGCGGCGGCGGCCCGCTGTACAAGAACCTGTAGCAGCCCGTGGACAGCGTCTCCGCGTTGCGGTCTATGTGACCGTCGACATCACGTGCAACCCAACGCCGCTTCGGGCAATCAAGCGAAAATCACTGTCGAGGGTCAGGATTGGAATTCGATGCGACAAGGCATAGGCGGCAATCAGCAGGTCGAGCGTCTTGACCGTAATGCCTTTGCGCGCGAGCACGAATCCTAGGTCACCGGCCTCGTTCCACAGCTCGGACGGCTGCGAAAGCTGGTGGCAGGCAGATAGCAGCGGAATGGTTCGGTTGCGCTCGGCAGCGGTTGGGAATCCACGTCGAAGCTCCGCCAAGACCGGGCCGCACAAGGCTGCTTCGTCATCTTCCAGGGCCTGATCCACGGCGGATGCCACCGGGCCACGATCGCGAAAGAACGCGATCCAGGCGGATGTATCGATCAAGATCAACGGCGGGTCCTTTGCGTGTCGAGCTCGAACTTGACCTTGCCACGCAGCTGCCGCAGGGCCGAACGGCGCACATTCCTGTCCAGCGCCTTCAGGCCCTCAACCAGCGTCAGGGTGATACCTTTGCCGGTCAACCGCTGTGCATTTTCCAAGAGCTCTTGCGGGATGTTGGCGGTCACCTTCCTCAGATGTTCCATTCCGTTAGTATAGTCATATGGTCCTAGCTGGCCAGGGATATGGTCGTACTTTGCCGACCGAAGCGGGACCCGCCAAGGCCGAATCAACCGGCGGCCATCGGCAACCATGCTCGTCTAGAACCAAACACCTATGCCGGCGGGACGGCACGCTCACATGCTGGGGCCTCATCGCGCGGTAAATCACCGCCTCACGGAGGGCCGCCCGCGCCTCCTACAAGTCGAACATCACCCCGACGAACCAGATGCTGTCGCCGACTTGCAGGCTGTGGGTCAACCCGAGGCCGTTGATCTTCGAGTAGTCCCACTCGAAGAACAGCGCAAAAGGATCCGCAATGCAGTCGGTGCTCCCGCTGCCCACGCCAAGCCAAGTCAGACCCAGCATCGCGCCGGCCACGGCGTGCCATCCGATCGATATGTTCGCTTGCGAGTTGGTATCGCCGCTGTTGGTGACCGCCCAGTCAACGGCATCGAGGCCGAACTTTGCGTAGGGGACCAGGGGCAAATGCCTCAGCCCCGGCAGGTCCGTGGCCCGATAGAACGCGGACAGCGACAGTGGAATCAGCCGCAGGCTGGTGTCGTCGCCGCTCCGCTTGCCGCTGCCGTCGGCCAGAAAGGCTTGCGCTGTGATCCGGTAGAATCCGCCTCGAAAACTCACACCCCAGGCCCCGAAACCATGGCCGAGATAGCGGTCCACCTCTGCCACCCACATGGGACGGCGCGCACCCGAGAAGGTGTCCGCGAAGGGGTGGCTCCTGTTCGGGAACTCCTCGTCGATGGCTGGGCGGTACCAAGCGACACCGAACTCGAAGCCCCAGTCGGGGGGCGAGGTCAGGCGCGGCGCCGACCGATCCACTCGCGCCCAGTCGTCATTGTTCTTGGGAAAAGCGTCCTGGGCGAAGACCGCCGCGGCCGCGGTGACCGAAAAGAAAACAATGGACGCGCTCAGCAGGATGCGTCGCACGCGGAATCGGCACGCGAGCCAGAGCAAGAACGTCGTGCCGAGAAAAATGAGCAGCGGTCCCGGCTGGCCACGTGCATCCATGGCTGAGACGGAGCAGCCCGTGGCCGCTCCGCCATCCTGCTGGTACGTTTCCCAAAATCCGAGGGTCTTCTGAGGCGTGGCGGTGGCGTTCGGCGACGTCGCGCTGACGCCCCCGCTGGGATCGATGGCGATCACGGCCACGGTGTAGCTGGTGCCATTGGCAAGGCCGGACAGGCGAAAGGATGTGGCCGATGACGAAAGGGCCGGCGAGCAAATCTGGGTCGCATTGGCCGGGCCCAGGGGCGCTGCTGTCGTGCTCGTGGCAAGGCCGCAAGCGTCGTAGCCAGCGGTTTCGGGACTTGCGGGGCCCGGCAAGCACAGGATTTGATAGCCGGACACCAGACTTTTGTCCGTCGGCGGGGTCCAGCCCACCAGAATTCCCTGGTTGGCCGGGATCGCCGTGACGGCGGTGGGCGCGGCGACGCTGGCCGTGGTAATGGGCAGGTCGATGCTCGGTGCGAAGGATAGGGCTGCCCCGTCCTGGGTAAGCACGGCCCACAGGGTCGTCGAGCCCGTGGTGAGGCTACCGCAGTTGACGCTGGTGGTTCTGGCCGCCGACTGGAAGACTAGACTGCTGCTCAAGGTTGGCGAAGCCGCGGACTGCGAGGCGGTGAAGCTGACTTGCCCCACGCTGGAGCAACTGCTGGGCGAGGCCAGGCAGTTTGCGCCCAGCAAGAAGGTCACACCGATGGTCGAGCTACCGAGGTTTGCGGTTCCTGATGAGGTGAGCTGGAGCTGAACCGAGAGGGTTTCCGGGCACTGGCAACGGTGCGGGCCGAAGAATCCCACGGCACTTTCGAGCTGGCTGTACGAGGATCCATCCGCCGAGGTGTAGAGCGACAGCGCCACATCGTTCTGCGTCAGCGGCACCGGGCCCGCCTCGGCTCTGGGGGAAGCACAGAGGATCGCAAGCGCGGGTACAAGCAGCGAGCCCGACCTCTTCATCATCATGGGACGGCATGATGCCACTTGTCCCTCGCAAAGACTTCTTCGCTTTGCCAGCCACTAGGGCTTTTCCGTAGGTCGCCCACGTTCCCATTGGGCCATCGGCCCGGGTATCAGGCGAAAGCTGTCATGGGGCTTGGGACGCTGCCTCTTCTGTTCGCGCCAGACGCGCGGGCTGCGCTTGGCCAGCTTGCCGAGCAGGTGCTGCCATTCGAACGACAACTGGCCTGCGGTGAGGGGGATGCGGCGCCCTCCGGACGGCAGATACGCGATCTTCCCAGTGTCGAATGCATAGCCGCGTGCCATGGCCTCGTCGAGCACGCGCGACAGATAGCGATCCATGGCGCAGGTCGGATCCGCAAGCGCCTTGAAGCGCTCGAGCTGCGGATGGTGACGGTACCCGCGCGTCTTGCCCAGCAGCACCGCACGGGCAAGCAGGCCCTCGCGCCAAAGGGTCACGAGCCCGCGCACGTCGAGGTGGCGAGGATGAAGAGACCACAGCCTCATGGATCGGCAATCATACGGTGCAATGGGCGAAAATGCGGCGTGGCGACCAGAGCCAAGCCGAAAAAAATCGTGAGCTGGATTCCGCTGTGAATCCTTCGTGACAGAGTAGGATCCAGCCAGGATCGAACGACTGCCCCTATCCAACTCAAGGATCTTGGGTGACAATGCCGATGCCTCAGGTGAGTGCGACCTGTGTATGCCGTGGAAGGAGGGGGAGATGCACACAACCGTAGATACTGACCGCGATCTTGGTCTTGGGCATGCTGGCAGACGTCCGGCGGTGCTGATCGTCGACGACGAACCGCTGGTTCTCGACGTCATTGCACGGACCCTGGAGGATTCGTTCGACGTGACCACCTGTGACGGTGGGACAGCGGCCCTCGCGCAAATCGAAAAGGGCAGCTTTGCCGCGATGGTGTGTGACATCAACATGCCCGGCATGAATGGGCTCGAGCTGCTCAGGGCCGTGCGCGACTTCGATCCCGACTTGCCCGTTCTGCTGGTCACGGGTCAGCCAACCTGGGAAGGGGCCGCCCAGGCGATTGAATACGGTGTCTTTCGCTACCTACCGAAACCGTTCAGCCTGGATGACCTGCGTGAGCGGGTGAAACAAGCGACGCAGCTCTATCGTCTGGCCCGCCTCAAGCGCGAAGCCATCAGCTTGGGCGGCATTGCCGGTCCGGCGGATCGTGCGGGACTCGAAGCCAGCTTCGAGCGCGTGCTCGCTTCGTTCGGCATGGCCTTCCAGCCCATCGTCTCGCTGTCGAAGAAATCGATCCTCGGCTACGAGGCCTTGCTTCGAAGCAACGAGCCCTCGTTGCCCAACCCGGAAGACGTGCTCGAAGCAGCCGAGCGGCTGGATGCCACGCAGAGGCTGGGTCGCGCCGTGCGGGCTTTCGTGGCGGAGCGCCGCACGCAGATGAACCGTGACTGGTTGCTGTTCGTGAACCTGCATCCATCTGACTTGCTCGATCCCGAGCTGACCCAAGGTGGCTCGCCGCTTACAGCCATCGCTTCACGCGTGGTGCTGGAGATCACGGAACGCGCGTCGCTGTCGAGCCTCGAGCGCGTGCGCGAGCGCTGTTGTGAGCTGCGGCGGCTCGGATTTCGCATCGCCGTGGACGACCTGGGCGCAGGGTACGCGGGGCTGACCAGTTTTGCGATTCTGGATCCGGACATCGTCAAGGTGGACATGAATCTGGTGCGCGGGATCGAATCCAGCGCCGTAAAGCGGCGGCTGGTGTCGTCGGTGGTTTCACTTTGCCGCGAGATGGAGATGCTGCTCGTGGCAGAGGGCGTGGAGACGGTGGCCGAGCGCGACGTGCTGTCGGATATCGGCTGCGATCTCTTCCAGGGGTTTCTCTTCGCCCGACCAGCGGCGGCGTTCTACCAACCTGCTTTCTGAGAGCACGCGGACAGTCCGTAGATCCCAGGGCGCTTGCCGCGAGGCCGGGCCCGCCCCGCTTGACAGTTGCCGCGAGCATTGTACAGTCCGCAACAACCGTTAGGATGCAATTGTCTCGCCGAGGTGCACGCACATGAGGATCAGCTGTTTTGCTACGATGATGACCATGGCGACGATAACCCTGCTGGGCTGCGGAGGAAATACGACGACAGCCCAGCCCGACGCTGCGGTGCACGCTGACGCTGGGGTGCACGCGGACGCGTCGGTGCAGCCCGAAGCTTTCGAGCTTCAGGGACAATGGCTGTATTTGGGTCCCTGGGATGGCGAACATACGATCAAGATCAGCAATGGGTCGGTGATTTATTCCGATATCAATGGGGAGTGGTCATCAACCTGGACCCTGAAGGATTACGACAACGGGCTGCACCACTTTCAAATGGTCTTTGATTCTGGTACCGGGACGTATCTGCCGGTTGGACAAAAGATAAGCGGCACCTATGTCTTGGATGGTCAGATGTTGACGGTGCAGTTGACGGACGGCCTTGGTTCGTATTCCACCGTGCAGAGCCCCGGTAGCTGCACCGCAGAGGGCGGTAAGCTCATATCTGACTGCAGGCTATACGTTAAGCAGTAGCGAAGAGCCCGAAAACGGCGTAGCGGCGGACTCCTAATTCCAACCTTGTCCTCGGGGACCGAGGACAAGGGGCTGGACTTCTCTTTCGTGTCTCGGTGCGCGTGTCCCCCAGCGCGCCGGCGCCGGCGACCGCGGCGGCTGCCGTAGCACTTTCGTGCTGTACATGAGCACGCCAGGAAGTGGCCTGTCGCTTCACAAAAAATCATGGCCCACTTGTGGGAGGCGTCGCTACTACTCACTGTCGGATGTTCTTCAACTTGCAGTGACAACGAGGTCGCACAAGGGGTTGCGTCTGGGCGTTTGCGGTCGACCGCGCTTTCCGCAGCGGTTTGCCGCGCCTTTCTGAGACCGTCTCGATGGAGGAAACATGATGTTTCGACACAATCGTCTGCTTGGCGTCTTGCTGGTGTTTGGGCTTGCAAGCCCAGGCCTTGGGGGCTGCTCGTCATCGCCGGGCGGCGGCGGTGGCTCGACCGGGACAAGCTCCGGCGGTGCGAGTTCGGGTGGCGCAAGTTCGGGTGGCGCCACGAGCGCAGGCGGAGCCAGCTCTGGAGGTGCGGTTGGAAGCGGCGGCAAGACCGGCAGCGGAGGCGCGTCGGCAACTGGCGGCTCGTCCAGTAGCGGCGGCACCCCAGCTGCTGGCGGTTCGCCCGGCAGTGGCGGCACCACAGCGGCTGGCGGCTCGCCCGGCAGTGGCGGCACCACAGCGGCTGGCGGCGTGACAGGTTCGGGTGGTTCGACCGGACCCGGTGGCTCGCCAAGCAGGGACGGCGGTGTTGGCCGGGAAACTGGCATGGCTGGGTCGATGTCGGCCGGTGGCACAACCAGCGTAGGTGCACTGGCCGGTGGCGCCGGGGGCACATCGTCGGGTGCTTGCCAGAAGGGCCAGGTACTGGCCAAAGAAGTCGTCATCATGGGCGAGTCCTTCTACGCAATGGCCCCCAATTACATCCAGAAGCGGATTGAGGAGAACGCCAAGAAGGCCGGCGCAATTGGTTCGAGCGATAGCTACCGTAACGTCGCCGTTAGCGGGCAGACGATGGGTTACGTTGCGTCGACTGAATGGGACAGCGTCAAGAGCAGCACCGTGAAGGTCGTCATCATGGATGGCGGCGGTATCGACTGCATGTCGTCATCATGCTCGTCGTGCCCGGACACGTTCAAGACTCTGCTCGGCAAGATGGCTACCGCCGGAGTGAAGGAGGTCATCTACACGCGCTATCCGGAACCCGGAGCCCCTCCCGGCTCGAACGCCACATTGAAGGGGAACCTCGACATCTTGATGCCGAAATTGCAGCCGCTGTGCGAAGGCGCCACCGGACTCAAATGCCATTGGGTGGACTTGAGACCCGTTTGGCTCACTGGTGACACGACGGACGGGCTCCATCCGACTCAGTCGGGCGGAGACCACGTCGGCGACTTGATCTGGTCGGAAATGGTCAAGGATTGCATTGCCCAGTGACCTGAACTGAACGGACTTTGACCTGATGGGTGCGTGCGGAGACCGGCCCGCACGCCTCATCGAAGAATCCTTGGGTTGCTCCGGCAGCCGACGCTGTTGCGACGTCAGCCCTGCTCGCCAGCGCTCGGGGTACCCTCGGGTGCTTCCTCTCGGGTGGGAAGCAGATGTTCGAGGCCGTGCTTGCGCATCCTGTAATACAAGGTCGAGCGGTTGATGCCGAGCGCGCGAGCGGCATGGGCGATGTTGCCCTGGGCCTGTTCGACCGCGGCGACGATCTCGCTGCGTTCTTGATCCTGCAAGCGCCTGTGCAGTGAACGGCCGCCTTCGGCATTGAGAGCACCGCTCGGGCTGGCCGCGATGGGTGCGGCGACAGCGCCACTGGCCGATGCATGTCTGCGCCCAAAATCCAGCTCCGAGGTCGTGAGCACATCCGAGCTTGCGAGGATCATCGCTCGCTCGATCACGTTCTCGAGCTCGCGCACGTTGCCGGGCCACGGGTACGCGGACAGAAGCGCAATGGCGGCAGGGTCGGCGCCCCGCATGCGCTTGCCTGTGCTCTGTGCATACTTGCTGACGAAGTGATCCACGAGCGACGGGATGTCGCCCGGACGATCGCGCAGCGGCGGCATGATGATGGGGAAGACGTTGAGGCGATAGTAGAGATCCTCGCGAAACTTTCCTTCACTGATGAGCTTTTCGAGATCGCGGTGGGTGGCAGAGACCAGCCGGACGTCCACCTTCACTGTCTCCACGCCGCCCACTCGCTCGAACTCGCGTTCCTGCAGCACGCGCAGAAGCTTGACCTGCACGTCGAGCGGAAGATCGCCTACCTCGTCGAGGAACAAGGTTCCGCCGTCGGCCAGCTCGAAGCGGCCCGGTCGCCGAGCCACCGCACCCGTGAAGGCGCCTTTTTCGTGGCCGAACAGCTCGGATTCGAGTACCCCCTGTGCTAGCGCTGCACAGTTGACTCGCACGAACGGGCGCGACTCGCGCGCGCTGTTGATGTGGATGGCCCGCGCGACCATCTCCTTGCCGGTGCCGGTTTCTCCGCGCAGCAGCACCGTGGCCTGGGTCTGCGCCACCTGTTCGACCTTGGTCAATACCTGGTGCAAAGCGGGGGAGTCTCCGACGATGGCGCCGAAATTGAATTCTCCGTGGGCATCGCGCGACAAAATGCCCGCGTACTGCGACAATTGCTCGGCCAACCGGCGGTTCTCGCGCACGAGATGGAAGCGCTCGACCGCCTGGATCAGAATCCCTCGCAGCTCCTTGCTGTCCCACGGCTTGGTCACGTAGCGATAGATGCGCCCGAGGTTGATGGATTCGATGAGCACCTCCACGTCGGTGAAGGCGGTCACGATGATGCCGATGGCGTCGGGACGAACGTCGCGGACGGCTCGCAGCAACTCGAGGCCCGTCATGCGCGGCATACGCTGATCGGTCACCACCACTGCGACGTCGCGCTCTCGCGCAAGGCCCAGCGCCTCCTCGCCGCTCGAGGCGAGGTGAAGGGGAAAGGTCTTGCCGAACGTGAAGCGGAAAGCGTCCAGGTTGTCGCTTTCGTCATCGACGACCAGCACCGGGAACTTTGACAGAGCGATTTCACCCACGGGCATGCGCCTGACGGTAACATAGGAAGCCCGTGTCAGTCCTGCCGAAGCGTGTCGACCTCTGGCGACCCCGCCTGTGGGGCTCGTACGCCGTCGGCCTGGCTGCCTTCGCAGCGTACGCGTTGTCGGCTACCCCCGCCGCCTATCCGCTGGATTCGGCAGAGCTCGCCACGGCGGCATTCGGTCTTGGCGTGGCCCATCCGCCCGGCGAGGAGGCAAGCTTGCTCCTCGGCAAGCTGCTGACCTTACTGCCCATGGGTGGCGTGGCTTTCAAGGTCGCCTTGTCGCAGGCGATCGCGGGCGGGCTGGCGGCGGTCCTGGTGTTTCTCTTGGTGCTGGAGCTGACCGACAGGCTGGCGGTCGTTAACGAAAGGACCCATGAGGTGACGCGCATCGTGCTTGGCGCGTCTGCCGCCCTGGCGTTTGCGTATGCGCCGGGCGTGGTCGTCGTCAGCAACCGACCCGAGGTCTACGCGGTCCAGACTGCGCTGTCGTTGGCAGCGCTCTGGTGTGCCCTGCGAGCCGACGAGGATCCTCGATGGGCATTCGTGGCTGCGCTCCTGATTGGGTTCGGCGTCGCCAATCATTCGTTGGTGGCGGGGCTGACCGGTCTCGGCGCAGCAACGGCGGCGCTGCCGGTCTTGCTAAGGCGGCGTGGGCGGTTTGTCGTGCTGTCCGTGGCTGCTTTTGCCGTGGGCATGCTGGTCCAGGCCTATCTGCCGCTGCGAACCGCCGCTTTGTTTGGCGCCTCGGCCGGTATGGACAACGTACTTTGGGGCGATGCGCGCTCGCTTCGCGGCTTTTGGTGGGTCGTGTCGGCCAAGACCTTCGCCGACAAGGCGGGCATCGTTCATGGCAATGCCTCGCCAGGGGATTTGCCGTTCTTGCTTATCGAAGAGCTGGGCGCGGTGTTCGCACTGGTGGCTCCGGCGGGCGCATATTTTCTGCTGCGCCGAACGCCGTCGCGCACGCCCGCCGTCGCGGTGCTGGTGGCCATGGCAGGGTCGATGGTTGCGGCTCTGGTGGGTGGGCTCGATCCGGGCAACCCAGATATTCGCGGCTACCTCGGCCCGGCCATCGCTTGCATGTCGGTGTTCTCGGGCGCTGCCGTGATGGTCGGGCTTTCGGTGTTTCGCTGGAAGCGCCTGCGCGCGCTTCTCGCGACGGTCCTCTTGGTCGGGGCGCTTACGCGGTTCCCGAGCCCCACCCAATATCCAGGTCTCGGCGATGCGCGCGCTGCCGACGCCGAGATTCGCCAGATGCTCGGCGATCTGCCGACGCGAAGCGCACTCCTCACCAATCACTTCGAGACCGGATTTCTTGTCGGGTATCTGCGCTTTGTCGAAGGGGTGCGGCCCGATGTTGCCTGGGCGCATCTGGCCTTCGCCAAGGGCATCGGTTACGGCGACCGCATTCAAGACAACCAGCCCGAGTTGATGCCGGTGATCCATGCCTATCGTAGCGGGGGCGATCTGCTCGCGGTCCTTGCCGACCTAGACCGTACCCGTGCGATCCGCATCGAGCCCGACGGTGTGCTGGGCGCCAGGATCCGCCGCGGCCTGGGGCCCGCTGGTGAATTGTGGTCGCTGGCAAAGAACACGTCACAGGAGGCGACCGCTGCGCTCCCTGACTGGATCCTCGGCGAGTGCGCGCGGGATCCGCAAGTGCGCGCATACTTGGCTTGGCGCAATTACGTGGACGCACGCTGGTCGTGCGAACTGGGCCTGGGAGAGCGCGCTCACGCACGATTTGCCGAGCTGGAGAAGCTGGTTCCCCAGGACGAGCGCTTCCGCGATCTGCAAAAGCACTGCCCGTAGAGCACCCCATTTTTTCACCACAGAGAGCACAGAGGCGCGGAGAAGGAAGGGTTTCCGGAGCTGTGGTTAGAATCTGGAATGCAGGCTAGGCGGCGAATGATAGTCCAATTCGCGCCGAGAGCGCGGTGCGACAGCGCGCCGCCGTGTTACCCTGGTCCGGTGCCTTAGCCGAGCGTTCCGCTTGGAAAGGTGCGTTCACCATGTCAGCCGATGTCCTCTTTCGGATCGACCTTCCCCACGGCCGTTGCGTGGGGGCCAGGGTTCCGACCACCATCGAGACAACCGACCTCATCGTTCTGCCGGAGGAGGAGCAGGCCTTCTTGGGCAATCTCTCGCCTGCCCGCAAGTCGACCTGGCTGGCTGGACGAATTGCGCTGCACGCAGCGTTGCGCGACATCGGACTCGATCGTGGTGCCGTGCTGGCCACCACCCGCGGTGCGCCCGAGCTGCACGACGGCGTCTCGGCTTCGATCAGCCACAAGAGAACGCTCGCGGTTGCTTTGGCCGCGCCCAAATCGGAGGGTCTTTCTCTCGGCGTGGATATCGAGCCGGTTCCCGCGCTGCCCGCGTCGCTCGGCGAACCAGGCTGGGACAACCATCCCGACATCAGCAGTCGCGTGATGACCCCCGCAGAATTGGCCGTGCTGGCGACCGTTCCCCGGCACCAGCGTCGGCGCGATGTCATCTTGCACTTCTCGATCAAGGAGGCCTTGTACAAGGCCCTCAATCCCGTGGTGGGTCGCTACGTCTCCTTTCAAGAGGCAACCGTCCTGCCTCACGGCGATGGCAGCGTAGCAGTCACGCTTACCCTGACAAAAGGCGAAGGGCCGTTTCGGGTCGAGGCGCGCTGGTCGGAGATCGAAGGTCACCTGCTGACCACGGCTGCCT
>Ga0302323_100000214_pt1 | contig 44230 bp, 41 predicted proteins | sample Fen_T0_3_FD_201950 | JGI IMG/M metagenome (GOLD analysis project Ga0302323, IMG submission 201950) | Peat permafrost microbial communities from Stordalen Mire near Abisko, Sweden - Fen_T0_3 | ecosystem: Environmental > Terrestrial > Soil > Wetlands > Permafrost | place: Sweden: Abisko...
CGTCGTCGTGGTTCAGCCTAAAGGCCTGAAAATCAGCCGCTGAAATATCAGCGAACTTTCTTGGTTCAGTCGCGATGCAATCGACTATTTCATTCATCCTGAATATGGGGTATCCGATTCCCGTCTCGTTCATAGCGACAGAAATTCCGTATTGGCATTCTCGAATGACCTGCCCGATCTTTTCCCATTTGTATTTCGCAGTTGGGAGAAACGAATAACGAGGGTCAAAATATTCAGCCGACAACCGATTCTCGCGTACTGTTTCCGCTAAACCGACAGTCGAGAGCACGGGCATGTTCAGTCACCCCAAAAAGGTAGTTTTTGTTGTTTTGCGAATTGAATGAACGCTTCAGCAACGCGGACATCATCAGAAGCGACCTTGTCGATGTTTTCCAACTCCTCTTTGGTGAGCTCGTAATTAACAAGATCTTGGTCGAGAATAGGATTTCCCTGCTTGTTTTCGATGAATTTTCCCTTACTATCAGTCTTAAACTTGTATTCGCCCGAGTTGTTTTTGCCTCCACGCTCGCTGACGGCCATGAAGATTGGGTAGTCAATCTGTTTCGCAAGCTGCGAATCTATGTATTTCTCTTTAAGGGTGCCGATCAGAGTAAAGGCCGTGACTCAGAAGGCCATTGCCGGCGGCCACTGTGCTTGTCATCGTGCCGTGCCACTGCCAATCGCGCGCACCGTCCCAATCGGGCCAGTGCGGCGCTTCCTCCGGCTCAAAGTGGAATACAGACACAGGATCATGGGTGGCGTCAGCCCAAACACGAATGCGATTTCGCGGCTGTACCAGATCGGGATGCGGATAAAAGCCAGCGTCCACAAGAGCGATGGTGATGCCCTTGCCGGAGAATCGGGGATCGGCGTGCAGGCGGAGGCGGGTGGGCAGAACTCCGAAGGCGGCCTCTGCATCCAGCGGCCATGCCGTCTGGATTGCCTCATGCAGGGCCGCGTCTCCTTTGGCCAGTAAAGTTTGCAGGAGGTTCTGCTGAACGCAAGCTGGACACGCGCCGTCCTCGCGATCCCAATAGGGATACCACTTAGCTTCGGCCAGCAGGGCCTTGCTCACGGAATTCCCGCACACACAGCATAGTCCGAGCGTGTTCGTTGACTGAGGTTGTGCGGCCATCGTCCGATGAGATGCCGGTCGCGAAGGATCGTTACGTCGTGGGCAGCGATAGTTTCCAGGTCAACGTAACGTTTTGTGGGCAACGGAATCTGATGGCCATGAGATCGGAGCACGAGATGAAGGGCAAGGTTGTACTCGTAACCGGGGCCAACGGTGGCTTGGGGACCTATGTGACGCAGGCGTTTCTTGACGCTGGAGCAACAGTCATTGGCACCTCGCGGAAAATACAGCAGTCTGATTTCAACAACACAAACTTTAATGCGTTACCAGCAGAGATTTCGACTCGCGAGGGTGCCCAAACCCTCGTAGATCAGGTCGTGGCGCGTTTCGGGAAGCTCGATGCTTTGGCGCACACAGTCGGTGGTTTCGCCGGCGGGCAATCGATAGCGGAGACTGACGACGCAACTTTCCAACGTATGTTTGATCTCAATCTGAATTGCGTATTTCACATTCTCCGGGCGGCAGTGCCGCCTCTGCGAAAGACGGGCAACGGTCGCATCATTGCGATTGGAAGCCGGGCCGCGCTGGAACCTGGCGTAGGCGTGGGAGCATATAGCGCTTCGAAGGCTGCCATGGTCTGTCTAATCAGAACTGTGGCGCTCGAAAACAAAGACGCGGGACTGACTGCAAACGCGATTTTGCCTGGCACGATGGATACCCCAGCTAACCGCAAAGCGATTCCGAATGCGGATGTCAGCAAGTGGGTGCAGCCAGCAACGGTCGCGGAGTTGGTGGTCTGGCTCGCCGGCGAAACTGGCAAAGACGTCAACGGATCAGTGATCCCGGTCTACGGTAAAGATGCTTGAGACCTGGGCCAAAGCGATTGTTTACGCCCTGACGGTATACGCCAGTCTGGGATTGGTTTTTGCGGTGCCGTTCGTGTGGTCAGGAGTTCAGCGCTTGGATTCCGAAGCTCAGGGATCAGGCGTTGGCTTTCGACTGCTGATTCTCCCTGGCGTCGCCGCGTTCTGGCCGATGTTCCTTTACCGCTGGAGGCGACGGATCGCTGAGCCTCCGATAGAAACGAACCCGCACCGGTTGTCGAGCAAGCCATGATTCAGCCACTCAGAGCCGTCCATCGCCGCGCATTCGTCGCTCTCGCGCTGGTGTTACCTGCGATCCTGTTGATCGGGCTCGGAGCGCGGCGCCCCCGCCTCGGCCCAAGTGCTCACGCCACCGATGTGCAGGACACCAGGAACATGGTGAGAGAGTCGAGCACTCTGTGGCAGAAGCATTCGATTCAGTCAAGGTTCTATCGCAAACCAGACCGTCCGCTTGACACGTATGTCGTTCTGCTGCCGGCGGAAGATTTGAACGAGCCGGACTTGCTGCTTTATTGGGCTACCAACGCACCGCAGGGAAACATTCTGCCAGGTGAGGCGCGACTAGTGGGCGCCTTTACCACGGGCAAGGCCTTTCTTCTTCCGTTGAATGGGCAAGGCGCTGGCCATCTGGTCTTGTTCAGCCCAGCTCATCAGACTGTGTTTGACGCTGCCCGAATGGAGAAGTTGCCATGAGCATTCAATATGGCGCAATCGGTTGGAACCGCCAGAAGAAGGTGTACGACGTCACCCTTCTGTCGTTGCTGGCGCTGTATCTCGGAACGTTCGTTGGTGTTGGCGCTTGGCGCAATCCAAGCGCGACGGTCGAGACGCTACTGATCCGCGCGCTTGGAACCGCTGCATTCTTGCTGCTGAACGTGGTGCTGTGCATCGGCCCTCTGAGTCGATTGGATCGTCGTTTTCTTCCACTGCTCTATAACCGCCGGCATCTGGGCGTCACGACGTTTCTGTTGGGTTTGGCACATGGAGGGTTTGCGCTGTTCCAGTTTCACGCCTTGGGGAATGTGAATCCTCTCGTCAGTCTGTTCACCAGTAACCCCCGGTATGGCAGCGTTGGCAACTTTCCCTTTCAGGCCCTTGGTTTCTTCGCATTGGTCATCCTGTTTCTAATGGCTGCTACCAGCCATGATTTCTGGTTGCGGAATCTGTCCGCACCGATGTGGAAACGGCTGCACATGCTGGTGTATGTGGCTTACGCGCTGCTGGTCACGCACGTGACTCTCGGGGCGCTGCAGTCAGAGACGAGTCCCGTGCTGGCCTCTGCACTCATCATGGGAGTGGCCATTGTGCTTTCGCTTCATCTCGCGGCGGCGTTTCGTGAGAAGCAAATCGACCGCGCGAGACTTCAAGCGGTCGACGAAGGTTTCGTCGAGGTCTGCAAAGTGGATCGTATAGCCGAAAAATGCGCGACCATCGTGTCTCTCTCCGGGGAGCGCGTGGCGGTCTTTCGCTACGATGGCAAGGTCTCTGCGATCTCAAATGCTTGCCAACATCAGAATGGACCGTTAGGAGAAGGACGCATCATCGAGGGCTGCGTTACCTGCCCGTGGCATGGCTACCAGTATCAGCCAGAGTCTGGGGCGGCTCCGCCGCCGTTCAAGGAAAAGATCCCGACCTTCCGTATCAAGGTTGTCGAAGGATCTGTCTTCGTACATCCGCGTCCCAACCCACCCGGAACCCCTGTAAAACCTGCCCAAGTTAATCCCAGGGAGCCACAACCGCGATGAACGACTTCTACGTAGGTTATCTGCCGAAGGCGCCCACCGCACTGGCTCGTTTTGTGCGAAAGGTCACTATTGTGCTCGGCCTGCTTGCGGTGACCGCGGCTCTGGTGTTCGTTGTTGGACAAATGCCGTTTGCTAATTCCGTGTTCGAATACGGGAAGCTGCGTAGCTTTGAGGGAGTTGTCGTGACCCGGCCTTTCCCAACGCTGTTGGTCGCGCGTCCGGGAGAAATCGGCCAACAAGACAAATATTCGCGCTATCTGCTGGCCGCGCCCGGAAAGCATGGAGCTGACGACCTCGTGGCCACGTTCGATGGCAAGCAGGTCCGTCTTCAGGGCCAGCTGATCTATCGTGAGGGCGGAACAATGGTGGAGATGACACCCGGCTCCATCGCTGTGATCGACACTGCGCCCGCAGTTCAAGCGACGACTCGCGATCTGGGAACTGTGACGCTCACCGGCGAAATCGTAGACAGCAAGTGCTACCTGGGCGTGATGAATCCGGGGCAAGGAAAGGTCCACCGTGACTGCGCAGCGCGCTGTCTGAGCGGAGGAATTCCGCCGATCTTTGTTACGAGCGACGGGCATGAACAACTGCTGCTGGTCGGCATGGATGGACGTGCCCTTGGACGCGACGCGCTGGGCGAATTCATTGCGGAACCGATCCAGATTCAGGGAGAACTGTTAGAGTCAGGCTCAACGCAGTTGTTGAAGGTAGATCCTGGCACATTCCGCCACACGCCGGACGGATTGCGAGCAGCATCAAAAGGCTCTACGTTCCTGCCATGAACAATCTCGCGAGGGTCAACGCCTAAGAAAAGGAAGTGTAGGACGTATGCACAATCAATCGGACCCGCTGGCTGTAGAGCAGCAGTTCTTCCGCTCACTCATCGGTAGTGACTCAGAGGCATTGGATCGAATTCTTGGAGACGACTTTCTGCTGATCGATGTTATGACCGGATCGGAGATCAAGAAGCCGGACCTGCTCGCGGTACTGGGATCAGGTCAGCTCAAATTCGAGGCTATTCAGCCTGTGGAATCTCGGCTTCGCCTCTATGGGATTACGGCCGTGATTACCGGCCGCACTCAAATGAGCGGACGATTCGGTGAAACGCCTTTCACTGCCAGCAGTCGCTACACTCATGTGTTTGTCAAAGAGGAGAGTCAGTGGCGTCTCGTATCCGCACAGGGAACGCCGATCGTGAACTGACGGGATCGTCGGATCGTCAATTCTTCATAAAACGCGCATAGACGCGGGGATGCAAAGCTTCGAGATCCATCAGCGTGAGGAAATCAATTGTCTTGAATTCGTGATCGATAGCAGGTGGCCCGCAGATCTTTGCCCCCACCGCCAAGTACGCACGCAACAATTTCGGGATCTTGTCACTGGCATTTTCAGGTGACCTCAGGGGCATTGCGAACGTTGGCTGCGGTGTGGTTCGCAGCTCTGGGTCCACCAAGTGCTCCCGCACCGCGTCATAGACCGCTGTACCATGCGCCGGGTCTTGCGAAGTCAACGAAGAACAACCGATCAGATACCGACCGCCATGGTGGATAGCATATTGGGCAATTCCACGCCACAGCAGGTAGAGGACTTCGGAGGAGCGATGATCGCGGTGCACACAGGCACGTCCCAGTTCGATCACGGAGTTGCCCAGCTGCTTGTAGGGTGAGAAATCGAATTCACGCTCGCTATAAAAGCCTGCGTTTGCTGAAGCCGTCGCGCCCGTCTGTAACCGATAGGTTCCAACAATCTTGTCCGTACCCACGTGCTCCACAATCAGGTGGTCACAGATGCCGTCGAACTCATCGGTGTCTTGCCCGTTCGCGTAGGCGGCCTCCAACCCTTCGTTCAACTCCAGGTTGAAAACCAGAAACCGCAAGCGGAACGCTGCTATGCGGTCTGCCTCGGACGACGCCAGCCGGAGGTGGTACGGGCCGTGCTGGAGATCTAGTGACCAACCAATTTCGGTTTCTTGGGATTGGACGGACCGGAGCAATGGCAACGTGGTGATGGGAGTCTGTAAGGGTGTTGCGCTCATGATGTCCGCTCCCCCATTTCGCCCCAGTCGAAGACTGACGACAGCAAGCAGAAAGCGCGACCAGTCGATTCCACCCGCGAACTTAACGTGGGATGCGCGACGGTTCGAAAGGTGACACAGAGGTACGGAGCTACATTCCTTCAAGAATCTGACTGATTCATGTCACTTCTGCGCGCTTGGTGAGTCTTACGCCTATATATGAATTTCACTGCCGGAATGCGAAGGGATCAGAAAGTAAAGGAGCGCCCATGAGCACCCAAGTCATCTCAACCATGAGTCGGCCAATGACCACTCCAATCCTGGTCTTTAGTTGGGCTTGCCGAATTGTCGCGGCGATCATCTTGTTGCAGACGCTCTTCTTCAAGTTCACGGCCGCGCCGGAGTCGGTCTACATCTTCACCAAACTTGGAAGCTTTATCCACACCTACCTTCCGTTTGCGTCGATCGGTACCGTAGAGGTCTCAGGGCGCATCGGGTCAGGAATTATGGAATTGATCGCTGCTGTGCTCCTGCTGACACCACGCTTCGTTTGGGCAGGGGCAATTCTGGCGATGGCGGCAACAGGCGGAGCGATCGTTAGCCACTTAACCTTCCTGGGCATCGAGGTACAGGGAGACAAGGGACTTCTGTTCTTCCTTGCCATCGCCGTGTTGGTGACGAGCGCCATTGCACTGTTCTTGTACCGCATGCAAATTCCGGTATTCGGGAAAAGGTTCTGACATGATGACCCCGTCGTTGAATACTGCAGTTAGAGATGTCCTGCAGCAGGGCTGCATCTTTCTGGATCGCATCGGCGACGAAACGTACGCTCGCCCGCTTGAAGGGGAGTTCGCGGCGTCCCTGGGAGCCCACTATCGGCACGTGCTCGATCACTTTCTCTGTTTGGCGGGAGGGATTCAGACTGGCCAGGTCAACTACGATCAGCGGCGTCGAAACCCGCAACTGGAGAGCTCGGTGACGTGTGCACGTCTTGTCACCGAAGATCTGATCGATGAATTCGGAGGCCTTTCTCGCGAAATTCTCCAGCGTGAGTGTGCGGTGACGTACAGCGTGGGTTATGGCGAAACTGAGGTCGAAGCGGTGAGGTCTAACATGGGTCGGGAAGTCATGTTCTGTGTCGGACACGCCATCCACCACTATGCCATTCTCAGGCTCCTGTGTGCCGGAGTTGGAGTGAAACTGCCGTACGAATTTGGCATTGCCCCCTCCACGTTGAAGCATCTGGAAACTGAAGCGGCAGAACGAGGGTAGCCGATCATGCTTTCCTCTCATTCGCTTCCGGAGACGCAAGCCGCGCTGGCACTCTCCATATTTTTCGCGACGTTCATTTACGAAGATGGCGCGACCCTGCTGGCAGCGACTCTGTCCGCTAGCGGGAGCTTGGACCCGCGGATCGGACTTCTGACCACGTTCCTGGGGATCTGGGTGGGAGATATGGGATTGTATGGCTTGGGCTCCAGTTTCGGGCGGCGCACGGCGCAGTCTCGTTGGCTACAGAAGTACTTAAGGCCCGAGTCGCTCGCCAAGGCCGAGCGCTGGTTTGTGAAGCATGGATCCTTTGCCTTGGTGATGAGCCGCGCGATTCCCGGAAGCCGTCTACCTCTTTATGTAGCCGCCGGCGCGTTACGGCTTCCGGTTCGAATGTTTGCCAAGACGACAGCGGTCTGCTCGGCTGTCTGGGTCTCCGCGATCTTTGCGATCTGGCGGTTCATTCCCAAAACATCGTCCGGCCATCAGAAATTGCTCCCCTGGTTGCTGACCGCCTTAGTGCTAATTGCGCCGTGGCTGTTGAACAAGGGCGCCGGATCACTCGGCGGATGGTTTCGGAAGCGCCGAAGTACTCGGGACCCCGAGGCGGTGGGCTTATGTGCACTTTGACTGTCGTCACTCGTAACGACACGTACATCATGGCAATGAATCGTGACGAGAAAATCGCACGGGGTACGGGGTTTCCTCCTGAGATCCATGAGTTCGAAGGTGCCCAGGCCATCTATCCCAGCGACGGCGACGGTGGCACATGGTTTGCCACCAACGAATATGGAATCGCGCTCGCACTGCTGAATTGGAATACCGTCGCTCCGCACGTCATAGACATCAAGACACGGAGCAGAGGACGAGTGATCCCGGCTCTCATTGATTCGCGATCACTATCGGACTTGCATGCGGTGTTCGACGCTTCGAACTTCAAAGAAATGATGCCGTTTCGGCTCGTAGGAGTATTTCCATCGGAACAAAAGATTTGGGAGTGGCGTTGGGACTCGAAACAACTTGGGTTCCAGGCCCATGAGTGGGAATCGCGGCACTGGTTTTCATCGAGCCTTTCAGACGATCGGGCAGAGAGTGCACGCGGAGCGGTGTGTCGCACGGCGTGGCATGAATCGGATGCCGGCTCCTTGTCCTGGCTGCGGATACTTCACGCATCACACGCGGGAGATCCCGGGCCATTCAGTTTGTGCGTACACCGCGATGACGTGAAGACGCTGAGTTATAGCGAAGTAGTGGTTACGCCTGGACTCATACAGATGGGTCATTTCCGCGGTAGTCCTTGCACTATGGCTCAGATTCAGCAGATTCATTCGATAGAGATTGAGAGAGCTGACCGCACGGAATTGGCTGTGAGTGTCGGCAGTGCAGCGATTTGAAATCATGCCACTCGCGATGGAACTCGACTCTGTTCAACAAAGACGGTCGTCCGGTGGCGCCTTGAGTCGGGCGCTCAGCGGATTATTCGGATGGTTGAAACGTTGGTCTCGCTGGGAGTTCTGGCCTCCTTATTTGTTTTATCCGCCGGTGGTTGCCTACATCGCTTATCTCGGAATCAGGTTCCGAAGTTGGACATTGTTTACCGCGGCCAACCCAGCGATTCCGGCGGGCGGATTTGTGGGCGAGTCCAAACATCAGATCCTGGAGCAATTGAAAAACGCCGCTCAATGGCTGCCGTGTTCCACTCTTCTGGCATGTGGAGTTCCCTCCCAACGCCTTGCTGAAGCTGAGGAATTCATGCGGCGGCATGGGCTGCAGTTTCCGGTCGTGTTGAAACCTGATGCTGGGCAGCGTGGCTCGGGGGTGGCGATCGTCCGCTCGCCGGAGCAATTGTGCGAGTATCTGACGCACTCGTCGTTCCCCGCGATTTTGCAGGAGTATGTTCCGGGCGAGGAGTATGGGGTCTTTTATTATCGCTACCCGGGTAGCGAACGAGGTCGAGTTTTCTCTGTGACTGAAAAGAGAATGCCCGTTCTTCTCGGTGACGGAAAGCGTACGTTGGAAGAGTTGATCCTCGCGGATGACCGCGCGGTTTGTATGTCAGACTTCTACCTGCGCAAGAATTCAGAGCGAATTCAAGAGGTGCCCGCGGCGGGAGAGAGTGTGCAACTGGTTGAGATCGGGACCCATTGCCGCGGTGCCATCTTTCTCGATGGAGGCGAGACGATAACCCCAGATTTGGAAGAAGTCATCGACCGCATCGCCAAGACCTTCGACGGTTTCTTCTTCGGGCGCTTTGATATTCGTGTTCCTTCGCGTCAAGACTTTAGGGCAGGCCGCAACATGAAGATCGTTGAGTTGAATGGGGTCACCTCGGAAGCAACCCACATCTACGACCCGAAGCTCAGTCTCTTCGACGCCTACCGTGTGTTGTTCCAACAATGGCGAATCGCTTTCGAAATTGGCGACATCAACCGAGCGCGGGGTATCCGGCCAGCTTCTGTGGCGGAGCTGGTTGATGCGGCTCGGGAGTATGGCCGCCTCGCGCAAAGCCACCCGGGATGACCTGTCCGTGCAGCTCTTTCTGCTTGGCGATTTTGGCCTTATGCGACCGCGTGGCTTGTAGCGAGGGCGAAGCCGAAACGTCGGGAATAGGATAATGGAGAATGCCTGTCCTTCCATACTACAGTCAGAAAGAAGCTCCATCTGAAGCGGTGATTTGGCGATTCCTGGATCTCCGGAAGTTCCGTGACCTGATGGCCAACCAGGAACTATATTTTCGTCGCACAGATCTGTTTGATGACGAAAGCGAAGGGTTGCCGCCCGAGCAGTACGTTCGCCGCGTCTTACGACTCGACCCCTACGACATCAGAGATGAGTTAGCTCTGAATAACCATCTCGGTTCATTGGCTCAGTCTCGAGAGATGTACTTCATCACATGCTGGTACCTATTTCGCGAGGAGGATCTAGCGATTTGGGAGCAGTTTGGTCATGACGGCGTGGCTGTGAAGTCGAGATACGGACTCTTGAAGGAGTCCCTCGATGGCATGCTTGACGACACACATATTGGCCTGATTCAGTACGGAACGGGTCACCTCACTGACCGGTTCAATGCAATGGAGTTCATTACGACTAAGCAAGAGAAGTATGCGGCCGAGTCCGAGGTGCGAGCTATTTTAACGTCCGGCAATCCCTTGGACGGGGGCAATCGGCACTTCGATTTGAACAACTTTCCCCATCGCGTGCCGCTTGCTGAGAATCCCCGCCAACCCTGGGTTCACGATTGCAAACGCCGGCGGATCTCACTGCGGGACCTCCTGCAAGGGGTAGTCATTTCACCATGGGCCGAACCCGATGAAGTCGAGGAAATCAATCTGTGGACGAAGGAACGACTCTCGATGGTGCCAACGAACTCCGGCCTTAGGAGCGACAAAACACCGACGCTCAGGGAGTATCGCGATTACCACCACATAAAGAAGCCGACATCGCAAGCTGAGAAGCTCGCCACCGCGCAGGAGTTGGAACGCTACTACGACGAACTGATGGCCTTGGAGCTAGACCGTATTCGCTTCCTGTACAGACAACGTTGGGAAAAGTGTCGGTTAGAGACTGACGGTTTGCCAAGCAAGGTAGATGTTCAATATTTAGAGGCCACCTTACGCGTACTGAAAAATCTGAGAGCAGTTCGGCCTTAAGTTGCAGCTTGTGGAACTGCGTCCCGAGCTTCTGCTCTGTCTTTCGCATGGAGGCGAGCTTGCGGCTCCAGTCTCTCGACCCGCGCCGCTGGACGAACGCTCTTCACATCCTCAACGTAAGCCCGCAGGATCTCAGCCACACTCCAGGCCTGTGCCACGCATCCACAAGGCCGCTGAGGTGCGTCGCCATCGAAGATCTCCGCGATGTGTCCCAATCCGCCGTCTGCGAGATGAGCTTTCAATGGAGCCAGCCAGTCGCCGGCCTGCCGGCGGGCGGCATCACTGCCTCCGTTTACCTTGACGTATGCGGTAATGAACGGTCCCAACAGCCACGGCCACACGGTTCCTTGATGATAAGCACCATCACGCTCAGTGGGGCCGCCTGAGTACCGACCGCGGTATTGCGGATCGTTGGGTGCCAGACTGCGCAGACCATACGGCGTGAGCAGATGCTCTTGAACTTTCTGCACCACGCTCTTGGCGCGTTCGGGCGACAGCATACTGTGTGTCAGGCCGACTGCAAAGACCTGGTTAGGGCGGATGGACGGGTCTGGCGGCGCACCGTTTGTCACATCGTACAGACAGCCCGTGCTCTCATTCCAAAAGAGGCGATTGAAACTCCAGCTCGCAACCGTTGCCATGTTGCGGTAACGCTTCTGACCGGGTTCGTCCCCGAATTTGCGGGCCAAATCCTCCATGATGCAAAGAGCGTTATACCAGAGCGCCTGGATTTCAACAGGCTTGCCTCGACGTGGCGTTACGACCCAGTTACCGACCTTGGCATCCATCCAGGTGAGTTGGACGCCTTGCTCACCCGACGTGAGCAGTCCGCTGGGATCCACCTTAATTCCGTAACGCGTGCCACGGACATGCCAGGAAATGATGTCCGCGAACACGGGATAGAGTTCATTGCGCACAAACTCAACGTCGCCGGTATACGCGAGGAAAGCACGAGCTGCCTCGAAGAACCACAGCGTGGCGTCGACTGTGTTGTATTCCGGTGTTTCCCCCGCATCCGGGAAACGGTTCGGTAGCATCCCCTGATCCACGTGTTTCGCGAAAGTGCGCAGAATGCTTCGCGCGATGTCATGCTTGCCGGTCGGCAGGGTGAGGCCGGGCAGGGCGATCATGGTGTCGCGGCCCCAGTCGCTGAACCAGTGATAGCCGGCGATGACCGTTTTCTGGTCGCCACGAGAAACGATGTACTGGTCGGCGGCACTGGCAAGATCCTGGGCGAACGCATCATCAACCGGCGACGATACGGCTACATTCCGGCGACGCGTGATTTCTGCCTGCCGATATTCAGCCACTTGGACAACATCGTGCGGCGCCGTGGCGGCAATGACCGAGGCTTGACGGCGAAGGCGCAGGTCGAAACGCAGAACCAAGGGGTTGAAGAGGTCTTCAGAGAAATCGAGCCCCCGTTCGCGTTCGACGTCATATTCAAAGTTCCGGTACCAGTCCCCCGTCTTCCGCAGTTCGGCAGCATTGTGGGCCAGATACAGGGACGGCAGTCCTTGATAAGGAGCAACACTCGCCAATCCAGGACGCTCCTCGACCGCTGGATTGATGGCACCGTTCTCGTGGGTGGTGCTGTGATAGTCGCGAAACGCAAGCAGCGGCCTGAGTTCAAGCCACAACTTCGTTGGTCGTTCTGGGTGATTGTTTTTCTTCAATTCGTATTGCACGACCGTGCTGTTTTCACCATGGACCATGAAAACTGACTTCTCGATCTCGATGCCCTCGATTTCGTAGGTGAAGACAGGAAACGGGTCAAGGCGAAACTGTTTGAGGTACTTAAAACCTTGTGGGTGAACGACACCAGGGTACTGGTTTGCCGAAAGATCAAACGCTTGCCCCTCGATAAAGAACGTCTCTTCCAGCTTGGAAAGCATGACAACACGCCCAACCGGCGGTTTAGTGGCAGCGACCAGTAACCCGTGGTAGCGGCGGGTGTTCAGCCCCACGATTGTCGACGAAGCAAAGCCGCCGAGTCCGTTGGTTTCAAGCCACTCGCGGCGGAGAGCAGCGTCTAGGTCACCGCATGTTTCTTTCGTGAACTGAATCATGAATTGCCATCTCCCAGCGGATATCTTCTTTCGGTAAGACTCAGTCAAAACCAGAAAGTGACGAGTCACCTGCAAACGGCAGGGCACGCCTTGGCGTGCCCCGACTAGTAGTTCTCAGTTGAGTGGTGCCAGGTCTTTATGCCACCTCGCAAAACACCTTAATGGCACCATTCGGAGAGGTGAGTTTCCGGAACAACTCGCTATAGTTCTCCAGGCCCTTCACCGGGTCGGTGAGAAGCTTGCTGAGCCATCCCGGATACTCCGCCTCCGCCTGTGACATATGACCGACTCCCATTTCGAAGTATTCCCGATTAGCGTTTACGGTTCCGACCATGACCTTATTCCCGAGAACAAATTCGAGATTAATGCGATCCGCAGGGATCGAGATCATTTTGTCGCCACCCGTCACGCTGGCGAGGACCAATACACCGTTCTTGCCCAACACTTGCATTCCATCGAATACCACACTTGAATTGCCGGTGCCCTCAAAGACGAGGTCGAATGGGCCGTACTGCTTCGCGGCATCCAGGATGGATGTTTCTTTTGTCGAGACGTAGCGGGCGCCCAGTTCTTCGATCAGGTCCGCGTTCAGATAAGGCTTGGTCGTACGAGCAAACGTTGTGACATCCAGACCCTTCAATCGCAGAACCATCGTGGCCAGCAAGCCTATGGTCCCGGCCCCCATCACCGCAGCCTTGCGCGGACGCCACACCTTAAGTCGGCGCTGGATCTCGTAAGCCTGGTGAATCCCTTTCTCGACGACCGTGGTGGGCTCCAGCAGCACTCCGACGTGCTTCAGGCCTTTGGGCACTTTGACGATGAACTCGACATCATCGACGTAGTGTTCCGTCAAGTAGCCGTGCCGCAGATTGATACCGCGCTCGTAGTACGTGTCGTCCGTGGTCATGTCGTTGGTGCCGATGAGGTCATAGATGCTCGTGCCTGGGCGGCGCACAGTGGCCACGACATAGTCGCCGGGCTTCACTTCGGTGACATTCGGGCCGACAGCCTCAACCTGACCGAAGCCTTCGTGGCCGATGACCAGGAAGTCGTATCCGGGAGGCGCTGCTCCGTATTCAGCGGCGTTGATTTCTTTGTCGGTGCCGTCCACCCCAACCCGTAGAACTTTGACAAGAACGCCACGGCCGTTCGGAATCTGATCCAGCGACGGCTTTGGCAAATCGGCCACGTGGACGCTGTTGGGCTTTCCTGGGAACACACTAATCGCTTTCATTTCCATTTCTCCTTATGAATTCAGTCTGCTGCTATGTCGGCAACCGCCGCTTCCGTTTTCTTGCGTTCGCGGGATTCTCCGCTCTGTTGTATTAACTTGGTGACCAAACCAGTCCATCCGGTCTGATGGCTGGCTCCTACTCCCGCCCCGGAGTCGCCGTGGAAATATTCGTGAAACAGGACTAGGTCACGCCAGTGTGGGTCGGTTTGGAACTTTTCGAGATTCCCGAACACCGGCCGGCGCCCTCTCTCATCTTGGAGAAATATGTTCGTCATGCGACGCGACAGTTCTCCTGCCACTTCCCACAGGGTCATCATCCTTCCCGATCCCGTGGGGAACTCAACCTTGAAGTCGTCGCCAAGGTAGTGGTGAAACTTCTGAAGCGACTCGACGAGCAAGTAGTTCACCGGAAACCAAATGGGGCCGCGCCAATTGGAGTTGCCGCCGAATAGCCCCGTCGACGACTCGCCCGGCTCATAGTCCACTCGGTGCTCCATCCCGTTCACTCCGAGCTTGTACGGGTTGTCACGATGGAACTGTGACATGGCCCGAATGCCGTACGGCGACAGAAACTCGCGCTCGTCCAACATGAACTTGAGAATGCTTCGGAGTTGATCGGAGTCGGCGATGGACAACAGTCGCCGCTCGCCCATGCCCTCGGTGCGCATGCAGGCAAGATTCTTTGTGAGATCGGGCCGGTTGTCGATGAACCACTCCAGACGCCGCTTGAAATCAGGCAGCTTGTCGAGAACGTCCGATTCGAGAGTCTCCACCGCAAACAACGGGATCAACCCCACCATGGAGCGGATCTTCATTGGGAATTGGTTGCCATCGGGTAGCTTGAGCACGTCGTAGAAGAAGCCATCTTCCTCGTTCCACAGTCCCATGCCGTCGTGGCCGCGATGGCTCATCGCGTGGGCGATGTAGATGAAGTGTTCCCAAAACTTGCTGGCCACATCTTCGTAACATGGCTCTTCCTTCGCCAACTCCAGTGCGATCGCGAGCAGATTGAGGGTGTACATCGCCATCCAGCTGGTTCCGTCCGATTGTTCGATGTAGCCACCGGTGGGCAACGGCGCGCTGCGGTCGAAAACACCGATGTTGTCCAGGCCCAGGAAGCCGCCCTGGAAGATGTTCATGCCATCGGCGTCCTTGCGGTTCACCCACCAAGTGAAGTTCAACATCAGTTTGTGGAAGACACGCTGCAGGAATGCGCGATCACCCTTTCCCTTGCGCTTCTTGTCGATCTTGTAGACGCGCCAAGCGGCCCAGGCGTGCACCGGAGGATTGACGTCACCGAACGCCCACTCATAGGCAGGAATCTGTCCGTTGGGGTGCATGTACCACTCGCGCAGCATCAGTGTGAGCTGCTCTTTCGCGAAGTCGGAATCCACGAGCGCGAGTGGAATGCAGTGAAACGCAAGGTCCCAGGCCGCATACCACGGATATTCCCACTTGTCGGGCATGGAGATCACGTCCGCGTTGTACAAGTGAGTCCACTCGTGATTGCGACCCTTGGCGCGCGCCGGGGGCGGGGGAGGATTACCGGGGTCGCCTTTCAGCCAATCGTTTATGACGTAGTGGTAGAACTGTTTGGACCACAACATGCCTGCAAAGCCCTGACGCATGACGTTCTGCGCATCCGCCGAAAGGTCCTGAGGAATTACCGTGCCATAGAACTCGTCGGCTTCTCGCTGGCGGAGAGCAAACGTCTTATCGAAGCTGGCAAAGGCGTTCTTGCCTTTGAAGTCGGAGTCGGCCAGGCGCAAGCGGACAACGACCGTCTCTCCCGCTCCAACCGTGAGCTTGTAGTGAGCGGCAGCCTTTGTGCCGGCCTGCTCCGGATTGACCGAATCCGCGGTGCCGTTAACGACGTAGTCGTTAATGCCATCTTTCAAGTAGGTCGTACGGTTCTCGACTCCGAACAGTCGGCGGGCATTGGTTTCGTTCTCGGTGAAGAGCAACTCCGGAGAGCCTTCACAATGCAGCCAGCGGTTACCTGGCTGATCATGATTCAGCTCAATCACCGGGTTCGGAGCCGGGCGCGCTTGGTGCAACTCCGGCCGCCGCTCGCGCCCTCCCCACGACCATGTATTGCGGAACCACACCGTCGGCAGCAGCCGAAGACTAGCCGCTTCCGGCCCGCGGTTCGCGACCGTGAGCTTGACGAGGATGTCTTCGGTGTCGGCCTTAGCGTATTCGACAAACACATCGAAGTAGCGTTCGTCGTTGAATACTCCTGTGTCCAGCAGTTCGAATTCCGGCTGGTTCTTCCCGCGTCGCCGGTTTTCCTCCACCAGCTGACCGTAGGGAAATTCCGCCTGGGGATACTTGTAAAGGTACTTCATGTACGAGTGCGTAGGGGTTGAGTCGAGGTAGAAGTAGTACTCCTTCACGTCCTCGCCGTGATTGCCCTCGTTGCCCGTCAAGCCGAAAATCCGTTCTTTCAGGATGGGGTCGCGCTCGTTCCATAGGGCCAGGGCAAAACAGATGTTCTGTTTCCGATCGCTGATGCCAGCCAGGCCGTCTTCGTTCCAGCGGTAGGCGCGAGAACGGGCATGGTCATGCGACAGGTATTCCCAAGCTGTGCCGCCAGAGCTGTAGTCTTCGCGCACGGTACCCCACGCCCGTTCGCTGAGATATGGCCCCCACCGTTTCCAGTGCTTCCGGCGGACTCCGGATTCTGACAGTCGAATCTCTTCCTGCGTCATGAGACCTCTCCGCTTCCTTCGCAAATCAGCCTGACCAAACAATCAAACTCATCTGAAAGCTGCAAATCACCACCCCGAGGGCCGAACCCGGTATCGTTCACCGGATCGTCGATGCTTGGGTCGGCCACCAAGAATCTGGATGGCGCATCGCAGGCAAGATCCAAGTGCCAGTCAGTTGTGGACAAAACGGATTGGACGTTGGTTGCACTCACATCCCCCCCTACTTCTCCTCAATTTCGATTGCGTGGCCGTCGGGATCGCGTACTAGAAGAGCTTTGCTGAATCCCAGCTGTCCGGTTTGATTCGCAACCACGCCGGAAGAAACAAAGTTCACGCGGCTCAATTGCAATTGACGAGCTGCGACGTCGGCACCTCGCGTCAACAGAACCGTCTGCCGGTGAACGACATCGTTTGCCTGTTCGTCCGATGGGAAAGGCCGTCCGTCCCGAGGTGCCAGATACTCCAGCAATTCAATCCCCGGTCCGCTTGCTCCGCGCAATGCGGTGATACGCAGGTGGGCGCCAAACACGTTGTTAAGATGCTCCTGCTCGGTTCCGTAGTTCTCACTCTGTCCGGCCACATGCATGCCCAGCAGGTCGCGGTAGAACTTGATGCTGGCGTCGGTGTCCCACACCACGATTGCGGTATGGTCGATGCCGAGAAACAGCTTATCGCTGGAATGGGGGCGGTGCCACTTTTCCAAACCCTTGTCTGGAGGAAATTGCAGCACCTCCACTGGGTGCTCATCTGGATCCTTGAAGTAGAACGCCGAGATGCCCGCCGCGTTCTTGTTCCAGTCCGGAAGGCGTTGTGGTCCCGAGGAAGCGTGTTCGACCTTGTTCTGACGCAACCAGGCATAAGCTTTATCCATGTCGCTGACAATGATCGCGATGTGTTGAAACCACCGATCATTACTGCGTGAATCAACTGGGATCGGGCGACCTTTCGGGGCGAGATACTCGGTGAGTTCGATAAATTCGTCGCCGAGCCTCATTCGTACCACGCGCATCCGCAATCCGAACACACCTTCGAGATGCTCGTAGCTCTCCCCGGCGACTTCGGTGTCCGATACCTTTGCGAACGTGAGGACCTTGGAATAGAACTCCACTGCCCGATCCATGTCGGAGACCGTGATTCCGATGGCGTCTACGCCCTCAACCAGAGCGGGGTTCTGTTGGGCCAGGGCGTACTGGGTGAAGATCTGGGGAACAGCCAGAACCAGCGACCATACCCAGATTGCTAACACACTCTGGTGAAGGCGATTTGGTCGAAAGAGTAGCTTCATGTCTCGATTACCTGCTCACCGCAAGTTCCCGGTCCTGCTGCCGATTCTGTTCGTACGTCGTCTCGGACACTCCCAGGCGTTTCATCAAGTGGTCGCCCACTCGAAGTGCGTTGGCCATGATGGTGAGCGCCGGATTGACGGCAGCGCTCGATGGGAAGAAACTCCCGTCTACAACGTAGAGGTTGTCGACGTCATGGGCTTTACAGTTCACGTCCAATACCGAAGTCTTCGGGTCCTGTCCAAAGCGAATGGTGCCGTTCTGATGGGCCACGCCGGCGAGTGGAATCTGTTGTCCCACGTACAGGTTTCGCCCAAACAGCCCTTGATGACAGTCATGTCCATGCATGGTGCAGTTCGTCTGCTTCATGACCTGCTTCAGTTTTGACTTGAGCTGCTCGTGTGCCTCCAGGTTGTTGGGTGTGTAAGTCATTACAATCTTGCCGTCACGACCGATGGTCACCCGATTGTTGGGGTCGGGCAGGTCCTCGGACGTAAGCCAGAAATCGAGCGAGTGCTTGGCCATGAGTTCCAGCGTGAAGTTCGGGGCGATGGCCGGTGCGCCAGCCTTCAGAGTGATTGCGTCCAGTTTGCCAACGAACGAGATGTGCCCCATGGGGTACTCGAAGTCTTTCGAACCAAAATAAAAGTCGTTGATTCCCAGCGTCTTTTGAAAAATCGTGGGGTTGGGACACTTTGAAATGGCCATCATTACCGAATTTGTGTGTCCCATGTAGTGGCGGCCCACAACATCCGAACTGTTGGCAAGTCCGCGTGGATGCTTGTCATTGGCAGAGCGCAGCAGCAGCGCGGCCGAGTTGATCGCGCCACAGGAGACGACAACCACATCCGCGGAATACGTCTCCAGGCCGCCGCCGCGTTCCACAACTACGCCTTTCACCTGGCGACCCGATGAATCCGTTTCCAACCGCTTCACCAGCGAATTAGTCAGCAGGGTAACGTTGGAATGTTTGATCGCCTCATCGATGCAGACAACTTGCGCGTCGGACTTGGCGCCAAGCAGACAGGAGAATCCGTCGCAGGTGTTGCAGCGGATGCAGCGGCTCTTGTGCGGATTCTTCTCGTCGAGCATGACGCCGACCGGCACGTGGAAGGGCTTCAGTCCCGAGCGCGCGAAGTCGTCGGACAGTTGCTGAATGCGTGGCTCATGGCTCACCGCCGGCCATGGATAAGGGGAACCGGCCTCCGGTTCGGTCGGATCTTCTCCGCGGTTCCCGTGTACCTGATAGAGATTCTCGGCCTGCGTGTAGTACGGCTCCAGCTCGTCATAGCGGATCGGCCATGCTGGTGAGATGCCACCGTGGTGGCGCAGTTCGCCGAAATCCTCTTTGCGCAGACGAAACAGAGCAGCGCCGTAAAACTTGGTGTTGCCGCCCACGTAATAGTTGGTGTGCGGGTGCAGATCCTTGCCGTCCTTGTCGAGCCAGGACTCCTTGGTATTGTAGTGGCCGTCCACGTTGACGACCTGAGGGTCCCAGTTTGCTTTTTCGCGAGGAACGTAGTCGCCGCGCTCAAGAATCAGGATCCGCTTGCCGGATGGCGCCAAGTGGTAGGCGAGCGTTCCGCCGCCCGCACCGGTTCCGATGATGATCACGTCATAGCGATTGTCGGTCATGATGCGAATCCTCCATTGGCTCCGCAGAAGATGCAGCGCTTACTGTTGTTGTGGTGAAGTTTGCAGCACTTGACGGCGATTGTTCCCGCTCGCCAGAGGTAGAACTCGGAGGCGGCCAGCATGCCCAGCGGGGACGCGATGAGGTAGACCCAGAATCCGTCCCATATTCCCGAAGGAACCGCAGAGCCGAACGTCCGGGCGGGATTCATGCTCATTCCTGAGAACGGCGCCTCGATCGTTATATAGGTTGCGACTAGGAGTCCCGCGAAGACTCCGGTGTAGCCGGAGAGCCGGTGATGGTTCGAGAAATACAGCACAGCCGACATCATTCCCGCCGCAATCACGAATTCAGCCAGCAGCGCTACCCACGGTCCTTGCGGACCGGGAGTTGTGACCACGTAGCGCACAGCGGGGTCAGACACCTGGCGGCCAAGGAACTCTGCCACCAGAAAAACGCCCACCGCCGCCCCCGTGAACTGCGCGGCAATATAGAAGACAGCGTCCCAGGCCTTGATTTTGCCCAAGCGAAGAAAAGTGAACGTCACTGAAGGGTTGATGTGCGCGCCTGACTGCTTCCCCCAAGGGGAATAAATAATGGCAATTGCAGTCAGTCCCATCGAGATTCCCATCAGAAGGCGCCGCAACAGGGCTGACATGATCGACTGATGGACGGGAGAGTGCGGAAGTTCATACAGAGCACCAAAAACGCAAGCTGACACCATGAAGGCACCGAGCAATCCCGCTTCCATCAGATATTCCGGCCAGTGACTCTTCAAAGATGCCAATGCGCCCAGTTTGGGCGGCGACTGAGGTGCCAAGAGATGCGGCACGGGCTTTGGCGCTTGGTTCAACGCGTCGACTACCGGGATTTGCTCGATGCTGTTCATGGAATCTGCGTGGTGTGATTCCGAGATCGAAGGGAAGTGACACAGAAATTCTTGGCCGTCAACGGAAAGGGAGCTTGCGATTTCTAGGACTGGTTCTTAATCTCTACGCTCACAACTCGAATTTCGGTTTTCCCTACATTCTCTACCGAGTGAGGTGGAAGGGGCGGCGACCAATGAGTGGATGGGGGCGGGGACTGGGTCTGGGGTGGCGTGGTCCTTGTGTCCAAGAGAATTCTCCCTTCCGGATCGCGCCTGACAAAATCGCCTGCGCTCAAGAGGTAGAGCACGCTCGGCCAGCAATGAGTGTGTACGGGCGTCGTTCTGCCAACTGGAATCCGCACATCGAGAACGCGGACGCATTCGTTCTCGAACAATAGTGTGTGATATTCGGGCGCGGCAATTAGCGCGTCGAGATCCTCCGAGCAAGGCCACGACCGCTGCCCGCAGCTAGTCTGCTCAACGCTCGACAGATCCTTCGGCAATATTTCTGCGGTCTTCAGTTTTTCTGACTCCAAGTTTTAGCGAGCCTCCGCAATCATGCTTCCCAGTCCATGGGATGCCGTCGCAACCTTAGGGTGACAAGCCTTCCAGATCGCGCACGAGGACAGGCCTTTGAAACCTTCGTGACACTTCTGAATCCCACTGCCACGTGAGCAGCTCGGCACGGCACATGAGCCCACATCGAATCGGGTTCGCGAATCGTTAACGATTCATCGCCCACCGCGTGAGCAGGCTCACGAATCAATCTTCAAGCACGAGGTAAAGGATGAACATGAATAAGGCAATGCAATTTCTCCTCCGTGGACTGCTGATGGCGACTATGTTGTTCGCCGTCTCGGCGGTTGCTCAAGACGCGCACACTACTGGCCAGTTCCAGGGTCCGAAGGCCAACAAGGGGCACGTCACTCACAGCACGCGCGATGGCAAAAGTGTCCTGACATTGTCAGACGATTTCGTCGTTCCTGATACTCCGGATCCGCACTGGCAGCTGGTGGACTCCGATGGCAACGTCTACCTGGTCGACAAGCTGAAGACGAAGGCCTTCATAGGCGACAAGTACAAGAAGGAAATCGTCGTGCCCGGCTACGTGAAGAACGTAAAGAAGGTAGTGATCTGGTGCGCCTGGGCGGAAGCAAATCTGGGCGAGGCAAGCTTTAGCTCGCCTGTCATGTAGGGGCGATCAACCGAGGAGCGCGAACGGATTCGAACCTGGACGTTCGCGCCCTTCAACCCTCAAAGAGAGGTAAGGAGCCCATGAACACTCAAGCGAAATTGACTCGTTGCGCAGGCTTCGCGGCTGTGGTTCTGTGTCTTGCGAGCCTCGCGAATGCCCAGACTGTCGAGAAGAAGACGCTCACCTTGCAGGGAGCGGAACAGGTTATTGCCGCCGCGAAGGCCGAGGCGCAAAAGCTACAGGCGCCAGGCGGCGTCATTGCTGTAGTTGACGATGGCGGAAATTTGATGGCCCTCGAACGGCTGGATGGCACGTTCTCCGCGGGTGCGAACATCTCCATCGGCAAAGCCAAGACCGCCGTCATGTTTAAGAAGCCCACACGCTTTTTCGAAGAGTTGATCAACTCCAGCGGCAAAGGCCGTACGGTGATGACGGCGCTCGAAAACTTCACTCCGCTGATCGGGGGGATCCCCATTGTCGCAGATGGCCAGATCGTAGGCGGTGTGGGCGTGAGCGGCGCAGCCAGCGCCGACCAGGATGAGAAGCTCGCCATTGCAGGCTCGAACGCCTTCGCATCAGAGACAGCCATGGGCGGCGATCCTGTGCCCGTCGTGTCCTATTGGGAGAAAAGCAAAGTCGACGAAGCCTTCTCCAAGGGTGCGGTGTTGTTCGACGCGAGCGATGGCCGTAACTACATGGTCCACGCCAGCCGTCGTGAGAAGCCCGGGCAGGCCGAGATCCATACGAAAGATGCGGACGTGATCTATGTACTGCAAGGCGCGGCGACATTCATCACCGGGGGCGAGGCGATTGACGCCAAGACCACGGCGCCGGATGAGGTACGCGGTGTCAGCATCCGTAACGGGCAAACCCGGCAGATTGCGAAGGGCGACGTCATTATCGTGCCCCACGGCGTGCCGCACCAGTTTCTGGAAGTAACCGATCCGTTCCTCTACTACGTTGTGAAGGTTCGCTAAGCGAGAGAGGAACATGAACACACGACTGCATATGCGGAGTGTTTTGCCAGCGCTGGGTTTGCTTCTGTTGTTCTCCCTGGTAAGGGCGGGCGCACAGACGACGCAAGACCCTCCCGTGGGTCGTCCGGACGCAGTGATCGACCTGGCTTCCCACGAAGGAGTGCAACTGGTGAGCGGCCAGTGGCGCTACCACGACGTGAAAATCGAGGACGCCGACTCGCGTGCTGTGGGTCCCGACCTAAAACCGAGCGGTGCACCGATCCGGACGTACGATTACATGCCTCACGCGGGTCCCGCAAACTTCGACGATTCTCAATGGGAAGCCATCGATGCCGCGACTCTTGACCAGCGGCGTTCCACTGCCAAGGTCTGTTTCAACTGGTACCGCATCAACGTCACTATTCCCGAAAAGGTCGGAAACTTCAGCACCGCAGGTTCGACAATCGCTTTTGAGATCGTGATCGACGACTATGCTGAGGTCTGGGTAAACGGCAAGATGCCACGGGTCCTGGGTCAGCTTGGCGGGCCCGTGATCAAAGGATTCAACGCTCCCAATCGCGTGATCATTACCAGGGACGCCCAACCAGGGCAGCACATTCAGCTTGCCGTCTTTGGGATCAATGGCCCGATCTCATACAGTCCGCAGAACTTCATCTGGATCAAGTCGGCAACACTCGATTTCTACAAGTCACCCAAAGTTGCGATCAGCGAGAGTCTCGCACAGGTCACCAGGAAGGATCCGGCACTGGACGAGATCGTTTCGACCGGCGCAAAGATCGAGAAGCTTGCTGGAGGATTCCTGTTTACCGAAGGGCCTATCTGGGTACCGCGCACCGAAGAAACCGACGGGTACCTTCTTTTCAGTGATCCCAACAACAACCTGATCTACCGTTGGATACAAGACGGGCAGCTGTCGATCTTCATGACCAAGAGCGGTTACCGCGGCATGGACATCGGCGAGTACGGTCAACCCGGTTCCAATGGGCTCACGCTCGACAAGCAGGGAAGGCTCACAATCAACCAGCATGGCAACCGGCGCGTGGTTCGTATGGAGAAGAACGGCCAGTTCACAGTACTGGCTGACCGGTATGAAGGAAAGCGGCTCAATAGCCCCAACGATCTCGTCTACAAGTCGGATGGGGCGCTGTATTTCACTGATCCGCCGTTTGGACTTCCGAAGTTCTTCGATGACCCACGGAAAGAGTTGTCCTACAGCGGAGTGTTTCGCGTGTCTCCCGACGGGAAGAACGTCGAGCTGCTGACGAAAGAACTGAGTGGCCCGAATGGGCTCGCATTTTCACCGGATGAGAAGTACTTCTACGTGGACAATTGGGACGAGAAGAAGAAGATCATAGTGCGGTACGAAGTGAACACCGACGGAACGTTGTCGAACGGCAAAGTCTTCTTCGATATGACGTCGGCAGACGGCGAGGACGCCCTCGACGGGATGAAGATCGATCAGAAGGGCAATCTCTACGTGTCAGGACCCGGTGGTTTATGGATCATCTCGCCAGAGGGCAAGCACCTGGGCACGATTGTCGGCCCGGAGCATCCACATAACTTCGCATGGGGCGACGACGACGGCAAGACCCTCTATCTTTGCGCGAAGACCGGTTTATACCGAATTCGGCTGAACATTCCGGGTATTCGGCCGTGAGTCGACCCCGGTCTTACTGTAGTAGGGAAAGATTGTCACCTTTTTGGAGTTGCTGTGTCTCATAGGGAAGGACATTTGATTCCTCCGAACCGGCAATCGAACCTGTCTGCCGATGCGGAGGCCAGAGAGTCTGGGATCGGAGCGAAGTACGTGCCCAAAACGATTGTCGAGATCGAATGCGCAGAAGTGTGGCGTCAGATTTCAAACTATCTTGACGACGACGTGGATCCCGGGCTCCGAGCCACAATGTCCTCTCACTTCAAGGACTGTGCTCACTGTAGCGCCGTCTTGGATGGCACTCGTAACGTGGTGAAGCTGGTCGGCGACGGGCGGGCTTTCGAGATTCTCGCCGAAGCAAATCAGAGGTTCTACAAGAAGCTGAATGATCACCTCGCGGCTCGCCAGCGCGCGCGGGGTTGAGACACCTGAGCGGGGAGGTACTTGAACCGGTCTGATAAGCCCTATCCCGCACGGCAGGCAGCCTCTATCGTGACTTTGGCAGCGTTCAATGTTGCCTGGGTCTCGCGGGCGATCTTACCTTTTGCGATTAAGTTGAAGAGCTTGGCTTTCAGGGTTGTCGTCGAGTAATAGTGGCTAATTTCCACCTTGGTTGAACGAGCGCCGAGCGCTTGGAACGTTGTTTCCACTCTGTAATCGCTGAGAATCTTGCTGATACCGAATGTGTCCTCTGGCAACACAGTGACGATCTTCTGCAGCGGGATAATTTCGATGTCCTTCTCGATGCACCAGTGCTTCCCGCCCGAAAGATGACATTGATATGACGCGCCGGGTTCGCGGAGGGTCTTGCCAGAAAGAAGATCAACCTTGACCACGCGAGGATGGAACTCCGGGATCTTCGTGAGATCCATGCTGAACGACCACACCGCTTCCAAAGGTGCCTCGATGACGACTTCCTGCTTGGATCGGAACGGCGGCTGCAAATCTTGCCTCCAAATAATGGGTGCGCTTTCGTTTGCAGTCAGCCTACTACCGGCACCTGGCTTTCCCGGCTGCCGGCTTGAGCCTTCCCTAATTCTTCAGCGATTCTTCGGTTTTCAAAGTCGGGCACGGTTCCAAGGCCAAACGCGACGGTGTTAGCGAATTTCGCCCAACCCACAAGGAGGACGGCCTCAAGTATCTGCTCCTCGCTGAATCCGTACGTACGAAGGCCTTCGACGTCATGCGGTCCGATTTTGGATGTCTGGCTGTTGAGCTTGGCGCAGAAATTCAAAAGCGCCTTGTCGGCGACCGAAATCTTGGCATGGACGTGGTCGATCGCGATCTGCTCCGGTTCCGGACCCTCAAGCTTCAACATGCGCACCATCTCGCAATGCGCGGTCACGCAATACGTGCTGAGGTTTGCCGCCGAGCACACCAGAAAGATGTATTCCTTTTGCCGTCGCGGCAGAGCGCCTTCTTTGGCAATGAGATTGCCGGTCATGGCGATCTCCGTTTCGACCATGTCCGGGCGCGCGGTCTGCGCCACGAAGAAATTAGGCAAAAAACCTATCTGTTCCCGGATGGCGGCGAATGCCGGAAAGTCTTTTTCGTCATACTGCTGGTTTCGCAGATAGCTCATATCCCCTACCCCCAAGTGCGGACAAGTTTACACCAGCAGATCGTTGATGTTGCAGGGTTTAGCCGTTAGCGTGAGGCTCTCGCGATATACTTGCAACCCGATTGTCATTGTTTACGAGTGTATGAGGCAGCCTGCAACCATTTCCAACGACCCACTGAGGTCCTATCCGGGACTGATTGCAGCCTACGGATTTCTGCCTAACCTATTTCGAGTCCAGAGTGCCTTGCCGGGTGTCATTGAGGCCGAGCAGCAACTCATAGAGGCGGTTGTTGTTCGTCCAGGTAGGCTCAGCAGGACTGAGAAAGAAGCCATCCTGAACAGTGTGGCAACGGTCCGGGGCAGCGACTATTGCCGGGCGCTGTTCGGACATTCCCTTGCCGCCGTGCCCGACCGCAACACTGTGCTTTCCGACTTCTCGCTCAAGCTCGCGAAACATGGCCTTTGGGTCTCGGGGCGGGACATTGGGGAACTCAGGGAGGCCGCGTTCGACGATACAGCTATTCTGGAAGCGGTCGCGACGACCGCTGTGGCGGTGATGCTTTGTACTCTAGCGGATGGGCTACGCCCGCCGCTTGACACAGATCTGCGATCACCCGGTTCGTACGAACCTCCGAAAATCCCCGAACCGCTCGATTGGCCGGAAGGCGCGGGGCCACATCTCGGTTCATCCTCGGGCTCAGCCTCTGATTCTCACGCCTACAGCGTACTTCGCGAACAGTTCGGCTTTGTGCCGAATCTTTACCGGCTACAGAGCGCGGTTCCAGAGTTGGTGGAAGCGGAATTAGGATTGCTCGAATCCGTTCTGTTTCACGAAGACGGGTTGAATCGTGTTCAGAAGGAGTATGTTCTGTTGGCTATTTCGGCCGCCAATCTGAACACGTACTGCGCGACCCTGCATGGCCAGGTATTGAACATACGGGGAATTCCACCAGAGGAGTGCGACCGGATCGTCGAAGATCACCACCATAGCGGGATATCAGGGACGGATCGGGTCTTGCTGGACGAAACCCGCAAACTCGCGAGTCTCCCAGTCCGGTCAAGCCAACGGTTTGAGACGGAGCGGCTCCGCACGCAAGGCTTTACGGAGCTCCAGATCGTCGAGGCGGTGGTGGTGTCGGGTTTGGCCAACTTCCTCAATACGGTGCAGGCAGGCGTCGGGGCCACGCCCGATTTCCCTCCAAGGAGAGTTTTCGGCCCAAAAGATTTGTATCCTTTCTCCGGCAAGTCCCGTCCTACCTCCGATGTCATTGTTCCCGATGATCCCGATGCGGCCCTCGTGGCGAGAGTCCAGCAGGGCGACATCGACGTGTTTGAGCAACTGGTGCGACGGCACTCCCGGCGGGTCTTTGGAGCTTTGGCAGGGCTCGTGGGAAACATTGAAGATGCTCGCGACGCGACACAGGAAGTGTTCTTGAAAGCGTTTGAAAATATAGGCCGTTTCCAGGGACGATCCAAGTTCTCGACTTGGCTGACCAGCATTGCAATCAATACTGGGACCGAGCTTCTACGGCAGCGCAAGCCCTCTGAATCACTGGCAGAGATGGAAGACGATGAGGGATTTCGCCCGAGACAGGTCCAGAAGTGGGAGGACAACCCGGAGCAGATGTGTTCAGCTTCGCAAGTCAACGACCTGGTTCGGGAAGCAGTCCTGCGGCTTCCGGAGAAATACCGCGTTGCCGTGCTCTTGCGTGATATAAACCAGCTTTCGACAGAAGAGGCCGCAGCAGCGCTGGAATTGAGCATTCCTGCTCTAAAAGCTCGGGTTTTACGGGGAAGATTGATGCTTCGAGAGAGCCTCGCCCCCCACTTTATTCGTCAGGACAAAACCGATGCTTAGCTGCGCTGACTTCCTGGCCGAATTCGGGGACTACATCGACGACACCGCCAGTTCGGACCTCCGGGCCCATCTTGAGGAGCATCTGCGCGAGTGCAAGACCTGCCGAGTGATCGTCGACAGTACTCGAAAAACAATCGACATTGTTACCGAGAGCGGTTGCTTTACGCTGCCAGCCGAGGCGGTCGACCCTATCGTGACTGCCGTAATGTCCCGCATCCGTCAGAGAACGACCTGAGCCGACGGAGGCACCCTCAAATTTCGTGCATCCTTATGGTCCAGACCCCGTCTTACCTTCGACTGATAGAGCAGAAGGAGCTGTGTGACTGTCTCTGAACACGATCAGCAGCGCTTCCAAGCGCTTGAATCGGAACTGAGCAACACCAAGGCCGAACTGGCCCGTGTTGTCCGGGAGCAGGCGCTCGCCGCCGAGTCCCTTCGTGCCGCCGAGGAGATTAAGAGCCGGCTCATCGCCTGCAGCCGTGACTGCATCAAGATTCTCGACCTCGAAGGCCGCCTGCTATTCATGAACGAAGGCGGAATGCAGGTGCTGGAGATCTGTGACATCGGCCCCTTTTTGAATAGTTGCTGGGTGGAGTTCTGGGAGGGCGCAGATCGCGAGGCGGCCCAGGCGGCAGTGCGAGCGGCACAGGGCGGAGGCATCGGCCACTTTGTCGGTTATTTCGAAACCCGGACCTCCCGACAACCGAGATGGTGGGATGTCGTAGTCAGTCCGATTTACGATGCAAATGGAAAGCCAGAACGGCTGCTGGCACTGTCGCGCGATGTTACCCAGCACAAGAAGAACGAGACTGCTTTGTGTGAGGCCATTCAGTTTAATCGAGAGATCATTGAGGGGGCGGCGGAAGGCATTATCGTTTATGACGCGGAACTGCGCTACCAACTATTCAATCCCTTCATGCAAAGGCTGACCGGCAAGACCTCGAAGGAAGTACTCGGCAGAGTCGCGATCGAGGTGTTCCCTCGGCTGGGTCCAAGCGGCTTGGAAGAGGCATTGCAACGAGCCTTACGGGGAGAAGTTGTTCAAGTGGCTGACGTCCTGGTACCCAAGCACTCCGCGGACGGCGGCGATCTCTGGGAATCTTGCACCTTTGCTCCCCACCGCGACCCTCTAGGGAATGTGATCGGTGTAATCGGTCTGGTTCGGGATGTCACGGAGAGGCACCTTGCGGAAGAGACTTTCCGCTCCATCGTTGTCGGCACTGCTTCCGCAACCGGAAACGATTTCTTCCCATCGCTGGTACGCCATCTGGCCACCGCTCTTCGCGTTCGCTACGCATTCATAACCGACTGTGACGATCAAAAACGCGCAAAGGCGCTGGCCTTCTGGAACGGCGATCAGTTCGGGGAGAAGTTCGAGTTCGACATTGCCGACACACCGTGCATGAAAGTGCTGAACGGCGAAACTTGCCACTATAAGGAGGGGCTCCAGAGTTTATTTCCGCTGGATACGGGCCTGGCTGACTGGGGAGCAGAGAGCTACCTGGGCGTTCCGATGCTTGACCGGGAGGGGCGAGTCATTGGCCACATCGCGATTCTTGACGACAAGCCGATGGATCGCGACGCACGCGCAATCGATCTGGTGAAAATCTTTGCCGCCAGAGCGGCAGCTGAATTGAAACGCCAGCGGGCAGAGGCAGAACTGCAAAGTGCGCTTCAGCAGGTGCAAACTCTGCAAAGGAAACTCGAAGCCGAGAATGTCTATCTGCAGGAAGAAATTAGCAAGGAACACAACTTCGAAGAGATCGTGGGGAACAGCCGCGCCATCATGGAGGTTTTGGACCGAGTGGAGACCGTGGCGCCAACCGACTCCACAGTACTGATCACGGGCGAAACCGGCTGTGGTAAGGAGTTGATCGCACGTGCAATCCACAGCCACGGATCGCGCAAGCATCGCCCGCTGGTGAAATTGAATTGTGGCGCAATCCCAACTGGATTGGTTGAGAGTGAACTTTTTGGTCACATGAAAGGCGCATTCACTGGCGCGCTGGAACGTAGAACTGGGAGGTTTGAACTCGCGGACGGTGGGACTTTGTTCCTCGACGAAGTCAGCGAACTTCCTCCCGACACGCAGGTGAAGTTGTTGAGGGTTCTCCAGGAGCACGAGTTTGAGCCACTCGGAAGCAGCCGCACGATAAAAGTCAACGTGCGCATCATTGCCGCCAGCAATCGCGACCTTGAGAAAGCCGTGCAGGAGGGCCGGTTCCGGGCCGATCTCTACTATCGTCTCAACGTTCTCCCGATTGTTTTGCCACCGCTGCGTCAGAGGCGCTCCGATATTCCACTCCTCACGGCTTTCTTTGTGGAGAGGTTTGCCAGACAGTTCGGGAAACAAATCACCGGGATCGCGCAAGACACGATGGACCTTCTGGCTCGCTATGATTGGCCAGGAAACATTCGTGAGTTGCAGAACGTTGTCGAGCGCGCTGTAGTCTTGTCACGCGGCCCGATCTTGAAGCTGGGCGCCGACCTGCTACCCGCGGCCAGCGCGGCAATGGCGTCAACTGACGATGTTGCAGGCTTGGGCTTGGACCATCATCAATTGCATGACACGATCGGCGATCCTTCGTCGCTGGAGCAAGTGGAAAGACGGTACATCCAGAGCGTTCTGCAAAAAACAGACTGGGTGATCGAAGGCGAACGTGGGGCCGCGAAGATTCTTGATCTGCATCCCAACACACTGCGCAGTCGCATGAAGAAACTCGGAATCGAGCGTTCGTCGCTGAACCCGACTCTGTCGGCCACGAAATCCCGTAGCCACGAAGCCATACCGAACTGACCCACGAACCTTCGTGGCTCCCTCCGAAAGCAATTCCCTCAGCAATTCTCTAAGGTCCTCAAAATCATCAGCATAGCTTTTTCTGGACGCGCCTCACGAATGGCACCTCTCATGCTTTAGCAAGAGCGCGTTCGGAAGGAAGCCAACGGTGCTCAAGATTTCAATCATCAACGACTCAGATCAAGCCATCGAGCTCCAGCTGGAAGGCAAGCTCGTAGGCCCTTGGGTCGAAGAGTTACGAAAGCTCAGCGATGAAGCCCTCTCCCTCCAGAAGAACGTGAGCCTGGATCTCGCAAAAGTGTGGTTCGTCGATTCGCGCGGAGTCACTCTGCTGCACAATCTCGCGAAAAGGCAAGTGTCTGAACTCAACTGCTCTCAGTTTGTGAGCCAGCAACTGAAGGAGGCGGCCCAATGATGACCGCAAGCACAGAAACGATCCTGCTATCTGGAAAAGATCGACTTCGCCCGGAGACGGGCATGGGGTCTCCAGTGGGTGTCCAGATGACGTCGGCGGAAGTGACTCTCATCCGGCGGGTGCAGAATGGCGACTCCGATGCCTTCTTTGACCTGGTGCGTCCTTACGAACGCGCCGTGTTCTTGGCCGCATTGTCCCTGGTGAGAAACGATGCCGACGCAGAGGATGTCGCCCAGGAAGCGATCCTGAAAGCTTTCAAGAACCTGGCACGCTTCCGTCAGGAAGCGAAATTCAGCACGTGGTTGATCCAGATTGCGATCAATGAAGCGAAGATGAAGCTGCGGAAAGACCGCCGGCACCTTTATGAATCGATAGAAGAAGGACGACTCGGAGGCGACGGCGACTACACCCCCCAAGATTTTGCAGACTGGCGAGAAATACCGTCCGAGGCGTTGGAACAGAAAGAGCTTCGTAAGGCGCTCACCAAGGCCCTGGATTCTCTTCCTGAGAAATACCGCACCGTACTGATCTTGCGGGACGTGCAGCATCTCAGCATTACCGAGACTGCACAGGTGCTCGGCCTGTCAGAAGCGAACGTGAAGACCAGACTATCTCGTGCCCGCCTGCAGATGCGTGACGCGTTGGCGCCTGGATTCGACGGAGCTTGGAGTCGAGGAAGAACGTACGAGAGAGTTCGGCCTTTTGATGTGTAACGACTTGAAGCTCGACCTAACCTACCGCATTGTTGGCAGAGAGGGATCGTTAAGACCCTCGCTTCCTCCATCAACGTGAGCCTTTCTGAACAGACCGAACGTCGCCGATAAGACGGTCGTCTACTCGGAGACGCAAATCCAGAATCCCGACTCGATTTCAAAAAGGGGGGCTTATTGCCGGAATAGACGGACACAATGCTTGGCAGTCCCATGCCGTATCACCTACGAACCTAGGATCATGAATTTTCCGCACCGAAAGGAACTCAACACCATGAAATACAAATACGCAGACATTGACGGCCTGAAGGTCTTCTACCGTGAAGCGGGCGACCCCAGGAATCCCGCGATGGTTCTCCTCCATGGATTCCCATCGTCCTCCCACATGTACCGCAACCTGATGGCAGAGTTGGCGGACAAGTTCTACTTGATAGCGCCGGACTATCCGGGTTTCGGAAACACCGACGCTCCTTCTCCCACGCAGTTCTCCTACACGTTCGACAAGTTGTCCGAAGTGGTGGAAAAGCTGCTGGTATCCGTCGGCGTTAAGAAGTTCACGCTATTTATTCAGGACTACGGTTCCCCCGTGGGGTTCAGAATCGCGCTGCGCCATCCGGATTGGATTGAAGGCATTGTCTCGCAGAACGGCAATGCTTACGAGGAAGGCTTTACCGGCGTGTGGGACGCGCTGCGAACCGCGCTCTGGAAAAACCGCACGCCAGAGACTGAGGCGCCGCTGGCGAATTTCTTCACTCCGGATGGTGTGAAGTGGATCTACAGTGAAGGCACGCACAACCCGGAAGCAATCAGCCCGGACAACTGGAGCACAGATCTGTTCTTCCTGGGTCGGCCGGACAATCACCGCATTCAGGTTGACCTCTTCTACGACTACCGGACGAATGTCGCTCAGTATCCGCGCTGGCACGAGTATCTGCGCAAATACCAGCCGCCAACGCTACTGGTGTGGGGCGCAAACGACCCGATCTTCACCCAGGAGGGTGGTCGGGCCTTCCAGCGCGACGTCAAAGATGCAGAGTTGCACATGCTCGACACGGGCCACTTCGCCCTGGAGGATCACTGCGACGAAATCGCGGTGTTCGTGCGGTCTTTCTACGACCGCAAGGTGCGTGGAAAGAAGGCTGCCTGAGTGTGTTGAAATGAATGCGGCTCGCAGCACGGTTTCGATCGTCGCGAGCCGCATCGGTCGCGTGACAGACAATGGTGATCCAAGAAATTTGGCGGTATCCGGTCAAGTCCATGGCGGGGGAGTTATTGAAGACCGCTGATGTCACTGAGCACGGCATATCGGGTGACCGGATAATTCAAGTCCGGAACGCCAGCGGACGAATCTTCACCGCGCGAACCAGGCCCGGGCTGCTTCGGCATCGAGCTATGCTGGATGAGAACGGCGACGTGCTTGTGGACGAACGCCCCTGGAACACAGAGCAGGTCGCTCGCGATGTTGAGGACGCGGCAGGCCAGGGGGCTCGCCTCGTCCGAAGCGACGCAGAAGACCGCTTCGATGTCCTCCCTCTCTTGGTCACGACGGATGGAATGTTTGCTGCAGTGGGTTACGACCGCCGGCGTTTTCGTCCCAACCTGGTAATCGGTGGCGTGGCTGGGCTCTCAGAACGCCAATGGGAGGGAGCACAGTTACAAATTGGTAAGGTCATTATTGGCATGGACGATCTTCGCAGTCGCTGCATCATGACGACTTTCGATCCTGACACCGGCAAGCAAGACCTGAGCGTGCTTCGGCGGGTGCAGAAGGAATTCGACGGTGTACTGGGACTGAACAGTTACGTCGTGACTCCAGGCCGAATCGCTGTCGGCGACCCAGTAGAACTGATTCCCCGGTCATGAGCACGTTCGGCACTGCCGTGTTTCTCGGGGTGGACTTGGGCTGGTACGGAAAGCCGAGCGGCCTGGCGTCCATTGCGATCAATCGCGAGGGCCTAAGTCTGCGGAACGTGACGCGACTGGAGGACACGGACGACATCCTGCGCTGGATTAAGTCAGAGGCCGGAGGCGGCAGCGCAGTTGTGGGGGTGGACGCTCCCCTAGTGATCCGCAACCGCACCGGCATTCGCGACGCAGAGCGCGAACTGAACAGCGAATTCAGGCGCTACCACGCCGGCTGTCACGCCGCCAACCTCGGCCGCCCCTTCGCCCGCAACGTCCTGTCGTTCAGTCGCAGGCTCATGGATCTGGGCTTCTGCCACGGCGCCGACATAAGGGCACGTCAAGGAGGGCGCTTTCAAATCGAAGTTCACCCCCACGCTGCGACCGTGAATCTCTTCGATCTCCCTCGCATAGTTAAGTACAAGCGCGGCCGGCGCGCGGAAAAAGCAAAGGAACTAAACCGGCTAAGGGAGTTGATGCTCTCACGTCTCTCTTTGCTCGATCCCGCATTGTCCTTGCGGCTGCCTTCCGTACCCACCACCGGCAACCTGAAACCTGTCGAAGATGAAATCGATGCGGTGCTCTGCGCGTACATCGCGGCCCACTGGTGGTTCTGGGCAACACAGCGAAATCGCGTCTATGGTTGCGGCGGGAAGGGCTACATCGTGGTGCCCGAGCGCAAGACATCCAGCTCGGCCAACCCCCGGTCGTGCATGCCCAATCTCTTCGGTTCAGGACGCCCTGATGCGCGTCCGCGTGAGCGAATTCCGAACTTGGGTCCTGACGAATCAGCGAGGCGTCGTCGGATTGATTAGCCTATCGACGCTCGAACGAGCAGCAAGCGAGGATGACACCAAGAAACTGAGTGCGATCGTCGATGCGCGAATCTTCCCGCACGTCCGTGCAGATCAGGGACTGGATCTTGTGCTCGACCGTATGGGTTCAAACCATGTGGACATCCTGCCGGTCGTGAGCCGCGCTGATGTGCACAAGTTGGAAGGCATCGTGACCCTACGCGATGTCTTGGACTCTTACGGCATCAGTCCAACTGATCGGGCTTAGGGTTAGCCGGCCGTCGTGGCTGTATCGAAACTGTGTCAAACCCCCCTTCGATTCGAGGCTCTGGAGTTTTGCTTGAGCGAAAAGCAGACTCCCCAAGTTATTGTTTTCATTAGAAGTCGTCAGAACGAGGAGAGCGTCTAGAGCAGGTGTGCGAGCGCCCAAGGGAGCTGTACCTCGCCTTACTTGACCTGATTGCCACAAAACCTCACTGTGTCCATTTTGTGTCCAACGGCATTTAACACGCTTCGATTTCCCAAGCTTTTTCAACGGTCTCGAAGAGCCATTCGTGCGGGCGTCATTGTTGCTAAGTTATTGTCGAAGCTGCATTTTGTTCCATCTTGCAGCCGATTTGGTTACAGAACTCTTAATCAGTAGGTTGAAGGTTCGATTCCTTCCGCGCTCACCATGTTTTCAGGCAGTTGCCAAAACCACAATCCGCTCCACAATCCATCTAGGATGGTGGCAATGCCAGACGCACTACTTTTCCGTGCGCTTCTGCCATTTCTGCGGTTGCGGCGTCACCGCATACGTTCATCGCGGTACGGATGTCTGATCCCGCATTAGCTTCTGCTGCACGCCGACAGGAGTACCAACCGAGTCCAGCCATGACCGGTAGGTGTGACGCAGGCTGTGGAAACTCGGGGACGGACGGGACGTTACCTCAAGAATGAAAGCAACAGCAAAACGTCCCGTCCGTCCCCGGTTTTCCCCCGGTTTATCCCACTTCAATTACCTCCAAATCGCCCACCACTGTCCGGTGCAATCGGCTGATGTTCCATCCCAGGGAACGGCCAAATCGAAACCGATGTCCCAGGTAATCCCACCGGCGTTCGACTTGTCCCGGCCTTTCAGAATGGCGACCACGGGTTTATTCGGTGCAAACGACACCGACGATTGCCCAAGCGGTCGGCCGAATTTCTGACCCGTTGCGGTGGTCACCATGATCGCGCCGTAGAGATAAAGCAGTTCCGGTATTCCATTGGTCACTGGATACAATGAAAAATTCAGAGAATCACCTGACGCCAAGGTTAGTGTCTCGCCCACATTTTGCGGGTGAATCCACCTTCCGGGGGGCGGGGAAGGTTGCCAGTCGGCGGAGTTTTGCGTGGTGAAGAACAGGCGGAGATCACCGCCACAGTTGCCGGACGACGAACCGTAGCGCAAGGTGTAGAGAAGTCTCATATGTGCCTCCTCCGCAAACTGAACACCAGTCATTTTACGGCCACTGGGGAGTCCGGTTTCCGGACACCCTGCGCCGGCCCATTTCATCCGTCACGACATCATCATCAATGCTCATCGTGATACGGGTTTTCCCAGCGAACTTCAGACGCCGATTGCTTGCGCAGTGCTTCTTATTTCAGTTTCACGAAGAGCAAAACGAAGATCGCCCACACCCCAACCGTCACCGGAAACTGGACCAACTGTGCGTCGCGCAGCGCATTTCCCCTTGGAAGCGCAAAGGTTAGCAGCAACATAGCCAAAGCGGTGAGTATCCCGAGGGCCAATTTAGTTTTTGAGTTCATGGTTGTTCTGTCTCGCTTTCAGGCTCGCCCATTTGTAGGGCTGGGCGGTGGCAGTCTTGCGACCAGCAGCATCATCCTCGCAAAACCGGCAGAGTGCAACTCCATCCTCCTACTCCGCGGCCGGATCAGAAATAGACCCGTTTGCTGGTTTGCTATTGTTTCCCAAGGCCTTCGACGCCATCCGTGGCCCAGCATATTGTTGAATCTACGTTGGTTCCAGGATTCGATTCCTTCCGCGACCAACACTTTTCCCCGCTTGTTGCCAGGGTGATTTCTCCCGGTGTGACGCAGCGTGTGTGCCACCGCCGGATGGGACTACATTCACTTCCCGTCAGTTTGTGTGCTGGAGAGCTGTTGGCAGATGCTCTTGACTAGTCGGTCAGGCGGGTTTGTGTCCATGAATTCGAAGCCGTAGCGGAAGGCGGTGCGGTTGCGGACCACTGCATACACCGTCACGAGCCCAACCGTGTGTACGATTTCCAGCTTAACGACCTCTCCTAGAGAGACTTCAATCTTCAGCATGGCCGAAAGTCCGGACTCGCTAATATCGACCGTGTGGCCCGAGAGCACACCATGGGTTCGAGAGTGAACGGTGATTGCGGTGTCCAGGGTGTATCGCGGATGGCGGCGTGGGTCGGCAGACTGCCCATCTTGGCTGGGCTCGAATTGATCGCGAACCTGCATTCTGAATCTGCTCGGCCGGAGCCACCCAACCAGAGAGGCATCCACGGTTGCGTTTGTGCTGCGCAAGTAATCCCACCTCAGACATCGGCAGAAGGGTAGGGCTCCTTGAGTACGGCATCATCCAGGGATTCACAACCAGAAGTGAGGCGCTCAGGTTTGCGGATTGCGTCCGCGCCCACCATCTTCGTTAATCGCTATTGCAGCGGAACACGAAGCGCGAAAGCGTATTTACCCGGTGGTTGTGCGGGAAGCTCTACGTGCAAGCCGTCGGGCTGTTGCTGCCAGACGATCTTCGCCTCCGAACCAAGCAAGCTGACACTCTGAATTGTCCGGCCGTCCAGGCTGCCGCTTCCCAGACTGCGAATTGTCACTTTGCCATCCGCAGGCCAACCGAGTTCGATGGCGTAGAGCGTCGAGTCCTTGATTGTGAAGCGAAAGTCTTCCGGCGTGTAGGGCTTCGTATCGGTATCGTGAAAGGCTCCGCCCGCGGCCACGGTTGGGCCTTCGCCATACTTCTTCCAGGGGCGCGTTCCGTAAATCGCTTCGCCATTCATCTTGAGCCACGTGCCGACTTCGCGCAGAATCTGCTGCTCCTGCCCGGGAATGGTGCCGTCGGGCCGAGGGGTGACATTCAGCAGCAGGTTTCCGTTCTTGCTGACCACATCGGCCAGCAGATGGATGATGAACTCCGGGGTCTTGTAGGTGTCGTTGGGAAGATATCCCCAGGACGCGTTGCTGATGGAAGTATCGGTTTGCCAGTGGCGTTGTTGAATGTCGGTCAACTGGCCGCGTTCCACGTCGAGCGTGGCGGAGTTCTCCTGGAAGGCGTGGTCTTTGTAGTTAATGACCACCCCGCCCGTCTTTGCAGCTTGGTTGTAGTAGAAAGCGGCAAACCGCGTCACGTGGTCGCGAAACGAGGACTGGCCGATCCACCAGTCAAAGTAGAGCAGGTCGGGATGATACTTCTCGACGATCTCGGCGGTGCGCGCCAGCCAATCATCGGCGAATTCGGGCGAGACGTAGGTCCAGTCTTCAATCAGATTGTGATCGTAGCCGTCTCTGAGAAGACGCGGGTGCGCCGGGCCATAGAATGCGGCGTAGCGTGGATCGCTGACGTCGGAGTCGAACTTGCGGCCGCCGTCAAAAAACCAGTCGTGCTCGGAGCGATGCGATGAGGCTCCGAAATGGAGGCCTTCGGCGCGAATCGCTTTGGCCAGGTCTCCGAGGAGGTCGCGCTTGGGGCCCATTTTGGCGGCGCACCAGTCGGTCAGGTTCGAGCCGTAGATGGGAAAGCCGTCGTGATGCTCGGCCACTGGGACGACGTATTTCGCGCCGGCTTCGCGAAAGAGGCGTGCCCATTGTTGCGGATCGAAGTGCTCGGCTTTGAACAGCGGGATGAAATCCTTATAGCCGAACTTGCTTTGCGGGCCGTAGGTGGCGACGTGGTGCTTGAACTCGGGAGAATCCGGCTGATACATGTTGCGCGAGTACCACTCATTGGCAAAGGCGGGAACGGAGTACAAACCCCAGTGAATGAAGATTCCGAACTTGGCGTCTTCGTACCATTGGGGCGTCTGGTAATTTTGCAGCGATTGCCAGTCTGGATGGAATGGCCCGGCGTTTGCCTCGCGGGCAACATCTTGCAGGATCGCCTGACGCGTTGTGTCGAACTTGCTGTTGGCCTTTTGCCAGATGCGGTCGATCGAGGCGGGGTCAGGCGCAGTTGTTTGGCCTAGGCATGCACTGGTCAACAAGACGGCAAGAGCGAGTATCTTCATCCGGAATGCTCCCTCTAGTTGGGCACGACAGTCACAACCTGTTTGAGCTTGATGTCGGCGGACGAACTTCCGACCGTTACATTCAGTTGCTCAGCTTCCACTTCGAAACTGCCTTTGGCCTCGCTCCAATACGCGAGTGCGCTGGCTTTGAGCGGAAACTGGATCGTGGCGGTCTCCCCGGCTCGCAGGGTGATACGCCTGAATCCCTTTAGTTCCTCGACGGGGCGTTCCACCTTGGAGTTCACGTGGGAAATGTACATCTGTACGACTTCGTCCCCGGTGCGTGACCCCGTGTTGCGGACGTCCACGCTCACGGTGATCTCGCCATCGCGGGGCATCTGATCGGCACTGGTCTTGAAGTTGGAGTAGTCGAACGTTGTGTAGCTGAGGCCATAGCCGAACGGATAGAGAGGCTTCGGGCGGAAATACATGTAGGTTCGGCCGTGCCGGATGTTGTAGTCCATCATCGGCGGCAGTTGATCGAGCGACATCGGCCAGGTTGTTACTAAACGCCCGCCTGGGTTGTAGTCGCCAAAGAGGGCGTCGGCCAGAGCGTTTCCTTCTTCCTGACTGTTGTGTGCCATGTGGACAATGGCGGGCACATGATCGTTGGTCCACGGGATGGAAAACGGAAAGCTCGCAATCAGCACGACCACCGTGCGCGGGTTCGTGGCGTACACCTGCTTCACGATCTCTTCCTGCTCGAGCGTGATCGACGTCCGATCGATAGCTTCCTTCCCGTCGCTGGGCAGCGGACACTTGGCCCATCCGGCGTTGCAGGTCGGATGGTTGCCGACCACCACGATAGCAACGTCGGCCTTGCGGGCGATCTTGACCGCTGCGCCGCCGGTGTTGTCGCGGGCGAAACTCACGTTGACCGTGCCGCCCAGCTTGTTCTTGATTCCTTCGAGCGGGCTCACGGCATAAGGAGGCGTGCCGCTGTACCAGTCGAGCGCGACCTGGTCGGCGTAGGGGCCAATCACGGCGACGGATTTCAGTTTGCTTCTATCGAGCGGCAAGACGTTCGCCGAGTTCTTCAGAAGCACGATCGATTCCTGCGTGACTCTGAGGACGAGGGCCTTGTGCTCTTCGTTCTCCCACACCGGGGTTGTTCCCCTGATGTTGCTGTAGGGGACCATTTCGGGAGGATCGAGCAGGCCGAGCTTGATCATCACGCGGTAGACTCCGCGCAGGTTCTCATCGATTTCGGAAACATTCACCAGTTTCTTCTCGACCGCGCCGTTGGCTCCTTCGCGATACCTGTCGAGGAACTGGTTGATGCCGGCGTGGATGGCGCTGGCGGTTGCCTGATCGATATCCGGAAAATACTTGTGAGCGGTCACCATGTTGGTGAGCGCTCCGGAATCGGTGCAGATGATCCCGTCGAAGCCCCATTCGTGCATGGTCATGTCCCGCAGGATGGGCTGGGCCGTCATCGGGACGCCGTTGTAAGCGTTATAGGCCGTCATGTAGGCGCGTGCGCCACCTTCCATCACGCCCATGCGGAAGGGGACAGAATAGTATTCGCGCAGCAGGCGCTCGTCGAAGTTGGAGGAGGAACCGTCGCGGCCGTCCTCGTTGCTGTTTGCCAGAAAATGCTTCATCAGCGAAGCCGTGAGCCAGTATTTCGGATCGTTGCCCTGAAGGCCCTTGATGAAGGCGACCGCCATCGTGCCGGTCAGATAGGGGTCTTCGCCGTAGGATTCCTCGCTTCTCCCCCAGCGTGGGTCGCGCGCAATGTCGGTGTTCGGGGCGCGAATGACAATGCCTTCGCGACGATATTTTTCTCCCTGCCAGCCTTCCGCGTATTGAGTTTCACTCTGAAAAATGTAGCGGGCTTCGTAGGCTTCCACGGCGGCCGCTTTTTGCAGGAGGTCCGGGTCCCACGTTTCTCCCAGTCCGACGGATTGGGGGAATTGCGTGGTCGGGTGAGGCTGAAGACCGTGCCCCTCCCAGCCCCCAGGACCGCCGTAGGCCACTCCATGCAGGCCCTCAATGTGCTTTGAGCCTTGGATGCCGAGGCGCGGCACATCAGGGTCCGTGCTGAGCGCGCTGATTTTTTCTTCGAGCGTCATCAGCGAGAGGATGTTGTTGATGCGGACTTCGGCGGAGAGGTTCGGGTTCTGGAAAGGATACTGGTACCGCTGCGACCATCCGAGGGTCGCGACCAGCAACACAGCCGGCAGCAAGTATTTTCCGGTGTTCATAGGTTTCCCAATCACTTCGAACCGAGGAGGATTTCGACGCCATAGGGAGGCAGTTCAACTTTGTCTGCCTGCCGGTCTGTTAGCAACGCCTTCATCGAATACGGGAGCTTCACCGCGCGGCTTTCCTGGGCGTAGTTGATCAGGATGAACACCTGCTTGCCGCCCCCGATGCGACGGCTGACTTCCACGCCTTCCGGGACTGGACCGAACACGGGCGTCACGCCGCTCCTCTGGACCATCCATTCCGCTGCGGCGGCGGTGAGCTTGTCGTCGAGGATCGCGCCGATGTAGGTGATCCGTCCCTTGCCGAAGGGGCGAGTGATGGCGGCGGGCTGATCGTCGAGCCAGCCGTTGCTCTTGCCGAACTTGAGAAGCACTTCGGAATCAGGGGCGAGGCTCTTCAGTTGATCCGCCCAAATTGTGGCATTCCCGTTTCCCCATCCGCCTGAAACCGGGAAGTCTTTCTCCAGCGCGTAGTACTGCTCAACGCGGGCGCCCAGTGCATCCACCAGGAATCCGGGCTGGCGTTGGGTGAGGAGCGCGTTGAATTCGTCTTTCATGCCAGACCGCGGACCGAGCACGAGGTGGCCGCCGTTGCGGACATACTCGATCAGATGATCGGCCAGGTCCTTCGGAAGAACGTTGAGGCTCGGGGCGGCCACCAGCTTGTAGCCATCCAGCGGAGCATAGGGGCTGATGACGTCCACCGACTGGGAAAGCTGGCGGAGCTCGCGGTAGTAGCTCTTCAGGAGACCGATGTCATCGTACTTTTCGGTGTGTTTCTGAAACTGAATGGCCCAGTGGCTGTCATAGGAATAGAGCAGGGCAACTTGTGAAACCGGGACGGTGTCGCGGAAGTTGCTTTCGACTTGCGCAAACTCGCGGGCGGTTTGAGTGACCTCGTCGAGGAACGGGACAGGCGTGCCGTCCGGGCCGACGAGGACGCCGTGAATTTCTTCCTGGCCGTTGAGCGCGCTGCGCCATTGCCAGTAGTTGACGTCGTCGGCGCCATGGCCAATCGCCTGCCATGCCCTTGCCCGCGCTTCTCCACGGTTCAGGAAGTTATTGAGGGAAGACCAGTTCACCGCCCCCGGCTGTGTTTCCATGACCCAGAAGTTTTGCCGCTTGAAACCGCGGGTCAGGTCATGCGCCAACCCGTTGCCGGCGGGATCCACGTGGCCGGTGCCGACATAGTCGTCCCAGGAAGCGAAGGTCAGAGGCTCGGTGATCGGGTAGTGATCGAACCCGTCGAAGAAGCCCATGAAGTTGCCGGTGAAAAATTGGCGGGCATCGGCGTGTTTGCGAATTACGTCAATCTGATTCTGCTGATACGAGGTCCACGTGTAGCCAACGAAGCGCTTCCATTCGAGCATCAGGCCGGGATTGTGGCCGCCGATGGGGATGGGGATTTGAGTCCAGTTGTCGTAGGTCTGGCTCCAATACGCTGTCGTCCAGCGGGCGTTGAGGTTGTCGAGCGTCTTGTATTTGGCCTGAAGCCAATCCTGAAACTGTTTGCGGGTGACGTCGTCATAGGACATCAGCGCATAGCCGTATTCGTTGTCAATCTGCCAGCCGACAACGTTGGGATTGTGGCCGAAGCGGATCGCCATCTGCCCGGCAATGCGGCGGCAGAATTCGCGATAGCGAGGGGAAGTGGAAGAGGCGTGCGCACGGTTGCCGTGAATCGCCCGCTCGCCGTGCTCGTCCACGCGCAGGGTGTCCGGATATTTCTGCGTGAGCCAGGCTGGCGGAGTTGCCGTGGGTGTTCCCACGACAGAAATAATGTGATGCTTGGCGGCCAGGTTGATGGCGCGTTCCAGCCAGTCAAAATCATAGTGGCCCTCGGAAGGCTCCATCCGGCTCCAGGCAAATTCCGCGATGCGGACCACTTTCAGGTTCGCCGCTTCCATCAGCCGAAGGTCCTCTTCCCAGCGCGCTTCGGGCCATTGTTCGGGATACCAGGCAGCGCCCATTAGAAGCGCGTTCTGGCCGGGAATCTGCGAGGGGACGGCCCCGCTTCTTGGTGTTGCCGGAGATTGGGCGAAAGCAGTCAGGGAAAGAACGAGAAGAAGACACAAAACGGCACGGAAAGAAGATGAGAGAGACATGGACGGCTCCTGAAACCATTTTTCTTGTCATCCCGAGCGAAGCGAGGGATCTGGAATCCGCTGCAAGATGCAGATCCCTCGCTTCGCTCGGGATGACAATTCGTAAAGATGACTATTCGCAAAAGGTGCAGTTCGTGCACCGCTCGAGCCCAGGGCTCCTACGGCGTCACGGTGGTCAGTTTTCCCGAGTACTGCACGACTTTGTCGGGATTGTCCGCAGGAGCGATACCCACTCCGCGATTTTCACTGACAAAGACGACACGAAACGCCCGGCTGGCGAGCATGCCTGGGAATTGTCCTTGCCGATCACCGATGGTCAACGTTTTCTTCGCCTCGTCCCAGCGAAGAGGAATCGTCGCGTAGACGCCCTTTTCGTAGTTATAACTATCGTTCTCGTCTTCGTAGAGGGTGAACTCGCCGTCGGCGCCGCGATAGATGCGCAGTTCGATCGGGTCGGCGGGCTTTTCCGTGGACCACTCGACATCCGGACCCAGCGGCAGAATGGACCCGGCGCGGACGTAGAGCGGCAGCCGATCCATTGGGGCGGCGGCAATGATTTCCTTTCCCCCGTCTGTCGTAGCGCCACTCCAGAAGTCATACCACTTCGCGTTCGGCAGATAGACGGCGCGGCTGGTGGCGGCGGGCTCGGTGACCGGGTTAACGAGGAATGCAGGCCCGTACATGAACTCGTTCCAGGTATTCTGCGCGCGGACGTCGGTACGGAAATCCATCACCAGCGGACGCATGGGAGTGTAACTGTCACTCGTCGTCTTCCAGGCCAACGAATAAATATAGGGCAGCAAGCGGTAACGGAGACGATCGTAGCTGGCTAGGATTTTCTGTGCGTCAGGACCGTACGACCACAATTCGTTTTGATCCGTCTTGCGCGTTCCATGCACGCGCAGGATCGGGTTGAACGTGCCGTACTGGAACCAGCGCACGAACAGTTCACGAAAAGCGGGATCGTCCGGATCGCCGAAGACGAAGCCGCCGATGTCGGTGGTCCAGTAAGGAATGCCGGAGAGAGCGAAGTTCAAGCCTGCCGGAATCTGGCGGCGGTAGCTGAACCAGTCGGAATTGATGTCGCCCGACCAGGCCGTGACCCCGCTTCTCTGTGACCCCGCGAAGGCTGAGCGCGACAGGATATACACGCGCTTCTTGTCGGATGCGCTGCGCTGGCCGTCACAAACCGCGCCGGTCGTCAGCATGGGATAGAGGTTCACGTAGCGATCGCCGCTGCCCGCGGCCACCTTGTGGCCCAACTGAATATTCTCTTCCTGTCCTTCCGTTTCGGGTTCCGTCGTGTCCATCCACCAGGCATCGAGGCCGATACTGAACAGTCCCTTGTTAACCTGATCCCA
>Ga0302323_100000217_pt1 | contig 43951 bp, 33 predicted proteins | sample Fen_T0_3_FD_201950 | JGI IMG/M metagenome (GOLD analysis project Ga0302323, IMG submission 201950) | Peat permafrost microbial communities from Stordalen Mire near Abisko, Sweden - Fen_T0_3 | ecosystem: Environmental > Terrestrial > Soil > Wetlands > Permafrost | place: Sweden: Abisko...
CGACAGCGGCATCACCTACCGCCGACGGTACCTGGCCGGGCTGCATCCCGCGGCGGTGGTCGACCTTCTGCTGGCCGACGATGGCAACCCACGCGCCGTGCTTTTCCAGATCGCAGCCGTACGCGATCACCTGCTTCACCTGCCGCACGAAGGGGCGCAGGCGCGCTTGCGTCCGGAGGAGCGCCTGGCGTTGGCCGCGCTGACCCGGTTGCAATTGCTCGACGTGGTTCCCGCATGCGAGACACGGACCGACGGCGAGCCGCCCCCGTTGCATGCCATCCTTCTCGCCATCGACAGCGACCTGTCGGCCCTCTCGGACGAGCTGTGTGGCAGCTATCTGAGTCATGCCCTCATGCCGAGGGCCTTGGCCGGCGCCATCGGTGGAGCCTGACCGTGAAGTATCGGATTCGCCACCTGACCCACTACCACTACACCGACAGCGTGAGCAATTCGCAGCATGACCTGCACCTCCTGCCGCGCGAATTGCCGAGGCAGCGCTGCCTGTCGGCCCAGCTGCAGGTCCGGCCCGCGCCCATCGTGTGCCGCGAGCGGGTGGACTATTTCGGCAACCGAGCAACCCACGTCGTGCTGGCGACGCCGCACACCGAGCTCGTCGCCACCGCAGAAAGTCTGGTGGAGGTCGAGCCAGCGCCCGCGCTCGTCGCTGCGGAGGACGTGACCTGGGAAGCGGCGGCGCAAGAGTTCATGTTGCCTGGCGCGGATCTGCACGCACAGGAGATGACCTTCCCTTCGCCGTTCGTCGAGCCTTGGGCAACCCTGCGCGAGTTTGCAGGCCGATCGTTTACGCCGGGTCGCCCCTTGCTTGCGGGTTGCCTGGACCTGATGGCGCAGATTCACCGCGAGTTCACCTACGACCCCCGTGCGACCACCATCGCCACGCCACTGGTCGAAGTTCTGCAAAAGCGGCGTGGGGTCTGCCAGGACTTTGCGCACCTGATGATCGCGTGCCTGCGCGGCCTTGGTCTTTCTGCCCGCTACGTGAGCGGCTATCTGTCGACGACGCCCCCGCCAGGACAGCCGCGCCTGCAGGGCGCAGATGCCTCGCATGCATGGTTGGCGGTTTACTCGCCGCGATTCGGCTTCGTGGATCTGGACCCCACGAACGACCGCGTAGTGGGCGAGACCCACATCACGCTGGCCCTCGGTCGGGATTTCGGCGACGTGACACCCCTGCGAGGCGTGATCCACGGAGGAGGTCGACACGACCTCGACGTCGAAGTCGACGTGATTGCCGTAGACTAGCCAGCGCGCCGCAAGAGCGCGGCGATGTTCATGGAAATCCTAAAGACCATCCTAAGTGCACTGCGCTATATCGCAGAGCGACCTTGCCTAGCCAGCGGGTTAAAGCGTAGCTGCCTACCGGGCACGGAAACGATGCTCAAGCCGCGAGAAGACTTCCTCGGCGGGAATGGTTTTCACGCGCCCAGTGTCCACATCCTGGACCCGACGTTCCACTATCTCTTTGGGCTGATGCATTATCCGCCTTCAGCCGGGCCCGCAGATCGAGTGTCGCCGGGTTGTGGCCAACGTAAGCGGTGGGTCAACCGACGACTGCCTGCGTTTGAGGTGGCGCATCCTCCGCAAGACAAATATTGATGGGCAAGGTGATGCTGAATACAGTTCCCTTGCCCGTTTCGCTCTCAAAGGTCAATCGGCCACGGTGCTTGTCAGCCACGATCGATCGGGCGATGGCCAATCCCTGACCCGTCCCTTTGCCGACAACCTTGGTAGTGAAAAAGGGATCGAAGATCCGATCGCGAATGGCAACTGGTATCCCTGACCCCGTGTCCTCGATGTCAATCTGCACCGTATCGCCGCGGTGAGCGGTTCTGACTTTGATGAGACCCTTCACACCATTCTTCCCTACTACCTCGGCGATAGCATGGGCAGCGTTCACGATGAGATTGAGGAATACCTGGTTGATGTCCCCCAGGTGACACCACACGTGCGGCAAGTCGGCAAATTCGGTTTGCACGTCAGCTACGTCTTTGTACTCACTTCGAGCGATGACCAAGGTGGACTTCAGGGCTTGGTTGAGGTCGGCAGGGCCTTTCTCTCGTGTGTCAGGATGGGCGAACTCCTTCATTGCCCTCACGATCGTCGAAATGCGAGAGATGCCATCCAGGGCTCGCTCAAAAGCACCCGATGCGTGCTCATCGACATAGGCGAGATCCGCGCTTTCCTCGGCGGCCTTGAGCTCCCCCACGATGGTCGTGTCCCCCGACGCGGCAGCAAGCAAGGCTATGGCCCGGCGATACTTGTCCACGAGCCCGTGTTGGTCGCGAAATGCGCCTTGAAGAAAGGAGATATTGTCCCCGACGAATTGAGCTGGCGTGTTGATTTCGTGAGCGATGCCAGCGGCCAACTGACCTACGGACTCGAGTTTCTGGGCGTGGCGAAGTTCGCGTTCCAGACGTTTGCGTTCACGAAGGTCCAAGAAGGCCTCGATGTAGACATCCCTTCCATCGATTACGACCGGAATGATTGTCCGCAAGATGGAAATCGAATCTCCATTGACGTTGAGAGCACAGACCTCCTCGGCCTCTCCTTCACGCATTTGCAAGGTCAGAGGAGCGGAGGTGCTGTCCGGGCCCTTGGGGAAAAAATCGCGCCAATTTCGCCCGGTCAGATTCTCTGGATCCAAACCGAGGCATCGGGCAGCTGTTTCGTTGGCACGTCGAATCGTGAGATCCTTCTCGAGAAGGACGAGCGCGAAGGGAACCTTGTCGATGACGGTTTGTGTGGTTTCCAGCGAGGCACGCAGTGCGGATTTGTCTGCCTCTTCCGCCGCGGCAACGCGTCGACCGAACAGAAGCGATAACAACAGGACCAAAAGAACCGTTATGCCGAGGACCGATAGAATGATCAGCCTTACCGTATTGAGCGGCTGATAGAGCTCGTCCACGTACGCCCCACCCGCTACGATCCAATCGAAAGTGGCGTTGTATCGGTAGACGACCAGCTTCTCTCTTGGCTGAGTGTCGCTTGAGTCCTGCCACCAGTACCTGATGCTACCGTTCTTGTGCTCCAGCATCTCCTGAATGAAGCGGTGGCCTTTAGCATCCGCAGTACTGGCCTGATTTGACCCTTCTGAAGTCGGGTGAATGATGAAGTTGCCCTTTCCGTCCATGATATAGAGATATCCCGATTTGCCGATGCGGATCCCGAGCAAGTCGTCGCGAAAGTCCTGAGGACGGATCAGTTCGTAGACTTCATGCCGATAGGAAGACGCCGAGATTATCCAATCCCAAGGTTGGAAATAGCTCATGTATAGAGCCTTCGGACGCGAGACAGTTTCGCCAGGGTTCTTCCAGGAATACTCGAGGTACCCTTCCTTCCTGCTCAACTGTTCACGGATAAATGCGAAGGAACTCAGGTTGCTTCCAACCAAAGCACGCTTCGAGTGGACCTGAATGGTGCCCGTCGAATCCACGCAATAGATGTAGCCTGACGAGCCGACGCTCTGGCTGAGCAGAATATTCGTGGCGCGAGCCTTGGCTTCGTCCTCGGTGAGTCGGCCGCTCTTATAGTCGGCGTAGAGATGCGCAACGATTTCGTGGTTCTTTTCGGCCACGGCACGCAGATTGTTTACGGCTGCCTGATTGGTCACCTGGTGGACCATGTTGACGGTAGCCTCCACAAGGTGCGTTAGCTCACTGGTCCCGAGGTCTGTTAGGGTTCTATACGACGTGTAGTAGGCTGCGGCACCTGTACAGACAATCCCAGCAAGAGCGATGGCCGAAGTGCCGACAATCACCCGACGGGTCAGAGAGGGGGCTTTACACTGCCTTTGGGGGGACATTCTGGGCAGAGATCGACAGTTCTAGACGATTCCTGAGTATCGGCCACGATGCGAGGATAGGGGGAATTCAGGTCCTCCCTGTCGCTTGCGCCTGCCGAACTGTCCAGCTCACCAAATTTGATGGTCTCCTCAGTCGGTGCAAGTCGCTGGATTAGCTTGCGGGACGTCGATGGCATGGGAGATGCCATAGGTGCGGTTCGCACTGGAAGGCCCCGCCATTGGCGGGGTCCAAATTGAAACGACGTACGCCGCGGGTAGCAACATGACTCGAATTGCCCCCCTCTGGTGGCGCATTCGTACCGGCCTCCCTGGCCAAACTGCACCGCATCGGATGTGCTTGACCCATTCCCAACCGCAGGTAGCTCACCATCAGACGAGGACGAACTCACCATGAGTACCACGATTACCGCCCCCCAACCGGACCTGTCCCCCGCGCTGCCGCGTTCATCGCCCCAACCGGGCACCCTTACCCCCTTGATGTTACGCGACCAAAGGATCTTGGTAGTTGGCGGTACAAGCGGCATGGGGCTCGGTGCCGTGCAGGCCGCCCTCGACGCTGGTGCGAGTACGGTCGTGGTGGCGGGAAGGCGCCCGCTCGGCGAACGTCGCTGACGGAGATCCGGCGCTATCTGGACGAGAAACTGATCGGGAGCCTGACCTGCGCAAGGTACGCCGGTCCACGTCTGCGCCCGAGGGGCTCAATCACGTTTGTCACCGGGGTGGCGGCCATCAAGCCGCGGCCGGGGATGGTGATGGTCAGCGTCGCATTTGCGGCGCTCGAAGCGCTGACTCGCGCCCTCGCGGTCGAGCTCGGCCCGTTACGTGTCAACACGATCCGCCCCGGATTCATCGACAGCGACATGTGAAACTTTCTGGACCACGACGCACGCGAGCAGATCCGCGGGAAAGTACGGAGCACGTTCCCCGTTCGGCGGACCGGCGCAGTCGAAGACATAGGTCGCGCGGCCGTCTTTCTCATGACGAACCCATACGTGACTGGCGCGACACTCGAAGTCACCGGTGGCGAACAGTTTGTGGACACGTTCTAAGCGAAAGGGAGAAGGCAAATGAAAATCGGGATCGCGGCACTGGAAACCTGGGACCCACGCTTGGGGGTGCGTTGGGCTCGCGCGCGACACGACGTGACCGCCACGATGGGCCGGGGCCCACTTACGACCATCTCGCTGGATGGCTTGGTCGCGGTGACGCCATGAACCGCCCTGCCAAGCTACTCGTGACTGGCGGCACTGGGAACGTGGGCGGACAACTGTATCGGCTGCTGCGAGCGACAGGACGTGACGTCCGTCTCGTGGTGCGCAATCCCGGCCACCCCTCGCTGCCGGCGGATGCCGACATCGTGGTCGCGGATCTCGATCAACCGAACTCAATCGCGACCGCCGCGGCCTGCGTCCAAAGCGTCTTCCTGTTGGGCGGCCGGCGCGACATGCCCGGGCTGTTGGCCGAGTTGCGCGTCGCGGGAGTCGAGCATGTCGTGCTCCTGACCTCGCGTTCGGTAATCGGTAGGGTACCCGGCAACGCGATCGCCGATATGTGGGCGACCTCCGAGGCCGCACTCCTGGCGTCGGGCTTGTCGTGGACCATCGTCCGACCGAGCGGATTCATGTCGAATGTGTTGCGCTGGCTACCGCAGCTTCGCGCTGGCTCCCTCGTGCGTGCGTCTTTCGCCGACGCACAGATCGCGGCGATCGATACCGATGACATTGCCGCTGTCGCGGCCGCTGCCTTGACCGATCGCGCCTTCGCATCGTCGAGCTCGGCCAATTGTTTCCACCACCCTTCGTGGATGCGATGTTCCGCTTCTTCATCGGGGGCGAGTTCGATGACGCCCACGTCGTAACCACGGTGGGCGAGATCCTCAAACGGCCGCCGCGCACATTCGAGCAGTGGACAGCGGCCCACGTAGACGCCTTCTGATGGCGCCAATCGCGCGTCCTAGGCCGCGGCCGTGCCTTTGCTTGGTCCGGGCCAGATGGCGCGCAGAACCGTGCGTGGGGACTTTTCGATGACGGTCAGGAGAACCAGGTCACCCTTGGGGCCAAAATCCGCGCCGGCGACTTGAACATCGCCCTTCGTCGAGGCTGCGTCGGCCTTCGCCCAGCATCGCGCGTGCCCCTGCCGCCGCTGCCTCCCACAACCGTGCTTCCGCCGTTTCCTCCGCTGCCTTCGCCACAGCGAGCCAATGCAACGACCAAAGCTGCGAACAAGGACGGGGAGGGGAAGGCGTTTCATGGATCAGCTTTAAGGATCTGCGTGATCTGCACTACAACTGGCCCTGGCTGGTACGCGCGTCCACGTCGGGGATTGTGGTAGGTCTGCTCGATTGTGAGAACTCTCTCTTCTTTCGCCATCGCACTGGCACTTCTTGGCTGTGGCAATTCTAAGTCCACCACCGTGAGGGATGCCGCCTTGGACGGTACGCAAAGCATCTTCGACGTGCCGGCCACAAGCAATGTGCCCGACATCAGATCCGATTCGGTAAATACAAACGCCCAGGGCGGCCAAGGTGGTCAGGGTGGCCAGTACAACAACACTGGACCGATTAGCGTTCCCGGAGGCACACGCGACCTCCCGACCACACACTGCACGTCAACGACCGGGGATGGGACTTGTTCGATTCCGAGCGGCTACAGCAGTTGTATCGAAGGCAAATGCGCTACCTCTCTAACCAACTGCTACTACTCGGACGGCATTTCCAGCGCTGTTGGTGGCATTTGCCGATCCTATGCCAATTGCGTGCTCGCCTGCCCATGCGATACGGGCCAGTCCAAGTGCGAAGACGACTGCCTGCAAAACTACGCCGCGACAGATCCCAACTGTTGGACGTGTCTTATCGGCTTCCGTGACTGTTCGAAACATGTCAATTGTCCGCCGATCAACGACTGCGTCAAGCCTGAACGATCCCCTCAATTGCTAGTCGATTGAACATGGTTGTGAAAAGGCGGCGACCATGGCCGCCCCGCCCCCATTGGCGTCTGCCGTTCAAATCAGCTCCCCCATCCTGGGCGGTGGCCTGACACTCGCGTTAAGACTGGAATTGGTCCGCTTGGCAGGGCAGACTGGCTCATCCCGGCACCCAACCAGCAATAGGTGACTCCCATGTTTCGACCACACCTGCTCGCGTTCTGCCTCGCACTTCCGATTCTGTCTTGCGCTTCCACGACAGCGCGCCCGCTGCGGGTTGTGGATTGCACGCAGGGCGAGTATTGCGGCACGTTCCGCGAGTGGGCTGCGCCGTCGGGGTCGAACCAGCATGAGGCGCTGTACTGGCGCGGGGTCGGGTCCATCTTGCGGGAGATGGCGTGCGGGAAGATCGTCAGCAGGGGGAGAAAAATGGCATATGTGGCAGACGGGGAACTGCCAGTTGCCTGCGAGCACGGCCGCGCACAGCTCCATCGCGTGAAGGATCGCGACGATGGAAATCGGCTGCTCCGTGAAGGGAGAATCGACTATGTGGTGGAATTCGAGCGGGCGAACGCCACCATGGTCAACGGTGGCGTCCAGGTGCCGTTCTCGGCGAGCTACTATGGAAAGCCCCCGAGGAGAGGCGCAGACTCGCGACTGGAAGGGGTGGACAACTACCTGATTGTCGAGACCGACAAGATGGCTGAGGTGCGCCTGGTTTCGCGGGCGGCGCTTTAGAGCACCGGCCTTAGGCCTTCGCGCACTTTTTGACCGTCTCCCAGGTACGGGTGGTCACGTCCGAGCCGAACGTCGTTTCGATCAGCTTCATGAACACGGGCCCCTGAGGACTTGGAACGTAGACGCTGAAGGCCTCGGCCCCCTTGGCGGTCAAGACGCGTGCAGTATCGAGCGCCACAGGCAAGGGCTTGCGCGGCTGCATCGCGGTCCGGCAGAACGTGACCACCCGCTTCGCATTGGGCGGCAGCTTGAACCCCGCGTAGGGATCCGATTCGAGCAACACCTCAAGCTCGGCCTGTGGGCGAACGATGGTGTGGAACGTGCGCCCGAGCTGCTTCGCCATGGCGCTTTCGACGATCTTCGCGACCGCAGCGGGTGACTTACCTGGCGCCGTGAAGGCCGCGTTGCCGCTGGAAAGCACCGTCTTCACCTCGGTGAAGCCGGCCGTTTCGAGACATCGCTTCAGATCCGCCATGGAAAGGTTCATGGGCCTTACGCCCCGAAGGAATGCCACGAATCGCGCCATGCTGATCGCGGAGGTTAGCAGGAAATTCCGCGGTGGCGTGCCAAACGCTGGGCTGCGAATTTCGGCTACAGCCCGTGCGTTAAATCGCCGATACCGTGTTGTGTTGGCTTGTGTCTGATGGGCTGAGTCGGCCCGCAAGAGCCATGGCATCCCACCCTTCATACCCCAAACTTTTCGGCGCCATTCCGACCGCCAGTCTGTGTTGGGCGGCGGTGCTGGTTGCGGCGTGCTCGGTCAATCTCGACGAGTTGCGGGCACCCACGGCCGTGGCTCGCGACGCAGCCATCGAGGCTCCGGTTGGCACCAGCGCCGTGGAGGTTGGCCCTGCCAAACCGGACAGCGATGGCGGTTCTGGCGGGTTAGACGCCGCCGTGGCGCCTCCCGATCGGCCCGGAACGGAAGGTCTGGTAATGCCTGACGACGGCAACGATCTCCCTATCCAGGATCCCGCCAGCGACGCTGCTTCGACTGACGTTCTCCCCGACTCCATCGATCTGCCTTTGGCACCCGAGGACGGCAGTGACTCTGCGGGTGGCAGCGTGAGCGAAGCGGGTAGGTGGGGAAGCAGCGACGGAAACGAAGGCAATCTTGTAGATGCAGTCAGCGATGGGACTGGCATCGACGGTGGCGCTGGCGGCGTGGGCGGGGCAGATGGAGCCGATACCAGTCGTACTGGCGAGGTTGGCACGGGCGGCGCGACCAGTGGGCTTGCTGCGGGCCAGCTCGCCTACTACCCGTGCGACCAGACCTCCGGCTCCACGCTCTTCGATGCCTCGGGGAACGGACGCAATGCCAGCCTGCTGACCGAAACGGGCGGCAGCGGTGGTTCAAGCTTCAACGCCGGCAAGGCGGGCAACGCCCTCTCTCTCGTCAAGGGGAACAAAGGCTACGCCAGCATCCCGCAGGCCGTACTGGCCGGCGCGACCGAGATGACCATCGCGACCTGGGTGTATCTCAACGTCAGCGTGGATTGGCAGCGCTTGTGGGACTTCAGCAGCGACACGAACGTCTACATGTTCCTGACCCCCAGGAATGGGGCCACCCAAAAACTCAGGTTCGCCATGACGGTGAATGGTTATTTCAACGAGCAGGTCGTCGACGGCGCGGCCGAGTTGCCCGCCAACACCTGGAAGCACACGGCCGTGGTTTGGGGCAGTGGGGGCGTGCTTCTTTACATCGATGGACAACTGGTCGCTAGCGCCACGGGGTTCTCGCAACTCCCTTCCGAGCTGACCAACACATCGAAGAACTACATCGGCAAGTCGCAGTACTCCTCGGATCCATACCTCGACGGGAACGTCGACGATTTCCGCGTGTACAATCGCGCCTTGTCTGCAGCAGAGATCAAGACGCTCTTTGCCTACCCGGGTTCCTGAACCGAGCTGCTAGAACTGCTGGAAAAAGGCTGCGACGGCGGCGTTCCCGAAGGGGGGCCGGTTGTGGTCACCGGCCCACTCGCACCAGGTCACGGGATAGCCTGGGTCGCATCCCTGGTAGGTCAGGAATCGAGTGCCTCCCCTTAGTGCAAGTAGCTCTTGATCGCGTCGTACCAAACCCCCGCCATCCAGTCGTAGCCCTGTTGATTGGGGTGCACGCCATCGCTGCTCAAGCCCGCGCTGGGGAAGGCCTTGAACATGTCGACCAGAACCACGTGCTTGCCGGCGTCTATCCTCTTCTGGACGACGGCGGGCACGTCTTTGTTGAACGTCTCGCCAACCGTGCCGTACGATCCCTGTTTGATTGGGATAATCGTGGTGACCACCAGCAGGACATTGGGGCCGTCACCGACGATGTGATCAATCAGCGCTCCCAATCGGTCTGTCATCCCCGTGGGGCTGCGGGAGGTGTCGTTGGTTCCAGCGTGCAACAGAACGATGTTGGGCGACTGGTCGACCATCATCTTCTTGCCACTGTAGTTGGTGTCCGTCGCCTTCCCGGTCACGATGTCGTCGATTTGCTGGATCGTCCATCCGCTGTGGCCCTCGTTGTTCTTGGGGAAGGTCGCACCGGAGGCTGTACTTGGGCCGTTCGAGAGCTTGCCGACGAACGTGATGTTCTTCTTGTCGGTGATGGTGTTGGAGAACAGCTTCACACGGTAGCCACCGTCGTAGTTGACCCCCCAGGTGATGGAGTCACCGAGGGGCAGTACCTTGCACGCTCCGCTGGCCGGACAAGGATCGAAGGTCCCCGTTCCACCACCCGTCCCGGCCTGGGGACCACCGAGATCCTTGTTTCCCCCGTCCAGACCGACAGCGCCCCCATTTCCACTGCTCCCTCCGGCGCCCATCCCCCCGGTTCCCGTGGTGCCGCTAGAGCTGTCCCGGCCGCCTGCGCCGCCAGAGCCAGGGGTCCGGCCGCCCGCGCCGCCCACACCAGTTTCCAGACCTCCGGTTCCGATCGCGCCACCGCTGCTCGCGCCGGTCGAGCCCCCTGTGCCAGAGGGTTTACCCGTGAGGCCACCTACGCCGGTCGCTCCACCCGTGGCCGCGCGGCCGCCTGTACCGCTTCCACCCGATCCAATAGAGCCTCCGGGGCTGACAACCCCTCCGCTTCCCGGCATGCCTCCGCTGCTGGACGCGCCCCCCGAAGCCGCACTCGATCCGCCGGTTCCCGTGGCGCTTCCTCCGTCAGACGAACAAGCGCTGCCCAGGAGCAAGAGCGCCGCAATCACTGTCTTCAGATGATGCTTCGTGATCATGGACCATTTCCTTCCATCGACTAGCGTCTAGTGAAAGCTCGAGAAAAACGACCAGATCGCCGCTCCCCCGTCAAAGCAAATGCCTGCGTCAGGGTCACAACCGTAGCTCAGGCTTGGCCAGGCGTGCCCCCCGTGGTGCACGCACCACACCACGGGAAGATCGGACTGACAACCTTGGTATGCGAGACAGTCAGGTTCAGGCGCCCAAGTTGCTGTCTGGGTGGTGCACCCATTCTGGGCCATCCAAAAGTCTCGGGTAGCCTGTCCCTGGGAGAAGGGAACCAGCGGGTCGTTGTCTCCGTGTGCGATCAAGGCCGCTACCTTTCCGGCGCAGGTCACCCGTCCTGCCGTACCTGGAGGTGTTCCGGAGGCCGGCGCAATCGCCCTGAGCACGTCACCGTAGTAGCAGCCAAGGCTATTCGTCATCACGGCCCCCGTGCTGTGGCCGGTGCTGAAGATCCGATTCGAATCGATGCAGTAGTTCGCCGACATGAAGCTCACCAGGTCTTTGAACAACTGAAAATCGGCGCTGCCGGCCGAGACATCCCATCCGCTTGCGGTCAATCCATCTGGATAGACGAAGATGGCGGCACCACTGGACTTCGATTCGAGATTGAAGAGCGTGCGGGCCAGACTGCCGTCGAGGTTCGCCCCATGCCAGACCAGGACCAAGGCCAGAGGCGTGACGCCCGTATAGCCATCGGGAACTGTAAGCGCGTAGGTGCGCGTCTGGCCCGCCACGGTGATCGCTTGGCCGGTTAGCTGGCCGGTGCTGACCCCGTTTTTCCCGCACCCGGCGGAAGCGCCACCGTCGGATGGCCCGCAGGTTGCGGTCGCTGCCGAGCAGATTCCGTCGACGCCACAGGTGCCATCAATATCAGGGGCGGTAGGGGAGCCTCCGGAGCAGGCAGAACAAACCTCGCCACACGACTTGCCGGCACAGGCCTGCCTTGGGGTCATGCAGTTCGCGCCGAGTGATTCCTTGTCCTTGCAGGCGCCCAGCACGCCAAGTGCAAGCAGCGCAAGCAGCGCAAGCAGCAAGCGAGGGCATGGGGCGTGCCTGTCCGCTCGGCTCACTACTTTACCTCCCTCAGCAACGACTGAATCCGGGGCACGTAGGACGAATACGCCGCGTCGGACAGAAGCCGACGAGCGAGGGAGTCGGCGGCCTCGTGCTCACCAGCCTGAAGAAGGGCGGCCAGGCGCAGGATCATGGCTTCGGGCCGCAAGAGCCCACTCGGAAATCGGCGGCGATGCTCGTCGAGTAGCCGCAGGGCTTCGGACGGCTGGCGTGCGGCCAGGGCTTCCCTCGCATGGTCCAGCGCCTTGGTCTCCTCTCCGAGGGAATGGCTATCGCTTTGTCGTTGGGTTGCTTCGCGACGTCGGCCCGTTGCAATGGTTCGGCGGGCAGGCTCGAGACTTTCGCTGACCTCTCGGGGAACCACGGCCTTGGCAGATCCACTGCCGTCTGTGGAAGCAGCCAACCGGGGCGCCGCCTTGGGGGCCAACCAGCTCGGCTCCATGAGCCTAGCCGCGACCTCGCGGGTCCGTGAAAGCTGGTACGTGAGCAACGCGGCTCCGCCAGCGACCACGGCGACGAGACCGAGCTTGACCCATCGGGCGACTCCCGCAGGCCTGATGGTTGGGACAGATGGGGACTGTCCTTCAATCGCGGCCAGAATGCGCAACTCCGCCCCTTTGCGTGGACCTTCGGAACGCCCGGCGTATAGAAGAGCCTTCTCTATTTCCGTTGCGCCATCTTCCGACCAGGGACGAGGTTCCATCACGGCGTTCCTCCTGCCCCGTGACCGGGGGTGGACATGCGCGACACGGTCTTGCGAAACACCTCGCGCGCGCGCCGCAGCCGCGACGCCACGGTTCCCTTCGGGACGCGGAGCACGTTCGAGACTTCTGTTGTGGTCAGCTCTTCGAGGTCGAAGAGCACGAACACCTGGCGCAAGTCCATCGGCATGGCCGCGAGCGCACGATCGAGCATCGCACGCGTCCGCCGCCTGTCGGTCAGTTCCTCGGGACCGGCGGCGGTATCGGCCATCGCCGGAAGATCGTCTTCGTAGTCTTCGCGTCGCCTTTTGTGACTGCGTCGAAACTCTGCGGCTACCCTCAGCGCGGTCTGCAGCAAGAACCCTTGTTCATGGCCGGGCGCAATATCGTCAAGGCGGCGATGGGCCACCAGAAACACCTGCTGGCTGGCGTCGTCCGCGTCGCACTCCGACAGTCCCAAGCGCCGCAACGACCTCCACACCTGCCTGTGGTGCCTGTCGACCATGGCAGCGACTCGCCGATCCGGCTCTGCTTCGGGCAAGGCCGGCGCTGCGGGTTGACTGGCGTCTATGCAGCCTCCACTCACGGTGATCGGGTATGGCCGAAAAGCGGCGTTTGGATCAATGAAATCGATAGCCGACGCCGATTCCCGCCGATCCGCCGAGGCGCGGCACGGAATAGGCCGTCGTAGATAGGCCCATGTCCACGATGTCGAAGGTCGGTCTATGGAGCGGCAGCACGAGGCCGACTTGCGCATCGAGGAGCAGGCGAGCCGTCGCGGCAAGACGCACGCGAAGCACGGGCCCCACATCCGACCAAAGGCTGACCGTTTGCTTGGGCTGGCTTATCCGTCGTCCCTCGCCGTGGATGACACCCAGGTGGAACGCGACGCATGGGTGTATCGCAACGCGCGAGCCGCCCAGGCGAACTGGACAGGCATCGAGCTCCATCAGCGCCCACTGGAACCGGGCGGCGGCGCCGCTCGGTAATTCCACGTCGGATTGGCTGAGGAAGATCCCCATGCGGGCGGCAGGACCCAGCCTGAAAGAGGCTGGAGCTTCTGCATCGATGAAAATGGCGCCACCGTAGCCCAAGCTCGGCGATACGAGGAACGTCGTGTGCCCCAGAAGACCGGCGGACCATCGCCACGGCTGCGAGGCTTCTCGCGCCACGGGCGTAGGCGGTAAGGTGGCAACGGCCGCTCGAGAAGGCAAAGTCTGTTCCGAACTGCCAGTCAGGGCGTTGGGATCAATCGTCAATGCGGTTATCAACGCCAGGGCGTTCGAGACCTCGTCGCAGGCAGTCGCATCCACGTTGCGAACCGCCGTTCGACCGTCGGGCGCACGAATCTCGAGCCGACCGTGGAACGACGCTCCCACGGTTCTTACGCGCACGAGAAATCTCCGCGCCTGCCCGTCCGGTGCCGCTTCCCGAAAACGCGTCGTGCGCTCTTTCAACGACTGCAAGAAGGCGGTTTCGTCAGGGCACCCAGCAGGCGCCACATAGTCGATGCGTACGCTCTCGGGCTCGGCCAAGGCGACGCGGCCGAACCCGAGCATTGCAGTCCCCACGAGCGCCACTCGCCCAATGGTCTCGGTCATCCACCGCCCGGGCATGACCTACCTTTCTCACATCACGGTCGAGAATGGCAATCTTGTGATGCGACGCATCCAACGATGGTCAACGAGGGTCAAGCTCGATGATGGCGACGCTGGTGCGAACTACTGAGTAACCGGGGCCAACACTCCATCGACGTCGTCGTGGAGCTTGGTGGTGTCGAGTCCGTCGAGGACGATGACCTGATGAAGCGAGGAGACCAGGGCGGGGTCCTGCTTCCATTTCCAGACCAGGGCGCCAGATGGGTCGTATTCCAGAAGCTGGATGCCTTTGCCGCCGTTTCCAGCGCCGTGGCCTTCCCAGTTGGTGACCACGAAGTGACCGTTTGGCAGCACTTGAAAGCCACCGTAGAAATTGGGCACGAGGGTCGTGGCATCGGGCTGACTCTTGCCGCCGAGGGTCGTCAGCACCTTCTTGGTGGTTGGATCGATGACCAGAATTGTGGCGCCATAGCCGGAGGTGACGGCGAGGGTCTTGTCCGCCAAGCGCAGTCCTTGAAAGACCCAGTCGCCGCTGGGGATCGTCATCTCCCAGAGGGTTTGCTTGTCCCAGTTGACCTCGGCCAGCTTGGCCCCAACGCCAAGCAGGAAGGTCCCCTCGGGCGTTCGCCGAAAGAGGCGCAACTGGCTGTAACTGGTGAACGTCACTTTGTGAGTGGTCACTGGGGCATCTTGGGCGTCCAGCTCCTGCAGGGTCACCCCGCCATTGGAGTTCCCGCCGAGGATGGTATTGCCGCTCGGCAGACGGCGCAGGCTCTCCACTCCGTCGAAGCTCGTGACTTGTTTCTTGATCGCCCCGGTCTTGATATCCAGCTCGACATAGCCCTTTGCAACGGACACTGCGACCCTATCACCGCCCACGAGCTGGAGGTCTCGCATGCTGTCGCCGTATTTGGTCGTATCGCTGAGCTGCGTGCTCCAGATCGGGCTGCTGGGGCTTTGCAAGTCCACGAGGACCACGCGCCGGTTGCCTTCGTCGGACAGCAGCACCCGGCGCGGATTGCCGACCACGGATGCATCCGCCGAGGCCACGTCTCTTCCGGATGCTCCGCCATCGGAGCCGGAGCCACCGCCTGCACCGCCAGCGGCCGCATCCGAAGCGCCGCCCTGCGGTTGCGACGTGCCGCCCTGCCCTCCTCGACCGCCACTGCCTGCCGCTGCGTCCGGTTGGGGTCCGGTTCCACCTTCGCCGGACCTGCCACCCGTGCCGCCAGGGTTTCCGCCCGTGGCCGTGCTCGTCGGCTGACCCCCGGCGCCACCACCTGCGCCGCCGAGGCTTCCGCCCGTGGCCGTGACCTGGCCGCCGGTGCCCCCCGTGCCACCCAGGTTTCCGCCCGCGGCGGTGGTTGTGGTCTGGCCGCCCTGGCCGGACCTGCCGCCGGTACCAACCTGCGTCAGTCCGCCACTCCCGCTGGCCATCGTGCTCGATGTGCCGGTGCTGGAGCCACAGGCGCTGAGTAGGACAACCATGGCGGTCGCTAGGGAAGTTGCCCAGTGAAGCAGCATATTAATTCCATACTACGCGCCCTCCATGCCTAGGCATCGAAAAAAAAGAGCACGACGGTTGTGAGCGTATCTATTGGGTTATTAACTAATGCAGTACTCTATTACCTCGGATAGGCAAAGAGCACCCGCCCAGCGCACATTATTCGCCAATCGAGCGACGGAATTCGACCACTTCTGCCACTGCATAGCATCGCCGCTAAGCACATGGACAGGATCGACCGACGACTTGTCCATGGATTGCTTTCCGTGGGCCAACTTTCGCGACTGAGTGACAGTAACCCTTTGGTCGAAGCGATCCCCTAACACCCAATGGAGACCATCATGGACACCCGCAAGTTCCCCAGGACCACGACGACTCACCTTGCGACTTTGATTGGTTCAGCGTTGATGATCCTGGGCTGCTCGACGGATTCAGGTACGCCATCTGAACCGTCCTCGGGCGCCGGAGGCAACAGCGGCGGCGCGAACGCGGGAGGTGCGGGCGGAGGACGGAGGCCTGAAGCAGGAGGCGCGGGGGGTGCAGGCCAGGCTGGCGTGGGCGGAGCCGGACAGGCGGGCGCGGCGGGCGCGGCGGGCGCTGGCAAGGCTGGCGCAGGTGGAACTGGCCAGGCCGGCGCGGGCGGGGTGGGACCCGCGGGCGCGGGTGGAATCGGACAGGCGGGCGCGGGCGGAGCCGGGCAGGCGGGTGCAGGGGGTTCGAACCCGTCAAGTGGCCCGGCCTATCGTTCTCCCTACGCGGTCGCCTACTCGGATGACTCCGCGGTCCTCGCAGTTTCCGACGAGACCGCGGGCGAGCTCGTCCTGCTCGACCCCAAGACCGGAACGTCGCTTCGTTCGGTCAAACTGGCAGGCCAGCCCAAGGGGTTGTCGTGGTCGGGCGCGGGCAAGTTGATGGTGGCCGAGTACGGCGCGGGAACCATCGCCGAGGTGGACACCACGGCGGGCTCGGTCCTGCGACGTCTGGACGTGGGGCCCAAGCCGACCGACGTGGCGATGAACGCCGACCGTTCAAAGCTGGTGGTCCCTGACTTCGCCCTGAATCAGGTTCTCATCTTAGACAGCGCAACTGGGAAGGCGCAGGCCACCGTGCCGGTGGCTCCCTATCCGTTTGCCGTCGCCGTCTCGGCGGTGGGTGGAACCGCGGTGGTCACGCACTTGCTGGCTTCGGGTGACGCCACCAAGCCGGACGCGGCGGCCTCGGTCACCCTCCTCGATGTCGCTGGCGGAAAGGTCACCGCCAACGTCAAGCTACCGTTCGGCTCTTCGGCGATCCGCGGGGTCAGCTGCTCACCCGACGGCAAGTGGGCCTACGTAGTCCATACGCTCGGGCGTATGAACGTCCCGACCACGCATCTGCTGCGCGGATGGGTCTACACCAACGCCCTGTCGGTCATCGACCTTGCGGGCAAGAGCGTCTACGCGACCATGCTGCTCGATCGAATCAGCGAGGGTGCGGCCAATCCTTGGGGCGTGAATGTCAGCCCCGACGGTAAGACGCTGTGGGTGTCGGCATCGGGTGTACACCAGGTGCTCCGCTTGGATCTCAGTATGCTGCACAAGCTGCTGGCGGGGCCGATTCCGACCGAGCTCGTGAAAGCGGGCGGCAAAGCACCGACGACCACCAATCGCTACAAGGACGGCTACAACAAGCCACTGTCCGATGTCTGGTTCGACATCGCCAAGGATCCGACCAAGCGAGCGCTGCTTGCTGACGACCTTGGGGCACTTTACAGCGCTGGTGTCTTGCAAGTGATCCGACTGGCCCCCGCCCAGGGGCCGCGCGGCGTGGCCGTCTCCCCCGACGGCAAGCAGCTGGCGGTGGCCATGTACTTCGCCGGCCAGGTCAGCCTGCTTAGCACCGCCTCCGCCCAGGTCGACAAGTTCATCAACGTGGGCACGCAGCCCGACGAGAACTGGTACCGGCAAGGAGAGCGCCTGTTCCACGACGGCTCGCGCACGCTGCAGGGATGGCTTTCGTGTGCCTCCTGCCACCCCGACGCCCGAACCGACGGGCTCAACTGGGACATGTTGAACGACGGTGCGGGTAACCCGAAGAACACGCACACCATGCTCTACTCTCCGAACACGCCGCCCGTGATGTCCCACGGTCAACGCGCGACCGCCTCCGTGGCCATCACCGCAGGGTTCAAGAACATCGAGTTCGTGATGCCGGAACATGCCTGGGAGGTCGCCGTCGGGAACTGGCTGAACGCCATCACGGCCGAGCCTTACGGCAAGACCGGGGCGCCCAAGTCCGCAGCGGCGCAGCGGGGGGCGGCGCTGTACACCAAGGCAGGCTGCGATTCCTGTCACTCTGGCAGGTACTACACCGATTTGAAACCACACGACGTGGGGACCAAGGGCGTCCGAGACCTTGCAGCCGACAGCCCCGAGTTCTACACGACCACGCTCGCGGACGTGTGGCGGACAGCGCCCTACCTGCACGATGGCTCGGCTGCCACCGTGAAAGACGTCTTGACCACCAAGAACGTCGGCGACAAACACGGCCAGACCTCGACCCTGACCGCAGCGGAGATCGACGATCTAGCCCAGTACGTGCTCGAGATGGATCCGCCCGTGCCGGAAAAAGTCGATGTGTTTCCCCCCGGTGATCCGGCTTCGACCCCCAAGGTGGTCATCCAGGGCCAGACGCCGACTGCCACCAAGGGCGGCCTCGATCTGACGGATCCCAAGCTCGCGGCGCTGGACAAGATCCTGTTCATCAAGCGCGACTACCTGCCGACCAACGACAACGCCAAGGGCGGCCACATCTGCGATCAGTTCCACGGATTCAACCAGCAGAAGGGGGGCGGACTGTTCGTCATCGAAAACGTCCTGGCTGGCTCCGCCACCGAGCGAAACGTCCTGGCAAGCTCGACCTGCGCCAATGGCCCGCACCAGGGAAAGAAGCTCGAGGGCGGGGCTTTCCTGTCCCCTGACCTCCACCCTGACGGCAAGCAGATCCTGTTCGCCTATACCGATGTCGGACAGTCCGGCACCTTCAACGAGGGCTCCGCCTTCCACATCTTCAAGGTCAACGCCGACGGCACAGGCCTCACCCAGTTGACCCAAGGAAGCCACAGCGACTTCGATCCCACCTGGCTGCCCGACGGACGCATCGCCTTCGTGTCGGACCGCCGCGGCGGGTACGGCCGCTGCCATCCGCGAACCGTTCCGGTCTACACGCTGCACATCATGAACGCCGACGGCACCGGCGTCGAGGCGCTCAGCTACCACGAAACCAACGAGTGGCAGCCCAGCGTGGACCGAAACGGCCTTTTGGTCTACACGCGATGGGATTACGTGGATCGTGGTTCCAACCAGGTCCACCACCCATGGGTGACCACCCCCGATGGTCTCGATCCGCGCGCCACCGTGGGCAACTACGGTATCAAATCCAACGTGACCCCGCGGGCGGTCATGAACATCCGCGAGATCCCGGGTACCAACAAGTTGGTGGGTACCGCCGCGGCCCACCACCAGCAAGCCTACGGCTCGATTGTCATGATGGATCAGGACATCGAGGACGACGACGGGATGGGGCAATACACCGTGATCACCAAGGACGCTGGTTTCCCCGAGGGCACGGTCGGGACGGACTCCGACCACAAATACGCGACGGCGTGGCCCATCGACGAAACCCGCTTCCTCGTGGTCCACGACCCGGATAGCAACACGCACGGTCTGACCAGCAAACGGTTCGGCATCTACCTCATCGACAACCAGGGCAACAAGAAGCTGCTCTACAAGGACGCCTCGCACTCCTGCCTGGACCCGATCCCACTTGCCGCGCGCCAGTCCTCGCCAGTGGTTCCCATGAGCCGCACGGGAAAGCCCACGGACCTGGCAGAGGTAAACCTGCTCAACGTCTACGACAGCATGTTGCCCCTTCCGACGGGGGTGGAGATCAAGGCCCTGCGCGTGGTGCAGCTTTATCCCAAGTCGACGGCGATCACGATCGCCCCGAAGTTGGGACACGGCGCGGTTCTGTACAACGATCAGAATGGGCGAGGGTCGCTGGGGACGGTGCCGGTGGAGAAGGACGGCAGCGCGCACTTCTACTTGCCGCCAGGCAAGCCGGTGTATTTCCAGGCGCTCGATGGGGACGGCACCGTGGTGCAGTCCATGATGTCGTCAGCCTACGCCGTGCCCGGCGCGACCCGGATCACCTGTCAGGGCTGTCATGAAAGGCGATACCGTGCCCCGCAGACGCGCCCGAACATGCCCACTGCCTTCGGACGGGCGGCGTCCACGCTTGCGCCCGAAGCGGCCGGCAGCAACCCGCTGTCGTACGCGCTGCTGATCCAGCCCATCCTGGATAAGAACTGCGTGAGCTGCCACGGGTCGGCGAAGCCAGGAGATCTGAGCAAGGGCAACTACCAGAGCAACGCAGACCGCTTCTACACGTCGTATGTCAACCTGAAGCCCTACGTGTCCTACTACAACTTCGACTACTCGTTTGGACCCGTGGTGACCACGCCGGGCAAGTTCGGCGCGCGCATATCCAAGCTCTACCCCATGCTCAAGGCCGGCCACCAAGGGGTGACGCTCTCGGAGGCAGACCTGCGGACCATCTCGCTGTGGCTAGACCTCAACTCCGACATGTACTCCGACGACCTCAAGCGGGATTCCCAGGCAAGTGGCCAGGCGGTTACCCCGAGCATCGAGTAACTTCGAACCCAAAATCTATTCGCCCAAGCTACCCGGGAACGTTCCGGCGGCGTGCCGCAAACTGAGCTCGGTGACCGCCACTTCGTAGTGGGCTTGGGCCAGCGCTTCCTTGGCTGCGGTCAGGCCATCCTGCGCCTGCAAAAGGTCGATCTGCGCGGCGTTGCCTGCTTCATACTGGGTTCGCACCAGCTCGAGCGTCTCGCCCGCCAGATCCACCTGTCTTTCGGCGGCGGTCTGCGCGTGGCGTTTGGTATCGAGCAAGCCGCGATTGTTGGCCAGGTCGTCGCGAACGGTGTCGCGGAACACGTCCGCACGCGCCGCTATTTCGCTCGCCTGGGCGTCCAGGCCGTGGCGTTGGGCGTCCCGAACCCCACCATCGTAAAGCACCCAATCGAGCTGCAGTCCCACGGCCCAGGCGTGCCTTTGCCGCGCGAAGTTGTCGTAGTTGAACAGGCGCGCGTTGCCGAATGCGGAGAGCGTCGGGCTCCACCGCCATGCATAGGCGCTGCTCTGCGCCGACAGCGACCGCAAGCCCAAGTCGAGTGAACGAATCTCGGGCCGGAGCCGCAGCGCCGACTCCAGCTCGAACGGCTCGTCCATGATCTTCGCCGGGGTGGTCAGGACCACTTTGAAGGGCGGATTCTTCTGCAGCAGCGTCGCGAGCGCCCGGTAGGCCTGCTCGCTGCCGAAGCGAGCCTCGCGGGCCCCCTGCTCAGCTTTGACAACTGCCAGCTCGGCCCGATCCACATCCACGCGAGTCACGGCGCCGGTTGCGAAGCGTGTCTGTGCATTTTGCAAAGTCGCACGCGCGACCTCGATGCTCGATTGGCGAGCGGCCACGACCTCATCGGAAATTCCGGCCGCGTAGTACGCTTGCGCTACGGCCAAAAGCACGTTCGACAGCGAGGTCTGGTAGTCGGCCTCGGAGGCCTGCACGCTGGCCTTCACCGCCTTCAGTGCGGCGTAGGCTGGCGGCGCGATGAGCGGCGTGGAGAAGCTGAGCGTGCCATCGAGTTGGTCCTTGGGTTGAATGGTGAGCACCTCGGGCGGCGCTCCATTCTCGCCGGTCAGCGCGAATAGGAAGGCGATGTTGTTGCGCGTGTAGCGGCCTTGCGCGGCCACCGTGGGAAACAGCGCCGACCAAGCCATCTCCAGATTGGTCTTCGCCTGCGCCAGACGCGCGCGCTCGACGACCAAACTTCGGTTCGCCTTGCGAGCCATGGTCATGGCCTGGTCAAGGGTCAGCGTGCTCGACGGCGGTTCGGCCCAAGCTGTTCCGGCGAACGTGCCCGCCGCAACGACCAAGACCCATGCAAGAAAACGTGATCGGGCGAGCCGTGCCGGCCCTAGTAAGAAACGAAAGCGGGGATAGTCGAATTGTGTCATGAGATCTTCTTCCTGATTTGGTTCTGATGTCGCCAAACGTCCGACGTTTCCTGAGAGGAAGGTGAAACACTGCGCGCCCACTGATACCCTGCGTGCCATGAAGCCGCTCTTGGCCGCCACCCTGCCCTGTCTCGCCCTCGTTCTCGGTCTTTCCAATTCCGCGCAGGCGCTGTCTACGCGTGTGTTCAATACGCCGCTCGTCGCCAGTCGCAACGGCCAGGCAGTCCTCTTTCTGGTCAGCACCATCGGACCCGAGGGCGGCGGCTCCATCGAATTCCTGCTGGCGACCCTCAATCAACAAACTCGCTTCGCGGTCAGCTCGAACTTCAGCCCAGGCGGTCCTTCTCGGCCACAAACCATCCCGGAGTCCAAGTGCCGTATCGCGGTGGCCCGCCTGGGGGCTGCCATGCGACAGGCCGGCATCGTGGACTTCGGCTCACACCCTGACGGCTGTCGCAGCCACGCCCGAGAGCATGTCATCTATGTCTCGGAGAAATTCGCCGGCATCACCCATCTACCCATCGATTACGCGCGCCAGAGCTCGCCCGCGCCCGTCGTCGTGATACGGGGCGACGACCTGGTCCTGCACGAGGAGAACGGAACCACGACGCTTCCCTTCGTCATGCCCAAGTCGAAATCGGTGGACGTTCGGGCCTTCCTATTTCGCGGCAACCGAATCCTCGCCGTGGTGACGGGAGATGGCCGCAGCGAAGTCCTGCGCATCCTGCACCGCCCCGCCGTAGGCGAGGCTTTCCGATCGCTGCTGTAGACGAGGAAAGATGGAGCAAGTGTGCCCAACACTGCTCAAGATTTCGGTGGCACGGCGTCAGACCACAGGTGAAGATGCGTCCATGAATCGTGGACTTCGGCATCTTGCCGGCTCGAAAGCCAACGTGGGTTCTTTGCCATTGCTTGCGATTCTCGCTGCGGTCGTGACTTCGACAGCCTATGCCAAGGGTGCCGATCCCGCAGAGCACCAGGTGGACGATGCCCGGAAGGCTTGCCTCACCGGGGACTATCAGAAGGGCGTCGCCATCCTGTCCGATCTCTTCGTCAAGACCAAGGCGGCGAACTACATCTACAACCAGGGGCGCTGCCTCGAGCAGAACGCGCGGTACGAAGAGGCGATCCTGCGGTTCGACGAATACCTGAGGGTCACCAAGGGCTCCAACTCCAAGGAGAGGGGCGAGGCCAACGAGCACATCGCCGACTGTCAGTCCAAGCTTGCGAAGAACGCCATGGTTACGCCTCCGCCAACAGCAACGCCGCCAAGCGTGCCACCGTCGGAACCGACAGAGCCCAGACCCGTGGCGACCGTGGAGCCGACGCAGTCCGCGGCGACAACCGGACGAGGGCTTCGCATGGCCGGCATCACCACGGGAGCGCTGGGCGTTGCCTCCCTGGCTGCGGCGGTGATCTTGAATATCAAAGCGAATAGCATCGCCGACGACCTCAACAAACCCACGGGCTATGACCGAGACAAGGTCTCGCGGCGTTCGAACTACCAAACCGGGAGCTGGGTCGGGTATGGAGTGGGATCTGCCTGTCTCGTTGGCGGTGCCATCCTCTACTACCTTGGGCACAGCTCCGAGGGCCCAAGCGCGGTCGCCCTTCTTCCTCTGGTTGCTCCAGACCAGGTCGGTGTCAGCTTTCACGGAGGGTTCTGATGCTTCTTCGAGATTCTTCCATATATCGCAGAGCCTTCGGGTTGGTCGGCGCACTGTTCGCCGTTTCATTCGGGGGCTGCTTCCACAGCGTTAGCCCCAACGTGGACACGATCATCTGCCAGGGCGACAACAACTGCCCAAGCGGCTACGTCTGCGCCACCAAGGGGCAGCCCGGCGGTTGCCAGAAGACCAGTGGTGGAGTCGACGCCAACCACGCTGTGACGGATAGCAACGGTCGGTCGGATAGCGCGGCGCCGGCACCGGATGGCGTGATTTTCCCCGACGCCAAGGTTGGCGACACGGGACCAGGTGGCGGCGATGCGACTGCCACGCCCGACGCCGCCGCTGATCAACAGACCGTTGGCCCTGATCTTCCCGTTGCACAACCTGATAGTACCAGCCCAACGGGTCCCGAAGCGGGGCCAGACGTGGCGTTCCTCGCCGAGGTTCGGGATGCGGCTCTCGAGTCTCGCGACGTTGGAGTGGACGTTCCCGCCGACCTGCCGGTTGACCAGCCGGTGCCGTGCAACGGTGGCTGCTGCACGAGTGCGGACTGCCCCCTCACGGCGCCCGCATGTAACAGCACCAACCAGTGCACCAAGTGCGGCTCCGACAACGACTGTTCGGGGCGCTCCGCGACCGCCTGTAACGCCGCAACCGGTGCCTGCGTTCAGTGCACGAAGAACGGTCAGTGTGGTGGCACGTCAGCAGTGTGCGACACGGCCACGAACAAATGCGTCGGCTGCGCTCAACGAAGCGATTGTCCTGGCGCCTGCCAGACGTGCAGCGCTGGTTCGTGTGTGGCCGTCAAAGGCGCCGATGACGCCAGCAAATGCGCGGGCACCTGTGATGCCAATGGCGAGTGCAAAGCCAAGGCAGGGCAAAAGTGCGACGCCGTCGCCGCGGGATGCATCACCGGAACGACCTGTGCCGACGGCTACTGTTGCAATCGCGCCTGCACTGGGACGTGCGAGGCGTGCGACCTGGCGACGTCCCCGGGATCCTGCTCCGTGCTTCCGGTGAACAGCGCCGCCCGCCACGGCTCCTGCGCCGGCAGTGGAACCTGCGCCGGCACCTGCCAAGGCAAGGCCGACGCAACCTGCACTTTCCCGACGAGTTCGTGCGGAACAGCGGGATGTGCAACCACGGCTTCTACGCAAGCCGCTGGGACTTGCAACGTGGGCGGCTGCGATATGCCCGCTCCGGTTTCTTGTAAGACCGGCGCCACGTGTTCCGGCTCGACGTGTTCTTGTCCGCAAGGGACGACCGACTGTGGGACCAGTGGGTGCATCAACACGTCCGGGTCCGACGTAAATCACTGCGGCGGCTGCAACGGGGTGTGCGCATCCAGCCAATATTGCAACGCGGGCAGTTGTCTTTGCTCACTCGGCGCAAACGTCTGCGGCGGTTGCCTCGGCTGGAATTTCGAGTCAGGCACACAGAGCTGGATCAAGGACAGTAACCCGAATGTCTGGCTGGGCACGACGAACGGCGCCCAAAATCCAACGACAAGTACGACCACAGTCTGTCCTGGCTCGTTGTGCCCCGGCAGTGCCCACGCTCTGCAGGTAAGCATGAGCATGGACATGACGACTACCTACAGCTCCGGGATTGCGGTTCCGCCCTGTGTGTCGGGAGGCGCGATAGACATGCTCAATCGCACGATCTCGATGCAGGTGTACTTTGACGGCACTGCCGACTTTGGAGTCCTGTCGGCTATGATCGCGCATGCTTGGAGCTCGTCGGGGGAGACGCAGTGTAACCTGAAGTGGGGCTCGGATATGACAATGCATAATTGGTTTGCGGCAACCTGCTCGTTCACCGAGAGTTTTCAAGCCAATCACGTGGCGATCCAGGTCAACAATTCGGGCAGTCCCTGGGGCGGGACCATGTACGTCGACAACGTGCAGATCAACTAGAGCGTGACGCCCTGTGCGGCCGCACAAACTGCCGGGATGGACGACGTACACCGCAGTTGACGTCCTCGGCCCGCCCGGACATTGTGGTCCCCGTGAGCCGAAACCCGAAGCGCGGCGCCACTCCCGACGCAGCCACTGGTGCCTCCAAGCGCCGCCGAACCAAGCCCAAGCTCGCCGATTCATCTGCGCCCGCAGAAGACGCGGGCATTGTTTGCCCTACCAGAATCCAGCTCGCATGTTGGGTCGCGCTCTTCACAGCCGCGGTCGGGGCCCTGGTCTGGAAACATTGCACCGTCTTCTTCCTGTCATGGACCGACGAGCAGATCCATTTCTACGTCGCCCGCAGAATGGCCGAAGGTGCCGTGCTCTACCGAGATATCGATAGTGCTCGCCCTCCCCTCGTGTTGTTTCCCCTCGCGTGGCTCATCAAGATCGGAACATCGCCAATGCTCGCAGGACGAGCTTTGGTGGTGGCCACCGAAATTGCCACCGCGGCCCTTCTGCTTTGGGGTGGGTTGCGGCTTATTTCATGGCGAGCGGGAGCGCTGGCTGCGCTGCTATTCCTCACATCGCCGGAGACGTTTTCCAGGATTCACTACACGGGCATTCATCTGGCGGCAATTACCGCCTCGGCTTGCGTGCTGTATTCTCTAAGAGGGCAGGCACTGAAGGCAGGGCTGTGCTTGGGCCTTTCGCTGGCGGGAGATCAACACGGCCTTGCCATCTGCGGGATCGCTGCGATTGTGACCTTCGCCCAACGCCCTAAGGATTCAATCGTGTTCGCTGCGGGAGCGCTCGGTGTCTGCTTGGTCACATTTGGTGGGGTGTGGATCATGGGAGGGCAACACCTATGGAGGAGCTTGGTCGAGATTCATCTCTTCCACTTGCGGCCGGGACAGGGGGGCACCGATCAGTTCTGGGAGGTGGCCATGCCATGGCTCTACGAGCACGGGTACCTATTCGCGGCCGCAGGGCTCGCTGCCGTTCTGCTAGCGGCAAGACGAACCGACACCAAGAATGAGGCCACGAGACCGCCATCCTCACGGGTCCTGCGAGTCTTGCTTCTCGCGGTTGGCGGCCACATGGCGGTGGTGTTGGCCATGACCGACGCAGCCTTCCTCTACTTCGTGGTACCCACTCCTCTGCTGGCGCTGCTGGCCGGGATCGGACTCGATGGCGCCGTCAAGCGGTGGATGGAGCGCAAACGATCGTCCCCGACCTGGGCGAAGGCGGCGTCCTGGGTGGTGGCGATGGAGGTCGTGGGACTTGCAGCATTCGTCGCGGGTGGATGGGCAGCGGCGCGCTCGCATCGCGAGAGATTGGATGGCCGTCCCTATTCCTTCTGGCCGCACGTGCTTCATGGACAGATCTCGCTCGCCCATCGGCTGGATATCGCGCATCAGATTGCCAGCGCCTCAGCGTTGCCGAAGAGCGGCACCCTCTTTGGTGACCCGACCATAGTCTCTGCCGTGGCACTGGATAGCGGCAGGCGAGTGTCGGGGGAGCTTGCCGACCTGAACCCCATCTGGATCCAAGCCGGTGCCATCAGTCGAGAAGAGGTCGTCTCGCGCATCGAGCGTGATGGCGTGACCGCCGTGATCACCCCGGCTTGGTTTCTGGTCCAGGACCCCTATTTCAGCTCGTATCTCGCCGCCTGCTACGACCAGCCGAAGGTGTTTGCACCGCCGGAGGCTGGCCCAGGTTACGGGCTGCCCGACGTTCTCCTGTTCCCACACATCCGCGGCAACTCCCCGTGCCAATTCCCGCGGCTGTAGCAACCATGGACGGCACCGTGGTGTCCTAAGGGTTTCAGCGCAGAGAAGGAATTGACCATCGGGCTCTATCGAAAACGGTGCCATGGTTCCTCCACCTTTCGTAGGGCCTTTCCGTCCCATTCGATGCGGTAGGAACGTGTGACGATGTCGTTTCCTTTGCTCTTGAATTCCTCGGCGTCGACGAGCGTCTTTCCGTCACCGCGGAAGCGGGATGGCTTGCCCAGCCAAGCCTCTCTCACGGGCACGAACCGTTCATTGGTGCCGACGGTTATGCCGCCGGGATGACGGACCGCCTTTCCAATCGCGGGGCTCTGCAGGCTGGCGGCGCCGAAGACCAGGAAGCGTGTGACGTACTCGTCAAGCTCGGTGCAGGACTGAGCGACCACGGCGGGGTCGTGCTTGTCCGACAGGTAAAAGATCTCGGCCTCATAACAATTGACGTACGGTCGGTCGCGCCTGACCCTTTTGTCGTCGGGGCTCAGGAAGCCATGGTTGTGGACCTCCATCGGCTCCGCGTCCGGTGAGAAAAACCCGAACAGGCGAGCGCCGCCGCGGACATCCGCTGGCACGACGGTATCGTCATTCCATTCGGGTAGTGGCTGGTACGCCAGAAGCACCTCCGCTCCACGGTGTTCAAGGCCCAGCGAAAGTACCTGGAGCTTCATTCGCTTGCCCACGTGGATCCTTGCCCAGTCCTTGACCTGCTGGGGCGACAGGGTTGCGGACGCGACCGCGCTCCCCCCGTCGCTGTGTGACGATGCCGAGAAACTCGACAGCGATGATCCCAGGAATACAGCCGCAGCAACCGAGAGAAAGATTAGGCGTCGCATCAGCTTCCGCTCCACAAGCCGACACCTAGCCAGATGCCAACCAAGCTTAGAAAGGCGTGAGATACAGCAAACAGTCCGACGTATGCCGGCAGACGCAATCGCGGGAAGCGGGTTAGAAGCCCCATGGACACGAATCCGACGCACACCGAATAGCCCGCGATGGCAAGGTTGGGCAGCATGTTCGCCGGATCGAGTTGTTTGTCGCGGCTGAACGGGATGAGAAGCATCTGACCGGTCCAGGCGATAGGGAGCGCACACGCCAGCACCACCGCCGTTCTCCTCAAGCGTGCGCCGCGTGGCGCGCGATGGCTTGCCCAGTACAGGCCGAGGCCGAACGCGAAAACAAAGATGAAATAGCCTAAAGCCCACATAGTCGATACTCAAAGGCCGAGTGCTTTTAGGATCTTGTCGCGTTGACGACAGACCCGACAGCCCTCACCCGGGATGAGAAGGTGGTTCGCATCCTGCGCAAGTGCGTCTTGATAGCGCTGGTGGTAGGCCGGGCCCTGCTTGTAGTAAGTGACATAGACCGCCTCCTTGCGCTTGTCCGAGTACAACGTCAGATATGAATCGAAAAGCTGCCGGGCCCGCACCATGACCAGGCTTGCGATCTGGACGGTCCCTTCATCGGTGCGCAGATAATCCACCAGATCAGAGTAGTCCCAATTCTTTTGGCCGAAGGCGACCGGATACAGCTCGCAGAGTTGTTTCGCGGTTTCGAGCTTGACATTCCCGATGCCGATGTCGTGCTTGGTGGCGTTGAGCAACTTGGAGCTCGATCCAACGAAGGCGTCGAATTCAATTGCGAAGTTGGGCATGAAGTTGAGCAGCACGTTGTCTTGCAACCAGTCGAAGGCTCCCTTCATCCCCGTTTGCGTGTTGTACTCGTCGGCAATCGCGCCGGCGACGGCAACGGGCGGCACGTCGTATTCCTGGGCATATGCGAACACGAGATTCTTGATCGATGTAATCATCGCGAACGTCTTCGCAGAATAGGGGAAGTTGTCCGTGGACGCTGCACACGTGCAAGGTGCTTCGAGGTCCAGGTCAAGATTATTTCCACGCCTCGCCACGGCAGTCAGCAGGCCCTCTTGGACCATCTGCTGTGCAGCAGCGAACACGGGTGCCGCGTGGGCCGCCGCTACCCGGACTATCAACCGATTACCATCCTCGGCGACCCCGACCGGGGTCATCGGTTTGTCGTCCCGATAGCGCAGCATCTGGACGTACTTCATCAGCTGCACGCTCAGACGAAACGGTGTCGTTGTCGACGCGATCCCCTGGTACGTGAAGTGCTCCGAAAGGTCGGCGTCGGCATTTCCAGCCACCAGTCCGCGGATGTACGCGCGGTCCGGCGCCTCGTACACAAGCTGGTCAACGATCACGTCCTGGCTGGAATTCAAAAGAGACGCCAACGGGCTGGCGGCATCGTCTCCGATGGCCGCGATCTCTGTCGAGCGCTGAGACTCCCCTTCCGTGGGAGCATCGGATCCATCGCACCAGCCGTATGAGTAGTATTTGGCGCTGATGGTGCTGAGAGTGCGCAGCTGATTGGCATTGCGCAGCCGCTTGCGAAATGTTTCACCCTTGGAGCCTGACCAGGTTGTCTCGCGTTTGTATGCTGCCGGTCGTGCTTGCGGCATCCGCCGTGCCCGGCCGAGGAGGTTGGAAATATCGGCCGAGCTCCAGCGCGAGAAGACCCGCAAGAAGTGGTTTCGGGTGGTGTGCCCGGCCGTGGTGTGCCCGTAGACTGTCGCCCAGAGCTTGCCCTGGCGAACCAGCTCCCGGTGTAGCCACCATGCAATCGAGTCACCACCGATTTCCTCGCAAGGATACGGGCGGGCGAACATCTTGTCCCCGAACTTCCTTTGCTTTTGTGGAACCGATAGATCGTCCGCGCTTGGGCTGCGGCCGTTGGAACAGGCGAACAGGGAGACCACCACATCGTCGGTCACCAGATCTCTGATCTGCGACACAAAGGCCGCGACATCTGTCGTGCGCAGCGTGCCTAAGCCTGGATTCCATGACGTCGGATTGGTGTTCGTCGCCTTGATCGTTCCGTGCGCGTAGATTTCCAACACGGCAACCTTGGCCTCCACCGAAACCTGAAAGAGATCGGACATCAGCGTCTGAACTGCCTGAGCCACGCTCCTCATCGAGTCTGCCATCTGGTTGAAGTGCATGATGCGATGGAATCCGACCGTCAGAGTGTTGCCGTGCAGGCGCAACGTCGGCAGGGTGGCCAGCATCTCCTCCGCCTGGTTTGCGAACTCGGCGTTGTTGCTGTTGCCTGCCGCGTAATCTGAGACAAAAGCGATCGCGAAGCCGCCGCGGTTCTTCAGCTGGTGCCACACACTGCCGGCGACATTGCGAACGATATGCGGAACTGCGTTGTCACACGCCCCATAGGACCTGTCGCCCGAACTTGAACGCAGGACAGTCGCCAGCTCGTAGAAGCCTTCGTATCTCCCGACGTTGACAGTTACCGGCCCCGCACAGGCGTCGAGCCGGTCAACTTGGAACAGGAGGCGCCCCACTTCGGTGTTCTTGGCCTGATCAGGAATGACCTCGGCCTCTCCAGTGGCCAGGAACTCAAATGTGGCAGTGCTCCCCTTTGCCGTGCGAGCGACGACACCCGGAATCACGACCAGGCATTGGTTATCGCCGGCATCTGCTTCCATCCGCTGCAGCGTTGCCCCCTCGTCGAAGTGGCCAAGCTCCCAAACCTGCAAGAAGCACGACGGGGCTGTGCTGCTGCTGACGTCAGACTTCTGGAAGAAGGGTACCCGAGCACAATCGGGGTGGGTCGCTTCCTGCTTCTCGGTGAGTCGGGTCAGGATAAATCGCCGTGGCTGCGCATCGTCGCGCGGCAAGGGATCCTTCGCGTCGACGGGGGCCAATCGTACCGTGAACGCCGCACTCGGCATCACATTCTCCTGCTAGACGAATTGCTCATCTTCGTAGCGAGTGCCTTCTTCGTTCCAGCGTGAGTCCGGGATTGCCTCCGGTGGAGCAGGAACCACAAAAGGAGGATCGCCGTCGCGAATCGCGAAAATCTTCGTGTTGAACTCGCCCACCGTCAAAGCGTACTCGCCAAACGGAACTTGCTCCGGGTGCTTGAAGACTCCGTCTGGGTCCAGGGTACCCTTGGCCTTCACGCCGTGTCCCATGATGAGGACATCGTGCTCGCCGAACGGACGTTCCAGGTGCAGTGAGCAAACGACAACCTGCAACAGCCCTCTCTCCGGCAGATATGGAATTGCGCACTGGTCGCTCCGCTGGTCATCCAACCTGCCGGTAAATGAGGCCCAAAGCTTCACGTTGGCGACGTGACTGGCCGACAGGTCACGAGCTGTCCAGGTAGCTTCGGCGGTCCCTGCCTTGTTCGGCCCGTGGACCGTGGCCAATGGTTCCGGCGGGTCGGACGTCTCGTCGATGATTTCGAAGAACACCTCGGCACCTTCCGGACCTCCTCGCACATCCACACGGAGAACGACCTCGTCGCCGTACAGGACTACGTTCGGACTCTCCCGGCGTCGAGAAGGGTTCGTGTGCTCCCATCGTGGGTTGGTCAAAGACCGGTTTCTCGCGACCAGCTCTCTCATCTGCGACGGTGTAATTGCTGGTCCTTCGCTCTTCGACACAGCCGCCGAGATAGAAATCCGTCGCAGCAACACAAGCCCATCAGGCTGCGACGCGGGGGCTCGCCAATCCTTGCTGAGCTTCTCGTTCGCCTTGGCCAAGAGCTCGCCAGGTGCGCCCGGCTCGCCAGCGATGCCTTCAAGAACACGCCGAGCATCCGCCTGGGACAGAACCTCGTAGTAGTCGCGCCCGGGAAGCTTGGCAAGATCGTCTCCAACGGCGAACTTGTACCGGCGCCCTCGATAGGACAGTCGCGCGTGGACCTGGATCTCGATCTGGGCGAGCAAGCGGCGCAGTTCGAGAGTCTCACTGCCACCGTTGCGGTGCGCGCCGCTTTGGCGTAGCACCGTCATCTCCCGGCGGCGGATGCTGGTTCGCACGAGGTCGAGGATCTCGCGATCTCGGAGACCTCGCAGGTCGGAATGCGACACGCGGCTATTGGCCACGAAGAGTCTGAGCTGCGAGGAGAGGCGGCTCAATGCCCACTCCAACTCGAGGAGCGCCTCTCCCGTTGGTAGTTCTTCCCAGCCCTCATCACGATGCAATTTAAGGCCCTCCGACCTAGGCGCGAGCACCAAGGGCGCGGCAGTCTCCCAGTTGAGTGAGAGACGGAGGACTCGGGAGCCAAGCAACACAGGTGCATGCTAAACGAGGCCTCGCCGCGGGGCAAGAAGGACCATGGCGCACAAGCACTGAGGACGGGTACTGCGCGCGGATGCCTCGGGCGGAAGGAATTGGCAAGAATTCGCTAGTGGTCGCCGGGTACCTGTCGCACAGGCGGTGGCAAGACCGAAGCCTACCTGGGTGTCATCGCATTCACGATGCTCCTGCGCAGGCTGCGCCGGCGCGAACGACCCGACCAGGGCTTGGGTGCGGTATTCATCTCGGACACCGAAGGCAATTTCATCCACTTCAACGAAGCCTTCGCCACCTTTCATCAATTCAAGAACAAGGAAGAGTGTGCCAAGACCCTGAAGGAATATCCCGCCTTCCTGGACGTCTACCTGCCCGACGGCAGCCTCGCTCGACTGGAGCAATGGGCCGTGCCCCGGGCGCTGCGCGGAGAGACCTGTAGCAACGCCGAGTTTACGCTCAAGCGGAGGGACACCGGCGATACCTGGACCGGTGCCTACAATTTCGCGCCCATTCGAAACGTCGCGGGCGCCATCATGGATTCGGTCGTCACGGGCCGCGACATCACCCAGCGCAAGAAGGCGGAGGATGCGCTACGTGGCGAGCGCAATCTCAGCGCGAGCTGGCTAAGTAGTACCACTTATGGTACAAGTCGTGGGGAAACCATCATGACATCGCTAAGCGCAAGTCAAGCCCGAGCCAGCCTGTTCAAGCTGATGGAGCAGACGGCTGACTCACACGAGCCCATCCAAATCAACGGCCGCCGTCGAAGCGCTATTCTGATCAGCGAGGAGGACTGGCGCGCCATTCAGGAAACGCTGCATTTGCTCTCGATCCCAGGTATGCGCGAATCGATTCGCAGTGGTCTCAAGACGCCTCTGTCCAAGACGAGCAAGACACTCAAGTGGTGAGCTGGACCGTCGTCTTCGTGAGCCAGGCCCAAAAGGACGCGAAGAAGCTCTCCGCTGCCGGGTTACGAGCAAAGGCTGAGGTCCTGTTAGCCATTCTCGCACAGGATCCGTTTCGAAATCCCCCACCCTACGAGAAGCTGATCGGCGATTTGGACGGGGCCTACTCTCGACGTATCAACATTCAACATCGCCTTGTCTACCAAGTACTCAAGCGCGAACGGGTCGTAAAAGTTCTGCGGCTCTGGAGTCATTACGAATAGCTGCACCGGTCGTCTTGAGGTCAAAACCTAGGTAACACTTTCCGACGGCCCGCGTGTTCATGGAGGACCCACGGAGTTCCTCCATGCCTAGACGATCTTACTTTCTTCTCCTGTTTCTGCTTGCCGGTCCGTCCGCCTGTGACGACGGCGTCTCGTCTGCTTCGCAATTGAAGCGACTGCGGCTTCTTGCCGTGCAGGCCGAGCCGCCCAATCCCCGTCTGGGCGAAAGCACGGTGCTTCGCCCGCTGGTGTACCTTCCGCCCGGCGAGAGCGTGACCTACGAATGGTCGTGGTGTCCGGTGCCCACGAGCTCGCAAGACGGCTATGCGTGCCCGGTGGACCAGGCCGCCGTGGATGCCATGACCGAGCAGGCCGGGCTGGTCGGGGTTCCTCCGCTGGCGCTCGGAACCGGCGAATCGGCCACCTTCACGAATCCCTTTCCCGCGAGCTTGCTGGCAAGTCTGTGTGCCGGCGACAGCTCCGCCGTCCAACTGTTCACGGGCAGCGACGTCGGTGGGAAGAACCGCCAGGTCTATACCTGCGCTGTGGCCACCGTGCCCATGCAGGTGAAGCTCACCATCCGCGGCAGCACCACCGACACGGGCGTGGTCTCGCTGAGGCTGCCCATCGACGACAACACGCCCGGAAACCAGAACCCCGTCGTCACCGGCATCGGCGTGACCTCACCCGAGCCGACACGATGGCTCGACGAGTCCGGCCTGGTCCAAGTTCCGCGCAACCAGGAAGTGAAGCTGCGTGCGGCCATCGCCCAGGCCCAGGCCGAAACCTACCTCGACAAGCAGGTCGGGCCGGGCGACGAATACGTCCGCGACCCATCCGGCAACTTCGTCCTGGCTCCGTCGCAAGAACGCGTGACCCTGTCGTGGTTTGCCGAGGGCGGCGGCTTCGTCGATCGCACCACCAGTTGGGGTGCCAAGGATCTCGACAGCAATGGCCAGCCCATGCCATTCGAGTCGGCCACCGACAACCCGTGGACCACACCCAAGCAGGACGAGTACGGACAAACCTCGTCCTTGGTGCTGGTCGTGGTTCGCGACAGCCGCGGTGGCGTGGCGTGGACCCGGGGCGTGGCCGGCTTGGAGGGCACGCCATGAGAAGCTCTCGAGTTTCCGCCGTCTTGATGTTCGCGCTCGCGTCCACTGCAATGGCCGCCGAGGACTCGGCCCGCAAGCCGAGCGAGACCAACGCTCTCGACGCCAGCATCCTCGACAAACCGCCGCGACTGGTCCACAAGGTCGCGCCCGAGTTTCCGCCGAGTGCGCCGGGCCAGCAGGCCGAGATCAAGTTGCTCCTCGACGTCGACGACAAGGGCCAGGTGTCCGCCGCCTCGGTGCTCGAACCCAAGCAGCCCACCGGGCTCGGCTTCGAAGAGGCATCGCTCCTCGCCGCCTACCAGCTTGCCTTCGAGCCGGCCGAGATGGGTGGCAAACCCGTCGCCGTCCAGATCGTCTACACCTTCAAGTTCGTTTCCCCGAAGCCCGAAGCTCACGTCGCCGCGCCGACCGCCATCACGCCCGAGTCTGCGCCTGCGCCCGCGCCTGCACCGGTCAAGAACTTCGCCGGCATACTTCGCGAACGGGGAACCCGCTTGCCCCTGCGGGGAATCTTGGTGACCGTGTACCGGGACGAGGACACCTCGCCCGTCGGATTCGAATACACCACCGACGAGCGCGGCCAATTCGCGTTCCTTGCTCTCGCCCCAGGCCAATGGAAGGTTTCCATCGAAATCCCAGGCTACTTCCCCTTCGCGACCACCGAGGAAGTAAGAACCGGCGAGCTTACCCAAGCGACCTACTTCATCGAGCGAAGCAGCTACAACCCCTTCGACGTGCTGGTCGAGTCGCCCCGGCCACGCAAGGAGGTCACCCGGGTCGTCATCGACAGCGAGGTCATCGAGAAGACCCCCGGCGCCATGGGCGACGCGCTCACCGCTCTGCAGAACTACGCAGGCGTCGCCCGCGTGCCCACCTTCGAAGGCCAGCTCATCGTGCGCGGCTCGGCGCCCAAGGACACCAAGGTGTTCGTCGACGGCATCGAGATCCCGATCGCGTACCACTTCGGCGGCCTGCGCAGCGTCGTCCCCACCGGCATGATCGAGAACCTGGACTTCTATCCGGGCAACTTCTCGTCCTACTACAGTCGCGCCATCGGCGGCGTCATCGACGTCACGCTGAAGAAGCCCAAGACCGGACGGTGGAACGGCTACGTGGATGTGAACCTGCTCGACAGCGGGTTCTTCATCGAGGCGCCCGTGACCTCGAAGCTGACGTTGTCGGCCGCCGCCCGTCGCAGCTACGTGGACGCCATTCTGAACGCCGTGGTTCCCGACGACGCGCCTTTGCGAATGACCCAGGCGCCGGTGTACTACGACTACCAGTTCCTGGCCAACTACCGGCCGGCTGCGGCCCACGACCTGCGCCTGTTCCTCTTTGGCTCGGAAGACAAGCTGGCGATGGTGTTCAAGAACGCCGGATCGCTGGGCGCCGAGGTCAGCGGGAATCGCCTGAGCAACAGCATGGGGTTCGGTCGGGTGATGGGCAGCTACCGCTATGTCCCGGGCGAGCACTTCGAGAACACGCTCCGGCTGTCGCTGGGGCGCGATGGGGTGGACGAGGTGGTCGGCCAATACGTCGAACACTTGCACATGGATTCCGTCCAGCTGCGCGACACGGCCCGCGTGCGCCTGTCCGATGCCTTCACCTTGGTCACCGGCGCGGACGGGGTCCTACAGCACTGGATCGCCACCGTGCGCATGCCCATGCCGTCGCGGGAAGGCACGGACCAATCGGACGTCGACCTCACCCAGACCTTCGAGGCGGTGGTCGATGAATACCACTGGCTGCCGGGCGCGTTTGCCGGACTGGAAGTCCAGCCAACGCCGAAGCTGCTCCTGCTCCCGAGTCTTCGCTTCGACCACTACTCGAAGGTGAAGGACACCACGGTCGCGCCACGGCTGTCGGCGCGCTACACGGTCAGCGACCTTCTGACCGTCAAAGGCGCGGTCGGCGTCTACCACCAAGAGCCCGCCGTCGCAGAGAGCAACCAGTCCTTCGGCAATCCACTGCTCAAAACCGAGCGCGCCATCCACTACGCCGCCGGCTTCGAGCTCAAACCATCGTTGGGCGTTTCGGTCGACGTCACCGGCTTCTACAAGGCACTCGATCATCTGGTCAGCGAGACCTCGGCCACGCGGATCGAAGACGGACGCGAGATTCCCCTCCGCCTCGACAACCACGGCGAAGGCCGGGTGATGGGCATGGAGCTGGTGCTACGCCGAGAGCCCATCCATCGACTCTCGGGTTGGGTGGCGTACACGCTGTCGCGCTCCCAGCGCCGTGATTCGGGCGTGGCGGACTATCGATTGTTCCAGTACGACCAGACCCACATTCTGACCGCGGTGGGGATGTGGCGCTTCGGGCACAACTGGCAAGTCAGCTCGCGCTTCCGACTGATCAGCGGCAATCCCAACACGCCCGTTACCGGCGCCGTACTGGACATGGACGCTGGCATCTACAAGCCGACCTACGGCCCCAAGTACTCGGCCCGCAATCCCATGTTCGCCCAGTGGGATCTGCGCATCGACAAGAAGTGGGTATTCAACAGCTTCCTGCTCAATGCCTACCTCGACGTGCAGAACGTCACCAACCGAACCAACGTGGACGCGCCCGACTACAACTTCGACTACCGCAAGACCAAGACCACCAACGCCCTGCCCATCTATCCCATCCTGGGCCTGCGGGCCGAGTTCTGAGACCTTGTTCCGAGACCCCTGGTCGCGGCCGCGGCTACGCCTTCCGTCTCGCCAACCGAGCCACGACGAACGACCGCACGGTCAACGCGACAAAGGCCAGGCAAAGCACCGCCATGATCGAACGCGCGATGGCCGCTGCGGGACGGTTGATAGTCTGACCCGCCAGCATCCGCACGAATGGAGGAATGCCGCCAACCGAACCGGCGAAACCGATCAAGCCCGCCAGCGCCGCGCCATGCATCGCATGCATGCGCAGGCTTGCTTTGCGCGCCAATAGTCCCATGACCACCAGCACGATGCCGATGACCGCCGGGATCAACGCTGTCGGGCTGTGCGCCCCCGTACTGACGTAGCCGATGATCCCCAGCAAGACCAGCACGCCCCCAAAGCCCACGGTGATGTTTGCCATGCGCAGAATCTAGCCCGCATTATTCGCCATGCATGGTTTTTCCCCGCTACGGCTTTCGGAAGACCAGGAACGTTTGGTACGGCAGAAGCTTCGGCTGCTCAGAGTCCAGCACCAGACCCGCCAGGGTTGCCATCGCCAGCAACTTCGCCCGTGGGATCTTCAGCTTCTCCGGCGGTCCCTGCGGCAGCTTGCCCTGTTTGAATTCGATCAGCACCAGCCGCACGCCCGATTTCATCTCGCCCGCCATCTTGCCAAGCCAAGCCGAGGGATCGGGCACGTGATGAAGAACGTCGCACACGAACACCACGTTGGCGCCGTCGGGAACTCCGGGATCCTCCGCCTTGCCCAGCACCGCCTCGACGTTCGATACATTTTCCGTCATCGCCTTGTGGTGGATGTGCCGGACCATCTCGGGCTGAATGTCGATGGCCACCACCTTGCCGCGCGGAACCGCCTTGGCGAAGCGGAAGCTGAAGTAGCCCGACCCCGCGCCCACGTCCGCCACCGTCTCGTCGCCCGCAAGCCCAACCGCCGCCACCACCTCATCCGGCTTTTGCCACTTGGCCCGGTCGGCCCGTTCCAGAAACGCCACGTACTTCTCGACATCCTTGAACGGTCGCAGATCCGCCGGATGAACGCCCTGCTTCGCCAGCGGGCAGTCGATACCCGGCGTGTGCCCCATGCCCGGCGTGTGCACCAGCGCCTCGTCCGCCCAAGCCCAGCCAATCGCCACAGTGGTCGCCAGAAGTGACACAAATGCGATTCGAGAATACACAGCCATTAAACAAGCCTTTCGTGGATTGCGCGCGTAAGAGGGACGAAGTCTAGCCTACGCGGGTGAGAATCGCCGGTGTCCCCATGCCCGGTCGCGGGTGGTGGCGCCGGCTTTGGGATTGGTCCCCAACCGCACGTTCCCTGGCCGCACACGAGCGGGTTGCCCTTGGTGTCGCGGAATTCGTCCGCCACGCTGGCCATTCGTTCGCCGTCTTCAATCACATCATCAGGGACCTGCGGCTGGTCGCCATACGTCGATCCGTCGAAGCCCGGCACATCGCGCTTCAGCAGTGGCGCCCACGTTTGGATGTGCTTGAGCAAGGTCGCAATAGCGGCCCTGCACGATGCGAACCGCCCGAAAACCGCGGGTGGGCGGGTGTGGTCAAGGGGAAAGTTGCATCTCGTCAAACCCCATTCAGATTCCGGACCAAGCTCTCCAGATATCCGATACAATCCGCCGTGCCTTGGCCAGAAACGATCGTTCCGTTCGTCTGGAGCTGTTGAAGCAGGCACTTCTACAGACCCGGCGAGGCGTCGCCCTGAAGGCACTGGCAGAGAAGCACAACTGGAGGTTGCGGAACCTCTACCGTGACATCGAAGTCCTCGAAGCTGCGGGTTTTCCCATCCGATGCGAGAGCGGTCTCTACCGGATGGATGCCACGGTTCCCCCCATCTCCGGCGCGCCCAGCGCCGACGAGCGTCTGGCCCTCTTCCTCGCCCGCGAGCAAGCCGCGGGCTGGAAGCACACATCACTTGGCAAAGCCCTGGACAAACTGTGGCACCGCATCGCCACCAGCTCCGGCGGCCAGACCGCCCTGTTCCCCATCGACAGCGCCCCTTGGCTCAGCACCCGCGAATGGCGCCCCATCGATTACGGTCGCCACGCCAAGATCGTCGAGACCCTGGAGCGCGCCACCCGCGATCGCATCGCCGTTCAGACCCGCTACCGAGCCGCCTCGACCCGACAAACCACCAGCCGCGTGATCGAGCCCGGCCAGCTACACTGGGATCCCGGCCTCGAAACCCTGTACCTCATCGGCTACTGCCGCCTGCGCTCCGACATCCGAGTCTTCGCCGTCCACCGCTTCCTAGCCGTCTCGCCCACCACCCAAACCTTCCCGGCCCGGGCAGAAACAAGAAGTAGAGCCGCCCTGAACAAGGCCTTCCGCGTGTGGCGAAGCGAGCGCGTCCTGCCCGTACGCATCTGGTTCGCCCCCGAAGTCGCCGAAGAAATCCGCGAGCGCCGCTGGCTGGCGAATCAAGCGGTGGAAAGCGAGCGCGGCGGTGTCGTCCTGAGTGGGGAGGTCGCAGGGCTGGCGGAGGTGGAGAGGTGGGTTCTGAGCTACGGCGGAGCCGCGCAGGTGCTGGAGCCACGAGAGCTGCGCGAGAGCGTGGCCGCGAAGCTGCGGGCGGGCGCGGAGGGGTACCGCGAAAACAGATTGGCCAGAACTGACAATGGGTAGGCGCAGGATGGTGGGGAACTCAAAGACCGGCTGAGGAAAAACCATGTCGGACCAACCAGAACATGCCGAGCTCGGATATTTCCACAAGAAGTTCTCGGCCCTGATGGGCTTCTCGCCCATGCCCTGGCAGGAGCGGCTGTTCGTGCGGTTCATGACGAACGACCTCCCGTCAGGCTGCGACATCCCGACGGGCCTGGGCAAGACGGCGGTGATGGCGATTTGGCTGTTGGCCCGGGCGGCAGGTGCGCCGCTGCCGCGGAGGCTGGTCTACGTAGTGGACCGGCGCGCCGTCGTGGATCAAGCGACGGATGTTGCCGAGAGCCTGCGGAAAGGCATCGACGGTGATCCACAGGTTCGGCAAGCACTTGGGCTCAGGGATGGCCGTTCGCTGCCGATTTCCACCCTACGTGGTCAACACGTCGACAATCGGGAATGGCTCGAAGATCCCGCCTCGCTCGCCATCATCGTCGGCACGGTCGACATGGTCGGCTCGCGTCTACTCTTCGAGGGCTACGGCGTATCTCGAAAGATGCGGCCGTACCATGCTGGCCTGCTCGGAGCGGACAGCCTGGTCCTTCTCGACGAAGCGCATCTGGTCCCTCCGTTCGAGCACCTTCTCGCGGCCATCGACCAGGGCGAGGTCACCTTCGGTCCCCGCGCTACGGACAGGCAGGCCCTCGTGCCGAGGTTCAGGCTGCTAACCCTGTCAGCGACCGGGCGTGGCTCGACCGCGAGGTGCCATGGCCTCACGGAGAGGGATCTGCAACATGAGGAGGTCAAGAAGCGCCTCGGCGCCAAGAAGCGACTGACGGTCCTCCCACCGCCGAGCGATCCGGAGGGCTGGCAGCTGGCCGGCGTTCTTGCCAAGGAGGCGTGGAAGCTAACCGAGAACGGAGCGACACCGCTCCGCTGCATCGTCTTCTGCCACAAGCGAGAGGTGGCCGAGCAAACGTTCGAGGAAGTCGAAGGCCTTGCCAAGGGCGACAAGAAGACCGGTCGAGCAAAGGTGGCCATCGACTTGGAGCTATTCGTCGGTGGCCGCCGTGTATTCGAACGGGAGAAGGCAGCGGCGAGACTCCGCGAGATGGGGTTCGTCGCTGGGACCGCAGCGCCGCCGGACAAGCCCACATTCCTGATCGCCACCTCTGCGGCAGAGGTCGGCGTCGACCTGGACGCCGAACATATGGTCTCGGACCTGGTCCCATGGGAACGGATGGTACAGCGGCTCGGGCGTGTGAATCGTCGAGGCAACGGGAATGCGGCCATCGTGGTGGTCCGCGAGCCAGAACGCAAACTACCGAAGAACGTGGAGAAAGCTCTCGCCAAGCCCGTCGACCAGCGTGACGAAAAGGAGAAGAAGGCTGTTATCAAGTACGAGACCGAGATCGCGTCTGCCAGATCGTGGCTCGAACCGCTGGGAAAGCTCCCAGAAACCGAGGATGCTAGGGACGCTAGCCCTGGCGCAATTCGAAAGCTCAAGCTCCGGGGCGAAGTTGACAAGGACATATCCCAGGTCCTTCTCAAAGCCTCCACGCCGGCACCGCTCTATCCGGCCCTCACCCGTCCTCTCGTCGACGCCTGGTCCATGACGTCCCTCAAAGAGCACACCGGACGACCTGCTATCGATCCCTGGCTGCGAGGCTGGACCGATGACACGCCCCAGACCACCATCGTTTGGCGGCGGTTCTTGCCCGTCCGGCCTCGCGGCAAGGTCAAGGACGGCGAGATCGAGGCCTTCTTCGAGGCTGCTCCACCGCATGCGAGCGAAACATTGGAGACCGAGACATACCGGGTGATCGAGTGGCTGGAAGCGCGAGCCAAGGCGAAGACACAGGAAGGAGGCCGCGATACGAACGCCGTCGAAGAGCACGAGCCATCCTCTGCGAGTGACGACGAGGCCGACCTCGAGGATTCGGACGCGCAGTACGATGCGACAGATCCGATCACGGACGGTGAGAAGGTTGACCAAGGAGCGAGCGACGGTGGAAATGAACTATCGGATCGTGACCCGGTTGCGTTCGTGCTCTCGCCCGCGGGCGACCTCCGCAAAGGTATGCACCAAGGTCTGCACCTAAGAAATTTGGCACCGCTTCCGGACAAGAGGGCCGACAGTCGCAGGAGAATAATCCTGGAGCGACTGCTCCCAGGCTCAACTGTCGTGGTCGACCGGCGGCTCGCTGGTTTGGCGGATACTGGTCTACTGGACGACTATATCGACGGGCAACCACTCACCTCCGACGGTGGCGTCCCGTGGGACGCCGTTCGATTCCGAGTGAGGTGCGTGGCGGCCGGGGCAGAGTCGGTGGTGGAGAGGGACTGGCACGAACGCCGACGCTTTGCAACCGAGATCTCGGCCGACGGCGAGCCGACCTCCTGGCTCATCATCGATAAGCGGCGCCACGATGCAGCCACCGAGGAGGATCGCGCACAGAGCAAACCTCAGCTTCTTGTCGATCACACCGCGATGGTCGAAAGGAGGGCTCTGAAGATCGCCCGTGATCTCGGTCTGCCGGAGCCATACCCGGCAGTTCTCGCTGTCGCTGCCAGACTGCACGACGACGGCAAGAAGGAGGCACTGTGGCAGCGGGCTTTCAGGGCCAGGTCCGATGGTATCTATGGCAAGACCAAGGGGCCGGTGAATTTTGCGCTGCTCGATGGCTACCGCCACGAGCTTGGTTCCCTGCCAGCCGCCACAACGGAGTTGGAAGCGGCCAAGCTGCCCGAAGAACTGCGGGAGCTCACCCTTCACCTTATCGCCGCCCATCACGGCTTCGCCCGTCCGGTGATCGGCACCAGCGGCTGCGACAGCTCCCCTCCCTCGAAGCTCGAGGAGCGCGCTCGCGACATCGCCCTAAGGTTTGTGCGCTTGCAGAAGGACTGGGGCCCATGGGGGCTCGCTTGGTGGGAAGCGCTACTCCGTGCAGCCGACCAGCAGGCATCCCGCGAAAACGACGAGCGTCAGGAGAAGCCGTGATGGCCCAAGCATCGATCCCAGTTGATCTCCTCAACCCAGGCCAGGTCTTCGCCTGTCTCGGCTTTCTGGAGGCTGCCGACGTTCTCCTCGGAGATGCGGAGGGCAGCTTTGACTGGGCCGAAGAATCTAACGTCCGCTTCCACCTGCGTGCGCGCGGCGAGAAAGACCCCGTAAGCAGGGTGCTTGGCTTTCTGGAGTCGGCGCGGGTCGAATCGATTGCCCCTTGTGGATCGAAGAACGACACAGAGAAGTGGAATGTGCCTACCGAGAGGCTGGAACCAGATTCAGCATTCCCTTGTCCGGATCCTGACAGCCCTGCAACCATGCCCGCCAAACTCGTCTCAACGAAGGAAGGGATTTCGTTGGTAATTGACCACTGGTGCGAGGAGGGCACGAGGACGCGGCGCGACGCCGTCAAGTTCTGGGCGGGCGCCGGGGGGTATCCAGGCGCGGCAATCGTCAGAGACGCACTAGACCTTGTCCGCGGAAAATGTGCGGACGTGACGTCCTCCCCCTTCGCACTCGCCGCGCCTCAGAGCAGCAACCTTCGTCTTGATTGGCGCCGTGACTACATCCCCATCGACGCGGGTTTCTCGCTCAACAGACATAGCAAGATGACCGCGGTTGGCTTCCCGCTCGTAGAGGTTCTCGCCGCCCTTGGGCTGACGAATGCTCGTCCGATGAAGGTCCACAGACTCGAGTATCGCTATCAGGTTCTTGGCCAGATCGATGGGCAAAGCCATTCGGTGGGGTCCCCGATGTATTCTGCGTCGCTCCTCCGCGCCGGACTAGGCTGTGCCGAGTTGCCATTTCCACGCCGAGTGTTCCGAATGGGCCTGGGTTGGCCAGGACAAGAGGGCCAAGCGCGTGCCATTACCATTGTCAACGAGGAGAGACACCGATGACGAACGATGAAGAAGCCAAAATCACCGACGAGACCAAGAAAATCTACGACACGTGGGCGACGGACCTGACGGGGCCAGTGGCGCTGCACATGAGGCAACCACTCCTTCCCGTCGGCGGTGAAGGGGGCGTCATCTTCCCTCCGACCTACGCCGACGTCGGCTACAACGTTGACACCCTCTCGGATGGCACAAAGGTCGCCACCATCGACAGCGTGGGCTCTCAGGCCAACCGAATGGAGCCCATCTTCAAGAAAGCACCGGAAGGTCAAACCAACCGCCTCTCCGCCCTCGTTCCACAGATCACGATTACGATCAGCGACGGAAATAGCGTCTCAATCCTCGACGTTGG
>Ga0302323_100000219_pt1 | contig 43878 bp, 40 predicted proteins | sample Fen_T0_3_FD_201950 | JGI IMG/M metagenome (GOLD analysis project Ga0302323, IMG submission 201950) | Peat permafrost microbial communities from Stordalen Mire near Abisko, Sweden - Fen_T0_3 | ecosystem: Environmental > Terrestrial > Soil > Wetlands > Permafrost | place: Sweden: Abisko...
CGCCACCACCACGTTGCTGTGAAAGCCACTATCGGCGATTACCTTCGTCGCAGCGAAGACGTCTTGATCTAGCTCCAACTCAGCAAAGCCTTTTCGCGTTGCTTCGATGAGCGGCGCCAGTAAGTGCGCCTCGTATCCCGACCCGTGGGCTTCGGCGTGGACGACGGTTACCGGTCGGGCCACGCTTCTTCTCGTTCTTTTCGAGGAAGTCTTTGATCTCGGCAATCTTCTTGCGATAGCGGCGAGCGTTCTCGGGTTCAGTGGGGGCGGTGCTCTTCTGCTCCTGCCCGTCACGCTCGCGATGCCGCTGCACGATGCGCTCGGCGACACGTTCGAGTTTCTTGCGCTTCTCGTCGAGCTCCTTGTGCGTACCGCTCCACTTTTTGGAGGCGTTCGACGGCAACTTGCAGCCGTCGATGGCGAAATGCTCCTTGCCGATCAGACCAAGTGCCGACGCATAGACCAAGACGTCGCCGAACAGGCTCGCAATTTCGTGCTCCAGCTTGCTAACGAACGAAGCGATCGTCGTAAAGTGCGGTCGAGAATCCGCTGACAGGGCCATGAACACCACGTTGCGGCAGCACGCTCCGGCGATCCGACGACTCGAGACGATCCCGCGGTAGTAACCGTAGAGCAGGATTTTCAGCAGCACTTTGGGATCGAAGGGCAATCGACGCGTCGCGTCGTTGTGATAGCGGTGATCGAAAACGGACAAGTCGAGGTGCTCCTCGACGATCTCATTGAGGGCATATTCGAGTTTGTATCTGGCCATCGAGCGCTCCGGTAAGCTGTCTCGACGCCCTTTGTATCCATCAAGATCCCAAATTCCAAGCGCAAAGGGGCTTTTTCTACGGCCTCAACGGCTGACGCTTCACCAGCAGCCCTAGCAGCTAGCGAGTCGACGCCGACCATCATGCCAGACAAGCGGCGGACGTACAATTGAAGCTTGCGAAGCAAGCCACGGACGCCGCTGGCAATGAGGTTACAGAAAACTGGGCTGGCTGGTGCAAGCGTGAGTTAGGCGACCAGCTTGGCATGCGCTTGCCTGTGCCGATGCTCTACGACATGCAGCAACGTTTGAATTTCCTGCCAGAACCACACGGGCACGGATCGTTCCGACCGGCTTGTCGTGATGCCGGAAACGAACGTCGATCGTCGGTTGCGCCACAGGCATTGGGACGAGCTATCGTGTCGGCTAGGCTGACTCGAGCGTCTTCGTGTGGACCACCGATTCTGGCATTCTTGAAGCTCTCAGCTGCCGCGTGAACCACCGAGCGCATTTGGTCTCGAAGGATCTTCCGCGGGTCAGGGGCGAGGTTCTGCTCAAGCTTTTCCAGCGTGTGTTGTGGCACCACGTCAAGCCGATCGGCAAGGTACGCAATCCCCGAAGCAAACGTCCAGCGATTGACGTCGCCAATCCACTGCGGGTCAAGTTCCGCGCCCATCACATATCCAGCAGCGAATGCCCTGCATTCATCGACCTCGTCACTATCGGGTGCTATTGTTTGCGAGTGATCTAGTGCATCCTGGACTTCGACCTTGAGCCGAACGAGAAGCTCGATGCAGTATCGCGCCAACGCAGTGTCACCCTGGGCGTGATCGCCAATTAGGACTTTGGGAAGCCACGCTTCGTCCGGGATCACGCTCGGGGCGACGGCAATTGCATGCAGTAGGCCGAGAACGCCATTGAGATCTAGAGGCGAGTGCAGATCGAGCAATTCGCTGAGGCGCTCGTATTCTTCCTGCGGAAACTGGTCCGGCGGTGCGGCATCCTTGGACACGCCGCACGGTTACCTGAAAGACAAGCGCTTGCAAGCAGGAGGGGGCGTTCGTTGATTGACGGGCCAGAAATGAGCCGTCCGACGAGACGTGATCTCGAGGATAATCCCCAACGCGTTGGTGGGGCGTGGCCGATTTCTGGTCTTGCTTTCCTGCTGCGACTCCACCGCCTGGCCTCTCGGGGTTCGCCTAACTTCTAATTCTATCGACCAGCGTAGGTCCGTATCGTCCCGTTTGGCTTGTGCGGTGGCCGCCCGAGAAATCTTTGCTACCGCAGAAATCTGGCGGCTTCATCTTGGGACCATATTCCATATGAACTGATCGATGGAAGTCCATATTGTCCCGTCGTTGGAGGGTGCTCGCTCTACTCGAGCGGGCTGCGTACGCCCATCGGCCCGCGGTTGAGCACGTGGGTGTATATCATTGTCGTTCTGATGTCGGAGTGGCCGAGCAGCTCCTGAATGGTCCTAAGGTCGTAACCCGCCTTAAGTAGATGGGTGCTTTCGCTTACATCATGAACGCTCACGAGTGAATCCAGAAAGGCTCGAAAGTCCTCGACTCCAAGGTCACGGGGATGCCTGCGTCCAGAGAATTCGATGTGGCGTTGGACCCATCCGACGCAGGAACGCTCGGTACTCGAACTTTAGTGGCGCTCGCGTATTCCCGCTCGTACTATCCGCAGCAGAGTGCCAGGTTTGGCTTTTTGGTCAGTCATGCCTGCCACATCGGTCGTCGCCAACTTGAGTTGCTAAGAATCGACTGACGCAAGCAAGGCTCCTTCATCAATGTCGACGCACGTCACCAACGTTCCCCTGTCGGCAAAAATGGTCTCCGGCACTTACCCTGCGGATCCAGTTCCGCTCACGCTGACCGTCGTGACCCGAACCGCATACTAAATGACCCGATTGCGGTGGGGCCAACCGTCGACAGCGCGGGCGGAGCCGTTTTCGATGCCTTCGCCCGTCGTGCCCGCCTGCGCGCAGCTTCGCACAACGGTATCCCCCGTCGTGCGAGGCTCCTGGGAGCCGCGCATGACCTCACCCCGCGCCGTGCGGCGCTCCCAGCAGTCGGCAACGACGCGTCCGCGGTCGCACGGCCCTCCGATGAGCCGCTCCCGACGCAGCGCTGGCTTGATTGCGACTGCCAGGAATCAATTTCTGGAACATTGTACCGTCGCGGGTGTCTCCCCACCATACGCTCTTGCCACCCCGACACCGTTTTGGGGTGGTCGGGGTCATCTTGGTGATGGCCGTGACTGATTTGAACGAACAAGTATCGGTGCAAGCAGTTAGCCTACTCCGCGCGCTTGAGCACGTACGGCCCGAGCTGGTTGTGCTGACCGAAAAGGAGCTTTTGGCGGTCAATTTGGATCCGTTGGCGTCCGTTGCGATTGCTCGGGGTGCGTTGCCGGCGCTGCGCGGCTTGTGCCTTCAGGTTAATGGTGAGCGCAAGCTGAATGAGGACCGGCTCTCGCAGCTAGAGCTCTATGCGTTTGCCCTGATCCAAGCGCACATCACGTACAAATTGACCAGTCGGCGCACGCGCGACCTGCAGGAGCTCGGAGCGGTAGCGAATCAGTTGGATTGCGCCATGAAGTGCCCGAGCGGGCCACCGAAGCTGCCGATGTTCGCCGGCGCGCATATACTCTGTTCGTGCGCGCTTATGATGAGGTGCGTCGAATTGTCAGCTACCTGCGTTGGCACGAAGGGGACGCGGACAGCATCGCTCCATCCCTCTACGCCAAACGGAAGGCCTCGAGACGACGCCGGGAGGAACCCGCTCTAGCGCTCGCCAATACCGAGGCTTAGACAAGGGCTGCCGGTGACCAGCCTAGCTACGACCTTCGGCTAGCGCAAGTGCTTGCCAAAGGCCCTGACAGACTGCGCAGCCAGCAGAGTCGCCCTACTTGCCCAATCAGCAATGACTGCCGTCCTTCAGCGATCGGCATGGACTCGGTCTCGCATCGACAAAGTTGATTGTCAGAAAGCCGGAATCGCCTTCGCGAGATCCTTGATATCCGAATAGAGTGGTTCGATCCCTGCGGCTGCACTGGTGTCGTCGGCCCCACTTGGGTTCACGCCGTTGTCGGTGACCAGGTTCGCGCCGGCGTTTTGAGAAATTAGGGAACCCGGAGTGTTGACCATCAGATTGTGGGCGACAGTATACCCGCTCGTGCCCTCGTCTAGAAACAAGCCCTGTACGGCGTAGTCGTGCCATTCAGTCTGGCTGATATCGTGCAAGTAGTTGTGCTGGATCTCGGAGGCAGGCCCTTGATTCGACATGGTGCTAATCCCAGCCCCGCCGGCCAGAGTATTGGCGACATGATGGATGTGGTTGTAGTTGATCCGGTTGTTGGTCATTGCATTCGCGGTGCTGGTCCAGCCGTAGCCAACGGAGATCCCGGTAAAACTCGCGTCTTCCACCTCATTGTGTTCGATGACGATGTGCGCGGGGTAACCCGCCGCGATGCCGCACGCTCCTTGAATTTCCGTGGCCACGTGCTTGATGTAGTTGTTCGCGAGCGTATCGCGCGCACAGATCTCGTTCTGGTCCGTTGGGTCATAGGGCTGGTGATACTCGGTCGTTTCGTTGGCAGTGAACTTTCCAATTGAGATCCCGCTTCCACCAATGTCGGTAAAAACGTTGCCAACTATCATATCGTCGTGGGTCCCTGAGATGAGATCAAGCCCGGTTGCGGCCAATTGCGTGAAGACGTTTCTTTCGAAGTGAATGTGGTTGGCGTTGGTAACGCTGACACCAGAAGCAGGTCGCCCCACGGTTTGGTTGTTGTTGGCGTCCGCCGACAAATTGTACTGCCCTGCCTGCGCGTCGAGATAGCCATAGAGGCTTTGACGCAAGTACGTCGAATGAGCGAACGTCAAGCCTTGGAACCACAAGTTCGTCACTTGCTCCGAAGTACTCGCCCCTTCAACACTCACAATGGTCTCTAGAATCGGTGCAACTACGGTGGCGGTGGCCATGTCCTCGCCCGTGCGCGGCTTATAGTACACCATACTCGTCGTCTCATCGAGATACCACTCTCCAGACTGGTCTAGAAATTCGAGTGCGTTCTCGAAGTAAAACACGCGCCCCGCCCCCCAGCCCTGTTGATCAAGTCGAGGATTGGGGCGTACGAACAAAATGCCGTCCTCCGGGCTTTGGAACTTCAAATAGGCCGTATTGCCCGAGGTCGAGAGCGACGCAATGCGCAGGGCATTGTCTGCCCAGGCCGTCATCAGGTGCAGCTCAACCTTGGTGAAATTGGCCCAATTGGACACGTACGAAGTCGCCAACTGAACGTTATGTGCTGCTTTGTCCCAACCCGATAGACGGTAGAAGTTGGCCTCGCCGTTAGCACCCAAGTTGGGGCTACGCGCGCGAACGGCTTTCTTACCGTTGACGTAAAGCTGGCGAAAGCCGCTCGAGCCAACTGCCGCTGAATAGACATTCTTGGTCGCGTCGAAGACCGTCCATCCGGCAATCAGACTGCCGCCAGTAATGAGCGGACGCTCCCCAGGGTAGGCCATGTATTTGACGTAGAACGTGGCATTGCCAGAATCGGCGGTGCCAAACGACAGCGTTGCCGACTGAGGGTACGTGCCACCTCGCAAGTACACGATGATGTCACCTGTCATCGTGTGGGTCTTGGACCGCACGAGTTCACGGGCCCGCGCAAGCGTTCGCAGCGGCTGTGTCAGCGTCCCCGGATTGGCGTCGTCGCCGTTTGGCGCGACGTAAATGGTCTCGCCCCCAACAGCCCCACTTGCCCCGCCAGTGGGGTCACCTTTCCACGCATACAAGTCGGCACGCGAGCAACCGGCCAATCCAAGTACAACGAGCATGCCGAAGCAGCGAATGAGTGCATGCGAACTCATAGCCACGCACCGACAGTAAGGTCTAAATGGAAGTTTGGTCGCCCGGTTGTGGCGACAATTGGATCCCCCAAATGAATGGCAACGTAGGGGTGAGCTAGTTGTGCATGGCCCGAAAGCGTTAGGTAGTAGGAACGATAGACGCGTATGCCTGCGCCCAGGCCGGCGTCGGCAAGCAAGGACCATTGACCCTCGCGATTTCCACTTCTTCCGAGAATCGACGGACTCTGGACCATGGTGTGCAGGACACCGGTACCGAGCGAAATGAAAGGCCACCAAGCCTGCTCCGAGTGAAAACGATAGCTGCCGCCAAGGAGCGCGTACTCGTGCGCGACTGTCGCGCGACCATCCGCTGCAGTCACCGTGGCTCGAGTGCCCAAGCCGGCAATGGCTGCCTGAACTACCAACCACGAGCGAGCGGCCCAATCTGCACGGACGACGGGCAAGACCACTGGTCCTACGCCATCCACACTCATTAGAGCAGCAGCACCCATCTCGAGCCCAATGCGGCCGCGATCGCTCCTCGGTGTAACCGAAGCAACACGCGGAGCGGCAGTCACAGGGCGTACCTCGGGCTGGCGGACCCGATAGCGTTCCGCGAAATTGGCCTCGACGAGGCTCGCACGCAATGCCTCGAGCGTGCGAATTGCAAGCCTCACTGACGAGCTTGCGGTGTCAAGATCGACCGCGACGCGCGTGACCTCGAATCGTCCTGGCGACTTCAGCACCCAGACGTCGACCGCAGTCACCGTGTCGTCGCCTACGACTTCGATGACGGCGATGGCGCCACGCTCTGCTGCCAGCTGTTCGAGCCAAGCCCGCGGATCTACCCCCACTGCAGTGTCCGCCACCGGACGCGCGCTCAACGTGTCCTCGAGACCCACAGACAGCAACTCACCATGAAGGAACGTGATTGTCTCAGTGACCCTGGGAGAGGGGCTCGTCGGGCGTACGATGACCACCGTCGCGGCAAAAGCGGTCCCCGCCCAGGTGACGAGAATCGAAACGAGGATGGCGTAGCACAGCTTCTTCAAGGGCTCGATTACTGTACACGAATCAGCGCGCGCGCCGAACCGGCATAGCTTCCCTTTGGGAACCTACGCAGATATTCCTCGGCAACAGTTTGTGCGCGCGCTGGTCCTTCAAGGGCGACGGTAAGCGTCATTTTGCGCCCCAAAGCCTCCCCGGTGAACGGGCCGTTCGGGGCACGCGTCAGATACTCATCGTACCGCGCAATCGCTTGGGCGGACCCATGGGCGCGCGATTCTTCCAGGCGGCCCAGAAGAAAGATCGCATCGAGGGCCCGAGGCGAATTCGGGAAACGGCGACGCACAGTGAGCAGTGCCGCGCGGGCTAGCTCCGGCTGGCGACGATAGCGAGCCGCATCGGCAACGGCTAGCAGCTCGTCACTTGACGCGGTACTGAGAGTCGCATCGACGCCAGTACGCTTGACGTCCTCAAGGATGCGGTCCCACTGTCCACGCGCCAACTCGTCGCTCCAACGGCGCTGACCAACGGCAATGGCGCCCGTCGCCACAGCGGGCGGGTGTTGCGAGTTGGGCCCCGCAGTTTCATGGTCTGCGTCCGCTGGTGTAACTTCTGTCGGATTCGCTGACTTCAGCACAGAGCCTTCGCCCGCGTCACTGTTGGCAAGCGCCGGCTCGTCTTCCGTGATTACGGTTTTTGCCTGCACTAGGTTGACGGTCAACCTCTGTCCGGCCCGCAACGCGATCTCTCCGGCCGAAGCTGGCCCACTGACATCGACGCGACCGCGTTGTAGCCGGAGGTCGAATTGTTCCCGCAACGGATCCCAGGATACCGTAAACACGGTACCTTTGACCGTGACCAAGAAGGGGCCGACCTCGACCAACCACCTGCGTCCACTGCCAGGCGTAACCTCGAACGTCGCCGTTCCGTGTTCGATTGCCACGCGCGCGCCGTGCTTGTCGACCTCACGAATCCGCCCCCGTGTTCCTGTGGTCAGCGCGACCCTGCTTCCTTCGTTGAAATTAATATTCATGCCAACGTGCCCGGACTCGCGCAAGTACCCGCCGTCGAGGACACGGCCGCCATCGATCTGGTAGGCGAGCGTCGGCAACTCTGCGGCGGGCAGCCGTCGCCGAACTACCGAGGAAACCAGCAGCGCAACCAGAGCGCACATCGCCGTCGCGGCCACCAACATCGGCCAGCGAACGCGCCCGGTCTCGCGTGCCCGAACCGAATCGACCCGCGCACGCATCGAGTGAAATCCACGCTCGATCTCGGCCGGCGTCGACGGTTCGGCGCTTTCGCGGTAGAGGTCCGTCAACCGGGCGAGTGCCTTAGAGTCGTTGGGTTCGTACTCTGTCGTTGTCATCGTCCCCACCTCGCGGTGTCGAACACATCCGCTAGCCCAGGATCAGCCTCGATCCAGCGTGAAAGGCGCTTCGAGGCGCCGGCAATTGATCGTTTCACGGTAGACTCCGAAAGCCCCATGGCGGCGGCAACCTCCTCAACCGTCATTGATTCCATGCGCCGAAGCACGAAGACGAGCCGTTCGCGCGTCGGCAGACGTTCGAGCAAAACGTGAAACTTCCGAACCAGATCGCGCGATTCCATATCCATCGTTCGCCAGCCCCAGCCTGCCAACGCCTGCGGCTGGGCAAAAAACAGCCACGCGCGCAGCTTTCTGCGGTGCAGTTCCGTTTTGAGCGAACGGACGGCAATCGCGTAGATGAAGCCACGCAGACTGTCAGGTTCTTCTAGATTTTTGGCCTTGCGATACAGGCGACAGAACACCTCTTGTGCGATGTCTTCCGCCTCGGAATGCGAACCCAAAGTCCGTTTCGCAAGCAGGATCACCATTGGGGCAAACCGCCGCCAGGTTTCTTCGAGAGCCCACTGCTCGCCTACCATGAGTCCCCTCGCGAGATCGCCATCACTGGCAGCTCGAGAGTCTTGTCTAATTACCAATGACAAGGGCTTGTGCGAGGGGCTCGTTGGCATACCTTGGGTTGCTATCTTCTCATACGTCCAGAACTTTGCGACCGATACCGACTACCTGCCTGTCGCCGGTTCGGGCGGGGATTGAGCGGTGCAACCATTGTTCTTGACGAACGTGTCGCGCAGTGACCGCCCACCCGCGATGCCACAGGTACCTAACGCGATCAATCGCAGCGCTGCTTCTTCCATCATACGTAGTTCGCAGGGGGTGCAAGGGGGATGTTGACGTCCGCAATCGCGGCGCCATATAGACTCGAGGTAGGTCGATTTTCGGTTCAACAAATCGACGCACCCGAGTCAAGCCACCACAGGCCGCCTGCCCCAAGCTGGGCCCATGGAACGGTCATGCGTCGACCGTTTGGTGACGTCGCTCGCTGACTGCCCAGCCAGACACTCGCTCGGCTACTTCGGGCAGTCCCCAATCCGCGCCACTTCGTTCTTTTCGTCCACGGTAAGCGGAAGCTTGCCCTGGGCGAGCGCCACCGTTCCGCCGTCCTTCAGCTTTTCGGGCGGCACGCCGGTATTGCGCGCCACGGCTTCTTGCCAGCTGATCCCTGGCTTTGGGTAGATCACAATGCAACGCGCCGGGTTGGTGCTGTCATTTTCGGCGTAGTGGTAAACGTAGCGCTCGGCCCCAGACTCGAGCGTCAACCGATTGGCCTCCCCGGTCGCCACCGAGCGGAAATTTCGTGCCCCAAAGTACTTCTTTGCCTGCTCCCAGTTCATTTCCGCCGGTTGCACGCCGGTGCAGCGGATCTCCTTGTTGCTAGCCTTGTTGAGGTAACCCTGACCCTTGGGGCAATTTGGATCGCCTTCACGCAACAGCTTTTCGAGTTGTGCCGGGGTCAGCGATTCACGCTGCTGCTTGCGCGCATTGCGCTCTTCTAGAAGAACGCGATGCCCCTCGAAGCGCTCCTTGGCCTGGGTGAGTTCCTTCACTTCGCTTTCGCGCCCCGCACGCTTGCACGCAGCCTCAGCCGACTGAATTGCTCCGATGCTCCGGTTGATGCTCTCAACCGAGTTGGATTCGACAGCGTTGACGACGTTCTGAGCCGCAGCCATCTTCCCGTGGCATTCCTTGGTATCAACTGAATTGCAGCCCGCGCTTCCAACGAGCAATATGGCCGTAACTTCTACGAGGGTACGTTGCATGTTCCGGCGGGCAGGCTACCACGAGGCGTGGCCATTGGCTTCTCCGTCAGCGCTGACCTCGTGTTCGACCATGCGATCGCCGTCAAAAAGGAACCTCCCGCGAAACCACTTGCCCGAAAGCATCGCTGGGATCCAAAGGCTGTCGTCAGCCCACATCTCGTCGTAGGGGATTTGCGAGCACGGTGTCCAGAGTGGGATTGCTTCGGACGTCGCAGTTGGCTCACCACTGCAACCGCTTGCCACGAAGACGAAGGCTTGGATACTGTACCCATCCACGAATTGAAACCGTAGTTCGCCGCGCTCTTGCAGCTCGAGCGGCGTCACGCAGAGCTCTTCCTCGACCTCGCGCCGAGCACAGGCGACCTTAGTCTCGCCGGGTTCAATGCGCCCGCCAGGTCCGTTAATCTTGCCCATCCCAAGTCCGCGCAATTTGCGAATCAACAGCACTTCGTCGCCGCGCAACACAAACACGAGCGTCGCGCGATCCACTGGCTGCCATTCTCCCCACGGAGGCATTTGCGTTGGTCTGGGCTGGGACATGCTAAAGCGGGTGTAGCGCAGCCAACGCGGGCGGGGAAATATCCGATGGCGCTTGCGCGGCTTAAGTCCGCCGTTGGTGCCCAAACATTGATGTTTGTACTGCTTGCTTGCCACGCCCGCCCCCGACGAGGGCGAACCACGCTTGGCCGAATGGCTTGTTGTCACCCGATCAATCCCATCAATTCCCCGAAAATCCCTCAACATCGCAGTTTCCACCTTGCAATGGCGCTGAACTTGAAGAATGCCTGGGTCAAATGCTGGATGCTAGGAAGCTCTTCGTCGTGGCTCGCTTCGAGCTGACAGAGGCAATTCGTTCTCGATTGTTCGCCGTCGCGATGTCGTTGTACGCGGTTGGGGCAGCCCTCGGCAGCTACATCTTCCTCAAGACCATGGCAGCCGCCGAAACTGCAGCCCGGCACTCCCTGGCCGCGAGCATGCGGATTGACGAATCGAGCTTGCCTCAAGATCTCGTTCGCGAGAAGGCACTCCCCATGTTTGCGAGCCTGGTCGAAGACGAAGCCATTCGAGGCGAGCTCTTACGCATGCCTCCACTCTGCATCTTCTATGGCTACATGACCCTCAGCCTCGTTGCTGCACTGGTCTTGATTATTTCTGCTGGAACGATCGCTACCGACGTAGCGTCAGGCGCAACTCGCTACGCGCTATTTCGCTGCGATCGACTCACGTGGGCCCTAGGCAAATTGCTAGGCCAAGAGGCGGTTCTTGCCGCCGGGTTGCTACTGGGTGCTTTGGTGGCTGGCGGAGTAGGCCTAACCTGCGATCCACACTTTCAGTCCGACACTTGGGTTTGGCTGCTTCGCACTTCATTTCGTGCGTGGCTGTACGCTAATGCCTACTTGGGGCTCTTCGTGGGCCTGTCACTGATGGCTAGCTCTGCCCTCCAAGCGCGAGCGTTCGCGTTATTTTGCCTAATCGGGCTTGGCATTGCGCACAGCATTGTCACAGCTGATTGGGCGAATGCACGGCTCCCGGGGCTGCGTTACGTCGGGATGCTTTTTCCCAATGCTCATCATCAAGCCCTGTGGTCACCCAATTGGGGCACCTATCTGCCCTCGGCAATTGCCTTGTTCGTGATTGGTGGGCTCGGTTTTGGCTTGGGCCACCGGGTGTTTCGCGGGAGAGACGCATGAATGCTGTTGTTCTGAACAACGTGGTCAAGCGCTATGGGCGCAGGCTTGCTCTCAATGGGTTGTCCTTGGAAATCCCGCGCGGTTCGGTGTGTGCGATGATCGGCCCGAACGGCTGCGGAAAGACTACGACCATGGGTGTCATCGCCGGCCTGCTAATGCACGAAGCGGGCACGGTCGACGTATTGGGATTGGGCCCCTTTAGAGCGGCGAAGCACGCAGGTCACGTGAGCCTGATGCCACAGGACGCCGTGCCCAGCCTGCACGTACCAATTGTTGACTGCTTGCGGTACTTCGCGGAGCTACAGGGCCTCGATCGACCACAAGCCAAACGCGAAGCCGAGTCCTGCCTGTCCAAGGTTGGCCTGCTCGATCGGGCGAGTGCTCGTTTCAGCGAGCTCTCACACGGCATGCGCCGACGCTTCAGCATTGCTCAAGCACTACTCGGAAACCCAAAACTCATCCTGCTCGATGAACCCACGAGCGGCCTCGATCCCGAACTGGTAGTCCAAATTCGCACACTGATCGAGAGCCAGCGCGGTCGGGCCACGCTGCTCGTCAGCTCTCACATCCTCAGTGAGCTCGAGACCATGTGTGACCACGCCGTCTTCATGGAGCAGGGCTGCGTTGTACGGCAAGGTTCGATGGCGGAGCTGACGAATGCCAACAGTGTCGTCCGCATGACGCTTACGCATCAACCATTGATGTCGGCGTTGGAACTCGGGATGCAAGGTTGCACCCTGCTGTGGCAAGAACCGGTCCTGACCGTACACGCGCCACGTTCTCAGCCGCTCGAAGAAACGAACGCTCGCTGCCTGCGCTTACTGCTCGAGCAATCGGTCGGGATCCTGCAAGTAGACGCGGGCCAATCTCTCGAAGCGGCATACATGAATCTCAAACAACACCGCCCGAGACAATGAATTCTGCCGGGCTCGGACTAGTCCGTTGCGTCGACGGCAGCCCGATAGCCTACCCCGTTCACGGTGCGAATTGGATCCGCCGAAACCGCCCGAAATTTCGCACGAATCCGCCGCACGTGAGTGTCGAGTGTTCGTTCGGAAACGTGAACCTCTTGCGGGTAAGCCCGTTCGATGAGCTGCGCCCGAGTAAGCACTAAGAGCGGCCGGTCGTAAAGTGCCACTAAGAGCGCAAACTCCGTAGCCGTCAACTCAATCACCGACCCAGCCCAGCGCACCTCATGCCGTTCGCGGTCGATTGAGAGATCACCGCACCCGAGCTGCTGGATTGCGGCCTCGTCGCCATTCTGGACGACTTCACAACGCCGAAGAATCGCAGTGACACGCGCTGAAAGCTCGCGCGGAGAGAAGGGCTTGACCAAGTAGTCGTCACCGCCCAATTCCAATCCGACAATCCTGTCCACTTCGTCACTGCGCGCCGACAAAAACAAAATTGGCACGGAATCCTTGGCCCGAATACTTCGACAAAGCTCAAGCCCACTGGTATCTGGAAGCATTACGTCCAACACAATTAGGTCAAAACGCTTGGTCGCCAACTGCTGTATCGCCGAACGACCGTCAGCCACACAATCGACGACGTACCCATCGCGTACAAGTGCATACTCAACGACATCGCGAATGCGCGGTTCGTCGTCCACTACGAGGATATGTCGCTTGCCGAGAGCCATGCTTAGCTAGACAGCCTAGCCGATGGGCCCAATCTGCCAAGACCCATTCGGAACCTTTGCCCTCGACAGGCGCGCAGTCCACCTCCGGGTGCACCGAAATGGCCAAAGACCATCAGCTTGCGCGCTTACCACGGCACAGCCCATCGACGAATTGCAAGTCGAGCAACGCGTCCTCGGGAGTTACTGCTGGTACCTTGCCGCGCAAAACAACCTCAGCGAAATGCTCGAACTCAAGACTGAAGCTGTTGCGTTTGCTCACACACACGGTCTGCTTGCCCGTCGCGTCTGTGAGGACCGCTTTGTCCCAAGTTACCTCGAGGTTAGCGCGACTGCCGTAGATTCGCAGATACGGACCGTCATAACGCGCGCTGTAGCAGCTAGTCCAGGACCCCAAGGCACCCGATTCGAAGCGCATGGACGCAATGGCGGTGTCGATCGGCGGCAATTTCGGGTCAAAGCTAGCGGTGAAGCCGCGTACTTCAGTCGGCATACCGAAGCAACGCCGAACCACGTTCGCAACGTGCACGCCGCCGTCCGAGACGAACCCTCCAACGTGGGCCGGATTCTCTCGCCATTTCGTTTTGAAATACGGGTTCTTCCGGTCCATGTTGGTGATTTGGGTCACATGCACTAGACGCACCTCCCCGAGTCGCCCCGCTGCGACCCAACGCACGACTTGGTGCAGGTGGTCGAAAAAAGCAAAGTTCTCGCCAATCATCCAGGGTGCACCAAACTTGCTCGCAGCGCGCAGAAGCTTCTTCCCAACCGACACCGAAGGCGCCACCGGCTTCTCGCTGAGCACGGGCTTGTTGGCCCGGAGTGCTTGAAGGACAAACGTCGGTTGCAGATCGATCGGCAAACTGATGAGTACGGCCTCAACTTCGGGTAGTAAGATGAGCTCTTCGGCTGAACCAACCACCGTTGGGATCTTGGCAAGTCGAGCAAACGCTTCCGCCTTGGCCCGAGTCCGATTGGCACAAGCCACGACTTGCACCTTGCCCTTCAATTCCTTGAAAGCCGGCAGGTAGAGGCTCGTCGCGGCCAATCCCGTTCCAATGAGGCCCAGTCGCAGGGGTCGTCGCATGGGGGGAGCCTACCTTGGTTTGGTCGGATTGCCCATGTCACATCTCGACCGATTTTGCCTCGCTAGCAACGCCCGCGTACTCGCTTGCTGCTGGAGCGTACCACTATTGCCGTACTACCGTTCCGTGCTAGCGCTTCAGTATGGTTATGGTTGCAGCGCGTTGCTACGAGTGCTCGGGCTGTGGGGGGTTGGTACGCGAGGCCTCACGTCGCTGCAACTACTGCGGCAACCCAGTGGCGACGGTGCGCTGCAGTCGCTGCTTCATGATGAACGTGCCCGAAGCAGGCTATTGTATCGGCTGTGGGTCGGAGCTCGGCTTGATGCCCTTGGCAATTGAAGGCACTGACACTTGGACATGTCCCCGCTGCCGAACCGATCACTTGGACACTTTCACTAGCGACGACGGCTGCATCTACGACTGCCCGCGTTGTGGCGGCCAATTCCTGCCCCATGCCGTGCTTAGGACAATGATTCAACGCTACAGGGACTGCGTGGCGTCACTCCCACAACGCCTCCAACCCGCCAATCCGCTGACTGAAAAGGTCGTATACGTCCCTTGCCCCCAATGCAAAGAGTTGATGCTTCGGCGCAACTTCGGTCGGGTTAGCGGTGTCGTGGTCGATGTTTGCTCGGCGCATGGGATCTGGTTCGACCTCGGCGAAGTCCCACGAATCCTCAGTTTTGTGGCAAATGGCGGCCTCAGTCGCGCCGAGTCCCTAGCGGCCGAGGAACAGCGCTTGCGCCTCGGGTCACAGCAACAAGCGGCTTTTGCCCCTGGTGCGTTGTCGCCCGCCACCATGGACTATTCCGCGAGGGACGACATGTTCGACTCAGTCCGAAGCTTTGTCCAGTGGGTCCATCAGATGCTCCGCTAGCAGACAGCGTATGGCATCCTCCGCCTCACCCAATTTATCCTCCGGGTTGTTCCCAAAGTGTCTGGTAGCAACTAGCCAGACGCTGGTCGGACCGCTACTGCGCGGCCAAAGTGAACCACTCCGTGCCATCGCGAGTCAGAGCGACCGCGCAGATCTGAACGACGCTTGGCCACAACTTGTCGATGCGGCAACGACCGCTCCGAACCTTGACGCCTTGCAGCAAGCGGTAAGTGTCTGGCTTCGCAGGCTTGGCTGGCCTAGAATAGAGCTCGACCCAGGCAATGCCGAGAACGCAACGACTTCGATTAGGCGACTTCGTGCCGCGTTCAATCAGCAGAAGCTTTCGGTCTGGCTTTGGAATAAGCAACACGGATTAGATAGCCCCGTCGTCGAGGCCGGTACCTGGTGCAATTCTCCCTCGAGCCAATTGGCGCAGCATTTGGTCGCCCACAACGAACACCTGGGCATTCTGCTCAGCGCTTCGGAATTGCGAGTTGTCATCGTCGATCGCGATGGCTCGCGGCATCACTATTCAGCCCTGCTGCAGCAACTTGCGGTATCAGAGCTAACCTCGACGCCATGCGATCATCGGCTTATCGCCAGCTGGTGTTCCCCAGTGGCACGGCAGTGGCTCGACAGCACGCTTTCCGAGCTTCACCGCTACCGCAAGGCGCTGTTGGAACGTATCCAAGATCAGATGCAGTCTGGGGCTGAGCGGTTTCTCTCCGTCTCCATTGCAACGCCAGCCAACCGTCGCGCACTCGATGCCCAGGCTGCCCCGGATGCAACGGCGTCTCGTCTCTGGCAGGACACAATTCTGTTTGGCTTCTGCCTGCTCGCCTCGGCAATAGCCGAGGCCCGTGTAAGCGAAAGTGACCCAACACGTTGCGGGCGGCGTCGCCCAACGTTTGAAGTCATCGCACTCTTGCAATCGCAGAGCACAGTCAATTGGGTGGAGGTCCTTCGCAGTTTGCTCAATCATTTCGGGCATGGTCACGCCGCCCGATCACGGCCGACCGCAAGTCTATCGACAATATTGCCCGGAGACGTCTTCAGTCAGCTTGGAGCATTGGAGTTCGAGCCTGATGCAGCACGTGAACTACTCGCCTCGGCGTTGCTGATGGACCAAAGTAACCTTGGCTTAGAATCCTGCGTCGAAGCAATTCCTTTCGATGCGCTCTCGGCCGACGACCTTGCCCATGTCTTTGAGTCTATGCTCAACCTCTGCCCCGGCATTGCGCGCACGGCTCTCTTTCGCCATCGACGGGGCAAGTACGACGTCATAACGTCTACCCGTACGTCGCCCAATTCTCGTGCCGCGCAACCTCATGCTCCCCAAAAATGTTCTCGGTCCAACTTGCGCAAGCAGATTCCTGCTGGCAGCTTCTACGTCTATGCGAGCCACCAGCGCAAGAGCCTTGGCGCCTACTACACGCCATTGCCGCTAGTCGATCACTTGGTTAGTGCAACGCTTGCCGCCGATCGGCAAAGCAAAGTCCGACAATGCGGATCGAGCATTGAATCAATCCTGTCCACCAGAATCCTCGATCCGGCTACGGGTGCTGGTGCCTTCCTGCTCAGCGCAACTCGCTCGCTGGGGGACGACTTACTTCGGGTCACGGCAAGCTGCTATTTTGAGTTGAAGCTGCCAGCTCCCGACGGCAACTTGGATACGCGTGACTCTGGGGGCTCTGCTGTCGGAAGGATCCCAGATGTCGGTACTCGCCTCGTGGCCTGCCTGCACGATACGACAGCAAGTGCAGGCGCAAGCGACGATTGTTGGGAGCAGGCGCGAGACCTTTGTCGTGCCGCAGTCGCGGCATCGTGCATCTACGGGGTCGACAAGAATCCGCTCGCCGCGGTGTTTACTCGCCTACTACTGTGGCTTGAGTGTCATCGGGCGCGGACCGAACTCGCTCACCTCGTTGGACACATCATCAGTGGAGATTCGCTGATTGGTCCGCAGCTTGCTCAGCTATTTACGTTGCCACATTCTGGGGAGCCGCTGGCGCTGACGAACAATGGCGCCCTTGAGCAAACCTTGCACCACCTCCTATCCGAGCATCGCACAGCAACGATTTCGCCCAGGCGCTCACTCAACACCTACGATGCGCCACAATCCGCAGCAATTGCCGCAATCGTGGCTACTTGGGCGGGTGGGGTCATGTTGGGTAGCGCCCAAGGTGATGATAAGTACGTTACTCTACTATCGCACCTTGGCGCTGGCGTTTCGCCCGAGGAGTGTCTGGCGGCGGATGCGGCGCTTTCTGAGCAATCGGCGCTTGGTAAGCCCGCGCTATGCTTCGATCTCAGTTTTCCCGACGTTTTCCCTGGTCCGACTGCTACGACCGCTGCTTCGGGTTTTTGTATCATCGTCGGCAACCCACCGTGGGATGCCGTCAAGGCCAACTCACGTGAAGTTTTGGCGGAGTTTGATCCTCGCGTTTTCGACCTCAATACACGTTCAGAGCGCGACGCCCTCGTTCGAGAACTGTCTCAATCGCCGCCTGCCGCAGCGCGACTAAAGGCATATGCAGACGAATTTTCCCAGCGCAAACGCGCCCACGATCGCCAGTTTCAACACCAGAAACTGATGATCCAAGGCGACTTGGCTGGCCGGCAATTGGATCTTTTCCGATTGTTCATTGAGCGAAGTTGGCAACTTTTGCGCACCGGTGGTCAACTTGGAATGGTAGTTCCGAGTGCGTTTCACACCGCAGCAGGCGCGGTGGGCGTGCGCCGACTGCTCCTCGAATCCGGCAAGCTTTGTCACTACGCGGTCTTTCGCAACAGCCAAAAGATCTTCGACATTTCCCGCGGGTTCGAGTTTGCGCTGCTCCTGGCGGAGAAAACTCCCACAGCTGACTACCCCGTGGTCGTACGTTTCGGTCTTGAGAACCCATTGGACCTGATGGGTGGCAGAACTTCTCCAAACCAAGTACTGTCAAAGTCGGCAATTCTATCAGGCAGTGCCTATGCCACGATTGAAGTTACCAGCGACGACGAGTCTCGGGCAATTGTCGCCTCAATTCGTCGATGCGGCTGTGCCTACTCGACTTGGGAGCAAACGACCGGGGTAAGGCTGCGCTCGACGCCAACATCGGTGCACCGCACCCACGAATCGCCTCATTTCGAAGCGCTCGGCATCAAAGTCGATCGTCGGCTTGCGCCGGTGACGGCAGAAGACGTGCTGATACACGGAGTGTTGTTGCATGAGGGAGCCACTTTTCACCGTTACAACGATGTATGGGGCGAGGCACCTCGCTACAACATGGCAGCGCGAAGGCTGGTCGAAATCGAGCGTTGGCGCCATGCGGTTGGTCACTATCGAATCGCTATGCGCGCAATCGTCGGCAGCTCCCCGCATAAGTGCATCGCGACACTACTACCTCCTGGCACTTTAGTCACCAACAGTGCTCTCGTTGAGGCTGCTCCGGGGCCGCGACCATCGGCATACGCCCTGGTAACCATCGCCGTACTCAATTCCTCGGTAGCAAATTGGCTCTTTTGCGCGCGAGCCGATCTCAACGTCAACCTCTTCGCGTTGCGCCAGCTCGCCTGGCCTGAGTCGTTGCCCATGAAGCTTCTCGCACATTCTGCCCTACGCCTTTGTGCACTGCACGCGCACTGGAAGCCGCTTTGGCGTGAACAACTCGCAGAATCTTGGCACGAGGACAGTGTCCAGTTCACCTGGCCTGCCATACCCAACTCCGCCACGCGAACTTCACTCATCGCGACTGTCGACGCTGCGGTTGCCGCAGCGTATGGCCTTGCTCACGCTGAGTACGCCAGGGTTCTTCGTCACTTTGGCGCGGATTGGCAGGGCGCACCGGCGACGCAATGCCTTGACCTGTTTGACGATATCGCGTCTGTCGGTATCGAGTCGTTTGCTCGCCGGAAAGACCCGTATGAGGCACGAGAGCTCGTACTCAGCCCGCCTCACTCGCAGTTGGATCTCGCAAGCGTTGTACCCAATCGGCCTACGTGAGACCAGGGCTGACGGCTTCGCCCCTCTGTGCCAGGAGGTGAACAAGTTTGGTGACCCGACTCGGCCTTACGGCACAGAGGTAAACGCCATCGTAGCAATAGTCACCCAGTCTCCAATCACACAGGGTCCTGCCCCGCAAGCACCTGATGGACTACCGGAAATCCGCAAATTTCCAAGCCAAACGGCATCCCCCGCGACCGCCTGCACCCGCGCCGACAACCCGATCATGACGGTGGCATAGGGTGACTGGTCGATCGCTCCGACGGCGCAAGCGGCAACCGAAGTTGGATCAGCCGTTCGAACACATTGGGTCACGGCCGAGAGCTCGACCTCGGCTACGGTGCCATTGGCGGCGGCATACGCGACTGCGTTTCCGCCAATATTGAGTGTCAATCGGCCGTCGTCTGATTGAATCAGTACGGACACTGGAACACTGAGTGATGCCGGCCCACTGCTGGTTACTGCCAGGCACCCCGTAGCCAATGAAGCTATAGTGACGTTGGCATTGGCCAAAGTTCCGTCGTCGTAGCGGATCTCCACCGGGTTGCTCGTCTGAATGAAGTCGACGACTGCAGCGACGCCAATTCCAGCTTGTGCTTCGAGGCCGGCGGTGCCGCCTTGGGCAACAGCGCAACTGGCGTCGTTGCCTGATCTCGCGGAAGTATCCGTGGTTGCCGAGGGGGAAGGATCGCCTGTGACGACAGATCCCCCGCGCCCCCCAACGCCGGGTGTCGCTTCTGTGCCAGTCTGCCCACCAAGGCAACCTGACAACCCAAGCGCGAACGCTGCGCCCAATGCGCAACGCAACGCTCGAACCGACCATGTCTGTGGTGAAGAACGGGGGACCATGGGAACTCTGGACGTTCGCCTCGTCGCTCAGGATGCCTCGACTCGTTGCCCCTGACCAGTACCAATTCGCACATTTACTCTGGCCAAAGCACGCCTGAATGTGCAATTTGTCACTATATGCGGTTCGAATACGACGCCATCGCCAGTGAGTTTCTCCGCGCGATTCGCGGGAAGCGGTCTCAGACCGCTTTCAGTCGCCGGCTCGGGTATCGAACGAATGTCTTGTACCTCTGGGAGGCGGGCCGCAGCTTTCCGACAGCCGCCGCCACGCTTAGCGCCGTCGCGCGCTCAGGAGTGGACATTCGAGATGCCCTCGCCCACTTCTATCATCGCACGCCCGAGTGGCTCGAAAGTTGCGATCCAAGTTCGCGGCAGGGCGTTGCTTCCCTGCTGAACGATCTGCGTGGACGCACCGGTATCAGTGAATTAGCCAAGTCAACCGGCAAGAGTCGATTTGCATTGGCCCGATGGCTTCGCGGGGATGCAGAGCCCAAGCTGCCTGAGTTCTTTCTCTTGATCGAGAAGACATCGTTGCGTCTGCTCGATTTCATCAAATGCTTTGTCGATCCAGCTCAACTACCGTCCGTGGCGCGTGCGTGGGACGAGCTTGAAGCCACCAGACGCGCCGCTTTCGACATGCCCTGGACACAGGCAGTGCTGCGAACACTAGAACTGCGGGACTATGCCGATCTGGAACGCCACGTACCAGGCTGGATAGCTAAGCGCATTTCGATCGGTATGAAGGAAGAGCAGCAATGCCTCCAGCTGCTGGCACGAACACACCAGATTACTTTTCGCCACGGTCACTGGCAGCTGCGCGACGTGATGGCCGTAGATACTCGCCGAGATCCGGCGGCGGAACGTCTGGTGAAGCGTTGGTGGAACGAGGTCGCGCTCAGCCGTCTCGACCAAGGTGCTACTGGCATTTCGTCGTACAATGTCTTTGCCGTCTCAGAAAAGGATCTGGCCACCATCAACGACCTCTATCGCGCCTACTTTCGGCAAATCCGCGCAATCATCGCGCAATCGGAGCCGAGCGAGCGAGTGGTCTTGGCGAGCATGCAACTACTTCCGTTGGATGAATCCGCTGGATTGAATTCACCCACGCGCAACTCTGGGCGCAATACCAAATAGGCGCTACCACCCAGCCGCGTGTCACTTGCTGCCAAAGTCCCAACTACACCCCATTATCAGTCTACTCAGTCGCCACTGACAACCGGTCTGACCTCAATCGCAACCGTTGGGATAACGGCAGTTGGCTCGGCTAGCTTGGCGTTGAGTGCCGAGATGGTACTCGGCGCAATAGCCCCCAAATCCGACCAGAACGCCGTCGCCACAGCCGGTGTCACCAACGGGCAGCCACATATTGGCTGTCGCAGGAGGAGCCCGCCATTCTTGCACTCCCGAATGCTCGGTGAGCACCATGGCTTCAGATGTGAAAGCAGAGCAACCGACGTGCTCGGAGTAGTGGATGCGCGCCCTTGACCGTGCGCGACAAAACTTGCGCCCAAGTGCAGTGCTAACGCGATGATTGCGGCGCCAATACTGCCGGATAACACCACCAACCCAGGACGACGTTTCGTCAATAGCCCCAACCGTTCAAGTTCAATCAACGGTGCGCGCCGGAACACTCTCACGGATACTACCGCCGGAGCCGTACTGGAAGGCGGCGGTTCACCAAATGCACTGACTGGCCCACTCTCGAGGGAACCTGGCCGCTCGTGGTCAGTCGCAGTAGGTGGTTCTTCGCGGATCCGTACGTCCATTGCCATTCCGGCGATCTCGACGATCGTCCGCCGCCAAAGTCGCATCGGTTCACGCACGTTCACCAATCCAACCCGGAGGTCGCTCGCTGCGCTCGCGGGAACCAGTCGAATCTCGTCTCCATCACGAACCAGAAAGCATTCTACCGCACCCGCCGCGGCGCTATTCAATCGCACATCCGCGTCGATGCACGAGCCAACAGTAATCGCTCGACGTCGTTCCCCATCCAGCTCGAAGGCTTCAGAATAGCAGCCAATGGTGACAATGACCCAAAGCGAGGACGCCGGCAGCAGAGAGTCGTTGTGTTCAGCGCCTTTGTCCATCGTACAACTCGCCCCGGCGAACATCATTTCCAAACCTGCTTCGGTAGGTCGCAAGCCTGGCTACTTCGGGCCCAGATGACTAACAAGCGTAACTTGTCTTTCGTTGTGCACCAGGGGACGTGCCGAAAGCTCGAGGTTTTCGCGATTCCGCGCTGGCGCGGAGACAACCAGTGCGAACGACAGCGTCACAGTTCGGTCAGCCGAATTTGGAGTTACTACACCCACACCTGACAAAGAAGACTAGACACCAATCTCTCCGCGTTCGACGAGTTTGCCCTCAAGCCAGTGCAAGTTCGCCTGACACACCTGTCGCGTCTTTCCGTCTCTAGCTGTGCACAGCAGCAAAGCCGCATCCATGCCTGACCGCGCCCTTGCGACTCCATCCGCGCTCGCCTCGAGCGCCATCTTGCCCACTCTGCCATTTGATTGCACGATGACTTGAGCCAAACCGTTGAACAGTCTGCGCTGCCAGATTGACGCCGGCCGATCGAGACGCAAGTTAGTGAACACGCTCACGCGGATTGGCTCACCTTCGCGCCCATGCCAGGTCAGTGATCCACCACACTGCCCTGTTCGGGGCTATGGCTCGACGCGCTCGACGGGTGTCTGTCGCACGTCGTCGCGCTCGACGTTCTCGGCGCCGCTGACCCGTTGACCCTGCTTGCTAGCGCCAATCGCCCAGCAAAGCCACTTGGGTTGAATACGCCCAGCCCGCCCATTTGGTTTGGTTCCATACAACCGACCAGCAGCACACCGAATGAGCCGGCAATGGCCCAACCTTGGCGAGTCACAGTGCCTCCGCTGACTTGAGCAGTTCATCGTTCAAGCTGGTGCGCGGTCGTAGTAGCAGCACCCTTGCGAACTTCGGTCTAGCGCGATACATGTCACCAACGTTCTGTAGGGTTTCGCCAAGCAGGTCCTCATCACTGAACTTGTAGAAATCGTCAGTATTGTCCGCCACCCGTGTTGAGGTGTTCGGCTCGGCCCAGGCCGTACTCGTCACGAACAACCCAAGGATCACTGCTGCAATGAACGGACTCTTGTTCTTGCTGGACATCGCTATCCTTTCTTGGCTAATCGAGGCCTAACTGAGACGAGGAAATTTCAACCAGAAACTAGTAGCAGTCGCAGATGACGTCGGAGAATCCGCGTTGGCATTGACAGCCAGGGATCTTCGGGGTCGAAATTGGAACGACCGGCGCTGTAGTTGTCGATGCCGCTGCCACAGCCGCGCGAGCACCCGCTGTGCTACGCTTCGGAAGCGTCACCTTCGGCACTGATGGCATTACGGCGCAAGGGACGTGCTTAAAAGTCAACTGACCAAACTGCAATGCCTTGGTGCTGGCAGTCGAAGGCGGACGCTTCTGCAATCGCCCACCCCAACCAAGGGCCACCCCTGACACCAAAAGCGCTGCCATGCCGACGATCGCCCAACGATGATTGCCCGCAGTTCTGCGCGGAGACCGTTGCACCGCCAACATGCGTACGACCGTGACTTTGGCAAATCCGCGAGGTGGCTGCTCGGCAGGCAGCGCTGCCACCGCACGGGCTATCGCCATCCTGAGCTCGTGCTTTCCCAGCATCTGCTCCGGATTGGGCTCTTGGCTTGGGTGTTGCTCGGGCTCCAGTTCATCAGCGAGCTGTCGCCGACGTCGACGCGCGTCGACGCCCACGCGATAGGCGATAGTTAGCAACCAAGTCGAGACCTTCGCTTTCCTGCCAACATCGAAGCGCACTAGTGATTGAGAGGCGCGCACAAAAACCTCTTGAGCAAGATCCTCAATCGAAAACCCGCGCCCAAGCGCACGCGAAAGGTAGGCGAAAACCCGCCGTTCGTAGCATTCGACGAACTGTGTCAGTGCCTCGCTGTCGCTTCGCTGGCACCTGAGGATGACATCCTGCCCCAACTCCGAGTGCTGTTCGGGGCAAGTGAGGCAACGACCAACATTTCCTAATACGTTTCTCGCAGCACTTCGAAAAAGGTTCCCGTGCCGGGCGGTTTTCGACACGCCACCGAAAGCACCCGTTGATCGCCGAATCGCCTAACCGGCCATGCGGTCGTCCGTATACTGCATTTGTGGACTAGCGGCTAATTGTTTCAGCATTAAGGCTCTATACGCGATGCTTTGTATACAGTCCGTATTCTGTACTTTTGCAATCCCACTTGCCTCAACCCAGTGGAGGTGCAGAATGAGGTCCGTGGCCACCTCACGCAAAGCCCAGAAGCTGAGAGTCGAAGCTGAAGTCAGCGTTTTCGACTACCTCGACTACCGGGCTTATCTGCGGGCGTACTACGATGCGGCGAAGAAGCGACCGGCGGGGTTCTCGTTTCGTACCTTCTCCAAACGCGCAGGCCTCCGGTCCCCGAACTTTTTTAAGCTCATCATCGACGGCGAACGCAACTTGGGCAAAGACACTGTGGCAAAATTCGCGAATGCGCTCGATCTAGAGGGCGAGGCACGAGCGTTTTTCGCCGATCTGGTAGCGTTCGAGCAAGCCGCTAACACCGCTGAGAAGAACCGCGTCTTCGAACGTATCGCAGCGTCACGTCGCTTTCGCTCGGCGCGACGGATTGACGGCATGTTCCACGACTACTTATCGCATTGGTACCATCCGGCAATCCGTGAACTTGCAGCGCGTTCAGACTTCCACGATGATCCCCACTGGATAGCCGCAATGTTGCGGCCCGAGATTTCCTTCAAGCAAGCCGCTCATTCGCTGGAATTGCTTTTGGGTCTGGGTCTCGTGGTCAAGAACACGGAAACGGGCAGGTATGAGCTCCGGGAGCCCACGCTCACGACCGAACACGAGGTATCGTCCCTCGGTGCAGCGAACTTCCACAAGCAGATGATCGAACGCGCGAGCGACAGCATCGACACCGTGCCGTCCGCTTTGCGTGATCTCGCCGCCTTGACGGTCTGTGTTAGCCCCAGAGTTGCAGCCGACGTCAAGCGGCGCATTCACCAATTCCGAGAGGCCATGACCGAGCTCTGCGACGCGGAAACGGACGGCAAGGTGGTGTATCAACTAAATGTGCAGTGGTTTCCGCTGTCTCGAACCGACGAGGACCAAGCATGACTTCGCTACCCAAGTTGCTCGTGGTCTTAGGTGGCGTGCTTCCCAGTTGTAGCTCCACGGGCGTTGGCAATCCGGGCGTCGCGACGCAATCGTTGTCGATTTCTAGCGACTCGGAGCCGGAGCCGGGTGCCACTGACGCAACCGAACAGCTCGACCCAACTAACGTGCGTCACGCCATGCTGGTGTTTGGCAAAATCCGCTACCTGCCGTGTGACGCAGCCGAAGATGATGCCGTAGTCGCTGGCCCGATCTTGGTCGATCTGGCTACCAACCGCGTTGAACCCGAAATTGGTGCGGTTGATATTCCTTCGCACGGATTTTGCGGCATCGACGCGACTTTGGCGCCCGCGACGGCACCACCCGCCATGGCAGGGCGCTCGATGTTCTTTAGCGGGTTGCGTAGTGATGGCACACTGTTCTTGCTGTTCGCCGACATGCCAGGAACGCTTCGGATGCGACCGCTCGACGGTATCACCTGGCCCGCAGATGGAAACCGCGATTGGCTCTGGAAGTTGCGGCCTCGGCGCTGGCTGACCCCAACGGAACTAGATGCCGCTACGGCTGCAACGCTCAACGGTGTTGACCAGGTGATTCCGATTGACGTCAACCGCTACCCGGTTCTCTACGAAGCAATCCGTAATCGTCTCGCGCGGCGCAGCTCGCTCCACGTCGACCTAAACGACAACCATCGACTCGATGCTGACGAGCGGCTCGGTGAAGCCGTCATCGGTCAGGGTCTCGACAGTATCGAATAGCCCGACAGACTTCGCAGCTACTCTCAATGGAACGCCATCGTTTCAATGGCTGCGCCTTGCCCAATGCTCAAACCATTCCGACAGATTTTGATAGAAGGAGCCTCGACATGACGATTCGCCATACTCTCTCACTCTATGCCCTCTCCATCCTCACCGGTATAGGCACATCTGCCTGCAATTCGAAAGCCAATGTGCAGGACGATCTCGAGGGCGTTCCCGAGGTTGCGGCTGTGCAAATGCCTCTAACAGGCAATGTAGCGAGTGAAGGCACGGCCACCGACGATGACGCCATCGATGCCGCCACCATGGCAGCAGACGAACTCGACCAAGCGTCGGTACCCGCGATCACGGATGCGACCGATTTGGCGAAACTGCGTGGCGCCGTCAAGGAGCTCAACCAATCTGTCCGCGATTTCTTGGGCAACGTCGCTGCGCTGGTTCGCAACAACGACGCCACGTACGAGGCGGGCTCGCTGCGCATGTGGGGCCCGGTGACCAGGGGAACTACCGAGTACCGATTCTTCCTGCGCCACGTAGCGTCCCACCGCTGGGGCTGGCGCCTCGACGCCAGACTTGCGGACTCGGCAGCAACTTTCAGTCGCGTCGCCGCCGGCGAGATCACCGTTGGCGCGCGGCCGCGACGCGGCGCAGGGGTTATGGGGTTTGACCTCGACGCTCTATCGGCCGTGGATCCTACGGTCGTGGCCCAGGGTCAGCTGCTGGCAGGTTTCCGTCACGGCGAACTCGGAACCTCGGTCGCCTACGCAATGCGCGATTTCACCCGCGATCCCGCGGTGCGACCTGGCGTCGACGCGCTCCTCAGAGCTGTGCACCTCAAAGATGGATTCAACCGCGTGCGCATGGCATTCCGCGGCAATGTCGAAGACACGGCGACGGCCGCGGAAGAATTGGTGCTTGCTCGTGTTCGTCATCAGCGCGGCGTGGGCGGCCGCAGCGACATGATCGTTCTTGAAGGCGACGTCCCAACTGGTACTGCAATGGTCGTCAGTCAGTGCTGGAACAAGGAGCTGCAGAGTGGCTACCGAATCGTGCGTAGTTGCCCGCTCGATGGGCTCGGCGGCGATACCTGCACGGTGACAGCAACATCCGGTGACTTGAACGCCTGCCCCGCACTACTGAAGACTCCCGAATTGCCTCCAACAGATCCGAGCGCTCCAATGACCGACGACAGCGATCCGAATGGCGACCTCGCCGCGCCGATCGAGATCCCCACAGTGGCAGGCGACGCGACGAACGGATAGCACCTTGACGCTTGCCGGGTTGCTCAGCCGATGCTAGTGTCTGCGGCGTGATGTTTCCGCGCCTCGCAACCCAGAGCCATTCAAACCACCGTTGTTGGTGGCAAGGCTCCCGTTGCAATGTGGGCGCCTAACCTAGTACTGGTCATTCGAAAGCGAATACCGACCAGCCTCTGGTGAAGAAAACGGAGCGGCGCCCACGGGCCGCTCCCGTTTCTTATGGGCGGCCGGTATTGGCCCGAAATGACACATGAGTCCAACGAAAACCTCGCACTATAGCTTCGGTGACAGCAACCTTGCAGCAGCCCGCCTCGAGCGTCTAGCCGCAGCCTATGCTGAGAGTTCCGCCGTGTTCATTCGTGGAGCATTGCCGCTTCACGTGGAGCGCGCCGTGGATCTTGGCAGCGGTCTCGGGTTCACTACTCAGCTCCTCGCGGAAATCTCACAGGCGCCCAATGTCGTCGGCTACGAGCGCTCGACCCAGCACCTTGAACGCGCCCGACTGCGCAATCCAACACTTACCTTCCGCGAGGTCGACGTCCTAGAGTCGCCGTACCCAGATAGCGCTCTCGACGTCGTCTACAGCCGGTTCCTCTTGACCCATTTGCACTGCCCTGAGCGGGTCATTCGGATCAGCCTCGAGCATTTGCGCTCGGGTGGCCGCCTCCTGCTGGAAGAGACCACCGATCTCGTTTCACCGCTCCCGGCTCTCCAACACTACTACGCGATGGTGGGCGAAATGCAGGCCCACTACGGCCAGCAACTCACCATCGGGCTGCAGCTATCGGAGATTGCCAATGCCGTAGGGCAGGGTGGCGTCACTGCCAGGCAAACACCGATCTATCTACCCGCGGTCACAATGTCCACTCTTCATGCGATGAACATTGCGACGTGGAAGCACGATCCGTTCATGCTCGGCGCTCACGGCATCGACACACTTGACCAGCTCGAAACCACGCTGAACGCCATCGCGCAGAGCCACGATGACTTACCTCCGGTGATTTGTACGATGGCGCAGGTCGTGGTCGAGCGCGTTTGAGTGCCGAATGACGGCGAGTCATTGCTATAAGTGCAAATTCGACCAATGGGCCTATCAGGTAACTCGCCGTCGCAATACGGCCGTTCTAAGCTAGGCTGATCGCGAATGCATTCCGGGCACCGCGCCATAAGCCATTGGGCAATCGTCGTACTGTCGCTACTGACGTCGCCCTGTGCGTGCCGCAACCGCTCGCCGGAGCCGTCCGTCACGCGCAACACCGAGCAGACGAGCTCGGCCGCTGCGACCTCGACCGCAACCACAACGCAATCGCCAACCAAAGCCGAACCCTTGGATTGCCCCGGCTTCTTTGCTGGTAAATTGGTATTCCAAGTTGACAACGACGACTTGGCGGAAGCTTCCGACATCGCAGTCAGCGCGAAGAATCCTGGCGTGTTTTGGTCACACAACGACTCGGGCGGTCGGGCTAGGATCTTTGCCATTGCGAGTGACGGGCGCGATCTCGGGACATATCACGTCGAAGGGGCCGAGCTCGAGGATTGGGAAGACATGGCGATTGGCCCGGGGCCGGGCCAAAACAAAGTCTACATTTATATTGGCGACATCGGTGCCAACAAGAAAGCGCGGAATCGAATCACCGTTTACCGCCTCGAAGAGCCCGACGTGAAAGCGGATCAGAAGAACAAGAAGCGCAAGCTTGATCGCACGAAGGCGTTCGACTTTGCCTTTCCAGACGAGAAATCACATGACGCTGAATCGCTGATGGTCGATCCGCGTACCTCGGATCTATACATCGTGACCAAGCCTCGACACGGTGCACCCGTCGTCTACCGCGCTAAGGCACCGCTCGATGCCAAACGCACGACAATCCTCGAAGATGTAACCACACTTAATTCGATTAGCACGGGGCCACATTCCCCCACTCTGGTCACTTCCGGTGACATCTCTTTCGACGGCTCGATGATCCTGCTTCGCACCTATGAGCGTGCCTACCTGTGGCAGCGTGGCGAGAGTGAAACCATCGACACCGCCTTGTCGCGCGCCCCCTGCCCTGTACCGCTTCAGCAAGAAGCGCAAGGTGAATCGATCGCTTTCGCGCCGGACGGCACCGGTTACTATAGCGTGAGCGAGGGGCGCCACCCCAAAGTGTATTTCTACGCGCGCAAACGCTAGCCCACACAGTTGCCAAGTCGACCGAAAGACTAGCACTCGTCGGGCAAGCGGCTTAGGCTTGCGTCGTGCCCAACGACCTACGTCTTCACGCTGAGTCTCTTTGGATCAGTCCCTATGTCTTCTCAAGCTTCGTCGCGCTCATGGAGAAGGGACTAAATTTCGAAGTCGCCCAAGTCAAGTTGATCGACGGTGAGCACCAGTCCAGCCGGTACCGCGCATTGTCCCTGACTGCCCGGGTCCCGTGCCTTGAACACGATGGGTTCACGCTTTCAGAATCGAGCGCCATTGCCGAGTACCTCGAAGAATGCTTTGCCCCGCAAGCCTACCCGCGTCTGCTGCCCGAGTCCGTGACCGCTCGCGCCCGTGCACGTCAGCTCATGGCGTGGCTGCGCAGCGATTTGATGGCACTGCGCGAAGATCGCTCGACCGTGACGATGTTCTACCAGTTCCAGCTTGCGGCGCTTAGCGCTGCGGCTGAACGCGACACCGCTAAGCTAATCCACCTGGCAAAGGCCCTAATTCCACCGAATGCCGGATCATTGTTCGGTGACTGGTCGCTCGTCGACAGCGAACTCGCGTTCATGCTACACCGCTTACTGCTGAACGGTCACGACCTCCCTGAAAAGGTTCGAGCGTACGCCGAACGCGAATGGCAGCGACCAACCGTGCAGGCGTTCGTCAACCAACCACGACCCAAGGCGTTGCCTGAAAGTTATTGGGAATACGCAGGGACGCCGAGGCCACGCGTGAAATAGCGCTGAGCAGGTCATCTCGCTGAATGGGCGCAACGCTATTGAGCGACGCCAGTCAAGCCAAGACTCGCCACTTGAACCATTCCGCTCGCATCGAGGATCAGTATCGCGCCATCGGGCGTCGATTCGATGAACCCACCCTCAACGAGCTTGCGCAGGGTGCGCGAGAGCGTTTCCTGCGTGAGGTTCAGGCTCGCTGCGAGATCCTTCTTGAGGACCGGCAAGGTAAACGTTTGGTGGTTCGCTTGCCCGTCTGCCTCGAGCAGGTAGCGCGCCACTCGCGCAGAAGCATCGCGCAACACGATATCTTCCAACAACCCAACTAACGAGCGCACCCACTGTGCCGTGGCAGTGAGCAACTCGAGGCACAGTTCGTGATGAGCCTCAAGCAAACCGCGCAGGCTCGCCGTAGGAATGACCGCGCAGAGCGAATCCTCCACCGCTTCCGCTGTAGCTGGTGCCAGAAATTGGCCGAACACCGCAACTTCGCCAAAGGTGTGCCCAGCCTGCGCATAGTGCAGGACTAGTTGCTTGCCCGTCGGCCCGTCCTTGAAGACGCGCACGAGTCCCTGCCCCACGCAACAAAGGCCCGGCACGTCCTCTCCCTCCCGGAAAATTACCTGACCAGCCGAGAACTGGGCGACATGCGCCAATTTTGCGAGTCGCTCCAACCATCCAGGCGATAGGCCACGCAGCAGGGCCGTTCGGTCGAGAACCATTTTGCAGCTGACGTTCGTCATGTCGCGCCTACGGCATAGGCCCAGCGTTGATCTGGATCAAGGCGCAATTGAACAGTTTCCCCTAGCGTTGCCCAGTCCGAAGCCCGGACACCGAACGGCAGTGTGAATGGCGGTTCGGGAGCGTAACCAGCAATCTATGGAGTCTTTGATGTTTTGCAATCAATGTGAACAGGTAGCCCGTGGCGTCGCTTGTACGGAACGTGGTGTCTGTGGCAAGGATGCCGACGTACAGTCGCTGCAGGAGATCCTCCTGTACGGTCTCAAGGGCATGGCCGCCTACGCCCATCATGCCAGGCGATTGGGCAAAACCGCCGAGGCCGTGAATGCTTTCATCGAAGAGGGCCTCTTCGCTACAGTGACGAATGTCAATTTCGACATCCCCTCGATGCTTGATCTGGTCCTCGAGTGCGGCAAGATGAACCTGCGGACGATGCAACTGCTCGACCAGGGCCACACCGAGACCTTTGGTAGCCCGACCATCACCCAAGTCTACGAAGGCACCAAACCCGGCCCCGGCATTCTCGTGACGGGACACGACCTTTTGGACTTGAAACTCATCCTCGACCAAACCCGCGGTACCGGGGTGAATGTCTACACGCACGGCGAGATGCTACCGGCACACATGTACCCAGAATTGCGCAAGCACCCCAATTTGGCTGGCCACTTTGGCGGCGCTTGGCAGAAGCAGCGCCAGGAATTCGCTCAGTTCGACGGTCCGATCGTAGCCACCACCAACTGCATTCTCATTCCGCCTGAAGTCTACAAGGACCGCCTTTACACGCTGCGCGCGACGGCTGTCCCGGGCGCGAAGAAGGTTACGAGCGACAACTACTCTGACGTAATTGCAGCAGCCAAGGCCGCGCCTGCTTTGCGCGAGCAGCATGTGTCGACCTCCACCATCGGCTTCCATCACAGCGTACTAAAGAGCGTTGCTGGAAGTATCGTTGATGCGGTCAAGCAAGGCCTAATCAAGCGCTTTTTCGTAATTGGCGGGTGTGACGGTGCGGAGCCAGGTCGCAACTACTTCGCCGAATACGCTCGGCTGACCCCGAAGGACACGCTCATACTGACGGTAGGCTGCGGCAAGTATCGGATCCGCAATGAGAACGTCGGCACCTTCGATCTACCGGGGGTGGGACCGATCCCGCGAATACTGGACATGGGTCAGTGCAACGATTCGTTCGGCGCAATTGAAGTCGCCGTGGCCCTCGCCGAAGCTTTTGGCTGCGGCGTCAACGATTTACCGCTGAGCATCGTCCTTTCCTGGTTTGAGCAGAAGGCAGTTGCCGTGCTGCTCACGCTGCTTTACCTGGGCGTCAAAGGCGTTCGAATTGGCCCCAACCCACCGGCGTTCGTGTCGCCTAATGTGATGAAGATCCTCAAAGACACGTTTGACCTTGATCTGATTGGCACCGATCCCCAGGCTGATCTCGCCGTAGCGCTGGGTGACTCGAAAAAGCCTGCGGCCCCAATCCGCTTGGGCGTCCTCGCCTAGCGCGCCGCCTAGGCGAGTCCGAGCGGCAGACGCTCAGCTCCCAGCTTGAACCCCATCGCGACCATTGGTTCCGAAAGGTCATCGGGCAGTGGCACAGTGCCGCTGACCGAACCTTTGGAACCAGTTCGCTCAATGGTCCACCGATAGACGTGCAACGCCAATCGCACCAAACCGTAGCGCGTTCGAAACGCGCGATTCAAATCCCCGTGACCGTAGTTCACGTCGCCAATCAGCGGGTAGTTGGCATGTTTGAGATGCCGGCGAATTTGATGCAACCGCCCGGTGATGGGCGTTACGGAAACCAATGAGACGTGCCGCGGCTGCGTCGGCGCCAACGCCAGACGTTGCACCAATGTCCGAGCCGCTACGCGCGGACCATCCTCGCGTCGACTGATCGGGTGATCGATGTCAAGTTCCTCGGGGGTTTCACCGCGCACGATTGCAAGGTAATCCTTACGACAGTGTCCTGCCTGGGCCAACTCCGAAAGCGACTGTGCCAACGCCCCGGTCTTGGCAAAGAGCACCGCGCCGCTAGCACTGCGATCGAGCCTTTGAATTGGGTGCGCCGCGCCGTCCTTGGTTCGATCGCGCGCAAAATCGACGAGGGCGACTTCGGCTGTCGCCCAACCGCGATGCACCACCAGCCCCGACGGCTTGTTGAGAACGAACAGCTCGTCGTCTTCGTACAGGCACTCGATTTGCATGGTGGTCGAACGAGAGCCTAGCATCGGCCCGCAATGGAGCGCACACATGCCCGGATAGCCGGGGCTATCGTGACTTTCGACCAAGAGAGTCGTGAATTCGCAGGCTCGGCGCGGCGCGCATGGTGGCCGAGCTGCGCCGCGCATCCGGCGAATCATCGTAGCAGCGAATACAATTGCGGCCGTCTTGTTTGGCTGAGTAGAGGGCCTCGTCTGCACGGTAAATGAGCACCGTTGCGCCAACCATGGGCTCCGGCATCATGCTGACTACCCCAACACTGACGGTGAGGATGTCGGTATTGAATACGCGCGTGGTTTCATGCGCAATCGCCAATTGTTCGATTGTGGTTTGGATCTGACCCGCGACGGCAATCGCACCCTCAGTACCGGTATCACAAAGCAGAACTGTGAATTCCTCGCCACCGATCCGTGCTGCCAAATCCCCGGGGCGGCGCGCTGACCCAGCGATCACTTCAGCAACCTCGCGCAGGCAATCGTCGCCAGCTCCATGGCCGTAGGTGTCATTGAACAGCTTGAAGTAGTCGACGTCGATTAGCACCAGCCCGAGCGGCATCTTGTTTCTCACGCCGCGACGCCACTCGCGCTCCAAGAATTCATCGAATTTGCGGCGATTGGCCAGGCTAGTTAGCGGGTCTATCTGTGACAAACGCGCATACTTCTGCGTCACCTCCTCAAGCGTTGCCTGTTCTTTGCGTAGACGCGATTCGGTTGAACGAAGGCCCTTCAGTTCTGCAGCAAGACGCTCGTTCGCGAGTGTCAGCACGTGGGTGCGTTCCGCCGCACGTTGTTCGATGGTACGCGAGGCTGCATCCAGCAACTTTTCCAGGTGACGCTTTTGTAGGGTTAGGCGTCTGATCGCTGCGAAGGCCCACGCGAGGGCCCCTGCGGTGAGCAGCGTGAGCAGCCCTATCGTCGTCTGCGGCCACCAACCTACGATCGCGGGGGTGCTGTCGCGTGCGGCTGCGGCTACGCCACGCGGTGACACCGCAGCGACAATGACCCGAGCGAGCAGCAGGTGCATAGCTGGCTGCCTCATGGTTCTCCCTCTCGGTCGAATTCGCGTAAGCGAACCCAACTTGCAACTAGAAGTTTACGTGCGCACACGTAGATGACTAAGAGACTTCTCTAAATTTTCCGTAGGTAAGGGGTGTCGTGGCATCGACCGACACTCCGGCCGCACAATTCTTGGGGCAATTTCCTAGGAATTGTAGGTTTTGGATTGGCACGGGATCTGATTTCGTTGCAAACGTCCTGGGCCAAAAGTGACCCAACTAGCCCTTCGCACTTTCCTCGGCGCCGTTGCCTGTTTCGGCTGTAGCAATAGCCAGCGCCTGCCCGCAGATCCTCCGACGTTGGCGAGCGCGCGCAGCGCCGAGTACGACGCCAAGTCAAAAGCTCAAGCTGGCGCGCCGGAGGTTGCCGCAGCGGCCTCGGTGTTGGGAGCCGGCAATGGTGGTTCTTCCACATCCCTTGGCGCGCCGACGTCGACTCGGGATGCAGCAGTTCCACTGTCGGGCCAACTCGATCCCGTGCCAGCCCTTCGCGACCGCTCGGGTGAGCCGCTGCCCCAAACTGAAGAGCGACCCTCGTTGGATTCGCCGTCGTTCAAACGCCGCATCGAGTTGCTCCACGCAGCTATCGTGAAAGACGAGCCACAACTCGCCACCCCTGCGTTCTTTCCGGTGGTTGCCTATGAACAGGTCAAGGACATTGCCCAACCTGCCCGCGACCACAAGCATCGCCTCTTGGCCGCCTTTGCCAAGAACATCCGTGACTACCACCGGCAACTGGGCAAGGATCCGGACAAGGCGAAGTTGATTGGGCTCACCCCGTCCACGCTCGCTCCACGCTGGATGAAGCCCGGGACCGAAGGCAACCGCCTCGGCTACTATCGTCTATTGCGCAGTACGCTCAAGATCGCCGACGCCCGCGGCACCACGCACGACTTCGAGGTCACCTCGATGATCTCTTGGCGCGGCGAGTGGTACGTGGTGCATCTCAATGGCTTCAAATAGGTCTAGGTGCGATTCCGACTAGACGCCGTCGGTTCCTCGTGGCAAGGGTTGCCGGCTCCCAACTCCGGAGGTTGCTGCCTTGCCACGCGTCATCTGTCTCGATCTCGAAGGTGTTCTGGTTCCAGAAGTATGGATTGCGTTCGCTGAAGCCACGAACATCCCCGAGTTGCGGCGCACAACCCGGGACGAACCGGACTACGACAAGCTCATGCGTGGCCGATTGGCCCTGCTTGCCCAGCATGGGCTCACGCTTAAATCGATCCAAGATGTCATCGCAACACTTCGACCACTCGAGGGCGCCCAAGAGTTCTTGGCTGCGCTTCGCGACCGCGAGCAGGTCATCATTCTGAGCGATACATTCCTACAATTTGCACGACCCCTGATGAAACAATTAGGCTACCCGACAATCTTCTGTCACGAGCTCATCGTCGATGCCGAGGACCACGTCGTCGACTACAAGTTGCGGCTCGCAGACAGCAAGAGGAAGGCCGTGGAGCATTTGCGGGAGCTCGGGTATGTCATCCACGCCGCGGGTGACAGCTACAACGACACCACCATGCTCAAGGCGGCGGATCGCGGAGTACTGTTCCGCTGCCCAGACAACGTGGCTGCGGAATTTCCACAATTCAAACGAACGAATTGTGGCGCGCGCTGCTCGACTGAACGGTTCAACTCATCCGCGACGTGTCGGCAATTTCGTGGAGCAATAGTGGCGCATTAGCGCCGCACCGACACGTGGACATGGCTTCGGTTCTCGAAGTAGACCCAGTCTAGACCGATATCGACGGCCAATCGTGACAAGCGACCAAGTCGATTGGGGTCGGAGTCCGAGGTTGTGACGTCCGCGGCGCGCCCCTCGTAGTGTAGGCTTCCGCGACCATGTTCGCCATCCTCGTCCCAAGCTTCAGTGACCCTGAGCGAGAGCCCGGGCCATTCCTTCTCGACCGCCGATTCGAGTCGACCGAGTAGCTCGCACAAGCGCGGGATCATGTAGTGGTCCGCGCCCGTGTGTTCCTCATCTTTGAACTGAATACGTGTCGCAAAGCATGGCGCGAGCAGTTGCCAACCCTTCTCGCCCCGAGTGACGCGCACCAACAGGGCCCCGGTGACCTCGTTCTCAGCTTGGTCTGGCGCGCGCTGCCCCACCTTGAGTTCGCGCGGTAGGCTGCGATTGCGCGACAGGACCACACCAAATGGAGCGTCGATGACCTGACATCCAGTCAGACACGCAATCAGAGCTAGTACAGAGTAGCGCGCGCGGGGCAATCGCCGGGATTATCGCAAGCTCGCGAATTCGGGGAAAGTTCTTGGGAGGCTCGGTCGCGTTCTCGGTATTCTGCTGGCAAGACCGAATTGCCCACCCGCTAGTAACAATAGACTTCGGTCGGGATGTCGTACCGACCCCAAAGACCAAACGAGCCAGTCGATTCGATGGCTCGGCCGGCACCTCGCCCGGTGTGGGACCGCCTTTGGTTCAGCGGATTGCTCAAGTGTGCAATTTTTACGCATCCTTCGCATCCATAAATACACGTAATTACATGGTTATCTAATCTATTCGGCCGAATCGCAGCCGAGACTGACCAATCGCTTGCGCCGCCTTCGAAGGGCGTCTATTTAGGCGCGGGACTCCCGGAAACGCGTTCGCCCAGCAAGCTGGCAAATCGACCAGAAGAGAGGCGAGCCACTCGGGACCGGGCCCTACGCGGGTGCTCACCGCGAACACCCTTCCGAGAGAGGAACGCTTCATGGCTATCAAGATTGGTATTAACGGGTTCGGGCGTATTGGTCGGCTTGCCTTCCGCGTGGCAGCAGCCCGCAGCGATGTGGAAGTCGTCGGCATCAACGACCTCATCGACGTCGACTACATGGCGTACATGCTGAAGTACGACTCGACGCACGGTCGTTTCAACGGCACGGTCGAGGTCAAGGACGGCAAGCTTGTCGTCAATGGCAAGGCCATTCGCGTCACTTCCGAGAAGGATCCAGCCAACCTTAAGTGGAACGAAGTTGGCGCCGAGGCGGTAATCGAGTCAACTGGGCTCTTTCTCACGGACGAGAAGGCCCGGCTACACATCAAAGCTGGTGCGAAGAAGGTCGTGCTGTCCGCTCCTTCCAAGGACGCGACCCCCATGTTCGTCATGGGCGTCAACCACAAGACCTACGCGGGGCAGGACATCGTCTCGAATGCGTCTTGCACAACCAACTGCCTCGCGCCCATCGCGAAGGTGCTGCATGACAACTGGGGCATTCTCGAAGGCCTGATGACGACCGTTCACGCCGTCACCGCCACCCAGAAGACCGTCGACGGTCCTTCCGCCAAGGATTGGCGCGGCGGCCGCGGCGCTGGCCAGAACATCATTCCGTCCTCGACGGGTGCTGCCAAAGCCGTGGGCGTGGTCATTCCTTCGCTGAAGGGCAAGCTCACTGGCATGGCGTTCCGCGTTCCAACCCCGAACGTCTCGGTGGTTGACCTCACCTGCCGCCTCGAGAAGCCGGCGAAGTACGAAGAAATCAAGGCTGCCATGAAGGCTGCCTCCGAAGGTGAGCTCAAGGGAATTCTCGGCTACACCGAGGACGAGGTCGTTTCAAGCGACTTTATGACCGAGTCACGCACCTCGATCTTCGACGCCAAGGCTGGCATTCAGCTGAGTGACACATTCGTCAAGGTCGTATCCTGGTACGACAACGAGTGGGGTTACTCGAACAAGATTGTGGATCTGCTCGTCCACGTCATGAAGTAGTCTGCGACAGCTTTCTCCCTGTCCAAAAAGGCCCGACCGCTCGCGGTTGGGCCTTGCCTTTTTCGTAGCAGCAAGCCCGATTGCGCTCGGGCTTGCGTCTCTTGTTGAATCGAAAAGAGGCCCAGAGCCAACGCCCTGAGCCTCTCATTGCGTCCATAGGAGCGACGCACTTCTGCGGCCGGAACGACCTAGAAATCCATGTCGTCCATACCGCCCATGCCGCCCATGCCGCCCATGCCGCCCATGCCGCCCATGCCGCCCATGCCGCCCATGCCGCCGCCCATACCACCGCCGCCACCGGCGGAGGCTGATGGAGCAGGTTTAGGCTTGTCGGCAATCATGGCTTGAGTCGTGAGCAAGAGGCCAGCCACGCTGGCTGCGTTCTCGAGCGCTACACGAACGACCTTGGTCGGATCGATGACCCCAGCTTTCACCAAGTCAACGAACTCGTCCTTGGCCGCGTCGTAGCCAAAGCCGCCCGATTGCTCGCGCACCTTCTGCAGCACGACCGAAGCATCCTTACCGGCATTCGCCGCAATCATGCGCAACGGTTCCTCGAGTGCACGGCGTAGCAGACGAACTCCCGCGGACTGCTCCTCGGAGAGTTTGAGCGCGTCAAGGGCCGACATCGCACGCAACAACGCGACGCCACCACCCGGGACGATCCCTTCTTCGGACGCCGCGCGGGTCGCATACATCGCGTCTTCCACGCGATCCTTGCGCTCCTTCATCTCGACTTCACTCGGCGCGCCAACCTTGATCACCGCAACTCCACCGGCCAGTTTGGCCAAGCGCTCTTGCAGTTTCTCGCGATCGTATTCGTTCTTGGTGTCGGCGACTTGGCGCCGAATCAACTCACAGCGCCCCTTGATCTCGTCCTTCGGGCCAGCCCCATCGACCAGCGTGGTGTTGTCCTTGTCGATCTCGACGCGCTTGGCGCGGCCAAGGTCCTTGATCGTGACCGTTTCAAGCTTAATCCCAAGATCCTCGCTGATCACCTGGCCACCCGTTAGGATCGCAATGTCCTTCAACATCTCCTTGCGGCGATCGCCAAAGCCCGGAGCCTTCACGGCCGCGCACTTGAGCGTGCCACGCAGCTTGTTGACGACCAGAGCGGCGAGTGCCTCACCGTCGACATCTTCGGAGATGATGAGGATTGGCTTCTGCTCGCGCGCTACGGCTTCGAGCACCGGCACGAGGTCACGCATGACGCTGACCTTCTTTTCGGAGATCAGGATGTAAGCGTCTTCGAGCACGCACTTCATTTTTTCGGCGTCGGTCACGAAGTAGGGAGAAACGAAACCGCGGTCGAACTGCATCCCCTCTACGACGTCAAGTTGGGTATCGAGGCCCTTGGCCTCTTCGACCGTAATGACGCCTTCTTTGCCGACCTTCTCCATCGCATCGGCCAGCATTTGGCCAATGGTTTCGTCGCCGTTGGCGCTGATCGTGCCAACCTGCCGGATCTCTTTCGAACCATCGACGGGCTTACTGAGTTTCTTCAGCGCGCCAATAACCACTTCGACGCCAGCATCGATACCACGCTTGAGCTCCATCGGGTTATGCCCGGCGGCTACCAGCTTCATGCCCTCGCGACAGATAGACTGCGCTAGGACGGTCGCCGTGGTGGTTCCATCACCCGCGCTGTCAGCTGTCTTCGATGCGACTTCGCGCACCATCTGTGCGCCCATATTCTCGAACTTGTCGCTCAGCTCGATCTCTTTGGCTACGGTGACACCGTCTTTGGTCACCTTGGGCGATCCCCAAGACTTCTCGATGACCACGTTGCGCCCCTTGGGGCCCAGGGTGACTTTGACTGCATCTGCGAGTGCATCGACGCCCTTGAGGATCTTTCCCTGGGCGGTAGCATCGTAGATGATGACCTTTGCTGCCATTTTATTCGCTCCTTATGCTTTCTGTCCTGGCTATTACCAGTGCTTCAAGTGGGCTCAGCTCTCGATCACGGCGAGAACATCGTCTTCACGCAAAATGAGGTGGTCCTCACCGTCAATCTTCACTTCGGTTCCCGTGTACTTGCCAAACAGGATCTTGTCCCCAGCCTTGACGTCCATAGGACGCAACGAGCCGTTATCCATGAGTTTGCCGCTGCCGACCGCCAGCACCGAACCGGAGATGGGCTTCTCCTTGGCGCTGTCGGGAATGATAATTCCTCCCTTGGTCGTGGTTTCTTCGGCGATTCGCTTGACCACCAGTCGGTCGTGTAGGGGTCGGATCCTCATGACGCTCTTGCCTCCAGTATCGCGGTTCAACTCGCTCGCCCAAGGGCACCACCAAGCGGAACCCTCTGCAAACGAATGCGAGCCGCAAGGTAAGTCGCGATCGGGGGTCGTCAAGGGTGAGCGTCAGCTGTCGGCAGCAAGAGACTTAAACGGCGGTATCTATTCTCTATTTTATATTTCACGGCGCGTTTGAGATCGCCTTTCCGGCAATTCCGCCCAGCCCCGAGGTGCCCACCCCGTGCGGCCCAAGGTCCTAACGCCGGGACGAGGTCATTGCACTAACAAGCAAGGGCATGCCGTCGTCAACCATCGCTTGGAACCTCGCACAACGAAGTGGGGCCGCCGAGAAGCGGCCCCTACGACTCTCACTTCGTCCCAACCGTAGACACTACCCCGCAGCCTGCGCCTCCTTGCGCTTGGCATCCATTTTTTCCTTGAGCACGCTTGCCAGCTGCGCGGGCATCGGCTCGTAGCGAGCGAACTCCATGGTGTACGTACCAGCACCCTGGGTCATGCTGCGAAGATCGGTCGAGTAACGGAAGATTTCGCTTTGCGGCACTTCGGCATAAATCAGCTGGAGATCGCCCGCGGTATCCATGCCAAGGATGCGACCGCGTCGCGAGTTCATGTCGCTGGTGATGGCACCCACGTGCTCAGCCATGACGGTCACTTGAATCTTCATGATCGGCTCAAGCACCACCGTACCTGAGAGCTCAAGACACTTCTTGAACGCAATGCCCCCCGCCATCTGGAAAGCGACGTCCGACGAATCTACCGAGTGATAGCTGCCATCGTAAAGCGCCACGCGCAGGTCGACCACCGGGAACCCAATGATCCCGCCGCGTTTCATCGAATCGATGACGCCCGTCTCGACCGAAGGAATGAACTTGTTCGGTACGACACCGCCCTTGATTTCGTCGACGAATTCGAATCCAGACCCAATTGGCAGCGGTTCCGCCGTAATCCAGCAATCGCCGAACTGGCCGTGACCACCGGTCTGCTTCTTGTGACGCCCCTGCGCTTTGACTTTCTTGGCCAGGGTCTCGCGGTAGGCCACGTGGGGCTGCCCGAGCGTAATATTCACCCCAAACTTGTCGCGTAAGCGCGCGGCAATGACGTCGAGGTGCACTTCACCCATACCAGCGAGCACGATCTCGTTGAACTCGGCGTCCATATGCGTGTGCACAGTTGGATCGGTCTGGGTAAGTTTGCCTAGAGCAACGCCTAATTTGTCCTGATCCTTGCGCGTCTGCGGCAACACCGTGATGGAATGAACAGGATTGGGGAAGGCAATCGGCGGAATTTCTACGACCTTGTTCGCTTGGGCAAGAGTGTCGCCAATCTGGCTGTGCTTAAGTTTGGCCACAGCGACCACGGCACCGACTTCAGCCTCATCGGTCTCCTTCTTGTCCTTGCCCTGAAACCGAATCATATGACCGATACGTTCGCGATCCTGCGTGCGCGGATTGACCAAGTCATCCCCAGCACGCAACGTGCCGTTCATTACGCGCATGAAAAAGAGTTCGCCCACTCCTGGATCGCTCGTAACCTTGAAGATTTGGGCCAAAGCGGGTTCATTTACGCCAAGTGTGAGCTCCACGGACTGACCATTCTGTGTCGCCTCAGGCGCGCGACGTTGAACGGCTGGCTTGATGTAACGCCGAATGACCTCTAAGAGAACAGTCGTACCCTTCGGCGGGACGGCGCATCCGGCAACGATCGGGACAATCTCTCCCTCGTCGACGTCGATCGCCAACCTGGGCAGGATGTCCTCCGTCGTGAGCTCCTCGCCCGACGCCAACTTCTCGAACAATACCTCGTCAGTACCGGCAACTTCCTCAATTAACTGGGCCTGAGCCAGCTTTGCTTCATCCTGCAACTCGGCAGGAATTGGTATTTCCTTCACCTTGTCGCCGAAGCTATACGCCTTGCCTTCAACTAGGTTGACAACGCCATCGAAGCTTGAGCCTGAACCGACGGGCAGCACGAACGGGTGAGCCTTTTTCGTCAGATTGCTACGAATGCTGGCTACGACCCGCTGAAAATCTGTGTTCTCGCGGTCGAGCTTGTTCACGAACAACACCACAGGACGACGATGCTTGACTGCCAGGTCGTAGAGTTGCCGCGTTGCAACGTCGACACCAGTTGTGGCATCGACCACGATGACCGCGGTGTCTAACACCTGAAGTGGGGCCACTGCCCCACCGATGAAATCCGATGACCCAGGGGTGTCGGCGAACGAAACCTCGACGCCTTCCCAAACGATCATTTGGACTTTGGATGCAAGCGTCGTACGACGCTTGATTTCCTCAGGATCAGTATCGAGAGTTCTTCCGCCATCAGGCTGAGGAATCACGCGAGCGCGATACAACAGCGCCTCGGCGATGGCGGTCTTCCCGCAACTAGGCGCCCCGAGCAAGGTGAAGCTTCTGACATTTTCCGCTGCTGTCACGACGATTCCTCCCAAACTGAGCAAGATGCGCTGTCGAGCGAGACACTCGCCCGATCCCTTGTTCGCCAGATCGCCCGAGTCACAGCAGTTCCAGGCTGCGTCACCCGACGGTGTTTCAGGCAGGCGTCAGAACTAGCCATACGCAAGGACATCGGCCTCGCATCCTAGGCAGATGACGACTGACTTACAAATGGGTTTTGCAGTGCACGCATAACCACGGTCGAGCCGAACCATCAACCGGCCTAACTCAGGTTACAGGAATGCCCAAACCTGTCTGACATCGAGTCTTCTCCTCTTCGCCACCCTCGGTCGCACGAATCGACCTACCCCGGAGTTCTCGTCGAACGGCTTGGCGAGCGCCGGCGTCCTGGTCTTGTTGGCTGCGTTCGCATCGGAGGCGGCCGCAGGTAGCCATGGCCAAGGAATGAACAGATGTGGGAGGTCAATACGTCGGCACTTTCCTCGGCAAGGCCAAGCGTCACGGCCTGATAGAGCAACTCCTTCAACGCACCGATACTCATGTAGGCCAATACGCGCGGCTCGCCGTCCCCGACGATCCCTAGCCGCTGTCCTTCCTTGAGACTTTCCGTCAGGAGTTGGACTAGCGTGTCATAGAAGGTGCCTAGCTTGCGATCGAAATCCGAGTCGATTCCGACGGCGTCGGTAAACAAGATTCGCGTCAAGGTGCGATCCGCCAAGCACGTGGCAATGATTCCGCGAACGTTTGCATGGATCTGGTCAGCAACGGGTCGATCCGGATCTTCGGTGACGATGCTGACAATGGCCATCGTTAGCTTGGCGCTGAACCGATCGATGAGATCGGAGAATACGGCACGCTTGTCCTCGAAGTAGAGGTAGAAGGTCCCCCGTGCTACTCCAGCTTGCGCGACGATGTCGTCGATGGTGGCTTGATGATACCCACGCTTGGCGAATACCTCGCGAGCAGCATGGAGAATCTGTTGCCTTCGCTCAGCTTTGGCGATCGGAGTCGAACGTTGCCTGCGACGTGATGCCATAACGCCCTCTAGTTAGTCGCAGCGGCGGGCCGAAGCAATGCCCACGCGAGTTTGGACGCCGGAAGCTAAACCAGATCGGACACCTTGATCGCCACTTTCGGCCATTTTCTTGTGTCCACCGCGAAACCGTAGCCGCTTGAACCTACTTTCGACTGTCCACCGCGATACCGTCAGCGCTTGCGCCCGAATCTGCAGCCACGGCCAACGTGACGGCTTCGTACGCAGCCTGCACGTCGTAGGTCCCACCTAGGGACTCGAGGTGATCGTACAGCGTTGCTAACATGACCCCAAGCGTCACGAAATCGGGATGCAACGCCGCTTTTGCATCGCGGCAGCGGACAAAGACCTCGTGAAAGGTTTCGCGAAACTCGGACAACGCATAGCTAGACGCGTGTTTCCGTGCCCCACCGAAAGCCCGAAAGAAGACGTCATTTGCCGCCGA
>Ga0302323_100000222_pt1 | contig 43693 bp, 36 predicted proteins | sample Fen_T0_3_FD_201950 | JGI IMG/M metagenome (GOLD analysis project Ga0302323, IMG submission 201950) | Peat permafrost microbial communities from Stordalen Mire near Abisko, Sweden - Fen_T0_3 | ecosystem: Environmental > Terrestrial > Soil > Wetlands > Permafrost | place: Sweden: Abisko...
CGGCCACTACTTTCACCTGGTATTGGCGCCACTCTGTGTGCTGGCCGGCCCAGGTGTGCTTCGAGTGTGGAGCCGAGGCCCGCGGCTTCGTGCGGCACTGGTTCTCTTGTGTGCAGTTCCCCCGCTGGTCTTCTTCGCCCTGGCCAGTTTCGCCAGGCCGGTCGCCGCAGCGCTGGACGAGAACGAACCCTCGTACGACCGAGTCGCATCTCGAATCGCCGAGCTCACCTCGCCCGAGGAGCGGGTATTCGTGTGGGGCAACTCACCGCAACTCTACGTGCTGGCGCGCCGGCCGATGGGCGCCCGATTCTCCTTCTGCAACTACATGACCGGCGAAAGCCCAGGCACCCCGACCGAGACCGGACAGTGGAGCGCCGACCGCAATCAGTTACCTGCCGCCTGGGACCTGCTTCTTGCCGATCTAGAGTCGCGCCGCCCCACCCTCTTCGTGGATGCCGCCGCCGCCGGCTGGGATGGCTACGACAAGTTCCCCATCGCCCGCTACCCGCGCCTGGCAACCTACCTAGCCAAGCACTACCGACCGACCGAAACCGTCGACGGCGTGGTCCTGTACCGGCGCATGCCATAGGGTTAAAATCTGGCCACACTTCATCCACGCGCACGCCGACGGGACCTGACCACGTACACCGTGGTCGCGACCACCGCCACCGGGATGACGTGGGTCAGGTGATAGGTCAGCGCATACAGCACGGCCACGGCCCGCCCGGTTCCACACATGACGAGCGCCATGGTCGCCCCCGCCTCGAACGTCCCGAAGTTTCCGGGCAGCGTGGGGATAACGATGGCGGCGTTGATACCGACAAGGGTCAGCAGTGCAACGTAGAAGCTCGGCTGGATGTGAAATGCCGACTGGAACATCAAGAGCATCAGGATCTCGCTGCCCCAACCGACGAGCGATAGCGCAGCCATGGCAAGAACCCTCTTGGGCGTGGACGCCGACAGCCCGGCCGACAGCGCCTGCTGGACCCGCGGCCAGCCACCGAGGCGCGACACCAGCCATCGCCCTGCAGCCAGCAGCACCGCGTACCCCACCATGACCAGCGCCGAGAAGCCGAGAGCAGTTGCGCCCAGCCTCATGATCAGGGCCGTGACGAACACCAAGACAGCCAGGGCGAGCACCTCGGCGCCGCGCTCTGCCCACGTGCAGGCGTAGTCGACGTTCAGCTTCTGCGTGTGGTTTCGCAACCGCGCCGCTCGAACCACATCGCCGCTGCCAAAACCGATCGCAGCATTGGCCAGCAGACCCTCGATGGTGGCGGCCAAGACCTCACGAAACGGTGGCGGATCGGTCAGGACCACGCGCCAGCGTGCGGCCTTGATGGGCAGGTACGCCGCGAAGTTGAGGATGATCGTCCCCGCCATCGCCCACGGCATGCTCGACGAAAGTTGGACCCGCCAAGGCTTCTCCCGCCACAGCACCGCTGCCAGCAAGCAAAGCGGCAGGCCTCGCAGCACGGCCTTCACGCGTCGGGAAATCACGCCTGATCCAACGTCACGAAGGAAAATCCGCGTGCGTGCAGCCGTTCGAGAATCTGTGGCAAGGCGAAGAGCATGGGCTCGATGTCGGGCTGCGGCTCAGTGCCCCGTCCGTCGTGCAGCAGAAGCACCATGCCCGAGCAGGCGAATCGGGTCGCTCGTCTCACCAGCACCTCGGGGGCGGGTCGATCGGTGTCCCAAATGCCGCGACTCCACGCCCAAATGCGAAAACCCAGCTTGTCGGCCACGCGGAACACGGCCGAGTTCTTGAGGCCGTGCGGCGGACGGTAGAGCCGGACTGGCGAAACGCCCAGGGCCTCGAGCTCACGCACGGCCGTGGTCAGCTCGGTTTCAATCTGCGCCTCGCCAGCGTGATGAAGTTTGGCGTGGCTGGTGCCATGCACGGCGACGGTGTGGCCGTGGGCTGCCACGCTTCGCAGGACGTCGGGATAGCGACGGGCGTTGTCAGCCAAGACGAAGAATGTCGCCTTGACCTCGTGGCGCGACAGGATCTCCAGCAGCCGCGGCGTGTCCGCGCTGGGACCGTCGTCGAACGAGATGGCACATACCCGACCGCTTCGCCCGGTGACACGCCAATGGATCCGACCCAGCGGATCGAAAGCAGGAATCAGCCGAAAGGCAACCGCCACCCCCACCACCAACGCAACCGACAAGAGCGCCCCCTTCACCCACCAGGGAATCGGCAGCACGAGAACCAGCCACACGCCAACCGCGACCGCGAGAACCAGCGAGCTGCGGTTCAGCCAAGCCCGAGCCTTGGCGCCCATGGTTAGGCTGCGGCCTCGGGACGCGCACGAAGCAGATCACCACGCTGGCCGACCACGCGCTCGAGCACGTCGAGAACCTTGCCACCCACCCGGGGCCAGTCGAACGACTCGGCGATGGCCCTGCCTCGCGCAATCCTCGCGGCTTGGTCGGACTGCAAGGTCTCGATCACGGCGGCGGCGAAGGCGTCCGGGCTGTCGTCCTTGGCCAGCACGACATTCGACCAGTGCTCGCCGGCCCGGTCGGTTCCCAGCGCTGGCAACGCGACCACCGGCAATCCAGCTGCAAACGCCTCGAGTACCATGATGGAGAATCCCACCGCCCGTGCCGGGAGCAGAAAAACCGAGGACGAGGCGAGCAGCTCGGGTCTTTGGTCGTAGACCGCGCCGACGAAGTCGACCCGAGGGCGCAGATGCTCCGGCACGCGCGCTTCCAGTAACTCGCGCATCGGCCCGTCGCCTGCCATCAGCAGCCGAACATCGGGATGAAGCGCGGCGATCTTGGCGAAAGCATCCACCGCCAGGTCGGGTCCATTCCGCTCTTCCAGGCGGCCAAGGTAGACCAAGTTGCGAATCCCGGGCCGCACGTAGCGAGAGCTCGGTCGTGCGCGCCAGTACGGCAGGTCGATGCCATTGGGAATGATGGTTGGCTGAAAGGCGGCGTACCGCCACATGGACTCGGCGGTCGCCTCGGACACCGCAATCACCGCCGCAGCCCGACGAAACACCCATCGGTAGTAGGGCGCGACCCGGCGTCGCCAGGCGGCGTCTGGAAAGCATGAATGCAGGGTCAAGACCTTGGGACCGCGGAACATCGACAGAGCCAAGAACGCCAACCCCATGTCGCAGGGACCGTGAATGTTGAGGACGTCGAATTGGCCCTTACGAAGTGCGCGATAGAATTTCCAGGCAACCAACGGACCGATGGTCGCCTGGGTGAAGGTGCCGCCCGTGCGAAAACTGCGCGCGCGGCCAACGCGAATTACGCCTCGCTCGGAGTCTTCGGGACCGCAAACGGAGGGCGCGCCTGGATCGCCTGTCAGAATGCTAACCTCGACGCCTTGGCGAGACAGGAGGTTCCGCATATTGCGGACGTGCTCCTGAATGCCACCGAGAGTCGGGAAGTAGCTCTCGGCGACCATGCCAACGCGAAGAGGTCGCATGATGCCCATCTGCCTGCTTAGCGGTTACTGCGCTGACGGTCAAGCAGGTTGTGCATAGGGTCCATGTCTTGATGCGTGCTAGGCGCGCCTACGCGTGTTGGCAACATCGCATTTATGGCCGGGAAAGTGCCTTCTTCGTGGTAATCCGCTCATATATGTCGAGGAGGCCCCTGCTCAAGATGCGCCGATAGCTAGCAGGCATGATGGGTCGCGCCTCGGGCGGCATGGCCCACGTGAGCACGTAGCCAAAGCGCGGCTCGGCTTGCTGCCAGAACTCGGCCCACTGACGACGCCATTCGGCCACGCATTCCTCGTCCACTTGGGCACGGGCCGGGCGATAGAGCTTGCAAACCTGGGCCGGTGTGCCGTGCTTCTCTGCCAGTCGGTCGAGCGCGGGCGGGATGAGAGCCGCGGGGGGAAAATCGCGGTAGGTGATCGGGTAAGAACGCTCGACGGCGAATACCAGCGGCGCAGACGTGTTCCTGGCGATGACGTAGTCTGCCCACGCATGGGTCAGGGTCGCGGTGAAGTCGCTGGTCGCGCTGTGCTTGAACAGCAGGGGCAACAGCGTCGCGCCCATGGGAACCACGTGGGTGCCGGCGGCAAAGGCCGCTCGGTCTCGCTCGAGCCGAAGGTAATCCACGCCCAGCGCACCCGAGAACCACAAGGCGCAGGCCCCTAAGACGATCGAGATCCGTCTCGGCAAACGCTCGGGTAACCGGACGATGGCACCTGCCCACAGGAACGGCACCAGGCGGCAGTTGAGGTACCACCAGTTGCTGATCATCGTCGGCAGCACGAGGTAGGCCGCGGCCAACCCCGCCATGGCCAGCGGAGTGAAAAAGGGCCGCAACGCCTTTCGCTGTCGCCATCCGTAGTACCCGAGCAGGACCGTCGGAACCACCGTCACGCTTCCCCAGCGCGTGAGAGCCCCCGAGGCATCGAGCCAAACATGTGCGAGGGTCTCCCAGGGCGGCAGATACGCAAACCAAGCTTCGGTCTTGGGACGCGCAGGGTCGGCCTTGACGAGGTGTTGCTGGGCTGCCGCGAAGAACAGGACCCCGACGGGCAAGAGGGGCGACAGCAGAACGAGGCCGGTCTTCACGCGCTGCCACCAAGTCGGGCACCCGAGCGCATGCAATCCCACGAGCCCGATCACGACCATGAGCGGAAAAGGATGCGCATACCAGAGCCCCGCCGAAAGCACGACCATGCCGGCCCCGCGCCGCCAAGTCGCCCGCTCGCGTTGCCGGTCGATCACCACGAGCAGGATCAGAGACAGCGCGAAGCCGAAAGCGAAGTTGAGCATGCCCATCGACAGGAAGAACCCATGTACGAGGGGCCAGCCGAGCAAGATTCCAGGCCAGAAGGCGCGTCGCCCGGCGAAGCAAAGCACGAAGATGGGCAGCGCCAACGCATTGGCGAACAACACCACGGCCGTGAACGCCCGCGCGGCCCCGTACAGGCCGAAGTTGCCGAAAGCATACAGCCACAGCGTCAGCAGCGAGTTCGACTTGAAGAGCCCGTTGAAGACGTATTCCGGGTAGCTCTCCGGATGCGCGATGATGTGCGCCGAGGCCAGGTGATTGGGCAAATCCTGCAAGGGCGGCAGCGCCACCAGCAGCAGCGGCCAGGCCGACAGGACGAAGAGCACCGTCGCCGTCAGCACGAGCAGCGACGGATCGGAGAGCCCCGCAAGCCAATCCGGGATCGACCGCGGCGCGCATGGGAGGGGCGAATCGGACCGAGACACGCAGGGCAGTGTAACGCGGAAGGAGCCGCGCGCACCATCGCCCTCCAGAATCAGGTTGGGGGGTAAACCCAGTGGGTTGGTTGATACGGACTATCCCCAGGGTGGGACTTCGCCGGCGATCTCGCCCGACACCGGGCCACCTTCGCGCTGCACGTCGACCTTGGCGCCGACCGGAACGGCGGTGGCGACGATGGCGAGAGCGACAGGAGAGCCGCCGGGCAGAGCCCCGACGCTGGTGATCACGCCGGCCGTGGGCTGGCCCTCGCCGGTGAGCTTGTCGCCCACCTTCGGAAGGTCGCTGCCGCCCAGGCGCAGCAGGACCAGCCGCTTGCGGATGTTGCCCCGATCGCGCATGCGCACGATGGTTTCCTGCCCGACGTAGCAGCCCTTGTTGTGATCAATGGCGGAGCCGAGACCGATCTCGACCGGAAAGCGCTCGGGCGTGATCTCGCTTCCAAGCTTCGGTTCCATGGCAGCGATGCGCAGGGCCTCGGCCATCTCGACCGGCAACCGAGGAACCCCGCTAGACACCAGGGCATCGACGATGGCTGCACGGGCCGACACGGTGGCGACCAGGCACAGGCCGTCCACGCCACATGCGCGACCGTGCGCCGCCCAGACGGGGCCATGTTTCTCGCTGGCGATTTCGGCGTGGCAGTACAGGGGTAACTCGGCAAGCCCCGGCGGAACCGCCACTCCGGCCGAAGTCAACGCCTCGCTTGCCTTGGGGCCCAGCACCGCCAGCGAGGCCAACTCGCCCTCCACCGCAAGCTGGAAGTCATCCATGATGGCAAATTTAGACAGTCCCGCAGCAACGAAATCCCCCTGGCCGGCGGGGACGATGATGCGGGCACTCTTGCCCCGCACGAAGACGAGCAATCGGGCCAACACACGCCCACGCACGTCGAGGAGCAACGTCTCGGTTCCCTGCCCCGCCTCGAGGCCGGAGAGCTTGCCGGAGGTAATCCGCTGCAGGAAGCTGACCCGGTCGTTTCCGGTGGCGCGAAGCACGTCGTGGCCGGCTCCGTCGAGGAGAACCGCGCCGTTCTGAAGTGACTGAATTTCAATTGAGGAGCTCATGAGCCTCACTTTCGATGCGCAACGGCCTTGCCCAGTTCCGATTTTTCGCGCAAGCGCGCGGCCCGGCGCTTGGCTGCCTGCTTGAAACGGCGCTTTTCGGCCGCAGTTTCCGTGATCAGACGCGGGACCGCCCGCGGACGGCCCTGCTCGTCCAGCGACACGAAGGTCAAGAAGGCGTGGGTGGCCTGCGATCTCTCGCCCGTCCACGGGTTCTCCGCCAGGACCTCCACTTCGACCTCCATCGACGTGTGAGCGGCGAAACTAACCTCGGCCTTCACGATGACGAATTCTTCGACCCGCACCGGGCGCAGAAAATGCAGCCGGTCCATGGATGCGGTTGCGACCGTCCCTCTGGCATGCCGTGCGGCTGCGATGGCCGCGGCCACGTCGATCCATTGCATGACCACGCCCCCGAACAGGGTGCCCATACCGTTGGTGTGGGCTGGCAGTACGGCCTGGGCCGTTTCGACCCGGGTCGCCGCCACCGTATGTCGATTTCCGGTCCGGTTTTTCATGGCTCGTTTGCGGTATCATGCGACACTTCATTGGTCAAACGCCAAGCGGACGCCTCATGAAGAAATACCTTTTCCCGACGCTGCTTCTCTCGCTAGGGTTGTGCCTTCCGGCCGTGGCTTCAGCCAAGCCGTACACGCTGGACGGGCTTCTCGACCTGGCACGGAAGGGGAATCCTGGACTCGCCGCGGGCGAAAAGGCGACGGCGATCATCGAGGCCCAGCTCCTAGAGGCCAAACGCAACTACTACCCGACGGGCGAATTGAATTCGCTGTTGGCCCAGGCGCCGGAGATCCGGTGCTACACCGGTCAAAACGACGCCAACGGCAACGCCATCCGTGACTACGATGGCAAAAACTGTGTCAACACGGGTGAGGCCATCGGCGCCAGCTCGTCGGGATTTGTCAAGTCCATCACCCCGGCCGGCGTCTTCACCCGAACCGAGCTGAAGCTGATTCAACCACTGTACACCTTCGGCAAGCTCTCTGCCGGCGTGGATGCGGCCGAGTCCGGCGTCAAGGCCTCACACGAGCGCGAGAGCGGGATGCTGGCCGACCTGGAGCTCAATATCCGCAAGGCATACTGGGGCGCAAAGTTGGCGCGCGCGATCCTCGCCACCCTGAACGAAGGCAGTGGGTACCTAGACCAGGCGCAAGACAAGATCGAACAGGAGTTGAAAGAGGGCAGCGGAGACGCCTCGGTCACCGATCGCTTGCGCCTGCGAACCATGCGGGCCGAGATCGACGCACGCATCCTGGAGGCCAAGCGCGGTGCCGACCTAGCCCGCAGCGGCCTGCGCGCCCTGATCGGCCCCGATGCGCCGCCCGACCTCGAGGTGGATGAGGCCGAAATAGCAGCCCTGACCATCCCGGGCCGCACCATCAGCCAGTATGAAGAGGCCGCCATGGAGACCCGGCCCGAGGTGAAGGCCCTCCAGTATCTGGTCGCGGCCAAACGCTCGTTGGCTCAGCTCGAAACGCGCCGTCAGTACCCCGACATTGTGCTCATCGGGACCGCGGCCTACGCCTATGCCAGCAGCGTCGATACGCCAAAGAACTCCTACTACAACGATCCCTTCCACAGCCTGGGCGCCGGTATCGCGGCCGGCTTTCGCATGCCGCTCGATCTGGGCGTGAAGAACGCCCGCGCTGCAAAGCTGCGCGCCGAGGCCGAAGAGGCCGAGCAGAAACGCCGGGAAGCCCTGAGCGGAATAGCCTTCGAGGTGGAAAAGGCCCACATGGAAATGAAAGAGGCCGAAGAGCGTATGAAGGTCGTGCAAAAAGGCGAGAAGGCCGGCAGGCAATGGATCGCGGCCATTGCGCAGAACCTGGCCGTGGGACTCGCGGAAGCCAAGGACTTCTCCGATGCCCTGTTGGCGTTCTTCCAGGCTCGCGTCCGCTACGCGCAGAGTATCTACGACTACAACCTGGCCGCCGCCGCCCTGACCCGCGCCACTGGCACCGACGTGACAGCCAGCGCCGAGTAGCCCCGGTCAGATCCCCAAGAACAACCGGGTGCCGAAGTTCGGTTCCAGATCCGCCGCCAGGATCTTGCTGGCCGAGGTCTTGGTGTCGTACTCGACGCGTTTGAACTCGAAGGTCTTGGTATCGCTGTCGTAGATGGTGTAGCTGGCGCGCGGATCGAAATCGCGTGGCTGTCCGACCGAACCTACGCTGACGATGTACTTCCAGTCGTCGCGCAGCTGGAACTTCAACGTGATGACTTCCTGCGCGCCCGAGTGCTCGGGGTTGATGGCGAAGGCCTTGCACAGGTGCGAATGCCCGATGAGCGTGAGCTGGGGCAGCCGATCCCAGATCCCGAGGCACTGCGCCGCCTGGTCGCGAGCAAAGATGTAGTCGAACTCTTCCACGCTGACGGGCGAGCCATGGCAGAACAGCACCCCATTCTCCCGAAACTCGTACGGCAACGATTTCAGCCAGGCCATGTTGGCCGGTTCCAGCATCTGCGCGTGCTTGTCCAGCACGTGTCTGGCCGCGTGGTAGTAGTACGAATAGTCCATGCGCCCCGACACCGCGGCATCATGATTGCCGAGCACGGTTTGGAACGCCGTCGCTCGCATCAGATTGCACGTCTCGTTGGGGCTGGCGCCATAGCCGACGGTGTCGCCTAGGCAAATGAACCTATCGATGCTCTCCGACGCGTACGCCTTCAGTACACTTTCGAGTGCTTCGATGTTCGCGTGTGTGTCGGAAAGGATGCCGTAGCGCATCGACCGAGCACTATAGCATCAAGCGCGCATCGTCGCCGGTAACAAAGCCTATCGTGCTAAAAGCTGGGGTCCGACCATGCCACCTGTAGTGCTCTCCTGCTTCTTCCTGTCGGGCGCCTCGGGACTCATCCTCGAGCTGCTTTGGACGCGCATGTTGACGCTGGTCTTCGGTTCGACGGCGCTGGCCGTGTCGACCGTGCTGACCGCTTACATGGGCGGCCTCGGCCTCGGATCCTACCTGGCAGGCAAGTTTGCCGACCGGCTTAAGGACCCAGTGCGCGCCTACGCGCTGGCCGAGGCTGCCATCGGCGTCTACGCCCTGGCCGTTCCGTGGCTCATCGGCTTTTACCCTGGCCTCAATCAGTGGCTGTGGGTCACCTTCGGCGACCGCTACACCCTGCTTTCGATTCTGAGGTTCTTCGCGTCGGCGGGCTTGCTCATCGTGCCGACGACGCTGATGGGGGCCACCATGCCCATTCTGGCCCGCTACTTCGTGTCGCGTCCGTACGAGCTCGGCCGCGTCAGTCTGCGACTCGGGACGCTCTACGCCGTGAACCTGTTCGGCGCCGTCGCCGGGTCGTTTTTCGCAGGCTTCATCTTCCTGCCGATGGTAGGCGTGCACCGGACCAACTGGCTCGCAGCCGGCTTCGACATGACGCTTGCCGTGGCGATCCTGGTGGCGCGCCGACTGGTCCGCCGCCGCGCACCAGCAACCGCCAGCCTCGACGAGCTTGCGGCCTCACAGGCCCCCGCCGAAGCCGCGGAGCCCGCACTCGCCATCAGCCGCGCGGCTCGCCGGGCGGTCCTGTTTTCGTTCGCCGTCTCGGGTGCAACGGCCATGGTGTTGCAGGTCCTTTGGACGCGCGCCCTGGCCGTCCTCATCGGCTCGTCCATCTTCTCGTTCACCATCATCTTGCTGGCGTTCCTGGTGGGCCTTGGCAGCGGATCGGCGGTGTTCGGCCGGCTGGTTGCCCGGTTCCGCGATCCGGTGCGCGGCCTGGCCCTGACCCACCTTGGCATCGTGGCCTGCATAGGTATCTCGTACCTCATCACCGACCGACTGCCGTTCGTCTTCACGTACCTGTTGTCGTCGACCATGGTCAGCGCCGACGCAGTCCTGACCTGCCAGTTTGCCCTCGCCTGTCTGACCGTGTTGCCGTCGACCTTTCTGATGGGCGCCATCTTCCCCATCACGATTCGCGTGGTCACCGGTGACCTCGCCACCGTCGGACGCGACGTCGGCTCTGCCTACGCGCTCAACACCGTGGGCGCCATCGTCGGCTCGTTCTTCTCCGGCTTCGTGATTCTGCCGGTGCTCGGCCTCCAGCGCGGAATCTACCTCGCCGCGGTGGTCGACCTCATGCTGGCTGCGCTGCTCTTCGCCGTTGCCTCGGGGCTTTCGCGTTCGCGGCGAATCATCGGCATGGGCGCAGCCGTCGCGATGGCGCTGGCGGCCCTGGCCCTACCACGCTGGAACCTGACCAACTTCTCCATCGGTTTTTTCCGCATTTCGATGGCGCGTGACTACATCGAAATGGTCGAGCACCACCACCAACGCAAGAAATGGCAGGTGCCGAAGCTGGTTTATTACAAGGACGGCATCGCGACCACGGTCTCCGTCGACCAGTGGGGCAAGGTCTTCTCCATGAAGAACAACGGCAAGGTCGATGCGTCCAACGACGCCGACATGCCCACGCAAATCAGCGTCGGGCTTCTGCCGCTCCTGCTCTACAACAACGACCACGCGCCCAAGGTCGCGCTCATCGGCTACGGCTCGGGCGTCACCGCGGGCGCCGTCACCCAGTACCCCATCGGAAGCCTGGAAGTGGTCGAGCTCGAGCCCGCCATCTACGAAGCCGCGCACTTCTTCGACAACGTCAACCACCGCCCGACGGAAAACCCAAGGGTCAAGGCCATCGCGGGCGACGGGCGCAACTACCTCAGCCAGCGCACCGACAAGTTCGACGTGATCATCAGCCAGCCGTCGAACCCATGGATCACGGGCGTGTCCAACCTGTTCACCCGTGAGTATTTCCAGTCCATCAAGTCGCGCCTGGCCGACGACGGGATCTTCTGCCAATGGGCGCAGCTTTACGAGATGGCGCCCTGGAACATCAAGGCCATCTACCGGACCCTGGCCGGTGAATTCCCGTACGTGATGGTCTTCGCGGCCGAGGATCTCTCGTCGGACACCATCCTTATCGCCAGCCGCAAGCCCATCGACCTCGATATTCGCAAGATTGCACGCGCCTTCGAAGACCCCGTCACCGCCGCCGAGGCCAAGCGTGCCGGTTTCGATTCGCCGCACGACGTGCCTGCGTTCCTGCTGCTCGGCAACGAGGAGATGCGGTCGTTCACGGCTGGTGGGCAGCTCAACACCGACGACAACGCGCTGATCGAATTCGCGGCGCCGCGCGATCTTTTGCGCTACCAGGCCTACGATCCCTACCTGGCGAAGGTCTACGGGCCCATGTGGCCATACGGGCACCTGACCGGAATGGTCGAAGGTTACGACGGCCCGAACCGCGCGGCGGACATGGCGAGCCTCGCGCGCAGCCTGCTGGCGCACGGCAAAGCTCGCGAAGCAAAGCTGTGGCAGTCCCGGGCCGAGGCTGCGGTCGGCAACGAGGCGCCCAATGCGACGGTCGCACACACGCGCCTGCTCCTCAGTCTGGTCGCCACAAGGGAAGATCGCGATCCCGAGATCCCCGTGGCACCCGACGGTGGACTGACACCTCCGATGATTCCACCGACGCTGCCTGCGGACACCGCCAACCGGGTGACCGAGGAATACAAAGACATCACGGCACAGGTGGAGAAGAACAAGTACGCCAGCGCCTTCAAGATCGTCGAGGATTGGCCCGAGCAAACCTGGGGCGCCAAACTCGGCAAAGACTTCTCACTCCTGACCGGATTCCTCGACTACAAGGCCGAGTTCTATGGCGACGCCATCGACGAGCTCAAACCCTTGGCCGATGACGCCGAATATGCGAACCGCCGGCCCGAGCTGCTCTATTACCTGGGACGTTCTTACTTCGCGAACGCCAACTGCGCGAAAGCGGTCGCCGCGCTCGAACGTTACATCGTCGCACAGCAGGCCCTGGGCCGGCCGGTCTTGCCCGTCTCTGCATCGGGCGACACCGAGCCTCCGAAAGAAGACCCGACCGCACACCCGTAGCGCCGCACAGCACCGACAGATGCTATGGGCCGAGGCCGCTCGGTGGTAGCATTCGGCTGTGGCCAAAAAGCAGACTACACGCAAGGTGGTTGTCGGCGCTCGCAAGCGCTCTGCAGCCAAGCCGGACAAGGCCGCGTCGCCGCCCCGTCGGGTAGTGGTCGGCGTCGGCCTTTCCACGGCCGATCTGCTCTTCGTCTGTCCACGCATCGAAGAGCGCTTGATCGACGCTTCCGTCTTCAGCATGCAGGGCGGTGGCTCCGCTTCCAACATGCTGGCCACCTTGGCGGTGATGGGGCAGCGAACCCGCTTCTTCGGCCGCATCGGCGACGACGAGCACGGGCGGTTCATCCTACGCAGCATGCAGAACCTCCGCGTCGATACGTCCCTGCTGACGGTGGAAAAGGACAAGGTCTCGCCGGTCTCGGTGCTGCAAATCGACGAGCTGACCAAGCGGCGCAAGATCCTCCGTTCCCGTGGCAACGTGACACCGCTGTCTCCGCGCGACCTGCCGACAGGCCTGCTGGCCGACGCCGCCATGTTGGTCATCGACGGAAGCGAGCCCGCCTTGCAAGCGGCCATCGCCGAAAAGGCTCGAGACAAAGGAATCACGGTTCTGCTCAACGCCAGCCAACTGTCGGGAGGAATGGGTGAGCTGCTCTCGCTTTCGGAAGTCGTGATCGGGTCGGAACGCTTTGCTCACGAGCTGGCGCCCGCTGACAACCTGGGCGACAGTTTGCGAGAGATCCTCAACCTCGGCCCCCGTGTCGCGCTCATCACCATGGGCGAGTCGGGCTCCATCGGTCTCGAGGGCACCAAGCTGGTCGAGCAAGAGGCGCTCGATGTCTTCGTGGCCGACACCTCGGGTGCGGGAGACGCATTTGCCGGTGCCTTCGCGTTTGCCCAGCTGCACGGCTGGCCCCTCGAGCGTGCTGTGCCCTTCGCCAACGCCGCCGCCGGCCTGGTATGCCGAAGCCTCGGCGCGCGCTCGGCCCTGCCCACCGTCGAGGAAGTCATAGCCGCGATGGACGGCGCGCAGCCAGTCGCAGAAGCGTAGTTACTTGTTGGTTTCGGGCGCCGCTGGCGGGACGGGAAAGAACTGCTGGGGAAACGCCTGGAAGCCGAACTGCGCATTGAGCCGCTTGAAAAAGTCCGAGGCCTCGCCAAGGCTCAGGTTGGCCAGATAGTTGGCCACCTGCTCGCGTGAAGGCGGCATCCGACGCCCGGCAACAACGCCAAGGACCAGACCCGCAACCAGACTTATCAGGGCCGTGATGAATAGTCGCTTCATTGCGGGCGGATGCTAGCACGCCCCCGCAGGCGACAGCAGTCTGACATCCACGTCGCGGTCCTGGGGCCGGTAGCCCGGTTGTCGGCCCTAAGACGCCGATAGTCTGCGACGGGCTGCGTGGAACGGTGATTGCAGACAGCGCTTGGCATGAAACCCATAGCTCCTCGCTACGTCTCTTCAGTCATTTCGGCCGGCGTGGCCATGGCTGTGATCTTTCTCGGATGCGGGAGCGACAGCTCCAATGAACCGCCTCGCCCCGACGCCGGTCGCGACTCTGCGGCCGACATCGCTCGAGATGCGATCCCGGCGTCACCGGACCTAGGTCGAGACGAAGGCAGCGATCTGCCTTCCGATCGAATCATCGTTTCGGATCCTGATGTCTTCGTGGATAGCGCGCGAGACGTCCCGCTGGATCGCGGTGTCGAAGCCGGTTCGGACTCGCCAGCCTTTGATGGCCCGAGCATCGACGGTCCTGGCATCGACCAACAGATTGTCGACAGCGGGCCCTGCCCCGCGGGGCAGATCCTACTCTACACGAGCCCGGGCTGCGGCGCGGACGTCAAGCCCGTGTGTGGTTCACCGATCCAGGACGCTTGCGCGAGAAGCGCCTGCAGCTGCTCAGGCAAGATGATCATCGGGTGCGATTATTTCTCCGAGCCGTGGTCCAAGGTGACCGATCGGATGACGGGCTGTGGTGCGGACGGCGGCACGACCGTCGATGCCACCGTCAGCGAAGCTGGAACCGTCGATTCCGGACGAGTGGACTAGGACCGATGATTGCCTGACAATGTCCTCGTGCCATCGATACCGGCCTCACGCGCTGCTCATCGGGCTTCCCTCGCGGGGGCGGCTTGGCTGGGCGGCGCACACCTGGTTGTCGATGCAGTCTCGGTGACCTCGGTGCTTCGTGCGGCGCCGGCCAGGGGCGCCGTCGCGACCAGCGCACTTCTGTTCGTGATCGCATACGACGTGTTGGCGTTCGCAGGACAAGTTCCACTCGGGTGGCTGGTCGATCGATTGGCTCTCCGGCGCGGCGCCGCCTTGATTGGCATTGTGCTGACTGCGGCGGCGATGGCGATCGGGGGTCGGGCTGGTTACGCCGTCGTTCTGCTGGCCGGGCTCGGCAACGCACTCTTTCACCTTGGCGCAGGCGCGATGGTTCTGGCCGGTGGCCGAGAAAAGGCAGCGCCCGCCGGCGTATTCGTCGGGCCGGGTGCGCTGGGCCTTGGCATCGGGCTCTTGCTTGGCCGCCGATTCGTGGAGATTCCGCTCTGGCCGTGGCTCTTCGCCCTTGCGGCCGCGGTCGCTGTCGTCTTGTTGGTGGCCACGCGCCCGCAAGCTTGCAGCGAACCAGTCCCAGCGCCGGAATTTCGTCTGGGCACGTTGCTCGCCATCGCAACCTTGTTCGGCCTGTCGGTTGCCGTGCGATCGCTCGTGGGAACCGTGGGGTGCGATGCTTGCGACAAGACCTTGTTTCTCGCCGTCGCCGTCCCGTGCGCTGGCTGTGCTGGCAAGCTGATCGGAGGATTTCTGGCAGATCGATTCGGATGGATCGAACTGTCGATGGTTGCGCTGCTGGCGGCTGCTCCTTTGCTCGCTTTCAGTGGCGGGGACCTTTGGCTGGCGTTGCCCGGCTTCTTCCTGTTTCAAATGACCATGCCAGTGACCCTCGTGGCGGTGTTTCGACTGATGCCGGACCGACCCGCGCTGGCCTTCGGACTACCGTGCCTGGCCTTGATTGCGGGCGCCCTGCCCGCCTATTTGCCCGACGTTTGGCGCCCCCGAGACGGCAGCGTCTTCGTGCTGGTACTTGGCTCTGCCGCGGTCTTGTTCTGGGGCCTCCGACGACTGGCCTCGCAAACTTCGCGGTTCTTCCCCCTCGGACGGCGCGCAAGCAAGGGTAGCCCGTGACTACGGCTTACCTGCAAGCCTGGATGATTGCGTTCGTCTTCACCGAAGTGGTGGAGGTACCCATCTATTCGGTAGGCCTGCGGATCGGCATCTTGCCCGCCTTGGGCGCCAGCGCCATCACGCACCCGTTGCTCTGGTTCGTCTTCTTCCCACACGTCGACGTTTCGTACCGCGCGAAGCTGGTGCTCGGCGAGCTGGCGGTCTTTCTGATCGAAGCGGCGTATTTCGCGTTTCTGTTCCGGCGCAGGCGAGCTCTGCTGTGGTCGGCGCTCGCCAACGGCGCCAGCTTGGGTCTCGGCATGCTCAGCCGGTGGCTGTTCGGCGTGCCGTAGCTGCAAATATCCGGGCCTTGGCGACGTCGAAACCGACGGCTTTTTTGGGGTCTTGGGCAGCATGTGCGATCTTGCGGCCCGAAGCCATGAACAAGGAATTCCGATCGAACGCTGTCCTGCTGGTCCTTCGAGCTGTGGTGGGCATCAACATGGCGTGCCTGCACGGCTGGGACAAGCTGCACCATTTCGGCTCCAAGACCGGCAACTTTCCCGACCCGTTCGGCATGGGTCACAAGTACTCGCTGATGGTCGCAGTCACGGGCGAATTCATCGGTGGCATTTTGCTCGCGACCGGACTCCTCGGCCGTGTGGGCGCATTCCTGGTTTCGTTCTCCGTGGCGTTGACCTTGTTCTCGACCTTGCGGTCGGCACCCTGGCAGGATCGAGAGGTGTGGGCGCTCTACTTCGCCGCTAGCCTGACCGTGCTCATCCTTGGCTGCGGCCGATTCTCGCTGGACACCATCGTCTGGAAGAAGCTAGGCAAAGGTGGTGGCGCCAAGGCGCCTCAACCCGCGCGCAAATAGCTGCCTTGCCCGTCTGCGGCCAACAAAAGCGCGGATCGGTGAGCCGACGTACGAGCAGTTGACGCGTCGTGGTTTGGTCGACTGTGACTGTACGCGCCGCTACGCTCGGAAACCGCCACAAAATTGGCGCGTCCAATAAAAACGCCCTTGCCCTAGCCCTTCTCGAAGGTAGTATGTCGCCCCTAGTCCGGAGACTAATATGGCTGACATTTCGCGGGGATTTGTGCGCTTTGCGCTGGTTTGTTCGGTGGCGCTGCTGCTGGCTCGATGTAGTACCGATCTGACTGGCCTTGGCGGGGCGTCGTTCGATGGTGGATCGCTGGATGGTGGCACGCGCGATGCCCGGCGGGGCGACGTAGCCCGAAACGATGCCCGGTTGGGTTCCGGGGGCGCCGTGGTCGGCGGCGGGACGGGAGGCGCGGCTGGGGCCGGCGCCGGTGGCATCGCCCTCGGCGGTGGCGGTGGCCCCGCATCCGGCGGAAAAAGTGGCGACGCCGGCGCGGCCGACGGCCGGCCCTCGTTCTCGGATGCTGCCGACGCGAGCTTGGCCGGGGGCGCCGGTGGCAAGGGTGGGGTCGGCGGCGTGCTCGGCGCGTCGGGGACGGGCGGACTCGCTGGCGCGGGCGGGAAGCCCGGCAGCGGCGGGATGGTTGGTTCCGGGGGCAAGCTGGAGACCGGTGGTGCCTTCGGAACCGGCGGCCGGGTGAGCACCGGCGGACACGTCGGCACCGGTGGAACGACTGCCTCCAGCGGCCACCCGGGCACGGGAGGTGTCACCGCGACCGGCGGGACCTCCGCGACCGGTGGGACCTCCGCGACCGGTGGAGCCGGTGGAGCCATGACAACCGCCACTGCGACCGATACCAGCACCACGACGACAACCATGTCTGTGACGAATACGGGCTCGACCACCAATACCGCCTCGGTCACGAGCACGACCACCACCACGACAACTGGCACGGACACTGGCTCGACCAGCTCGACGGTCACCCACACAGGAACCTTTACCGGGACCAGCACGGGCGAGCCCACGGAGACCGCCACCGGCACGGTTTCTTCGACGGGGACGTCGACCGCCAGCGAGACCGGCTCGGCGACCATGACCACCGCCAGCACGAGTGTGTCCACCGAGACCTCCACGAGCTACTCCGTCTCCCGTGGGATGCGCGCGCAAGCCATTTTTTCACCACAGAGAGCACAGAGGCGCGGAGAATGAAGGGTTTCCGGATCTCGATCCGAACCCTTTCCATTCTCCGCCGTCTCTCAGTGCCTCTGCGCCCACTGTGGTTCAGATCTCGGGGCTAGAAGGTGACGACCTCGGCGCGGCGCAGGTACGTCGTGAGGTCACGGGCCCAGGCATCGATGCGTAAGAAGGCTCGGCCCACGGGGATTGCCGGACAGAGCGTCTACGGCTTGTGCAGACACCGCCTTGCCAGCGCCGCGATTGCCGGAATCGGATCCAGGCACAAGCGCTCGAATGCCTCGACGGCCAGGGCACGGCCAGAGAAGGCGGACAAGGATTCCAGCGCTGCCAGCCGCACACGGGCGTCGGGATCGCGGGTGGCGTGGACCAACCTGGACACGGCACCGTCGGTAGAGTACTGCCCGACTGCAACCGCGGCACGACTGCGAATCTCAGGCTGCGAGGCCCGCAACTGGTCGGCCAAGAACGGCTCGGCCGCCGGCGCGGCGAGGGCCCCCAGAGCGTCGATGATCGCAAGCCGCGTGCTCTGGTCACACCCGGGATAGCTGGCGATCAGGCGCTGGGCGGCCGGCCCGTCGCCGATGCGACCAATAGCCCGCAAGACCGTATCGCGGTTGTCGGCATCGCGATCGAAGGCTTCCAGCAACAAGGCCAAAGCTTTGCGGGAAGGCCGACGCCCCAGTGCCCCGATCACCTCGCTGCGGACCTCGACTGCTCGGTCACGCAAGAGCGGCTCGAGCGTCTCCAGGGTTTCCGCGCTGTCGTTGGCGGCCAGCACGCTGACCGCGGCGCGACGCACGTTGGCCCGAGGGTCCGACAGCGCGTCCACCACGAACGGCTGCTGAGCCAGACACGGCAGGCTTCGCATGACCTCCAGAACCAAGACCGTGTGATCCTCGGCCAGGCAAGGTTCGCCGAGCAGCGCCACGGTCACGCGGTTGGGATCCATTCCGCCGAGCGCCCGGACCGCCGCGGCCCGGACTGGCTCGACCGGATCGGCCAGGCAGCGAACCATGGCCGGCAACGCTCGTTCGGCCCCCAGCGCCGCCAGCGCGCGCAAAGCCGCGACACGTACACGTGGCTCGCCGTGCATGAGCAACGCCTCACACGCCGGCGCCGCGTCCTCAATGCCGATCGCGGCCACGGCAGAGCAGCAAAACACGCGAACGTCGGCGTCCTGATGGCCCAGCCCCTCGACGATGCAGGGTCGAATACAGGGTCCGACGAACACGACGGCATCCAGCAACGACTCTCCCATGGCAACGTCCCAAGCAGCCTCGACGAGCGCGGGATAGAGGTGGGACAGCCCCAAGCTACGAATCACCGTGATGGCCGCTTCTTTCAGGTAGTGCCGATCGACGGCGCCCTCCGGCTCGACGTCCCGCCGAACCAGCAGCGACACCAGGCGCGCGTGCACGGCCCTGGCGGCGGGAGACGCCAACTTCTGCCATGGGCGACTATTTTCGAGGCCGGTCCTGTCGGCCATGCGCCCAAGGGCGATCCCAAGGGCCAGCAGGCAACCATCGAAATTCTCGCTGTCCGGACCCTTGCAAATGATCTCGGCCAGTACGGTCGCGGAGGGGACCGTGGCCACCTTGCCAAGAGCCTCGATGGCTAGCTCGGAAATCGCAGGATCCGAGGCCCCGCGCATGAGGGCGTGGACGCTACCGGGGTGTCCGATCTCGCCAAGCGCGTGGGCGGCGGCGAAGCGTAACCACGGATCCGCCTCCAGCATGGCCTCGATGGAGCCGGCTGCCGACTGCGCACGCAGCTTGCCCAAGGCATCGATGGCAGCCTGAGCGACGTTCAAATCCGGGTGCTGGAGCAGACGAATCAGATGCGGCACGGCGGCCGGGTCGCGGGACTCGCCCAGCGCCGTCGCCGCGTACATGACCACGTCGTCGTCGCTGCTGCGCAAGGCGCCGATCAAGGCGGACAAGCTGCGGTTTCCCCCGCGGGCAAGCGCATCCAACACCGCAACCCGCCTCGCGCCGCGCTCACCTCCGGAAATTGCCTCGGGCAACTCCGCGGGATAGTCCCGACCAAACTCCACCACGCTTGACTCAGCCGAGGGCAATTCGGACAGCTCACCTTCGGCCAGGGCGGCCAAGAGTGCCTCGTCGAGCGATTGGGGTCGGCTGGAATTTTCCATCAAACCGTGAAGGTCTCCATTCGTTGGCGCAACGACTCGGCTTCGGTCGCAAGCTGCTTGGCGGCCAAGTTGAGCTGCTCGACCACTTGCAGGTTCTGCCGAGCGACCGCGGAAATCGATTCGGTCGACTTCACCACGGTCTCGCCACCTCGCTTTTGTTCCATGGTTGCATCGAGCATTGAGCTTGTAAGTGTGCTCATCCGTCGGGAGGCGGTCACGATTTCTGCCGCGCTGCCGGCGTTTTCACGGGCAGCGAGGGCTATCTGCTGTGCCAGCCCCGACATGTTCTCGGCGACCTTCAAGGTCTGCCGGGCGGCCTCGCTTTGGCTCTCCGTCGCCAGGGCGCTGGCCGCGATGATGGTCGAGGTCTTGTCGATGGACGCCATCATTCCCACCAGGACCTCATCGGTCAAGGTCACTGCCGCCCCGACATCCTTCTGCACGCTTTCGATGATGGCACCGATGTCGCGCGTGGATTGGGCGCTTCGTTCCGCCAGTCGCTTCACCTCGTCGGCAACCACCGCAAAGCCGCGCCCAGCCTCGCCCGCTCGTGCCGCCTCGATGGCCGCATTGAGCGCAAGCAGGTTGGTCTGGTCCGCGATTTCCTCGATCAGCCTGAGGATCTTGCTGATTTCCTGGGCACGGTCACCGATCGCACCGATGGACTTCTGCAACGATTCGCTGCCCGCCTTCACCGAGCCCAGGGTCGCCTTCGACATCTCGTTGGCGGTGCGAGCCTGAGCGGTGACCTGCGCGATGTTGCTGGTCAGGCCGGCCAGGTGCATGGTCGCCTCTTGTGACGACGCGAGCATGGTCTGCCCGTGCAGGGCCGTCCGCTCGAGGGTTTCGTACATGCGCTGGAACGCCGAGGTCGTCTCCTCCACGCTGCCCGACAGCGACTTCGCGGTCTCCGAAAGCTGCTGGATGCGTTCGGCTATCTGCCCCATGCTGGCCGAGGTTGCCGCCGTGGCCACGGACTGGGTCTCGCTTCCCATCCCCAACTGGCCCCCCGAGACCGCCACTTTCTCCGCGGCGCTGGCGACGACGCGCGAGGCTTCCAGGATCGAGCCGATGGTGCCTCGCAGATTGGCGGCCATCTTCCGGATAGACACCAGCAGTTGGCCGACCTCGTCGGTGGAGCGGGTTTCACCGATCTCGATGGCGAAGTTCTGCGCGGCGAGGCTGTTGGCAGACTCCACGGCCAGCTTGATGGGCGCCGTGATGCTGCGAACGATGACCGATACCAAGCCGGCTGCGGCCAGCACCACGGCAAGCACCAGATACACGGTGTCGTGCTTCTGTTCCTTGCGGGCAGTTACCTTGTCCTGTAGGTCCCCCCTCCTGCGGGTCAGGACCGAATCGAACGTGGAAAACAACGAATCGAGTGCCGTCGTTGTGATGGGCGCCAGCGACTTTGCCGCCACGAAATCCGCCATCACACGCTTGCCATCGCCGTCCCCGCTGACCAGTCGCTGCGCGGCCGCGATCACCTCACGCCCAGCCGCCAGCGAACCCTGCAAAGGAATTTCGACACCCGGGTTCCCTCGCCGAGATTGTCCCCCACGGCCGAGCAAATCACGTTCGATGTCCTTGAAATCCTCGGACAGCCCGTTGGCGGCGCTAAGCAACTGGGCGCGCGCCATCACCGAAGGTTCCTTGCCATGACTCCACTCGGCCACCTGTTCGAGCATAGCGACCAGCTGCCAAGCCGCATCCGGCAGTCGCCGCAAGGTTGCGTCGTCGAGGTGGCTCACGCTCGGGTCGAGCGACCGCGTCTCAGCGGCCACCAGAGCGACTTGGGCAAACCAAGCTTCGAGATCGTCGTGCATGCGGGCAAAGACATCGTGTCTCTCGGCCGGGGTGGACTGGAGCTTGGTCGACAAGCCCCGCAGCTCATCGATGCTCTCGGGCATGCGCATCCTGGCCGCCGCATCGTCGGTGCCACAACCACTGGCGCCGAGAAGCGCGAGCTCCGTCAATGCCTCGCGCATCGCTTTGAGAGACGCGCTCGGGTCACGATCCGGTCCAATGGAGAGGGCATGCAACCGCAGGGCGACCTGCTCGGCCAGAATGCGCTTGAGCTGCTGAGCATAGTCCGCGGCACAAAGCTCTCGTCCCATCCGCGCAATTTCGGCGTTGCTCTTGTCGACGAAGTCCCTGAGCAGCAGGGCGGTCGGCACAAGCAGGATCACCACAATGATCAGAAGCTTCTGCCAAAGCGACAGGTGCCGCAGAATGGGGGCGCCTTCGATGCGGCCGAGCCACCAGCGAAACGGTTTCGGACCGCCGGCGGCCGCGGTGGAATTGGAAGCGGGCTGCGTGCCTTCGCTCGTCGCCATGTTCACTCTTTCTCCGTCGGAGGTGTCATGCCTGGGTTTGCCAGCAGCAGGCGCTCGCTGTCGAGAATGTGGATAGAGGTATCGACGACATTGGCCATGCCCACAAGGCAAGCAAACCGCGGAGGATGGGCCGGCGAGACAATCTGCGAGCTCGCTAGCTTCAGGATGCGCACGACCCGGTCCACCACCAGTGCGAAGAAGCGACCTTCGATCTCGACCACAATCAGGCGGGACTTGCCAGTCACCGGGGCCTGTTCGAATCCCAGGCAGATGCGCACATCCACCGCAGGCACGATACGGCCCCGCAGATTCACCACGCCGCGGACTGCTACCGGCGCATCGGGGATGCGGGTAATCGTCGCGGCTCGGAGGATTTCGCGACAGTTCAGGATCGGAATGGCGAATTCCTCGTCCCGCAACCCGAAGCTCAAGTATTGACGAAGCTCGCCTGAGCTTTCTGCTCGTTCGTTCGCGCCGGTCGCCAGGAGTCCATCGGCAAACGCCAACAGCGGCGAGCTTTCCGGCGAGACGCCCGCCGCGGGGCTCGCACCTGCAATACCATCAGAAGACATACTCGGCCTCCGAGTGTTCACGAACCGGACGCTCGGGCATCAAGGTACCGTGCACCCTTCGCACCGTCTCGACGCAATCGAGGATAGGCACAACCTTGCCCTGGGCCAGCACGGTCGCACCCGCGATGGTCTTACACCCGGCGAAGCTGGCGTCGAGCGGTTTGACCACGATCTCCTGAACGCCGCTCAGCCAGTCGACCAAGAGGGCTCCGCTCTTGTTGCCCGCCTGCAGGACCAGGGCGTAGGGTCGCGCCCACGGCTCGGCAATGCCCTGACACCCGAGCAGGCGCCCGGCATCCGCGGCCCGCACGAAATCGCCGCGCCAACCGAGCAAGAGCACTCGGTTGATCTGCTGCAGATCCTTTTCCCTTCCTTCCAGGGTATCGAGGACGAAGCCCACGGGTGCAGCGTAGGTTTCTGCGTCGACGCCAAAGATAAGCGCCTTTTGCAGCGAAACCGTCACCGGCAAATCCAAGACGAACAGGGTCCCTCTTCCGGGAGCCGATCGTACGTCGATGCTGCCGCCCAACGACTGCACCACGCTGGCAACGACGTCCAGGCCCACGCCCCGCCCGGCCAGATTCGACACGGTCTTGGCCGTGGAAAAACCAGCGCGGAAGATCAAGCGTTGCAGATCCCGATCGGGAAGGTGGTCGGTTTCGATTCCCTGCCCCCTCGCCTTGGCCGCGATGGCTTGCACGTCGAGCCCGCGGCCATCGTCGGCGATGGAAACTTGCACGCGGCCTTCGCGCAGGCTGGCCCGAAGCAACAGGCTGGCCTTGGTCGGCTTGCCGGCCGCCGTCCGCTCCGCCACAGGCTCGATTCCGTGGGCAACCGCATTTCGCACGATGTGCACGAGCGGCTCGTGCAAGCGGCTGATGATGGCGCGGTCGACGGCCGTTTCGGCGCCCTCGATGACCAGCTCGATGGGCTGTCCACGTTCGTGCCCCAGGTCGCGCACGTGGCGCACGAACCGTTGAAATAGCGTACCGATGGGTGCAAGTCGCACGCGCAAGAGCCGGTGGCGCATCTGCCGCAAGGTCCGGCCGACGTCGCTCAGTACCTGATCCATCAGTGCCACGTCCCCCGGATCGAAGTGACCACGGACAAACCGGCCATGCACGCGCGCAAGCTCGGTCTGGCCGACGATGGCTTCGCCCGCGAACTCCAAGAGCTCGTCAACGTCACGGTCCCCGATGCGCGCCGTCGGCGGGCCATCGGACACCAACTCGGCGGGCCTTGCCGGAATGGGAGTCACTTCCGCGGGCTGCTCGACCAAGGCAGCCGATGGCCGCCAACCCGCTTGCCGGGCATCGCCCGCCCGTCGAAAGAAGCTCTCGGCCGGTGCTCCATCCGGGTTCCCGGTCAGCGCCGACTGGATGAGCGACGACAGAAGATCGCAGCCTTCGAGCAAGAGCTGAGCCTGAATGGCACGCTGTCCGGCATCTGCCTGTGCCGCCTGAGCACAGACGTCCTCCAGGGTATGGGCGACCTCGGCGATCGAGGAAAACCCCATCATCGCGCTGTTGCCCTTGACGGAATGCAGGCCACCCTGCACCCCGCGCAGGATGCTCTCGCCGTCGGCTCCCGAGCTCCACGCCTGCTCGAGCTGCAGAACCAGCGATGCGACCTCCTGCACGACTGGCGCAGTCTCGTCGACGAAGTCCTTACCAAGCGATGCAAAAAGCTCGTCCACGGGTATCGTTAGGGCGAGCCCGTCCTCAGGCTGGCGATGGCTGAAGCCACGCCTTGTTTGGGATTGGCCCGACGAAGGAATTCATTCTCCAACGCCAGGCCAAGCTGGAACGCCGCAAGCTCGAAGATTTCGATGTCGCCAATGGCGCGGTCGCGCGCGCCGTTGTCGAGGTAGATGGCGGCGATCACCCGCTCGCTTCCGGGAACGGGCAACACCGCAATCTCCCCCGTGCGCGGACGATCCACGGCTTCGAGGAACGCCTGTGGCAACCGCGCGTCGTCGTAACTCAGGCGGCGCGGCCGGCTGTCGACGATGCATTCCTTGAAAACGCCGCTCGTGGCAACAGCCATGATCAGCCCCTGGGTGGTGCGTGACAAGGGCGCACCCGATCCGGCATTGCCGAAGGCGCCCAGCGCGACCAAGCGTTCGAGGTGCGGGACGAACAGCACGCCGCGGTCGAGCGACTCGGCCACCGCGGCCATCAGGTTCGACGATACCGACGTCCCAAGCAGGCCCGAGCGCAGGTCTGAGATGATCCGGCGCAGGCGCGCAAAGCTGACGCGAATTCCCTCGGCGATGGCGTGCTCGTTCGACATGTACTTGCGTTGGCGAGCGGCTGATTGCAGGCACGCGATCACGGTCTCCGGAACCGACGAAGTGACCGAGATGACGCCCGACTTGTACATCTCACGCAGCGGTGCTCGGCCTTCGAACATGGCAATTACCGAGGCGCGCGGTCGCGAGCGACAGAGCGCGGCCAACGTGGTGAGCCCATGCACCTGGTGGCGGAGGTCGACCACCACGATAGGCGGCGGTTCCCCGAGCAACGATGCCCCAGCGTCGCGCAAGACCACCGAGGCGACGCGCTGACCGGCCGGCTCGAGCAGCTCGTTCAGTCGTGCGACCAAGTCCACATCCGGCGACACGATCTGCAGCCGCACGTCGCACTCGGGTAGAGGCGTACGCTCGCGGGGAATCGCTGGCAAAGGCTGCGTCGTCCTTTCTTGCCCGTCGCCCGTCGCGATGTCCTCGCTGGGTGGCGACACGTCGATTTCACTGCTCGGCGTCGACTGCATTTCCGCACTCGGTGCCACCTCGCCTTCCACGGCGCTGCCGTGTCGCTGCTGCGCCGCAGTCTCGTCCAGCCGCCGAAGAGCATCCAGCAGCACCGCCTGCGTGTCGAGGTCGACCTTGGGCGCGCCGGTGAAACGCGTGACCTCGATCATCGCCGTGAGGTCGTCGATGGCGAAGTCGAACGTCCCGGTCTTACAGGCCAGCATCTCGCCCACCACCCGCTCGATCTCTTGGGCCATTACGTCCCGAATGCCGTCGGCCGTTGTAGCCCCCATGCGCACCAGAATTTGGCCGAGAGTTCGCCGTGGGCGCTCAGCATTCTGGACATTCAGCGCCGAGGTCAGCGTCGTCTCGTCGATCAGTCCCGCGGCCACCAGCAGCTCACCCACGCGGCGCGAGCGCGGATTCCACGCGTTGACGATGCGGCCGCGCTCGAAGCCGATGATGCTCTCTTCCCTGGCGCAGGTGACGGTCAGTGTCCCGGAATGCCCGCCGAGACGAATGAGTTGCATCACATCAGCGACCGCGACGTCCTCGATGAGGCCCTGGAAGCTCATGACGGTCTAGACGAACTCGTCTACTTTCGCCTCGACCCGCGTAAGCGGGGAGAGGCCGACACGCGAAGCGTGGCGGGTGAGGGGACGCTCGGGCTTGCGGAGGTCATTGCATTCACTGAGGAGTCAACCTGTTCGGTCCTCCTAGCCCTTTCGGACCAGCTTGATGAGGCCCTCGAGGGTGCGAAGCTTGCGAGCCGCCCGTGAATACACGCGCGATGCGAACAGCGCCGACGCCGCGTGCGCGCCAAGCAGATCGAGCAACTCACGATCTTCCTCCTCGAGCTTGCCCTTGTGGTCGAGAAGCTTGGTGATGACCAACGCCCCGACGGTGATGTCCTGCACGCGCAGCGGAACCGTCACCAGCACCGGCGAACCTTCTGCCGGTCCGAAGCGCAGAACCCCGTCCAGCAGTGAAGCGTCGATCAGGGGATCACCGCCAGGGTACACCGCGGCCTTCGACCAGGAAGAATCGATCTGGCCTTCTTGCAATCGGATCTCCAGCACGTCTTTTTCCTCGTCGCGCAAAAGCAGGGCAAACTGCTCGGCGCCGAGCATGTTCACCGCGATCTCGGCGATGGTCGACTGCACGTCCGCTGGGTCGAGGGTGGCGTGAAGCTGGTAGGTGGCCACGTAGAGGGTCATCAGGCGACCGACCTGGTGCTCGACCTCCGCCAGCCTGATTGCCAGTTCCTCACGCTCGTTCTCGGCCTGCACGAGTCGCACTTCCTGCGCGGGAAATTCCCCCGAGGAAGATCGCTGCTGCACCACGGACTTCTGGGCTTCTTCGATGGCAGCCTGGGCCTCGTGGACGAGCTGTCGCGCTCGCATCAAAGTCGCGAGGGGATCGCCGCTGTCGCTGCCACGGGTCGACTTCTGCACTGCATCTGTCATGTGAGCACCGCCGTCTACGCGGAGGCCTGCTTGGTCGCGAACTTTCCTATGATCTTCAGCAGGTCTTCGCGCTGAAAAGGTTTCTTTAGATAGGCCACCGCGCCAGCCTGCAAACCACGGGCTACGTCCTCCTCTTTGCCTTCGGTGGACACGATGATGACCGGAATCTGCGCGAATTCTGGCTTGCCCTTCACTTGCCCCAGGAACTGGAGCCCCGTCATGTGCGGCATGTTGATATCGAGGATGATCACGTCCACATCTGGGTTTTCCTCCAGACGTGCCAGGCCTTCCCGACCGTCATGGGCGGCGATCAGCATGCACGGACGCAGCATGACCTCGTACATCTTGTGGATCAGACGGGAATCCTCCACGACGAGGACTTTGCGAGTCTTGGTTACATTCACCTGAGCCTCCCTGGTGGAGAAACTAAGTAGGGTTGCGTTGGGGTGTGCACCCGACAGGCCGCAGGATCACCCCGCCTTTGACCGATTTCGTCAGTTCTTTCATCGGACTTGAACGGACCGGCGCCCGCTCTCCGTCTGCGTCCGGCAGGCCCAGAGCCGTCCGGTGGCGGACCCTATCTTGCCACGACCGCGGGCGCCGCCGATGAGAAATTCGACTTTCGTTTCGCTGCTCTAGGTCGCCGCCCTAGGCGCCGCCCATGCGCCGGTATGCCAAGGTTGCCAGTCGCGCCAGCTGCTGAAGCTGCGCAACACTCGGTCCGGTGCTCGCACGAGAGCTCTCGAGGGCGGCGGTGGTTGCAGCGACCTGGTCGCTGACGTCGCTGACGGCAGTTGTCTTGGCAGCCTCCAGCTCGGAGAGACCTCCGCCGCCAGGTCGGGCGGCTTCGGCTTCGCGCTGGGGCTGCCCGGGCAAGCGTATTTCCACTTGGTGATCGGACGGTGTGGCCGAGGAGCTTTTCTTTGGAGCCGTTCCAGCAGCTCTCAAGGCAGTGGACTGCTCGCGGGTCATCTGTTGCCGCGCTGCGGCCTCCATCGCGGTCGCCGTGGCGGCAACCGCCAGATCCTGCGGGGAAGGATCGGCTGGAGCCAGAGCGGCGGCTCGAATCTGCGCCGCGCGGGTGGCAGTCTCTGCGGCCGTGCGGCCGCCCGACATGTCCACCGGAACCTCGCCGCCAACGGCGTACGATCTGCCGTCAGGACCAGTCTCGTAGGTGAAGCTGGCCGCACCGCCCAAGCTTCCGGCCGCGGCCTGGTGGGCGGCCTCGTGCGCGCGGACCTGCCGATCTCTCTCGGACAATTCGGCGACTTGGCGGGTCTCGGCCGGCTTCAGCTTGCGCGGACCCGCGTTCGCCTCGCCCTTGCTTGTGTCCTTCTCGTTGGCGCGCCGCTCGGCCTTCTCGTTCTTCTCGGTCTTCGGGCCGTTCTCGTCCTTCGTGCCCTGGACGGATCCGCTTTGGTTTTGCGGATCTTCCGTCGGGCGCTTGAAGACATTCTGGTCCACCGCGGCCATTGACTTGACCGGCCAAACCGATGAAATGGCGCCTATGGACGACACGTAAGACCTAGCAAGGCTTACGGCACGGACTTGGCGGTCATTAAGGGGAACGAGCGATTTTCTTTGAAGCTCGCCCGCCGGTTACGCGGGCAGGCCGCGGCGGCTATTTGCGGGTCGGCGGACCGTACAGTGTCTGACGCCAATCGGCGTAGCCTACCGAGCCCTTGAGGGTCTGCACGGTGGTCCAGGAGGAGTCGACTTCAAGGATCACCCCGGCTGTCGAATAGGTGATGAGTCGGTTTCCGTTCGGCAAGTACTGTACGTCACCCATGACGTTGCTGCTGTTGCTGGATGTGAAGTCCTTGTTCGTCGTGAAACCGATGGTGGTCGAGGTCTCGTTCACCTTGAAGTCGAAGATGTGCGAGCTGCCCGATTGCCCGTTGTTAAACAGGAGCATGTTGCCGTTCCCGTCGAAGTCGTGACCGTGATTGACCTGCCACGTCCCGGGCGCGCACTTGGGCGCCTTGGCGTTCGTGCAACTGCCACCGATCTGCCAGATCGGTGTGCCGTCATGCTTGACCTTGACCACCAGGTTCGGGTTGCGATCCGAGATGGTGAAACTGTCGTCGGCTGGATGGTAGATGATGTAGTTGCAGTGGTAGGTGTTGGAACCTCCACCGAACGAACTCGAGCCGCCAGCGTACAGGTTCGAACCGATCTTGAACGCCGTGGTTACCGAGCCGGTGCCGTCGGATGGCATCTCGACCAGATTGCTTTCGGGATCGGTTCCCGAGCTTGACCAGACCATCGCCGCTATCTTTCCCGGCATCACCGTAAAGTCATGGTGTGCACCAGAAAGGCCGCTGATGCCGGTCTTGCTGGTGGCCCCGTCCATCGACGTGAAACGCATTTCGCCGCCCGAGTTCTGGACGTTGAGGGCGAGCATCCACATGTTAGCGCCCTCGTAATCCAAGTGTGCGCGGCTGCATTGGCTGGGCGCGGCCGCGTACCAAACCACGGTTCCGTCGGCGTCGAGGATGAAAGCCCCGCTGCTGCCGCTGCCGCTTGGGGTGCCGAAACCGCCGCTGCCCTGCCCAGTGCTGGTCACGATGAAACCGCCCGCCTGTCCGGTGGGGCTGGTTGCGGTTCGCGTGATTGTGGGCGCGCCCGAAAGGGCTCCCGTGGAGAGAGTCTTGTCGGCGCTCTTGCAAGCAGCGCCACTCGACGTGGTGGCTTCCACGTGAAACGTGTACGTGCTCGATGGCTTGAGCCCAAGCAGCAGCGTGTGATAGTTGGGCTTCTTGAGATCCACCGGCGCAGCGCCGCCCTTGTTCAGAATGGAAGCCCCGGCATTGTTCAAGGTGTAGACGATCTGCGCGCTCGCCAGGTTGGACAGCGTCGTCGACCACTCCACCACGCCCACGGTCGCCATCTTGGGGCTTACGTCGCCGCTGCTGAGGGTGATTGAACAATCGGTCGAGAGGGTCCCTCCCGAGCCCGCAACTCCGCCCTCGCCGGCTCCGCCCGCGCCTGCCGCTCCGGCCGCACCACCACCGCCGACCCCGCCCGTAGTTGCCCTTCCACCCGGGCCGCCGCTGCCGCCGCCTCCTGCAGTACCACCACTGCCGACGGCGCCGCCACTTCCTGATCCGCCGCCCTCGACTGCTCCGCCAGCGCCACCCTTGGAACCCGACCGCCCAGCGCTGCCACCTCCGCTTGAGGTGTCGCCAGCCGACGTACCGCCGCTTCCCGAATTGCCTCCAGAGGCTCCTTGCGCGGAGCCGCCACTGGCCGACGTGCCGCCCGAGCCCGCCCCGCCCTTGCCGCCCGAAACACCGCTGCTGCCGCCCTGCCCAACATTGCCCGAAGACTGCGACGGCGCGACACATCCGATTGGAATCACGAACAGCGCGAGGATCTGCGGCCAAGACCAAGCGGATAGGTGGCTTTTTGTTTCCATGGGTCGCACTCCTGAAAGAAGCTAGAACAACCCAAATAGGGACACCGTCAGTCGGCTTTTGATTGCAAATCTACGCGCAACGATCCATCAGCCAGTAAAGCACCCACTGCAAGAGCCACCGCCGCACCCCCTTCCGCGGGTCGCGCATCACCCAGTCCACCATCCAGCAGAAGGGCAATTTCTTGTTGGTGACCAGCTTGAAGAGGCGGACCTGCTTTCGATGGACGCGAATCATGTGGCGGATGATGCGCTCGCCCTCGGGGTCGCCGCGAAGGTGGCGCCCGACGGCTTCACCACTGCGAATAGCGTAATAGATGCCCTCGGTAGACAGGGGGTTGAGAAAGCCGGCGGCCTCCCCTACCAGGAACACGTTGCCAAACTGCCAACCGCGGAAGTCGGCGTTGCCCTTGGCCGCTTCATGGCGAAGGGTTTCGGCCGGCAGACCGAACCTCTGCGAAACCCAGGCCCGCGCTCGGTCAGCCACATCGCGGTCGAACGCTCCACCTTCGAAGGCCAGCCCGACCATGGTCTGGCCGCGACTGCGTGACATCATGTAGCCGTACCCAGCCGGAAACGTCCGCGGCAACCAGTAGATGTGGAACTCGCTGGCGGGGCGGTCGACCACGAAGTGGTACGCCCAGCCGACGATGTCTTCCGCCGGCAACCCCAGGTGTCGACGGACAACGGAGCGCGCCCCGTCGGCGCCAACCAGTTTCTTGTAGTGAAATCGATGGGTGCGCGTCTCTACGAACTCGGGCGTGATTCGCTGAACCGGTTGGTCAAAACGGATGTCGGCATCGCAGCCTTTACGCAGGTGATCCTCGATGGCGTAGCGGCCCGCGGTCCAGGCGAACGGGCGCGGCAGCTTGAGGGCGTGGCACGTGAGGTCGTTGCCCACGTGGATCTCCGTCCAGGGACGCCCGCGATCGAAGCTCTCGTCGGGAAGCACCTTGGCGGTCAGCTCTCCGGCGCAAATCTTCTTTCCCAGATCCATGCTCTTTTCGAGGACGAGCACCCGTTGCCCTGCCCCCGCGAGGGCACGCGCGCAGGACAGGCCACCCGGGCCCGCGCCCACGATGACGACGTCGAACGACTCAGTTTGCATCGGCGGCAGTGTACACGGATTGCGTGGGTTATCGTCGGCGGCGGCGCTCGTAAAGCGCGGCCAGCACGGCGGCCGCCACATCCAGATCACACCCCAGATGCTGGGCAATGACTTTCTCCCGCGCACCCCTGGCAATACGAGTGGCCACCGTCTCGACCTCGTCGGCCCGAATCGCCACGCCGCCAAAGATCGGATAGCCCAGGGCCAAGTAGGTTTCGTCGTCTACATCGTCGGTGGGCAGCAGAAAATGAGCTCCGCGGTGCCCGTTCATCACGCGAATTCCTGGTCCCAGCGCGGCTTCGCAAAACGCTGCACGCACCTGCATTGCCTCGGGTCGCAAGAGCGGCGCCGAAAACAGCACATGCCGTCCCAGTCGGATGCCCGCACGCTCCAAGCGACTGAGGTCGGCGGGCTCCACCTGCCGCAACTGTGCCCGTGCGTCCCGGACCAATGCCGTGCCCATGCCGCGTTCGAGCTGGTACAGGATGCCCCGGGCGGCAGGTCCCAGCTTGGCGAGACGCTCGCCCCGCAGTGGTTCTAGCAGCGCGGTCGCGAGATCGCGCGTCCAGGCCACCAGCCGGCGGTGGAGTCGCAGCTTCGCGCCCGGTCCTAGCTCATCGAGGGTGACCGAAATTTCCGGATGCAGGCGGTCCGCACCGCGGCTCATACGACCGAGTACGCGCCCATCGCCGAGGATCTGCGTTCCCTCGCCCAGGCCAAATCGTTCATCCGAGGCTTCCACCAAGGAATCGACCCAGTCGTCGGTGTTGAGCGAAAGCGCGGGATGCGCCTCGGGCACCGCTAGCATGACGTCTCGAAGCTGCTGTGCGAAGGCACCGTGTGCGGCCGGACGATGCCCGGGGCGGCGAGCGTTTGCGTCGACGAAGCGACGTACCAGCTTCTCGTGCAGGGCATCGCTGAGATCGTCTTCCAGCGCCCGCGCCTGTTCCTGCCACGCCTGTGCATCCTCGAGCCAGCGCGAGTGATGCGTGATGTACGTCCAGGTCCGGATGAAGGCCATCCTGGCCAGCAGCGTGTCGATGTCGCCTTGCAGGTCGGACAGACGTTCCAGGTGGCGGCCGATCCAGTCCTTTTCGAGGCGGCCTCGCGGTCCCGTCAATTGCAAGAAGACAGCGCGCAAGAGCTTGCCGTGATCGTCGAGCTGAAGCTGGCGATAGTCCGGAATTTGGCAGACCTGCCAAAGCAAGGCGACGTTGGCGCCGGAGCGACAGCGGGCGGCGATCTCCGGATCGGCGGCAAGGCGCGCCAAAGCACGCGTGTCTTCCGCGTCGTCCACAAGGTCGAGGCAAGGGTGCGGGGGCTTGCGCAGCAGCGATGCCGACAACGATTCGAGCGAACGCATGTCGAGATCGCTGTTGCGCCAGAAAACGTTCTTCTGCACCGGGAAGTGGTGTTCTTCGATGGCTCGAACCGTGCTGGGCGAAAGTGCGGGCAGCGGCGCCAGCGTGACGAACTTGCCGTGGTTGTGGTGGCGGCCCGCACGCCCTGCGATTTGCGCCAACTCGGCGTCCTCGAGATCGCGTAACTTGCGTCCGTCGAACTTGCGCAGGTCGGCGAACGCAACGCAGTCCACGTCCATGTTGAGGCCCATTCCGATGGCGTCGGTGGCCACCATGTAGTCGACCTCGCCCGACTGGTAAAGCGCAACCTGTGCATTGCGAGCCCGGGGCGACAGCGCCCCCATGACCACGGCGGCACCACCTCGGCGAGCTCGAATCCGTTCCGCCAGCTCGTACACGCGGTCGACCGAGAACGCAACCACGGCGGTTCGCGGAGGCAACCCGCGCAAGGTCGAGTTGCCCGCCCACGACAGGCGCGACAGGCGCGGCTTGCGCTCGATGGTCGCGGTGGGAACCAGGCGTTCGAGAATCGGTCGGATGGTATCGGCGCCGAGCAGCCAGGTTTCCAGCCGTCCCCGCCAGTTGAGAATGCGGTCGGTAAACACGTGCCCGCGTTCCACGTGGCCGGCCAGGTGGACCTCATCCACGGCCAAAAAGTCGACCTCGCGATGAACCGGCATCGCCTCGACAGTGCACACGAAGTAGCGCGGATGCGGTGGCACACGCTTCTCTTCGCCGGTAACCAGCGCCACCGCGCCTTCGCCGACCCGTGCCGTGACCCGGTCGTAGACCTCGCGGGCGAGCAAGCGCAGCGGAAGCCCAATCATCCCGGTCTCGTGCGCAAGCATGCGCTCGACCGCGCTATGGGTCTTGCCCGTGTTGGTCGGACCTATCTGCGCGGTGATACTGGAGGCAAGCGCAGTCTTCGGGAGAAACACCAACCAAATCTAACCACACGAACCGCCGAGAGCACAGGCACGGATTCGAAAATCCGTGAGATACTGGGTCGTCGCAGAAGAGCAGTCAAGGAGAGGTGCCATGGACGAGTCGCAGAACCCCTACGCGCCGCCGAAGGCCGATCTCGCGCCGTTCGCATCGAGTCCGCCCGACGGTGCTGCGCCGATGTTCTCGCCCAGGCAAGCCTCGCTGGGCACCTTCTTCGGCGGGCCGCTGGCCGGGACGTATTTCCTTCGCGCCAACTTTCTTGCCAAAGGCGACGCCCGCCGGGCAAAGACAACGGCCATCGTCGGAATTGCATTCTCGCTCGCCATCGTCGCGGTCCTGCCCTTTCTGCCCGAGCGAATGCCCCACGCGATCATTCCGATGAGCTACGCCATGGTGGTGTGGTCCATCGTCGAGAAGATGCAACTTGCCAAGGTGAACGTGCCCAAGGCGCGACTTTACCCGGCAGGCCGCGTTGTGGCCGTTGCCCTGGTCGGGCTGGTCGTATTCGTCACGCTCGCCATGCTTGGCATGCTGGTTGTCCAGCTGGGCGGGGCCGAAGATACCGGTGGATAGCGGCTGTCGGCCCCAAACAAAAACGCGAACGCCTTCTTCCGAAGGACGTTCGCGTTGATGAAATAGGTTGGTGAGTCGGTCGGCGAGATCGACCAGACTGGGGGCTAGTTCTCGCTGCGGCCGCCGATGCCCTTGGTATCGGCCGAGATGGCGCGAGCCGCCTCTTTCGGGCGCAGGGCCCGGGTCGCCTTGCCGGCACGCCAGATCTCGCTGTTGCCGAGCTCGGCCAGTTCCTTGCCCAGCACCTGCTGGTAGTCAGGACCGCCGGTGGACTCGAGCACGCGCGTGCACTCCTTGCCCGACGAGACGCGATCATAGAGCAGCTCGAAGACCGGCAAGACGGCCTGCTTGAAGCGCGGGCGCCAGTCGAGAGCGCCGCGCTGAGCGGTGGCAGAGCAGTTCGAGTACATCCAGTCCATGCCGTTTTCGTCGACCAAGCGGATGAGGCTCTGGGTCAGCTCTTCCACGGTCTCGTTGAAGGCCTCGCTGGGGCTGTGGCCGTTCGCGCGAAGCACGTCGTACTGCGCATCCATGATGCCGGCCAGGGCGCCCATGAGCACGCCTCGCTCGCCGGTCAGATCGCTGAAGACCTCCTGCTTGAAGGTCGTCGGGAACAGGTAGCCCGAACCGACTGCGATGCCGATGGCGATGGCACGCTCGCGGGCGCGGCCGGTCGAGTCCTGCTCGACGGCGAAGCTGCTGTTGATGCCCGCACCCGACAGGAAGTTGCGGCGCACGTTCAGGCCCGAGCCCTTCGGCGCGACCATGATCACGTCCACGTCGGCCGGCGGAATCACGCCGGTCTGATCCTTGTAGACGATGGAGAAGCCGTGCGAGAAATAGACAGCGTCGCCCTTCTTGAGGTGCTTCTTGATTTCCGGCCAGATCGCCTTCTGCGCGGCATCGGAAACCAACATCTGGATGATGGTGCCCCTCTCGGCAGCTTCATCGATCTCGAACAGCGTCTTGCCAGGCACCCAGCCGTCGGCGATGGCGCGGTCCCAGTCCCGCTTGAATTTCGACGCCTGGCCGATGATGACGTTGAAGCCGTTATCCTTCATGTTGAGCGCCTGGGCCGGGCCCTGCACGCCATAGCCGATCACCGCGATGGTCTCGTTCTTCAAGACCTCGAGCGCCTTCTTGACCGGGAACTCTTCGCGCGTAACGACTTCTTCTTTGACTCCACCGAAATCGATCGTTGCCATGGATTCTCCTGATGTTCTTCGCAGCGTGGCCGACACGGCGGCCGGAAAAAGGAAGAGACAATCTGACACCATGCCCCCCCCTGTCAAGCCACGACGTGCCTTGGCGGTGTTGCGTTGGCGAAGCGAATCCGATATTGACGGCCGCCTGCGCGACTGGTAGTTAATCACCCGCCTCGCGAGAGGTATGGGGCTGTAGCTCAGCTGGGAGAGCGCCTGAATGGCATTCAGGAGGCCGACAGTTCGATCCTGTTCAGCTCCACAAAATGATTAAGGAAAACGCCGCCGCAAGGCGGCGTTTTTCTTTCTCCGGAACGATATTCCTGCGACTGCCAGACTTGGCCGAGTTGCCCACCAGCCCTGCCGTCACCTTCTTCGTTCGACCTGCGGCCATGCCATCTGGCTTGGCGTAGCTTCGAAGCGTGGACTTCGCCGGCTCGTGGCCCATCGATGCCGACACGACGTGCGCCGACATGCCCGCCTCCATGGCGAGTGTCGAGTGCAGCCCTCTCATGCTGTGCGCACACACCTCCGGCACGCCAACCTCCCGGCAGATCTTCTTCACCCATTTCCTTACCCAGTCGCGCCAGTGCTTGCCAAACAGACTGACCAGGGACGCTTGAGACCTTCTCGACTCGCCACCAGCGCCTCAAGGCGCCGATGTCCGCTCTCCTCCCTCAAGCCCGATTCGCAGTGAATGATTGCCCATTCAGCGCCACAGAGCCGACACTGCCTGTGCTCGATTTTTCCGTGTGCACGCAGATGCTTCTGAGCCAGGACCAATGGCTCCGCCGCTGGCGATTTCGTCTCCCGCCGCAGCCGCGTGCTGACAACCCGCAGCGCCTGCTGGTGAGAGAGATCGCGGTCGTCGAACCGTGGCGTACGGGGCATGTCTATCGGGCCGATTGTACTCCTGCAGACGCTGACGGGGGGACCGCGACCTCCGGTCGGGACCAACCGCTCCTATCCAATGCCGATGCGGCCGCGCGAGCGTTGGTTGCTCGCGCAAACGCCAAATGGCATGCGCCACAAGGGAGGCGAGCCCGCGGTTGGGGTGGAATGAAAACTCATCGTGGCCGTCGCTGCCTTGCGCACACCATGGCCTGGCCGGAGGTCATTCTTTACATCACCCCGCGGAAGCATTCGGCAGGCCGAAGGCTCCCCCCTTCTTCAAAGGATGCAGCCACCGATCCCGACCACGTGATGGCGAAGCTGTTCTAGCGATCGCGGTCGCCCGGATGTGCGTCGATCCGACGTCTCGAATTGATGCTTGCGCTCTCCTTGCCGACGCAGCAGGATGACCGCGAAAGACGACATCCACAGCAAAAGGACATTCTCATGTCTGGGCGAAAAGCCGTCCTTCTCATCATCGTCCCCTTAATCTTAGTGGGCCGGACCGGCCATGCAGACCAACGCCCGGATTCCAAGGAACGCACGGCCAGGACCGCGTGCCTGTCGGGCGACTACGTCAAGGGCGTGCAGCTCCTGAGCGAGCTCTTTGTCGACACGTTGGAACCGGCTTTCATCTACAACCAGGGCAGGTGCTTCGAGCAGAATCGCAAGTATGAGGATGCCATCGCCCGCTTTCAGGAATACCTACGCGCAGCCAGGAAGGCTACCAGAGCCGAACGCGCGGAGGCGCAGAAGCACATTGACGACTGTCAGGAATTGCTGGCGAAGGAGAAGGCGCAGGCATCACCTGTGGCTCCCTCGCTTCCGGTGGCACAGCCTCAGGTGTCGCCCCAGCCTGTCGTACCACCTGTGGTCACCGTGACGCCGAGTGCTCCTACACACGAGGATACCTCGAGTAAGACGCCAGGGGCCGGACTGAGGACCGCAGGCGTCGTGACGGCATCCGTCGGCGCCGCCAGTCTGGTGGCCGGTCTCATTTTGAACCTCAAGGCGAACAGCCTGGCAGACGAGTTCGATAGCAGCCAAGAGCCTGCGACAAAATCGAGTCACGACTCCTTCAAGACAACTTCGATGATCTGCTATGGGGTTGGAGCGGTAGCGGTGGTTGCTGGAACGATCCTTTACCTATTCGGCCGGTCCGGGCGCGGCGAGAACAGTGACCGACTCTCCTTAGTTCCGGTCCTCTCGCCTTCCGAGTTTTCACTGGGAGTCCGCCGACGCTTCTAGCGAACAAGGCCCTTCATGCTGCAATTGCCAAAGATGACAAAGGCGACGAATTCTATTCTTGTGGTGGCCGCATTTCTGCTTTTCGGCTGCTACAAATCCCTTCACTCAAAACCAGCCTCAGACGGTAGCGGGGACGCCCGCGGGGGTGACAGGCCCGACGATATGGTCTTTCAGCCAGCGGACGCGATGGTTAGCGATGGTGCCGCGGGCAGCGGCGGAGCATCCGACGTTTCTGCAGGTGGCAGCGGCGGAAACTCGGGTGCTGGTGGCGTCGCCGTCGATGCCAGCGTCGACAGAACAGGCGGGGCGCCTGGCAGTGGTGGGGCAGAGACTGATGCCCCTGTTTTGCTCGGTGGACAGGGCAGCGGCGGAGCATCGGGAACCGGAGGTGCGGTCAGCTCGGGCGGCGCTGCAGCAACCGGCGGTGTCGTTGGCACCGGCGGCGTTATCAAATCGGGCGGCGTGCCCGCCTCTGGTGGAACGGTGGCAACTGGCGGCGTAGTTGGTTCGGGAGGGAGCGCGGGCGCGGGCGGCGCTGCCTGCCAACCGAAGTCGCGAGACTGCACATCGTCCCTGGACAACGACTGCAACGGCACGCCCGATGACCAGGAGACCGCGTATTGCACGTGTCTAGTCGGGAAGGCTCAGCCCTGCCAACAGCACCCTGGCTACGACGGAGCAGGGATTTGCAAGGCCGGCACTCAGACATGCTCGGCCAGCTCCGACAAAACGACCAGTAGCTGGGGCACTTGCTCTGGATCCGTCGGTCCTGCCACACGCAACTGCACGTCGTCCGTAGACAACGACTGCAATGGCACGCCCGACAACCAGGAGACGGTCTACTGCCAGTGCCCCGCAGGGACGAGTCAGTCATGTCTGCCAGCGGGAATGTGCAAGTCAGGCAGCCAAACTTGCGCGGCCAGCTCCGACAAGACCACTACCGGCTGGGGGCCCTGCACCGGATACACCGGCCCCAGCGCGATGTACAGAGACTCTGACGGCGATAGCTACGGCAATCCTGCGCAGTCTGCCCAGGTATGTCTCGGAACGGCGGGATACGTGAACAATGGCGAGGACTGCGACGATGGCAATACTGCCTTCTACCCCGGCATTTCAGCCTGTGCGACTGACCTTGTTACGCGAAAATGGTGCGTTGCCGGGGGAGGCGGCGTCACGAAGACAGAACCGTGTGCTTACGGATGCATGATCGGAAGCTGTCGGTCCGCGAGCGATGGCATGATTGGCGTTCCGGGATATGTTTCCTGCACAAACTCCCCGAAATGTTCGGCGGCCGATGGATGCCGGATGGACGATCCATCTGGCGGCTGTGGAACAACGGGAGGGGGCTCGTCGGTCTTCATCTACTGTGATGGTCCCAACGACTGTCCTGGGCAGAAATGCCTCTTCTATACAACTCAGGGTTTCAACCAGAGCAGCTGCTACGCAACCACGCCGTCGGATGGTGGCAGCTATGCGGAGGTATGCGATCCTCTGGCGAGCACATGTACTCCGCCACTCACGTGTATCAAGGAGGGGCGCTACGCGCTCTACTTATGTCAGTGACGACGGTCGGGTTGCCTGGTGGGGGGAGTTATTTTCTTCCGCGGGCCGCCGTGTCTGCCGGGATGGCCAAACGAGTGGGCGCCGGGCGATGCCACGACGTCAGTTCAGCTAGGGAACAAGATAGGGCGCCGCGTCCTCTGGTCGCCCTTGTTGCAGCAGGGCCTGTCCGAGGTTTCTCCTGTACTGGACGTTGTTCGGCTCGACACTGACGGCTCGTTGGAAAGCCTGCAGCCCCTCGACGACCTGGCCATTCCGCATGAGCGCGACTCCGAGATCGTTGAAAGCCTTCGCGCCCGACGGTTGGATCTCGACTGCAGCCTTCAAGCTCGCAATGGCCGCTTCAACGCGGCCTGTCTGCAAATACACAGCCCCGAGGTTCTCGTGGGCCTTGAAATATCGGGGATCGATCTCCACCGCCCTTCGATAGTGCGGTTCTGCATCGTCGAGCTTGCCCATCTTGACCAGGGCAAGACCCAGATTGTTCTCGGTCTTGGCATCGCCGGGATCGATCTTCAGAGCTTCATTGAAGTGCTCGATGGCGTCAGCCATCCGACCTTGCTTCAATAGTAGAATGCCGAGATTGGCGTGGGCGAATCCAGCTTTCGGATTCACGTCAAGCGTATGCCGGACGAACTCGGCATTATCCGACCAATGCCCGGTCTGGTTGAACGAGACGACTGCAAGCGCGATGAGAACCACGGTAAAGGCTCCCACCGCAATCTTCGACTGAATTGCGGAGACCACTTCACCCACGACTAGGCCGATCCCGATCAACGGCAGATAGGCATAGCGGTCGGCGACCGTGGAGTATCCTTGGTACATGAACGGGACGAAGCCAAGGTTCGGCAGCAGAAAAGCCACGAATAGGAGGCCACCCAGCAGTACCATCGGCCATCGGCGACGGTAGAGGTAGGCGAGCGCGAAAAGCCCGACGGGGATTGCCCAGACGAGGTAGCCCCATCCGGTCGACATCACCGAGGGCGGGGTACGTCCGTAGTCGATGCACAGGTTGATCGGGACTACTGCCTTGAAGAGGTAGAACGCGAGAGCGTCGCCGGCGATGAAAGGGCGCTGCCACCAGAGCGACATGCCCGCCGGGATGACCTGTTGCAGTGACCGGGTTACTAAGGCAAAGGGCAAGACGCTGGCGCCCCACATAGCTGCGGTGAACACCGACCTGCGCCAGGACGTCCGCAACGCCACACGATCGATGATGAGTACGGCCACCGGCAGGACCAAGGCGGACGGCTTGCAAAGCATGGCGCATATCACGAGAAGCGGAGAAACCCAGTAGAGAACGCGGCTCTTGGCCGGAGCGTCGTCGCTGATCTGCCGCGAGACGACCAGGCCGTTCAGCGCAGCGAGCCCGAAAAAGGCACTCGTCAGGCCGCGAAGCTCCGAAATCCATGCAACGCTTTCCACCTGTAACGGATGCAGGGCGAATAGTAGCGAGCAGAGCAAGGCGGTCTTCCGGCTGCGCGTGAGTCGCAGCACCAGCAAGAGGCACAGCAGCGCGTTTGCGATGTGGAAGACAACGCTCGCGAAGTGGAATGGGCCAGGACTGACGGTGACGGTCTGGCCAATCGAGGTCATCATCTGCGGTGGCGTCTGCGCGAAGAGGGCAACGCCCGCGAAAATCGTGTAGGCGAGAGGAATGTATAGCCACTCGTACGCGTGCTGCCAGAGCCTGGCGATGCCGGCGGACGACACCGGGTTGAGAAATGGGTTGGCGTAGACGTGGTGGTTGTCGTCAAACAACACGAAGCTCGCGCCAAAGGTCCGGAGGTAGACCACGAGCACCGCGATCACGATCACCAGCATCGCCGCCCGGCCGGGCCGGACGGAATCGATCGTGTTCTTCGACGACTCGAACGCGACGCCTCGGACTCTGGCAGGTTGGCGACTACTCACGCTGGCAGGCTTGTGTCTGGACATCCAACGTTCCGCGCATCATCGAGGTCTTGGCGCAATGGGGCGTGTCGCAACGCGATGACCGCGCCATACCACTCGAAGCCGTCTCGCCGACACTGAGCCAGCGACCATCGCGGTTGCAGGCAAGGAGGCAAGAGCGGCGCGATCTGCGTCGAACCATGCCCTGCAGCCTATCACGCGGAACCGAACGACGCCCACAGGGAGGACGCCTCACTCGGCCACCGAGGAGAGGCAGGATGGCGTCCTTGCGACGGAAGATCCCGCCGTCCATCACTGGGGTGCTTATTTGGTTGGCGGTCGACCGGTCAACCTCGTGTTTGCCCCCCAAACGAAGCGGCTCATCTCAAGGGCCAGATCGCCGAGTTCGGAAGCGCCGTATCGACTGCTGCTATATAGATCCCAAGAGCGCTTCGGCCCGACCAAAACGAGGGTCGGATGCGAATTCCCAGGTGCGTCCCCGGAAGAGAAAGAATCGGGTGCTCTGACTACAAGATCACATTCTTCGGCGGAAACCGTGTTCCTCCGCAGCCCTTCGATGACCGTGACGCCCGCACCTCTGGTTGCAACGAACTTTGGACGCGACCGCCTGACAAGAAAAACTGCCGTTCCGGCCAAGAGCCATGCGAGACCATCCAAGAGCACACGGGTCAGACGGCTACATTCGACGAGCTGATACGGCGGCGGAACGTGAGCAGCGGCCCAAGCCGGAATCAGAACCAGCATGCCCAAGGACAGGATGACAGCCAGCAGACTCGCAGTTGGAGACCGAAACGTGACCTGATCGCCGCTCAGGCTGCTCACCTCAAGGCAATCCAGAAACGAACCCACTCCGCCAACAGGCGGGACTTCCCGTCCGTCTTCCGCTCCCCCTTTGCCGCCTCCGCTGCGCTGGACCCAAGCTGTCAGAGCGGCGATGGCCTGGCGCCGAGCCTTGTCGCCTGAATCTTCCATCCGTCCGTCCACTGGGACAATGGACGAGACACCACAGCCGACTTGTCCTTGCGGATCAACTCCGGGATTTCCGGATAGTTGGCCCATCGACCGTGCCGCAGACGCCCTTGTTCCAAGGATCAAGCCGTGGCAATCTCTGGACATCATACGGGACATCTTGCTGTCACAGATAGCATCTATCCATTTGTATTCACTCATATTACTGATGGACAAAAAGTCATGCCAGTAACGAGAAGATACGAGACAAGCCATCCCTGGCTGACCTTCCGGCTGGACGCCGAAAAGATCCCAGCGGCAGTCTGGATCCTGCTCGGCGAGGCGCGCTCGAAGTGCGAGCACCTGGCCGGCGTTCCCCTTCAGCCCAAGACCGCCCAGATGCTGAACCAGGTCTTCCTGGCCAAGGGCGTGCGCGCAACCACCGCCATCGAAGGCAACACCCTGTCCGAAGACCAAGTCCGTCAGCAGATCGACGGCACCTTGCACCTGCCCCCTTCCAAGCAGTACCTCGCGCAAGAGGTCCAGAACATCATCGAGGCTTTCAATGGGCTGTTTCGCGAAATCCTCAGTGGACAGCCATTCGCCCTGACCGTCGATCGCGTGTGCGCCTTCAACGCCCAGGTTCTGCGCAACCTCGACACCACGCCAGAGGTCCAGCCAGGCGCCCTCCGCACCCATTCCGTCGGTGTCATGGGCTATCGGGGTGCGCCCGCCGAAGACTGCCAGCACCTTCTGCAACGACTCGTCGACTGGCTGAACGATCCTTCGTTCCGGCCGGATGCGGAACATGGCGTGATCAAGCCGATCCTGGCCGCGATCCTCTCGCACCTCTATCTCGCCTGGATTCACCCCTTCGGCGACGGCAATGGTCGCACCGCCCGCCTGGTCGAGTTCGCCATCCTGGTCACAGCCGGCGTGCCCATGCCCGCCGCGCACCTCCTCAGCAATCACTACAACGAAACCCGCTCCGAGTATTACCGCCAGCTCGACATGGCCAGCCGCTCGGGCGGCGACGTGATCCCGTTTATCCGCTACGCCATGCAAGGTTTCGTCGATGGTCTGCGCGACCAGATCAACCTTGTCCGCGACCAGCAACTGCAGGTCGCATGGATCAACTTCGTCTATGACCGCCTCCGTACCGCGGGCGGCGGCGTAGCCGTGGTCAAGCGTCGCCGCGAGCTCATCATCGAGATGTCGCCTCCAGACCGCCGAAAGGCGCTCACGCCCGAAGAGATTTCGATGCTCAGCCCGCATCTGGCCAAGCTGTACGCCGAGCGGACCCAGAAGACGCTCAGACGCGACCTCAACGAGCTGAAAAACCTCGGGCTGGTGGTTGCGGACGGCACCGGTCGATTCCGAGCGTGTGTCGAAACCATCGCTGCATTCCTGCCCGCAAGAAAGTCGCCGGAAATGCCCGCGCCGACCGTGCGACAGGAGTAGCGAACAGTCCAAGCCCAACGCACTCCCTTCTATGAGCGGCCCTATGCGCGGCCTAACCGCCCCCCGCTCATAGAGTCCGCCCGCATCAACTCCCATGCTTTCAACCGGTTGACCAGCATTTAGGGCTCCCGACGCAAGGCGTTCTATGCGCGGATCAATGAGCGGATCCATGAGCGAGCTTTGACCTTCCACCCTCCGCATGGTCATTCCGCCTCCCGACGACCGGGCCCGGCTAGGAGCGCGTTGCACATAGAGAGGGCGACGCCTCCCCGTCGCTCCTCGGCGGAGCTGGCTCAGGCGGCGGGGACGCATCAGGGGGCGTGGCTCC
>Ga0302323_100000223_pt1 | contig 43661 bp, 40 predicted proteins | sample Fen_T0_3_FD_201950 | JGI IMG/M metagenome (GOLD analysis project Ga0302323, IMG submission 201950) | Peat permafrost microbial communities from Stordalen Mire near Abisko, Sweden - Fen_T0_3 | ecosystem: Environmental > Terrestrial > Soil > Wetlands > Permafrost | place: Sweden: Abisko...
GCTCCACCGCCGCGACGACCGATGCCGGCTTGTACGCGCAGATTGTGGCCCAGTTGGCCCGGCGCTGGCACCTTGGGGCGCGTTTCGATCAACTGGGAATTCCCGCCAGCGCGATGCAACCCAAGGGCGACCGAATCTCTGGCATGGTCATGTTCACACCCAGCGAGTTCTCGCGCCTGCGCCTGCAAGGCCAGCGCGAAAAAGTCGATGCAGGCGGCGCCATCTACGAGGCGCTTTTGTTGCTCGAATTCTCCATCGGCGCCCACGGCGCGCATCCCTTCTAGGAGGACGCCATGTCCCGCTATCTCATGTCCATTCTCACGCTCTTCTTCCTCGCGCTGGCAGGTACTGCCCGCGCCGAACCCATTCGGGTGGTCACCTCCATCGAGACCTTCGCCGATTTGGCCCGCGCCGTGGGCGGGGGCCACGTCAACGTGGAATCTCTTGCACGCGGCTATCAAGACCCACATTTCGTCGAGGCCAAGCCCAATCTGCTGGTGCCGCTGTCCAAGGCGGACCTGTTGATCTACGCCGGGCTTGATTTGGAAATCGGCTGGCTGCCCCCGCTCGTTCAAGGGTCTCGCAATCCGCGCATCCAAGCCGGCGCCAAGGGCAATCTGGACGCCTCGACCGCCATTGACGTGCTCGATGTTCCGGCGGGCAAGGTGGATCGCAGCCAGGGCGACATCCACCCACGCGGCAATCCGCACTATTGGTTGCCGCCAGTCAATGCGCTGAAGGTGGCCAAGGAAATCGCCGCCCGCCTCAAGGAATTGGATCCCAACCATGGCGCGGACTACGACGCGAATTTGCAGACATTTGGTGGCTTGCTGAAGAACAAGTCGGCCGAGTGGAGCCGCAAGGCCGCCTCGCTGCGCGGACTGAAAGTCGTCCCCTACCACAAGAGCTGGACCTATGTTTCCGATTGGCTCGGCCTGCGCGAGTTAGGTTACGTGGAGCTCAAGCCAGGTATCCAGCCCGACCCCAAGCACCTGGCCGAGCTCATCTTGCGCATGAAGTCCGAGTCCGTGCGCGTGCTGATGATTGAGTCCTTTTACAATCGTGGCATCGCCGGGCAGGCCGCGGATGCTGCCGGCGCCAGGCTGTTGGTCTTGCCGAGTGACGTGGGCGCCACGCCCAAGATACGTTCCTATCCCGATTTGGTGGATGCGGTCCTCGACGCCCTGGTGGCGGGCGCGAAGTGATGGAAACGGAGAAGGGCGCCGTGGACTTGATTCAATTGCGAGCCGCCGAGATCGGCTACAAGAAGCCCATCTTGCCGGCCATCGATCTTACTGTTCGGGCAGGTGAGCGGATCGCCATTCTTGGCCCGAACGGTGCGGGCAAGAGTACACTCCTTCGCACCATCATCGGCACGCTTCCCATACTGGCGGGGCACATGGACTATCCGCTGGGGCGCCGGCCCACCATGGGGTACGTTCCGCAATCACACCAGCCCGATGCGGCCTTCCCCCTGACCACGCACGAGGTGGTGCTCATGGGGCGCTATCCGGCGCTGGGCGTGGCGCACCGGCCGCGCAAAGCGGATCACGATGCCGTCAGCCACGAGCTCGAGCTGGTGGGACTGGCCAAGCAAGAGTCGCTGCTGTTCCGGCAACTGTCGGGCGGCCAACGCCAGCGCGCCCTCGTCGCGCGCGCCCTGGTGGGCCGGCCTGAACTGCTGGTGCTCGACGAGCCGACCAGCGAGCTCGATCCGGCGGCCGAGCACGGGTTGCTTTCGCTCGTCGACCGGCTGGCCGCCGAGCACAAGACCTGTGTGCTTTTCGTGACCCACCAGATCAGCGCCGCGGCTGGATTCGCCACGGATGTGGTGCTCATCAACCACTTGGCTTCTGTGGTTGAACACGGGCGCGCCGCGGATCTGCTCACGTCGGAAAAGCTCTCGCGCCTCTACGGTCTGCCCATCGAGGTGGCGCGCGAAAACCAGCGTACGCTGGTGTGGATGGCGTCTGGCGCGGACGAGGTTCGGCCATGAACGATATCAGTTTCTTCGAGGCCTACTTCCTGTGGCGCAATGCCATGGCCGCCGCCATCATCGCGGCCGGTCTGTGCGGCTACCTGGGCGTGTTCATCGTGCTGCGCCGGATGGCCTTTGTCTCCGCGGCGCTGTCGCAAGTGTCGGGTCTGGGCGTGGCCCTGTCCTTTTTCATCGGCAGCTACCTTGGAGTGGATCCCCACGGCGAGCTCGTGCCCTGGTACATCTCGCCGCTGTTTCTGGCCCTGGTGCTGTCGTGCGCGGCTTCCATGTTGCTGGCCGTGCCAGCGCAGGCCCGGCGTACCCACTCCGAAACCCTGGTGGCGTTGGCCTATCTGGCGGCCTCGGCCAGCGTGGTGTTGGTGCTGGCCAGCCCGCGCATCGTGCAGGAGGCGCACGAAGTGGGCGAGCTGCTCTTCGGCAGCGCGGTGGCCGTACGTTCACAGAACCTGGAAGCCTTGGCCGGTGCCGCGGTGTTGGTGGCACTGGTCCACGGCGTTCTGTTCAAGGATTTCGTGTTCGTCTCTTTCGACGGCGAAACCGCGCGCAGCGTGGGCTATCCCGTGGCCCGGCTGAACGGTGCGCTCAACCTGACCATCGCCGTGGCGGTGGCCATGGCGACGCGCGCCCTGGGTACCCTGCCGGTCTTTGCCTTCTTGGTGCTACCCGCGGGCGCGGCGCTGCTCTTCGCCAAACGCTTGCGCATGGCCATGGTGATGGCGGTGGCCATCGCGGTGATCTCGGCCTCGCTTGGCTATTACCTGTCCTTCGCCTACCAGTTGCCCACCGGTCCGACCATGGCCGCACTGTGCGCGCTGGCCTGGGCGCCCGCCGCGCTCTTTCGGAATCGTTGATAGGAAATCGGGACGGCCCCAATCTCCTTATCTGGAACCGGCGCGCAGGAGTCGCCGCAGCTTCCTTCCATGCCGCAGTAGGAACGCGAGTCCAAGCACGACAAGCACAGCGCCCACGATTCCAAGCACCCACCATCGCCTCGGATCGCAATCCATCTGGGGATTCTTGAGGCAGATGTCCAAGGCCTGCGCATCGCCGTGAAGGAGGAACTGCCGGTCGGCCAGAGCCGAGTAACCCAGGGCCACCCCAAGTGCTGCCGTGCACAGTGCAACGAAGGATGTGATGGCGTAGGCAACGATCTTTTTGCGGGCTCGATGTGGGTTCATTGGGATCTTTGGGTGCGTTGGCCAACTTCAGGCTGCGTGCCGGGCGTGGACGGTCATCTTGCCCTCTCGCCATGACAGTAGCACTATCGCACCATGAAGTTTCCAACCCGCTGGGTGCTATGGATCGCCTAGCAGGGCGATTCTTGGATTTCCCTCGCCTGCTTCCAGTCGCACTGTTCGCTTTCTTCGCGGCTTGCGGCGCGCGCCCGAGTGCGGGTGATGCGTCCGCGGTCGCCACCTTCGTCGTCGAGCGCAACGTCGATGTAACCATGCGCGACGGTGTGAAGTTGCGGGCCGATCTCCTGCGTCCGGCGGGGCAGGGGCCTTTCCCCACGCTGGTCTACCGAACCCCGTACGACAAGGAGGAGGAACAGCGGGCGTACAGCACGTTCCAGCGCGCGCTCGAACGCGGTTATGCGCTGGTCGTGCAAGACGTGCGCGGACGCTACGCCTCCGAGGGCGAGTTCCACCCCTACGAGCAAGAAGGAAGCGACGGCTTCGACACGATCGAATGGGCAGCGGCCCAGGCTTGGTCGAATGGCGCCGTCGGAACCTTCGGGCTTTCCTATCCGGGAGCCGCGCAGTGGCTGGCGGCGGTGGCGGGCCCGCCTCACCTCAAGGCCATGGTTCCGGCCATGACCTTCGCATCGCAGGAGGGCTTCGTCCACGCCAGCGGCGCTCTCGACATGTCGTGGATTGGCTGGGTATGGAACGAGATTGCCCCCGACAGTCGGCGCCGCCACCAGCTAGCCGGGCCGTCGTCTTCCGACGAGGCCGTCGCTTCGTGGCGCACCGAGGGGCCGGCCATGTTGGGCGTGTTGCCCCTCGACCACATGGATCGGCTGCGCGACATCGCCCCATTCTACTATGAGTGGTTGCGCCACCCACCCGACGATCCGTGGTGGGCCTGGCTGGATCTTCGTGCCAAGTACGGCCGTACCCAAGCCGCCGTGCTGAACTTGTCGGGCTGGTACGACGAGAGCTACGGCGACGAGGGGGCGATTGCCAATTTTGGCGGGCTGGTGGCTGCCCGCCATGGCCAAGCCTCGGACACGGCGCTTTTGCTGGGGCCGTGGGTCCATGGCGTGGAGGACACGGGCAGCACTGTTGCAGGCGAACGCCATTTCGCGGACAACGCCAAGATCGACTACGACAGCACAGTCCTCGATTGGATAGATCACTACCTACGGGGCTCGGACAACGGGTTCGGCAGCGGCAAGCCGGTTCGCTATTACGTGATGGGAGCGGATGTCTGGCGGGAAGCCACGGGCTGGCCGCCCGCCGCCCAGCGCAGCGCCTTCTACCTGCGGCAAGCCGCGCCCCGGCGAGCGGGCGGGCTTTCTCCGATTCGCCAAGGTCGCGGCTTCAGCGCCTTCGTTTCCGATCCCGCGCACCCGGTGACCAACACCTACGGCGATCTCGGCGCGCACGACTACCGTGCCTTGGCCCAGCGCAAAGACTTGCTTACGTTTGACAGCGCACCCCTTGCTTCGGACACCGAGGTCACCGGCCCCATCGCGGCCAAGATATTTGTCAGTTGCACCTGCCGCGACCTCGACCTGTGGGTGCGCCTGTACGACGTGGCGCCGGATGGAACCGCCTTCAATCTCATGAGCCCAGGGCCGGACGTCGTACGCGGCAGCTACCGTGACAAGGCCAAGGGCCGGCAGTTGCTGCGGCCCGGGCAGCTCTATGAGCTCGACGTGAGCGGGGCCGTGACGAGCAATCTGTTCAAGCAAGGCCACCGCATACGGGTGCAACTGAGCGGCGCTTTCTTTCCCGATTTTTCGCGCAACCTGCAGAGCGGTGACAGCGAAGTCACCTCGTCGAAGATCCACAAAGCGACCATCCGCATCCATCACGACCCGGCGCATGCCTCGCGCCTCGTGCTGCCGATCGTCGCGAGCCCCTGACGTCTACTCGTCCTTCTGCTTGTGTGGCCGCAGGCCTTTGACGATGAGGCCGAACCCGGCCGCAATCATGAACAGCATGATGAGCGTATTCATCAGCGAGGTGTTCTGGAAGTAGATGTCCAGGTTGATCAGGATGCCGGCCAGGATGAAGAGCAGGCCGCCCACGGCCAGGAACCATCCGAGCGCGGACTTGCCGTTCACGAACAGAATGCCGACACCAAAGAGCAAGGGGATGAGGCTGATGCCAAAGCTGCGGCCCGCTCCGCCCAGGCCCATGAAGTTCCAGTACGAGGAATGCACCTGCACGTGGGAAAACAGCAGGTAGAAGCCGATGGCTGCGACGAGGATGCCGATGAAGAACTCGCCCACGCCACCGGATGTGCCGCCCGCGCCTTCGAATTTGCGTTTGCCGCCGAAGCTTGCGCCGCTCTCGCTCATGGTGCGGCCATTGTACACCGGAAGAATGCCATCCCTCTTGTTTCCAAACTGATCGCAACCCGCCTTCATAAATTTACAAAACTGGCCCAGGACTCGAAACCAGGGACGGGGCAGATTGGCCAGTGTCTAGGAAAGGAGGCTACGACGATGCAAGCTTCGGAAACGCTGGTACGGGCTGAAACGACGGGAACGGATGGGGCCGAGGGAAGGGTGAATTTGTGGGCGGACTCGGTGGGTGAGGCCGCCAAGCAGCTCGGCGTCGTCCTGACCCTTGGCATCGCCTTCCATCTCGCTAGCAACCTGCTGTTCGCTCTGTAGACACTGGCAGCCGGCTGGGAAAGGAGGAGACATCGAAACAAAGAGCGCGTGCCGTGGTGATAGCGCTACGGCACTTTTCCGAGAGCACATTTCAGGTAATCACCCTCGGGGAAGACAGGCAAGGTGGGGTGATCCAGGCCGGCGCCGGAATAGGCTTCGAGCACGAACCGGCGCCCGGCCTGGTGGACACCCGTTTTGACCAGGGTTAGGAACTCATCGCGCGCCAGGTGGCTGGAACAGGACGCCGCCAGCAGCAGTCCGCCTGGCTTCACGACCTGTGCGGCGAGGCGGTGCAGGCGCAGGTAGGATCGCCTCGCCGACGCCAGGCTGGTCTTGGACGGCGCGAAACTTGGCGGATCGGAAATCACGATGTCCCAGGTTTCCTGCTGCTTGATGGCTTTCTCTAGAAAGTCGAAGGCGTCGCTGGCGTGCAGACCAGCGCTTGCCAGATCGAGCCCGTTGCGCTCGAAATTGCGTCGCGCCGCTGCCATGGCCGGCTTGGCGATGTCGACCGTATCGGTGCGAGTCGCCCCCGCGCAAGCCGCGTGGATCGAGAAGCCGCCTGTGTAGCCAAACAGGTTGAGCACGGATTTCTTGCGCGCCCGCTGGGCGATGGCCAGTCGGTTGTCACGCTGATCGAGAAACAGGCCGCCCTTTTGCCCGCGGTAGAGGTCGACGATGAAGCGGACGCCGTTTTCCACGATTTCAACTTCTTCGCCATGCTGGGCGCGGGCGTCGCGGTCGATCGCCTTGCGCACCGGGAAATCGGCGGTGCAGGTTGAAAGCAGGTCGGGCAACCCTGCGTAGAAGGCGCGGCTGCCCTCGCCGTCGTAGCGCACGGAAGCCACGTCGGCGTAGACGTCGACATGAATGCCCGGCAAGCGATCGGCTTCGCCGTGGACCCAGCGAAAGGCGTTGGTCTTGGTCAGATCGATGCGGGCGCGGCGCATGGCCAGGGCCATCTGCAACCGCCGGCGCACCAGTGCGACCGGGTCTTCAACCGGGACCAGATCGAGCACGCGAACCGCGATGGGGCCGTGGGCGTCCCAGAAACCGAACGCTACCTCGCGGCCCTGCTTGTCCGTCACGGCAACGATTTCTCCAGGTGCAATGCCAGGGCGATGGGCGAGGGCTTCGCGAAATACCCATGGGTGTCCCTGTCGCAGCGTGCGACTGAGATCCTTCTTCAACACCAAGGCGATCGGCCGGTTCATGACCTCGTTGCATCATACTCGTACTTTTGTGGTCGCGCACCCTTAAGGAAGTCGGCCAGAGAGCCGAAAGAGTACTGGTTGGTGGCGGCAAGGGGTGGAGGCGGCGTTGTCCGACGGGCGGCGTGGTTCGAAGGGGGATCTTTTCGTCCTGGAGGGGGGCCGGCGGTGCCGTGACTTGGGTCGCGTAGGTTGCCGAGTGTGATAGCCGCGGTGCCGCCGGATGTGTTTCCTGTGATAGACGTAGTCGTCTTGCAGAGGACGACCGCGTGACAAATCCGGAAAGCCAACCAACCATCCCTGCTCCCGCGCCTTCGGGCACGGCGAGCTTCTTCGACCGCTTGAGCGAACGGCAGATGACCCTGCTGGTCATCGCGGTCGGCCTTCTTCTCTACATTCCGCTGGCCGGGACCTACGGCCTGTGGGATCCGTGGGAAACCCACTACTCGGAAGTCGCACGCCAGATGACCAAGCGGGGCGACTTCATCAGCCTGTGGTGGCCGGGATCGCCCAGGGACGCGGACGTGTTCTGGTCCAAGCCGGTGCTGACCTTCTGGCTGATGAGCATCGGCATGCACATCGCGCGCATCGGCTTGCCTGGCAATCCGCCCGGTGAAATGGCGCTGCTTTCGCGCACGGAGTGGGCGGTGCGCGTGCCCTTCTGTCTGCTCGGCGTGCTGGCCATGTGGGGGGTCTACATGGTGGTGGCACGCTTCGTTTCCAAGCGCGCGGGCTTTCTCTCCGCGCTGGTCATGGCGACCAGCCCCATGTTCGCGCTCATCGCCCGCCAAGCCATGACCGATATGGCCTTCGTGGGGCCCATGACCATGGCTCTGGCCTTGGGGGCCATCGCGCTGCTCGACGACCGCGACGAGCTTCTGCCCCGGCGAGGCAAGGGCTTCTTCAGCTATCCCCACCACCCGGCATTTTTCACCACGGTGGGCGTGTTTCTCTTTCTCGTCCTGCCCCAGCTGATCATCGATTCCATCCAGCTCAAGATCAAGATCCCCATGGGCAACCGCGAAGTCGTCATGTACGGCGCGGTGGCCATGATTCCCTACTACCTGGGATCGCTGCTTTTCTTGTGGTTCTGCATGCGGGCACGCTACCGGGCGCCGCTCTACCTCTACATCGCCGCCATGCTGTGCGGGGTGGCCGTGCTGGCCAAGGGCCTCGCGGGGGCCGGCCTGCCCATCATCATTTTCTGCGCCTACCTGCTTTTCACCTGGAACTGGAAGCGGCTCAAGCGCGCGCAGCTACTGCCCGCGGTGATCGTCTCGGCCTTGGTCATGGTCATCGTGGCCGCGCCCTGGCACCACGCCATGATCATTCGCCACGGCTGGGCCTTCTGGAACGAGCTGTTCGGCGACAACCACTGGCGCCGCATGATGCTGGGTCGCCACGGCGATCGAGGCAGCTTCGAGTACTTCCTGCGCGAGCTGGGCTACGGCATTTTGCCCTGGGTGGCGCTGGCGCCAGCGGCGCTCGCGGGGATCGTCATGCGCAAGGCGGACGATGCACGCAAGCAGGCGGTGTACTGGCTGGGCGGCATCTGGTTCGTCGCTGGCTACGCCCTGGTGTCGCTGTCCATGACCAAGTTTCACCACTACGTGTTGCCCGCGGTCCCCGGCCTGGCCATCGTCATCGGCTGTTTCCTCGACGATGTTCTCGCCAAGCAGGACGTTCGCCGGACCTGGCTGGCGGCCTTGGTCGGCGTTCCGCTCCTAGGCGTGATCGTCGCGGACCTGATCTACTCGCGCCAAGCCGCGCAGCGGTTTCTGTGGCTGTTCAGCTACGACTACGTCCACAGCCCGACGGGCCGGCCCTGGCATGAGTCGCTCGATTTTCGCACCCCGCTGGTGGTCATGGGCGTGCTCATCGCGCTGACCACCCTGGGCCTGGGCTGGAAGAAGCTATTGCGTCCATCGCTCATCGGGCTGTGCCTGGTGTCCGTCGCCTTCACCTATTTCCTCCTCGACGTGTACATGCGCCAGATCGCGCCCTTCTGGTCGCAGAAGGAAACCTTGGCCGAGTACTACCGCCAGCGCAGCTCGCCCGACGAGAAGCTGCTGGCCTACTCGATGTACTGGCGGGGCGAAACGTTCTATTCAGAAAACGAAATCTACGACGATCCTGTCAAGGAAGAGCGCACCGTCTTCGATCAAGATGGTGCCGATGAGCAATTGAAGGATTGGGTCGCCAAGCATCGCGGTCGGCGCGTGTTCATCATCTACGAACGCGGCCGCCAGAGCCACGTGCAGCAGCTGCTGCCCGCGGAAAAGCGCTCGACCTTCAAGGTTCTGTACGAGAAGAACAACAAGTTCTCCCTCGCCCAGGTCGAGATCTAGCCAGCGCTAGATCAGCCAGCCTGATTCTGGAACCGCACGCGGGCGAGCGAATGTACCGACTGGGTGAAGCGCGCAGGCCGGTGCGGAATGAACCACAGAGGATACGGAGAACACAGAGGTCGGACCGGAAAGGAATGGGCTCGGATCCGGAAACCGATCGGCTCTCTGTGTCCTCTGTGTCCTCTGCGGTGAAACTTCCGGACATGGCCGGCCGCTCCCGAATCACGAACGCCGACTCAGCGAAATATCTGCTCGGCCTCTTGCTTCACCTGGCGTAGCTCGTCCCAGATCTTGTCCAGGTCGCGGGCTCGGAAGCCTAGGTATTCGCATTCGGGCGTGGCTGCAATGCGCGCGATCTCCTCGGCACTGGGCAGCGATTCTTGGCCCAAGAAGCGATCCAGCTTCTCCGCTAGTCGAACCAGCGACACGTGCTGTGCCACCTGGCCGCCCGCCGCGAGCGCGCGCGCAGGCTGGTGGTGCCAGGCCACGATCTTGGGAACGGGATCGGGCAGGCCCCACTTGGTCAGAATGTGCGCGCCGAGCACGGCGTGGTCGAAGCCCAGTACCTCGCGTTCGCGTAGGTGGATGGTATCCGCATCCGCGAGTTGGTTGCCGTGGATCTTCAGGTAGGTGGCAGGCTGGGCCTGGATGAGCAGCAACTTGCCGAAGTCGTGCAAGAGCCCCACGATGTAGCTGCTGGCGCTAGTGTTGGACCTGTGCAGGGCCAGCGCCCGCACCAGCGCCCCTGTCGAGGCGCAGTGGTCGCGGACCATGCGGCCGACGCCGCTCATGTCCGCGAACATGGACATCATGGACAGCGAGGTCGCAACCTCGCTCAGCGTACGCGAGCCCAGCACCATGATGGCTTGCTTGATGGACGCGCAGGCCTCGCGCGGCCTGAAGGCCGCCGAGTTGGCCAAGCGCAGGACCTTGGTCGCCAGTGCCGGATCTTGCTCGATGATCTCCTGCAGGCGGCCAACCTCGAAATCCTTGTCGTTCACTTGGGCGAGAACGCGCCTTGCCACTTCCGAGAAAGGTCGCAATCCCTCCAGATCGGCGAGAGCGGCGGCAAAGCTCGCGGCGGCCTGGGCGGTGATGGCGTGGGCATCGTCCTCGCCAAACCACAGCTCTTCGAGGATGGATTCGGAAATCTTGGTGGTCCGCGCGGGTGTGGTCATCATCTTCATGGCACCTTTGTCGTTCACCGTAGAGGATACCATCGTCCAAGGGTTCTCGCTCCGGGAGGCGTTCCGGGCGCCGAACGCGCATCCGGCCGCGGCATGATGTAACCTTGGCCGCAAGGAGATCCCATGATGTCTGGCATGAGCACCCTTCGCTTTTCCGCCCTTGTGGCGTTTTCGCTGTCCTTGGCTTGTTCGAAGTCCAACTCGGGCGGCAGCAGCCCCGACGCTGGACCCATTCCCAGCGGCGCCGGCGTGGGCGAGGCTTGCCAGACGACGAGCGCTTGTCGCAGCGGTCTTGCCTGCGACCTAGCCAGCAAGCTGTGCGTGCCAGGCGGCAGCGTGATCCAAGGTGGGGCGTGTATCGTTTCAGGCGAGTGCATCGGCGGGAACTACTGCACCCAGCAGGAGAAGTGCGCCGCCTCCGGCAAAGGTGCCGCCGGCGCGGTTTGTTCCAGCGAGGGCGATTGCGCCTCCGGTCTCCTGTGCGCGCAGACTGGCCTCACCGGTGTCTGCCAGGCGCAGGGCACGGGTGACATCAACCGCGGTTGTGCGCAGACGGCAGAGTGCATGGCCGGCCTGCTTTGCGTGGGCGGTATTTGCACCAAGGCCGTGCTGAGTCCGTGGACTGGCGTCGCCTGCAGCGACGTTGAGGACAACCTTGCCAAGATCTACTTCCACGTTCCGCGCGCCACCGATCCCACGGTCAACACCGACTTCTACCGCCTGCCCTTCCCCAACGACATCCGTCTCAAGAACGGCAAGGTCAGCTTGAGCGGGCATCCCAAGCCAGGTCCGCGCATTCTTCCCTTTGACTTGGTGGATCGCTACATCACCGCCATCGAGGCCGAATCCACAGGGTTTTCAGCCAGTCCGACGATGTTCTTGCGGCTTTCCAAACAGTTCAACGTCAACACTTTTCCGGGTGATTGTGGCCTTAGCCTCGTAGACATCACGCCCACGTCGCCCAAGTACACTTTCACCGCGGCCCTTTCCTGTGGCGCCGTCAATGCGCCCTCCCGCTATGTCTGCGGTCCCTACCTGTGGGCGCGGCCAGGCCTTGGCAGCCCGCTTCGGCCGGGCACGACCTATGCGCTGCTGGTCAGAAAGACCCTCACCGATCTCCTCGGCGCCCCCTTCGGCGCGGACGACGATTTTACGGCCATGCTGGCAGCCACGCCCCCGGCGGATCCGGCCTTGGCCGCGGCCTATGCGGCTTACCTGCCCTTGCGCAACTACCTCGCGGCCGGCAAGGCCGTGGCAGCGGATCTTGCCACTGCCTTGGTGTTCACCGTCGAGAAGTACGAGGATCCCCTGGCGGCCATCGACGCCGCCATCGCGGTGGCTGCACCGCCCGCCATCGAGGGACTGGTTCGTTGCGCGCCTGGCGTCGTGTCCCCTTGTGACGACGGCAAGACCGGCGCGGATCACGTCCGGGGTTGTCTGACCGCGGATTCGGCCAGCGCCAATTTCGATACCTACCAAGGGACCATGTCCTTGCCGGTGTTCCAGAAGGGCACAGTGCCGTACCTTACCCCGGCCGACGGCGGCAACATCGAATACGACGCCACCACGGGCCTTGCCATCATTCAGGCTCCAATCCCTCCCCAGGCACCCCAAAAGGTTTGTTTCGCGCTCACCGTGCCGAGGGGCGTGGCGCCGGCTTCGGGGTGGCCGCTCGTGGTCTATGGCCACGGCACCGGCGGTTCGTATCGCTCCATTGTCGATCTTGGTCTGTCCGATGATCTCGCCATCGGCGCGGCCCCGGCCGGCCTGGGCTTCGGCGTCGATGGTGGAGCGGTCAGCGCGGCGCCCGTGCCCATGGCCGTGCTTGGATTTGACGGCGTCTTGCACGGCACGCGCAATGGCGGGTCGACCAAGCCGGTGGGCGAGCTGGTCTACAATTTCCTCAACCCGCGCGCGGCTCGCGACAACGCCTTGCAAGCTGCTGCGGATTTGTTCGCCATTCCCCACAGCCTGCCCGGCCTGGCTGCAGCCGCGCAAGCCATCGGGCAAAGCATCGTCCTCGACGGCACCAAGCTTTCGCTCTATGGCCACTCGCAGGGAGGCAACGGAGCCTCGCTGGTGGCTGCCCGGCAGTCCAGCTACGGTACCATCGTCATGTCCGGCACAGGCGGCACACTCATCTACACGCTGCTAGGCAAGACTCAACCGGTCAACGTGCCGGCGGTGCTACCCTACTTGCTCGGCGAGGTTGGCCCCGCCGCGGTCGACGCCACCCACCCCGTGCTCGGGCTCATGCAGATGTACTTCGAGCGCTCGGATTCGGTGAATTTCGGTCGACGGATGTTCCGCGAACCGCTTCCCACCATGACCGCCCACCACATCCTGCACGTCTATGGCACCAAGGACAGCTACTCGGTGGTCCCGACCCAGCAGGCTTACGCGCTGGCCGCCGGCTTCCAGGTCGCGCCGCCCGTGGTGGACGATTTCGGGCTTGTCCCTGTGTACGTTCTGCCGCCCGTGAGCAACAACGAATTCTTCGGCTCCTACGGCAAGCTGACCGCGGTCGAAATCCAGTACCAGCCCGCCGCCACCTACGATGGGCACTTCGTGTCCACCCAGAACGCAAGCGCTCGGGCGGCGATTCAGGAGATGCTTGTCACCGCGGCCCGCGATGGCATTCCGACCGTGTCGCCGTAGGCGACGACTACTTCGTCCTATTCGGATCGTATGCCATCGTCAGGACAACCTCGGGCATCTCCGGTGGATAGACCTGGGCGGTGATGGGATCGGAGGTCTTCGTCTGGAGGATGAGAGTGCGGTTGTCGTCCCAGCCGTCCACCGTGAACGTGAAGGTTCCCTTGGTGTTCGAGGTGCTGTAGCTGAACAAGCCGATGTCAATGGGGGTCAAGCCTCCCTCGCAGCCAGTCAACTTGGAGTTTCCCGCACTGTCAACGGACGAGACCTTCTTGAGGATGAAATGATTCAGTACAACTTTTGTATCCTGGTCTGTGATCGTCATCTCGCACTGGTTGATAGCGGTATTGTCCGATCCGTTCGGAGCAGGGATAGTCGATTTCGGCGAGGATTTGACGTGGATTCTAAACAGCGCGTAGTCCGGCCCGCAGCCGCTGATGCTCGCTAGCGATGCGGCCAAGATACCTGCCGCGAAGAGTCCCTTTGAGTATTGCGTGAATGAGCGCATGACTATCTCCCGTCTCCGACGCAACCGAGGCCGTATTGGCTCCCGCATCCGGGTGCCTTCTTCTGGAACGGGATTACCGAGGCCGCGATGACTGCGCCGGCAACGCCCACGGCCGTGGCCCAGAACCACCACTTCTCGTAGACCGGGTCGTCGATGGGCTTCTTCTCTTTCTTGCCGAGATCCTTCACGCCATCAGGGACTGAAGTGCTGTCGTCCGTGACGATGGTCGGATCCTTGAAAACACCGCCTTCTTCTTCGTCTTCAGCCCAAGCAGGCTGGACGACTGCGAAAAACAGCGTCGCGATGACGCTGAAAGAAATCACCCGGGTTAGAAGAGTTGCGCGCGTCATGACGGAAAGCATATTAACCACACGTCGTAGACAGATGGAAGAGGGGAGAGCAGAGGAATTTCTCTCGTCTCAGGAACCAGGCCCGCGTGGCCACCGAATGGTGGTCTCGTCAAACAAAGTCCAGGGGTGCGCTGGGCCAGCGACGGTCGCGCTTGACCGCGCATGGCCTGTCGAGCAAAAGAGAGAAGAGGCGAGACGTGAAGCGGGTCGCGACAGAATCCCTGATGGACGTCAGCCGTGCGCTCAGCCGTCGCGTGCGCCAACTTGCCTTTGCCGAGCCAGTTGCCTACGTCTACAACCCGCTCGACTACGCGCGGGCGTTGCACGAAGCGTATCTCGGCCGCTTTGGCCAGGCCCCCAAGGAAGTGATTCTGCTGGGCATGAATCCCGGGCCCTTCGGCATGGCCCAGACCGGCATTCCGTTCGGCGACGTTGCGGTCGTCCGGGATTTTCTTGGACTGCAAGGCGAGGTCAGCAGACCCGAGCCTGAGCATCCCAAGCGCAAGGTCGACGGCATGGCCTGCGCGCGCAGCGAGGTTAGCGGTACGCGGCTGTGGGGCTGGGCGCGGGATGACTTCGGCACTGCCGAGCACTTCTTCGAGCGCTTCTTCGTGGCAAACTACTGTCCCTTGGTCTTCATGGAGGCCTCGGCACGCAACCTCACACCGGACAAGCTGCCCCGGCGCGAACAGGGAGCGCTCTTCGCAGCTTGCGACGAGGCCTTGCGGGGCACGGTCGTGCTCTTGCGACCCCAATTCGTCGTCGGGGTTGGCGCCTTTGCGGCCGAGCGCGCACGCCTCGCCCTTGCTGGCGTCCCCGTCACGGTTGGCACCATCCTGCACCCCAGCCCTGCCAGTCCCATGGCCAACCGGGGGTGGGCTGCGCAGGCCCGGCGACAGCTTGCCGATCTTGGGATCAAGATTCGGTCCTGATGCCGTGGTGCTAGGATACACGCACTGCCTTCATTCGGCGAGAACACGGCATGGCTGATCTGCGCAAGCTCAAGAACGAGGCCCTGGAAGCGTCCGGCAAGGGGAATTGGCGGAAGGCGGCGTGGTGCTATGCGAATCTTGAAAAGGATGAACCGGCCGAGCCAGGGTGGTCGCTCAAACTGGGCGAGAGTCTGCGCAAGCTAGGCAACGATGGCGAGGCCGTCAAGGCGCTGGGGCGTGCCGTCAACGCCTACGCGAAAAGCGACCTGATCCTGAAAGCCATCGCGGTATCCAAGATCATCCTGGGGATCGCTCCCGGGCACGCGCACACCCGGGAATTGCTGGATGCGTTCTATGCGGCTCAGCGCAAGCCCACGGATCCTGGCGTGCCGCTGCCCCTGAAGGTGGCTCGGCCGATGGCGGTTGTCGCTCAGGCAACCACCGCAACTTTGGCGCCGTCTCCCGCTGTCCCGCCTTCCGTTGTATTCGCTTCGCCGCCACCTTTGCGCCAGCTTCGCCTGGCCGCCCTGATGCCGGGCGCGCACCCATCCCAGCAGGTACCGGCCGTGGGCCGCAGCGGTGCCATGGAGATCCCCATCGACGACGAATTCGCGTCCGCCGCGGCTGGGTCGACCCATCCCCACAAGGGGGCTGGCCGCAACACCATGGCCCGCTTCGTGTTGCCCAAGACACCCTTCTTTTCCGTGCTTTCTCGCGATCTCTTCCGTATGGCCGTCGAACGCGTGCGCCTCATTCAGCTGGCGGCGGGCGAGATCCTGTTTTCGCGAGGGGATCCTGGCGATGCTCTCTACGTCGTCGCGTGGGGCGAGATCGCGGTGCTGGCCCCGCAGGAAATCGCACGGCTGTCCGAGGGAGACTTCTTCGGCGAGATCGCCTTGCTGGCGGACCGGCCGCGCACCGCCACCGTGCGCGCCACGGTCGACAGCCAGGTTCTGGCCATCGACCGCGCGTTGCTAGGCGACCTGGTGGTCGGTTCGCCCGAGCTGCTCAAGGTGCTGTTGCGTTTCTTGCGTGAACGACTCATCGGCATGCTGGCCGAAACCAGCCCCTTGTTCGCGCCCTTCACGCCGCTCGAGCGCATTGGCCTGGCGGCGCGGTTTCACTTCCTGGAAATCGACGAAGGCCTGCGCATCATTGAGGAGGGGGGAAAATCGCCAGGCCTTTTCGTGTTGCTGGCCGGCGAGGCAAACGCTGTGGCTGGCGGCCGGATCGTGGCCCGGCTGGAATCGGGCGACACGTTCGGCGAAATCTCACTCATTGCCAACCAGCCCGCGACCGCGTCCATCGTGGCGCTCTCCAAGAGTTTTGTCTTCTACCTGCCGCGCTCGGACTTTTCCGAAATCATCATGACCCATCCTCAGGTACTCGAACACATCAGCTCCCTGGCCGAGGCGCGTATGCGCGAGATCGGCCGGATTGACATGCTGTGATGAATGCGTCCGCTTTGGTCGCGGTGCGGAAAGTCGATCCATCCATCTGGGACAGGGTTGACTTTCCCTCCTGGCCGAAGTATTAGGAGCGCCCCGTGTCTACAGCAGCGCCGCGCCAACGTAAGACTGTTTCCGCCAACGATACCATCGTGCATTCGTGGTACATCGCCGACGTCGAGGGCAAGACCCTGGGCCGGGCATGTGCCAAGATCGCCTCGGTTCTGCGCGGAAAGAACAAGGCCATGTTCACCCCGCACGCCAACGCGGGCGATTTCGTCGTTGTGGTCAACGCCGAGAAGATTCGCCTGTCGGGCAAGAAGTGGTCGGACAAGGTCTATCGTCATCACTCGCTCTTCCCGGGAGGCTTGAAAGAGTATTCGGCCAAGCAGCTCGTCGAGCGTCACCCCACCGAGCTGGTCAAGCGCGCGGTGTGGGGCATGTTGCCCAAGGGCCCACTCGGCCGCCAGATTTACAAGAAGTTGAAGGTCTACGCGGGCACCGACCACCCGCATGCCGCCCAGCAGCCCAAGCCGCTGGCCCTATCGTAAGTTTCGGAGTCCCCGCATGATCGATCCTCAGAAGAGCATCTATGCCACTGGCCGCCGCAAGCATGCGGTGGCGCGCGTCTGGCTTCAGCCTGGTAACGGCAAGATCCAGATCAACGAGCGGACCCTCGAAGGCTACTTCGGCCGCGAAACCTCACGCATGGTCTTCCGCCAAGCGCTTGAGCTGACGGAAACCTCGGGCACCTTCGACATCTTCGCCAGCGTCAAGGGCGGCGGGCTTTCGGGCCAGGCCGATGCCTTGAGGCACGGCATTTCGCGCGCCCTGTGCAAGTTCAATCCAGACCTGCGCCCGCCGCTCAAGAAGGCCGGCTACCTGACCCGCGACGCTCGCGCCAAGGAGCGCAAGAAGTACGGTCAGCGTGGCGCCCGCGCTCGCTTCCAGTTCTCGAAGCGATAGTAATGGGAACCCTGGGAGGGTTCGCTTCGCACTCGGCACCCTCCTCCCACCTAGCCTCCCCCGCGCTTCGCGCGGCCTCGCCAAACCCTGGCGCTCTGGCGGAGCCGCGAGGGGCGCGTCCGAAGGATGCTCGGGTATCGCCGCATAGAACGCAAAGGCGCGGGTGGTAGAGTAACCACTTGCGCTTTCTTCTTGCCACCTACGGTACCCGTGGCGACGTGCATCCCATGCTCGCCTTGGGCCTCGCGCTCTCGCGCAGGGAGCATGCGGTCGCGCTTGCAGGTCCGCCTGAGTTTGCCGGCGATGCTCTCAGGCTGAAGCTCGACTACCACCCGATGGGTGGGAACATTACGGCATTCCTCGCGCAGCACAGCTCGTCCGTGGGCGGAAACCTCCTGCGCATGGCGCGCGTGGTGAAACGCGAGATCGGCACCGAGCTGGCGGCCCAGTTCAAGATCCTGTCCGGCCTGGCCCAGGCGTCGGACCAGGTGGTCGGCGCGAGCCTCGCGTTCGCTGCCCGTTCTTGCGCCGAGTACGCCTGCCGGCCCTACCGCTTCATTGCCTTTGCTCCCGAAACCTTTCCGTCGCGCTACCACCCGGCGCTGGGCGTGCGGCGCCAGCACCTTCCCCGCTGGGTCAATCGCTTCTCGTGGTGGTGCGCGCGCAGGCTCGACAACTGGCTCCTGCGCGAGGCGCTCAACCGGGGCCGCGCCGGTCTTGGCTTGCCCATGATCACGGACGCGCTCGACCATTTCATCGCGTCAGGCCACAGCCTGCTAGCGACGGACGCAGAGCTGGCGCCTGCACCATCTGACGTTCATCTCACTCAGCCGCCTACGGGTGCCATGCTGCTCGACGAGTCTGGCCAGTTGCCTGACGCAGTCGAAGCTTTCCTGGCCGCGGGCTCTCCACCCATCTATATCGGTTTTGGCAGCATGCCCGATGCGCGGCCAGGTCGAACGCGCGAGCAGCTCGTGAAGGTGGTGCGCAGGGTAGGGTGCCGCGCCATCCTCTACGCTAGCCAATCCGCCCCTAAAAGTTTGAAGGCCGAAAAGAACGTAACGGATATTTTGACGGTCGGAGCGCTACCGCACGCGCTTCTGTTCCCTCGGGTGGCGCTTGCCGTGCACCACGGCGGCGCTGGCACCAGCGCCCGCGCTGCCCGCGCCGGAATTCCGCAGGTGATTCTGCCGCACGTGCTCGACCAGTTCCCCTGGTCAGTGCGCATCGCTGACCGGGGACTTGGCCCGCAGCCGCTGCTCAGGCATCGTCCCAGCACGGGCAGCCTCGTGGCTCGAATTCGCGAGGCGCTGGAGAACACCACCATGCGAGAACGTGCGACGCGGCTGGGCCGCGACTTGGTGGCTCGGGACGGCGCGGACCGCGTTGCCGCGATTCTGGCCGGCGACGTGGAACGGCGGGAATAGCAGCGTCTCGCCACGCCGTTCTGGGCCTCCGGCCGCTCCTGCTGTATGATCTTGACTGTCTTGGTCCAGTGCCAAGGCGAATCGTCAGTGGGCTTGCCAGCTTCGAGAAGGCATGACGGGATGGACGATGGAGAGCATCAGATCGGCAGTGCACGGGTGGTAGACACGTACTTTGCGCCGGCCGCACGCGTGTCCGCGGAGACACTCGCCAAGCAGGTCGCGGCGGTCATCGATCACCCTGTCATTCGGACCGTCCTCGAATCCTTCTGCGGACAGGTTCTGGTGCTCAATCAGTACCGGCAGATCCTGGCGGCCAGTCCGGAATTCCGGGACGCACTTTCCGCCTGTGGCATCGACCACTACCTGGGCATGCGGCCAGGTGAGGCGCTTGGTTGCGAACACGCCAGCGAGGGGCCGGGCGGCTGCGGGACGTCGATGGCTTGTCGGCACTGTGGCGCGGTGCTGGCTATTCTGATGGCCCAGTGCTGTCTAGGGCCGACCTACGAAGAATGCTGGATCAGCATGCGGCGCAAGAACAGGATCGAAAGCGCCGAATTCCGCGCCAAGGCCACGCCACTCAGGCTTGAGGACACGGACATCGTGGTGCTGGCCCTGCACGATATCAGTGACCAGAAACGCCGGCGTGTACTCGAAAACACCTTTCTGCACGATGCGCGCAACCTGCTTGCAGGGATCATGAACTGGAGCGATGTCTTGCAGCAGGAGAATCCCGACGAGGCGACGGCCTCCATCGCAGCCATGGCGCGCCAGATGCGCGATCTTTTTTCCGAACACGCTGCGCTCTACCAAGCCGAGAAGGGCGAACTGGTGGCGCAAAAAGCGCCCATCGATTTGCCGGCCCTCGCGCGCCTTCTCAGCGAACGGTTCTCCGGTCATCCGAGCGGCGAAGGCAAGACCTTGTTGGTTCGGTTCCCAGAGGGGGCGCCGCCCTTGCATTCCGATGAGGCGATTCTTTCGCGCATTCTTTCCAACATGGTGACCAATGCGCTCGAAGCGTCGCGCCCAGGCGCGACGGTCTCGGTTCATTGCGAGCTCCAGCCCGGCCGATCCCTCTTCGCCGTCCACAATCCCGGCATCATCCCTGACGACGTGGCGCCGCGCATTTTCCAGCGCTCATTCTCCACCAAAACCGAACCGGGCCACGGCCTTGGCACCTACAGCATGCGCCTTCTGGCCGAACAGTACCTGGGCGGCAAGGTGTCCTTTACCAGCTCGCAGGACGCTGGTACCACGTTCAGCCTTGTCCTTCCGGTTGGGTGAGTGCGGGCTAGGCGTCGATTCGCCAGTACTTGCCGCCGCCGCCTTCCCTGGCCATGTAGCCGTATTCCACCAGCCAGCGCCGCAGGCGTGCGCTGTCGTCGCTGAATTTCAGAAGGATTTCGTTCACGCGCCTTTCGGGGTAGCGCACGCCATGGGTGAAGGCCGGCAGCACGTGCCGGAGCAGTACGCGCACCTTCTTTTCCTGCATGGGAAAGGACGTGATTCGTCCGTCGGGGGTGGTGAAGGTGGCCAGCACCTTGCGATCGAAAGCGTCGAGTCCTTGTTCGCTGGCGGGGCGCTGGGGCGCTGCTTGCGCCAGCAACTTCTTGGCCAGATCGGAGAGGGCGCCAGCTTCGAGCGTGTAGAGGTTGTAGTAGCTTTCGGTCCGTGCCGAGACCAGCCCCGCGCGCGCCAGGCGCGCCAGGTGGTGTGACACCGTCGAAACCCCGATGCCGAGAGCCGTTCCCAGTTGCTCGACCGTGTGGGCCCGCTGCGAAAGAAGGCCCACGATACGCAGGCGATTGGGTTCGCCCAGGGCCTTGAAGAATTCCACCAGGTCTTGTTCGTTGCTTGCTTGGGCCATCTTGACTCTATAGAATTAATTCGATAATAATAGAATTAGTTTTAGACACCGTCAAGAGGCAAGTGATCCATGAGCAGCCAAGACAAGACCCGCGCCGAGCTCCGCCGCGCCTACAAAGAGACCCCGCGGCAGGCTGGGATCTTCCAAATCAAAAATGCCCAGAGTGGGAAGATCCTTCTCGGCAGCAGCACCAATCTGCACGGCCCCTTGAACAAGCATCGCTTCATGCTGTCCATCGGGAAACACGACAACGCGGCCTTGCAGAGCGATTGGAACCAGTTGGGCGCGGCGTCGTTCACCTTCGAGATCCTGGAAATCATCAAGCCCAGCGACGATCCCGCCTTCAATCTGGAGGACGAGCTCACCCTCCTCGAACAGATTTGGCTAGAGAAGCTTCAGCCCACGGGTGAGCGCGGCTACAACCAGGGCCCTATCCGACGGGACTAGGAACGCTTCCGCCGCAGCACACGCACCATGCCCAAGCCGACCAAACCGGCCAACCAGCCGACGTTCGAGAGCAAGACGCCCGCCATTTCCAACTTGGGCTCGAACCTCATCTGGATGGTGTGAGTGCCATGCGCCACCGCGACCGCACGCATGGTGTGGTTGGCCCTCAGGATCTCGGCGGGCTGGCCATCCACGGTGGCCCGCCAGGCAGGATGGAAGTTGTCCGAGAGCACGACGAAGCCGTCCTGCTTGCCTTGGAATAGCATTTCAACCGCGTTGTCCTCGTAGCGGGTGACGGCCACCGCCTGGGGCAGCGCATGCGCGGATGCGGCCGCACCCGCAGGGCGAGGCACTTCCTTTTCCAGGACCACCCGGTTGGCGAAATCGGCGCGTGTGGACGCGCGCAGGGTTTCCAAGCGGGTGCGGCGATCGGCGACGCTGATATAGTCCGGGACGAAGAAGGCGCGCGGGAAGGCGGTCGTGCTTTCGTAGATCTGCAAATCGTCGCTGAACACGGGCCGGAAGCGTTTGGAACCGGGCAAGATAGCCCTGCCTGAAAGGACGTAGCGCACGTTCAGCACGTCCAGGAGTGGCGAGCCGACGGTGTGAAAGAGGATGGTTCGGCCAAATCGGTCGGGCACTGGTTCGTGGGGATGCTCGGCGAGAAACGTGTATTCGCCGTAGGTGCGCGCATACAGCGTCGAATAGCCGCCCGCGTCCTCCAGGCCAAAGGGGACAAAGGAGTTGGGCAGCATCTGGCCGCCCGTGAAGAGCATGCGGGATTTCGCCGGGGCGGCCTTGAGGAAGCGAATCGCCTCTGTCTCGGGAAAGGCCGAGGCGCGTGGTGCGCGCGTGTTGTAGTTCCACGCGAAGCCAGCCAGGTCGGCGAAAAGCAAGGTGGCCATGCACCCGGCCGAAATCAGCTTCCATCTGCGTGCCTTGAGCAGCACCAGCGCGCCGAGCGCGGCGAACGACAACGTCAGCAGGATCAGCGGCTTTCCTAGCATGGGGCCGTCGAAGGAGAGAAAGCGCCGCATGGCCTTCGGCAGCGCCACCTGACCAGGAAAGTCGTAGTCGGCCATGAAGGGCCACGTCCAAGGGTGCTGGACCGCGACGGCCAGGCCGAGCGCGACCAGTACAATGGCGGCCGGTCCCACCAGCCGGCGCAGGGTCGGCTCCGGATCCACGAGCAATCGGTCCAAAGCCATGGCGCCAAGGCCCGACAAACAGAAGCCGAAAAGGAAGAGCACCCGGCAGGGAGTGGAGAGGCTCATGCCCGGCAGCAGCTTGGCCACCGGATAGTAGAAGACCGTGCCGGCCGCGAAGAGCAGAAGCGTGAGCGCCGCGGTGGCATAGGCACGCATGGGGCGATCGCGCCAGATGCGCCCCAGGGCGGTCGATGCCAAGAGCAAAACTGGAATGCCGGCATAGATGCACAGCTCGTTGAAGTTGTTGTAGGGCTGCGGTGGATCCGGCCTTGGCGTGTAGGCGAATCCCAAGGTCGGGTTGCCGAAGAAATTGGGGAACACCAGCGTGACGAGGTAGCGCAGGGGCAGGGCACCGGTTTCGCGAAATAGGCGCGAGAACGGCAGCGGGGAACGGTTGGCGTCGGTGATTTCCTGGCCTACCGTGATGAGAAAGCCCAGCGAAAGCAGCAGGGTCACACCGGCCGACACGGCCAGCGCGCGAACCATTCCGCCCTGCTCGGCACGCGTTCCTGGCCGTCGCCACTGTTCGTGAAAGCGGTAGGCGATCGCGCAGGCCACGAACGCGCAGAGAAAAACGCCGTGTTGGGGATGGGTCATGGCGAGGGCGGCGCTAAGACACAGTCCCAGGGCCATCGCGGTCGTCCAGGCACGGCGCTCAAGGAGCACCTCGGAGAAGTAGAGCGCGGCGGGAAGGCACAGGGCCAGCACCACGATGTGCTCGAACTCGAACCACACCATGACGTAGCCGTTGAAGGTCCACGCCAGGGCGCCGAAAAGGGACGCTATGGGGTGCAGGTCAAGCCGGCGCCAGTAGAGGTAGGTGAAGCCCCCGCAGCCTGCAAGCCCCAAGAAAAGAAGCAAGTCGTGGGCCACCGTGATGGGTAAAAGCGAAAACAAGACGTAGGGGATGGGCGACAGATAGTTGTGGAAGGGCACGCCGCCGAGGATGGCGGGGAACCACCAGGACAGTCCCCCGTGGTGCAACGCGCTCTGAAAGTGATGATGGGCGAGGTAGAAGGTTGGCGGATAGACGACGTTGATGGCGTCGGTGATGAGCGGATTGTGGGAGGGGCCGCCGGGCAAGATCTCTTGCCAGGGGAAATAGTCGCGCAACGTGTCGAACGGGTAGTAGGTCGTGCCTTCAAAAAGCAGGGGGATGAAGAACACCACTGCGGCCAGGATCACGAGCAGGAAGGGGATCCGCGAAGGCAGGCCGCCGGCGCTTTCGAGCCGACCCCCTGGGTGATCCAAGTCGAGGCCTGTGCTTGGGATGGACATGGTGCTGGCGCCGCGAAGGCCCAGCGCAAGAGGCCGCCGGCAGGCGACGTAGAATGGGCAGAATGCCGCAGCCGCGCTGGAACACAAGAAGCTTGGGTTTGCCACGCATCGCGTTCGGGATGGCCGTCCAGCTGATTTCGTGCTAGGCGATCCTGCTAATCAGACTGCATAGACTTGCCTAGGGTTGGGCCGCTCTTCACCGCTTTGGCTTTGAAAACATCGGTTCGCCCCTGGCATCCTATGGGGAAAGCCCCTTGATGACAGGCGAAAAACAGACAGAGCCGAGCCTCGAAACGACCCTGCAACCCGGGCAGATCGTGGGTGGGAAGTACTGTGTCGACCGGCTCATCGGCAAAGGGGGCATGGCGGAGGTCTGGGCAGGCACCAACGAGCGCACCGGCAAACGCATCGCGCTCAAGGCCATCTTGCGCTCGTTCGCTTCAAGCCGCGATGCCATCGAGCTGTTTCGCCGCGAGGCCTTGGCCGGGAGCCGGGTGAACCACCCCAATGTGGTCAACGTCTTCGACGTCATCGACCACGAGGGCATGACCTGCATCGTGATGGAGATGCTGGAAGGCGAGCCCTTCGGCACCTATCTCAAGCGCAAGGGGTACCTTGGCGTGGATGAGGCGGTGGCCCTGCTTCTGCCTGCCATGCGCGGTGTCGCCGCGGCCAACGCCGAGGGCGTGGTTCATCGCGATCTCAAGCCCCAGAATATCTTCGTCTGCATCGACCCCGATGGGCGTTTGATTACGACCAAGGTGCTCGATTTCGGCATCTCGGTCATCCGCGAAAAATCGTCCGACAACGCGCAGGTCACGCAGCTTCTGGCCACCCACGGCACGCCGGCCTATATGTCGCCCGAGCATATTTCCGGCGCACCTGACATCGACGGGCGCGCCGACGTCTATGGCTTTGGCGTCCTATTCTATGAGGCGTTGACGGGCCAGCTGCCCTTTCTCGGCGATCCCGGCCCCGCTCTGCTGGTCCGTATCCTCAACGAGCCGGCTCCCAAGATCACGCTCTTTCGGCCCGACTTGCCCGCGCGCATGGTCGAGATTGTCCACCGTGCGATGGCCAAGGACGCCAAGGATCGCTTCGCCACCTTGAATGATTTCGTCCGCGCCGTCGAAGACCATATGCTGCCGCCCTCGACGCTGCCGCGCTCGCTCACGCCCATGGCTGGCGTGCCCATGTTCACCATGAGCGAGCAGCGGTCGGGCGTGGCGGATCCGGTCGTGCAAGTGCGGCGAAGCGATCCGTCGGGCTTGCACGAGATCAACGAGACCAGGGCGCTTTTCACCCTGCCGCGCGAGGCCCGGCATGCGACCGGAGGGGGCCCGGAAGATTCGTTGCTGGGACATGGCCGTACCGGTGAGGTGCAGGCGCTGACGACAACCCAGGTGAACATCATGCCTTCTCTTCGCCGAAGCGCGCGGGCACTCATGGCCAAGCGCTGGGTGCCGGGCGCCATGTTCGCCGCGGTCGTCGTGGGTGTGGTCTGGTTCGCTTTTCCCTCACCCCCGCGCCAACGCCTCGGCAACGAATCGCCGCCCGCGTCCCGAGCGGCGCGGCCAGCGCCCGCCCAACCCGCGCCTGTCCAAGCTGTCCAGTCCCCAGCGCCGCTCCCCACGCCATCGGCGCTTGGTCAAGAGGCCGGCCAAATCCACGAAGCCGAGGTGGCGACTGCGCCCCAAACGGCCCCGCCCATGCCGGCTCCCCAGAAGATCTATCCGAAGCAGAATCCTGTTCGTGCGATGGCCGCCGCCAAGACCGAGCCGGCGCGCGCGTCTGCCGCGCAGACCGCGGATCGTCGGCCGTCGAAGGCCGCGGCCTCGGTCAGTCATACCGGTACCCATACCGGTACCCACACCGGCACGCGAACGCAGTCCACCGCACCCCGGGCCGGCGCATTGACGCCCGACGACTTCTAGCTCGGCTCGCGGAGAGCCTCCATTAGGCGCCCCACTCGACCTCCGCCAGAGCCAAGGGCAAGTAGACCGCGAAGCAACTGCCCTTGTTGCGCTCGCTGGTGACTTCGATCCAGCCGCTGTGTTCGCGTACGATTCCGTAGGCGACGCACAGTCCGAGACCCGTGCCCTCGCCCACGTGCTTGGTGGTGAAGAAAGGTTCGAAAATTCTTGGCAATACCTCGGGGGAAATGCCGACGCCTTCGTCCTTGACCGAGATGACGGCGTACTTTGGCGCCCCACCTTCGTTCCAAACCGGCGGGGTCAGGTCGGCGGGTACCTTGGCCTCGGCGGTGCCAAGGCCGATCGTCACCTTGCCCGGCCGTTCAGAGGCATGGATGGCATTGACCAGAAGATTCACAAGAACCTGCTCGATCTGCTCCGGATTGGCGGGCGGTTTGGGCAGGATCGGTTCGGCGGCAATGTGGATGACCAGGTTGCGTTTGACGGCCAAGGGTTGCAGCATGGCCACCGCTCGCTCGGCGATGGCCAGCAGATCCGCCGGATTTCGCTGCGTGAGCGGGCCGGGTGGCACGGCAACCCGACCGCGCGCGAAATCGAGCAGCTGGCGAACGATGTGCGTGATCCGATCAATCTGTTCGCCGATGATATGGGCGGCGTCGCGGGTTTCGCGACCCAAGCTCGCGTTCGAGGCGATCATGTTGGCGCGCATGAGCGCCACGCCGAGTGGGGTTCCAAGTTCGTGGGCGATGCCCGAGGCCATCTTGCCCACGGTGGCCAGCCTGTCGGCGTGGCGAACCTGTTCCTGCGCGCGCAGGCGCTCTTCGGTCTCGGCCGACAGCGCCTGGCGCATTTCCACCAAACGCAGGCACATGGCATTCATCTCCGTTGCAAGCTCACCGATTTCGTCGTGCTGGCGGATCTCGATCGGTCCTTCCACATCGCCAGCCCCGATGCGCGAGGCTTTCTCCACCAGCTTCTCGATGGGTTTGCCCACGAACCAGATGCCGAGTACCGTGGAAAGCACGCCCACGCAGATCACCGCGACAAGCGTGAGCGCAAAACTTCGAATCACCGTCTTGCGCACGTAGCTTCGGGCGAAGTCGCGCGATTCGGAGATCTCCACGCGGCCCAAGACATCGCCAGCCACCACAATGGGGACGCGCGTGACGAGGCGGTTGGATTGTGTGCCGTCCGCTTGCGCGCTTTCGCCGTCGACCCAGCGAATGTGCAGCATCTCTGTCGGCGGTTTCGTGTTGGCGATAAGACGCAAGGCCGCGTCGCGTCCCTGGCTGGCCCACACGGCGGTGACTGCGCTTTCAAGGACCTGGGCCAGGACCTCGTGATCCTGTTTCATATCGTCGTCGAAAGCGGTCAGCTCGCGGCGCACGCGGTAGAAGGAATTCGCAGCAAGCACCAAGGTCAAGCCTATGACCATGGCTAAGATGAGCTTACGCGCCAGTCTCATGCGAGCAGGTCAGGCGGTGGCGACCGCGGGCAGGCGGGCACGGACCAGAGAGAGAAGCTCCTCTGGACGGAAGGGCTTGGCCAGAAGCACGGCCGAGCCGAGGTGATCCACCTGCGCCCGCAGGGCGTCGTCCGGGAACGCCGTGACAATGATGATGGGAATGCCAAGTCCCGAGTTGCGCGCGGACAGCGCCACTTGAAACCCAGTCATCCAGGGCATGCGCACGTCCGTGATCAGTAGATCCACGGGACTGTCGTCGGTCAGCAGCACGATGAGATCCCCACCGCTCGACGCCGTGGCGACATCCACGCCCAGCCCGGAAACCAGTTCAGACAGCACGTTGCGCATGTCCTCGTCGTCCTCGGCGATCACAACCCGCGGCAATCGATCTTCGCTGTGCATGGCCACCCCCGAAATCATGGTATGCCCGATGGGACGGATGGGTGCCAGGCCGCACGCGCGGATTCGACCGGGCTTTCCGCAGCCACGGCCAGGGGTTCAGGTCAGGTCCCTTCGATGCACCTAGCCGCAGCAGATGCGCTAAGATGCCAGGATGAGTTGCGGCACGACCCTCCAGAGTCCCAGGCGCTGTCTATGGGCGCACGTGGTGCTGGTGTGCGTGCTCGCTGGCCCAGCCGGTGCCGTCCAAGCAGAGGAATCAGCGGATTCGGACGCCAGATACCGCAGCTCGCTCAAGGAAGCCCTTGCGGAATACGACGCCAACCATTTTGAAGAGGCGAGGATCCTGTTCCGGCGCGCGCACGAGATCAATCCCAACGCGCGGACCTTGCGCAGCATCGGCATGGCCTCGTTCGAGTTGCGCGACTACGTTGCAGCGGTGCGCGCACTTTCGGCCGCTTTGGTGGATACGCGCAAGCCGCTGAGCGCCGAGCAGCGAAACCACGCCCAAGGGCTGCTGGAACGAAGTCGGATGTTCGTGGACATCTATACCTTGAAGATTTCGCCCGCCGACGCGCGCGTGCTCATCGACGGCCGCGCGCCGGAGGCGGAGCCTGACGGCACCGTGCTACTTGGTTTTGGTCCGCACAACGTGGAGGCAAGCAAGCCGGGGTACGTGGTGCGGACGCTGCCCTTGAATGTGCGCGGCGGCGAGCGCAAGGACCTGGCCATGACCCTCGAAAAGAAGCCTGCGGCCCAAGTCTTGCCGTCCGTGGCAAGCGCCGTCGGGGGCGCCGCGTCTGCGTCCTCGGAAAAGGTGGTTGCCCCAGCGCAAGAGGGCGGCAATTCCGGTTTGGGTTGGTTCTTGGCCGCGGGGGGCACCGCCCTCGTCTCGGCGGGCGCCGGAGCCTTGTGGCTGGTCCAGAACAAGGAGCTACAGAATTGTCACAATCCGTCTGGGGACCAGCGCTGCAACAACGAGAGCGCCATCTTGGGCCGGAGGAATCTAGCGGTGGGAGCGACCCTGGCTACCGGGGTAGCGGCGGTGACCTTGGCTGTAGTCGGGCTACTGACCCGCGATTCCACGCCCTCCGCCCCTTCCGAGCACAGCGCGCTGTCATGCGCGGTGTTGCCATCGGGCTTTTTCTGCACCGGAGCCTTCTAGCCCGCACTATTCACGAGCTGCACCAAGTCGATTGCCGAGCGGGCTAGCCAACGCGTGCGGAGCCTGGCGGCTTTGCCGCCAGCGTAGCGTCGCGGGAAGGTTTGGAAACCCTCCCAGGGTTTCCATCACAGTTGACTGGCCCGCCACCCTCCCGTGCACGCACGCCAGTCTGGTTGGGCGCGCCCCTCGGCCACGCGATCATCGTGAATAGTGCGGGCCAGGGCGGCAGTCCGCGTTCTTCAGTCCGCGCATCAACCTGCCGATGGACACTGATCATGCACCTTGCTTCCTGCGAGGGCTTGGTACCGAATTCGCCTGAGCGTTCGATCCCATCCCCAGATCCCGCCGAGCGTGGAGCGATCCTGGTGGCGGTCATGTTGATCATGGTCGTTCTGCTTGGCTTGGGAATGTCCGGGCTTTTCTTGACCAAATCCAACGTGCAGATGTTGACCAACACCAACCTGCGCAACCAGGCCTTGTACGTTGCCGAAGCCGGGCTGGAGCGCGCTCGCGACATCCTCAACGGCCCCGTCGCGCCGGATCTGACGGCGCTGCTCGGGGGCGCGGGCCATGTGGCCAATCCCGCCGATGAAATCCCGCAGACGCTGGATTCCGTGTATGGCTTGCCGGTCGGTCGGGGCGCCATCTTGGTCGACACCGCGGGGGTGGCGCTGTCGAGTGTCAACTATCCCACCAGTGTTGCGCACGGCGAGGCTGTCCCCGGCAACCCACGCGTCATGCCCAATTCGCTGATGGGCATCTACACCGTCTATATCCGCAACGACCTCGCGGAATGCCGCATGGGTAAGTTCACCGTCGACGGCAAAGTGGCGGGCGGCAACGAGATCGTGGTCATTCGCTCCGAAGGTACCGCCAGCGATGGCCGCACAAACGTAGTGCTAGAAATGACCATGGGCGTCTCGGCGACAAGCGGCACCTCCCAAGGCGCGGGCGGCATCGCGGCGGTTCTGTGCAACTCGGGCAAGAATTCCTGCGACGACAACAACTCCGTGCAGAACAACGTCGTCGTCAACAACTGAAATGGTAGAAAGTGCAAGGTGGAAGGCGCCTTTGCGCCCTGACGCCCAAACCATGACCAGAATCGACGCCAGTTTCAAAGTCTGCGCCCTGCTCGGGTTCCCCGCCCACCATTCGATGGGGCCGTCCATTCACAACACCGCCTTCGAGGAACTTGCGCTGCCCTTCGTCTACGTGGCCCACGACGTGGCGCCCGCGGATCTCGCCGCCGCCATGGCGGGCACGCGTGCCTTGGGCTACCGCGGTCTCTCCATCACCATGCCGCACAAGGTGGCTGCCCTCGATCTTGTCGACGAGGTCGATGCCACGGCCCGCGCCATCGGCTGCATCAACACCGTGGTCAACGACCAGGGCCGTCTCAAAGGCTACAACTCCGACGGGCAGGGCGCTCTCGATGCGCTGGCGCGGGCTGGGATTGCCATCGCCGGCCGCCGGGTGCTCGTGCTTGGCTCAGGGGGGGCGGCGCGGGCGGTGGCCATGACCGTGGCCTTGCACGGCGGGCCGGCCGACCTGGAGATTCTGGGTGTGGTCGAGGATGAGCTTGCGCGCCTGGGGCGCGATATCAGCGACAAGTCTGCCACGCAAGTACGCGTGCAGAGGCTCGACGACGCAAGTCTCGCCACCGCCGTGGAGCGGGCCGAGATCCTGTTGCACTGCACGCCGGTTGGCATGCTTCCGGAAACCCAGCGTACCTTGGTGCCGCGCAGCCTTCTTCGGCCGAATTTGGCGGTCTTCGACGCCGTCTACAACCCGCGCCGGACGCTCCTACTCAAGGACGCGGCTGCCCTTGGTTGCCGGGTTGTCGAGGGTATGGAGATGTTCCTGGGCCAGGCCGTGGTGCAATTCGAGCTGTGGACCGGCAAGACGGCGCCACTGGACGCGATGCGCTGTGTGATCGAGGCGCGGCTGTGAACCTGGTTCTGATTGGCTACCGCGGCACGGGGAAGAGCGCCATCGCCCGCAAGCTTGCATCCTTGCTCGAAAGGCAAGTCGCAAGCCTGGATCAGGAAATCGTTCGTGTGGCTGGTATGCCAATCCCCGCTATCGTGGCTGCCCATGGCTGGAGCCACTTTCGCGATCTGGAAGAGACTGTCTGTCGCGAGTTTGGCGCCAAGGACAACCTCATCATCGATTGCGGAGGTGGCGTGGTCGAGCGCGATGCCAACTTCACCTCGCTGCGCGCAGGCGGCAAGGTGTTCTGGCTGCGGGCCACGCCGACCACCATCGTGGGGCGCATCGGCGGCGACAGCGCACGGCCTTCGCTCACCGGAACCAAGAGCTTCACCGAGGAGGTGGAAGAGGTTCTGGGGCGTCGCACGCCGCTCTATGAACGGCTGGCCCACGCCGTGATTGACACCGATGGTCGCTCGCTCGATGACTTGGCCGCGACCATCGCACGCCGGTTCCAGGCCGCGACGGCCCAAATCCCATAACCGTGAGGTTGCCAGTCCTCACGCCCTGGGGACTCGCGCCTCCGTAGGCCCGACATCGAGAAAGCCGGGCGCGGTTTTTCCACGGAAAGACTGCTGATTTTGCGGGGCCCTGTCCAGCAAGGCGCTTCGTGCGCGAGGCCCGCAGGTTGCATTGGATACTGGAAAAGATAGCTTGCCAGCAACCTGGTGCGTTCGCTTGGCCTTGAATATGTGTTAGATACTTACTGGTCGTCGCCTTCGCGGACGCGATTCTGCAACAAGGAGCTGTATGTTGGACTCACGCGACAATTCAGTCCTCAAGTCTCTCAAAGAGCTGCGCAAGCAGGAAGAAGATCGGGTCAAGAAAGAGCGGGCCGAGGCCGAGGCTCGCGCCGATGCCGAGCGCCGGTCCAAAGAGGAGACCGAACGCAAGGCCAAGGAAGCCGCGGAACGCGCCAAGCGCGAAGAAGAAGAGCGCTTGCGCCGCACCGAAGAGGAAAAGGAAGCGCGTGAACGCGAGGAGCGGATTCGTATCGAAGAGTCCGAGCGCCGGGCGCGCATCGAGGCCGAGACCAAGATTCAGCAAGAGCGCATGCGGCTGGAGGCGCAGGTCAAGACCGCTGTCCAGGCCAAGAAGACCCCGGTGGGCGCGATTATTGGAATCGTCGCGGTGGTTCTGCTGATTGCGGGCGGCATCATTTTCAAGATCAAGGGCGACCACGAGAAGCAGCTCGCCGCCAAGCAGGCCGAACAAGAGAAGGTTATCGAGCTCGAGAAGGCGCGTCGGGCCGAGCAGGAGAAGAAGTTCGAGATGATGGAGGCCATGCTCAAGAAGCAAATCGCCGAGGCCAAGAGCGACGCCGAGCGTCTGGCGATTCAGAAGCAGCTGGACGACGCCCATCGATCGCATGCAGCAAGCGGCGGTGGCAAAGCACCGGCCGCCACGAAGGACAAGAAAGATTCCACCTCCGGGTCAGCACCCGCGCCTGCCCTCATCAAGACCAAGAAGGCCGTCTCCGACGACCCGCTCGACGGTCTGAAGTTGTAGTCCGCCACTCCGGCCTGCGGCCGTGGTAAAAACGGCCGCATGAGTGGTAGCGAGCTTTTCGAACGTCATCGGGCCAGGCTTCTCGACCTTCTCAAGACCCTGGCCTACGAGGAGCGCGAGGTTGTGCTCGCCTCCGGCCTCAAGAGCAATTTCTACATAGATTGCAAGCAGGCGGTGCTCAGTGCCGAGGGGCACTTTCTGGTGGGCTGGCTCTTTGCCCATCTCATCGCCGAGCGCGCGCCCGAGGTCGAGGCGGTGGGCGGGTTGACCATGGGCGCAGATCCGCTGGCCTCGGCCGTGTCGACAGTCAGCTACCTCGGCCACAAGCCGCTGCATGCCTTCTACGTGCGCAAGGAAGCCAAGGGGCACGGCACCGGACAATGGATCGAGGGCCGCAAACTGCTTCGCCAGGGCATGCCAGTCGCCATCTTGGAAGACGTGGTTACGACCGGCGGCTCGGCGCTCAAGGCCGTGGCCCGCGCCCGCGAGTTCGGACTCAAGGTCAGCCTCATCGTCGGCCTGGTCGATCGCGAGGAGGGCGGGCGCGAAGCACTCGAGAAGGAAGCTCCGCTGGTGACCCTGTTCCGGAGGCGCGAGTTCACGTGAGCCGATTGTCGGTGCTCCGGGTCTGTGCTCTGTCTGCGCTGCTTGCCGCGTGCGCCACGTCCCGTCCGCCCGTCGTGGATTTTTCCGAGGCAGCCAAGAGTTATCGAAGCGACGACTACCTGCCTGCGTTCGAGGCCTGGACGCGCCACGCGAAGCTGGTCCAGGACATCGGCACCGCCATGGAAATCTGGGCCACGTTCAAGAGTTGGGACTTCCGCCAGGCCTACGTGGCCAGGTACGCCAAGGTCTACGATCTGGCCGACAGCGAGCGCGAGCAACTGGCTAAATCGCAGCAGGAGACCGCCCGCGCCGTCTACGAGATCCACCTGGTTTCGCAGAGCACCACCGACAAGTGGAACGACTTCGATCGCAGGACTTCGCCGTGGCGGATTACCTTGCTCGACGGGACCGGAGCCGAGCTTGCCCCCACATCGGTCAAAGTCGAGAAGCTTCCCGAGGTCTACGAAAACGAGTTCTTCCCCACGCGGACGCTGTTTTCCAAAACCTATACCCTCCGGTTCGTTCGGCCCGAGGGCGCGGGCGAGTCGTTTGTGGGGCCCGAGTCCGGCCGCATGATCCTGCGCGTGGCCTCGCCCATTGGCAAGGTCGAGGTGGCTTGGGAAGCCAAGGACGTCAGCGGCGTCCGCTAGCCCACGCGGTCTATTCAATCTAGGGCCTGCAGCCGGGAACGTAGCGCAGGACCAGCATGGTGGCGTCGTCCTGTAGGCTGCCGGAACTGTAGTCGAAGACGGTCTGCATGATGCCGCTCAGGATTTCCTCGACCGGCCGGGTGTGGCGTTTCTCGACCTCGGCGAGGAGGCGCGGCATACCGAAACACTCGTGGCCACGGCGGGCTTCGGGAATTCCGTCGGTGTACAGGACAACCAAGTCGCCCTCGGCAAGTTGGAGGGTGCGGCTTTCGAGATCGTGGCTGATGTCCTCGCTGATGCCGACCCAGGTTCCATGGGTCAGGACGGTGCGAACCTCGCCGCCCTTGCCACACACGATGATGTCTTCGTGCGCGCCCGCATAGGTGAGGCGGCCGTCGGAAAAGAAGCGCAGCATGGTCAGGGTGGCGTGATCGTCCCGACCCATGCGCAGGCGCAGATTCTGGTACAGCATCTTGTTGAGCGCGGGCAGAATCTGGTGCGGAAGGGCGTCGGGATTGTGCAGGATCAGCGACGAGAGACCGCTTTGGATCATGAGCATGACCAGGCCTGCCTCAAGTCCATGTCCGGCCACGTCGCCGATGCCCAGCCAGCATCCGTCGGCGGTGGGGCGGACGTCGTAGTAGTCGCCGCCGACCTCGGTGGCGGTAAACATGCGGGCGGCAATCTGCAACCCGTGCACCCCGTGGTCGGTGGGCAAGATGGACGTCTGGATCCGTCGCGCGATTTCCACCTCTTTGCGCAGGGAAGCCAGCGCCGCCTCGCGCTCCAGCGTGGCTTCGCGGCGCAGTCGTTCTTCCAGCAAGCGGGCCTGCTCCGCGACCCGATGTTCAAGTCCCTCGTTCACGCGAATGAGATCCTGCGATAGGCGCTGGTTTTCGCGCAGCACGCGGCAGTGGGCTACTGCGCGCGTGACCGCGGCGGGCAGCATGCGGATGTGGTCGGATTTGGGGACGAAGTCGAAGACACCGGCGTGCATCGACTCGAGCACCGGGGCGATGGCCCCCTCTTCGCTGAGGATGATCACCGGCAGAATGGGATCCATGGCGTGGATGCGGCGGAAAACCTCGATGCCGTTCATGTCCGGCATGTTGAGATCCGAGATCACGAGATCCAGGTCGGGCGTCGATGCCACCTTGAGCGCATCCACGCCACTTTGCGCGGTCAGGACCGTCCAGCCCATGTCCTCAAGAAACGCGGAAACTGCGTCCAGGCTGATGAAGGAGTCGTCGATAAGCAGGACCTTGCCTGGCGGGCTAGCGGTTTCCTGGGTCGAGCGCAGAAATGCCAACCGGTTGCGCGGTACCGGCCGGGTGGTGGGCGCCACCGTCGCGGTCAAAGTGGTTGTGGATTCTCGGCTACTCACACGCTGCTGCCTTTCAACTTGTGCGCAAACAGGAAACCCTTATGACTCACGATGTTGCTACATCCTCCCGGGCGTCTGGTTTCGCACGCTATGCCTATGGATTCTTCACCTTCAGTCACACCCTTGCCCTCGCGGACCCATGGTTGCAAATTGTACGCACATCGTGGATGAGAGAAGGTGGTTGGTCCATCGGCCGCCTTGCTGTCCCACTTGAGTGCTTCAAGATGTATTCTGGGCGCGGGCCAACTGGTGAGACAATCGCAGAAAGCTAAAGGTTGTTTGTGAAGGCGTCGATGGAACAGGAGGGCACATGTCTACACTTGTAAGCGAATCCATGCTCTCCCGGCTTCTCGAATCCGCCCGCCACAAGGTGGTGACCGGAATGGCGTTGATCAGCAAGCCAACGCCGGACGCGGCCATGCAGCTCGCTGCGGATCTGCACACCATCGCCGGCGAAGCCGCCATGCTGGATCGGCCAGAACTGTCCAAGGCAGCCAGTGAAGGCGAGGCGTCTGCGCGTATGCTCGCGGGGGGACGCGCCGACGCCCTCGTGCCGTGTATGCGCTCGCTGCGCAGGCTTGGCTACCTTCTGCAGGAGGCATCGGAAGCACAGGATAGCAAGGCCAGCACCGCCCAGCGGGCTGCCCCGTCGGGCCCGCGCAAGCTGCTCATCGTCGACGACAGCCCCGTGGCGGCGCTTGCACTCGCGGACGTGTTCGAGATGCACGATTTCAGCGTGCGTGTGGCCTCCACAATGGACAAGGCGACCGAGCTCTTCTCGTCATTTTCCCCAAACGTTCTGGTCAGTGACATCCACATGCCCAACCTCGATGTTGCCGAGTTATGCCGCCGGTTTCGCGCCGACACGGCGGATCGGCGCACGGCCGTGATTCTGGTCTCTGGACGCGCCGAGAGCGAGTTGCGGGATCGGCTCGCCGACATCAAGCCCGATGCCTTCGTGTCCAAATTGGCCGGCGCCGTGGCGGTTGTGACCAGGGTGGGTGCCATCTGCCGAGACATGTTTGAATGAACGCCGACGAGGTTTCGCGCGGCGAGCGCAAATCCGCCGTCCCGGCGCAAAGCGGATCCGCACGCGAGGCTGCCAGCACCACGCTCATGCTGCTGCGCCTCGGGACACGTTGGTTTGGCGTGGACGTGCGGTCGATTGAAGAAGTAGCCTTGAAAGGTGAGGTCACACGCGTGCCCACGGCGCCCAGCCATATTCTCGGTGTCACCACCTTGCGAGGTCGTCTGGTGACCGTGGTTGGCCTCGAACAGATGATTGGCGGCGCCGGCATGCTTTCGCGCGAGACCACGGCGACCTTGCCACGCCTGGTGGTGGTGCGCGACGGTGACTACGAAATGGCGGTGGTGGCGGAGGGCATTTCGGGCATGACCGACTACACGCCTGCAACGGAGACGGGACAGGACACGTCGCCCCGTCGCTCTGGATTCGTCCGGGAAGAATTCGATTGGCATGGCAACCAGGTGTCGCTGCTCGATGCTCCCGCGTTGATTGCAGCTGCCGCGAAGCTGGCAGGCATCCTCTCACCCTCGGAAGAAATGGAACCATGAGAACTCTCGGCCTCCGCACCAAGCTCGTTGTCACCTTCACGGGCTTGTTCTTGGCGTTCACCCTGGTCTTCGCCTGGTACCTGATCGAGCGCCAGGGCACCATTGCGTCCCAGGCTCTCGAAACCCGGGCCAAGGGGCTTAGCGGGATCTTGGCCAAGCTGATCGCGCCGGCCGTGGATCTCGACCTCGACAAGTCGCAGGCGGAAAACTCGCTGGCCGCCATCAAGGGGCACAAGGATCTCATCTACGTCGTGGTGCTCAAGGCCGACGGATCGGTGTACCTGCGCCACAGTGAAACGCAGCTGCCGTCGGGCAGCGAATTGCTGGAAAATTCAGACACCACGCGGGTCGAGCAGCGGGGTGAACTTCTGCACGTGCTCGAACCGATTCGCTCGAACGGCAAGGACATCGGTACGCTGGCCGCTGGTTTCTCCCGACAATCGATCAACCAGGAAATCCGCACCAGCACGCGCACGGTCGTCAGCTTCAGCGCCGTGATTCTGCTTATCGGCTTTCTTTCCGCTTGGGTGATTTCGGGAACCATCGCCCGCCCCATGTTGGGCCTGGCCAAAAAGCTGACCCGGCTGTCGCAGGATCTGGCAGGGCTTGCCCGCAGCCAGGAAACGGCGAGCAGCCAGCAGGTGTCGGCCATTGATGAAACCCGCGGCACCATGGAAGTGATGCTGGCCTCCGCGCAACAGATCGCCGAGAGCTCCTCGGCGGTGCTAGGCAACGCCGAGCGGACAGTGACCGGAAACCGGGACGTCGCCCACCGGATTCAAGAACTGAACAACCATGCCGAGCGCGTGGCGGAAATTCTTGCCGCCATCATGCAGGTTGCCGATCGCACCGATTTGCTTGCCCTCAACGCCGCGCTGGAAGGCACCAAGGCCGGCGAGGCCGGGCGCGGATTTACCTTGGTTGCGGCCGAAATGCGCCGCCTGGCCGAAAGCGTGATGGAATCGGTGGCGGGTATTCGGCGCCTCATGAACGACATGCGTTCGGCTTCCCAATCCGCCGTGCAAGCCGGGCAGGAAGGTATCGCGCTGTCAGAAGAAACCACGCGCTCGGCGCGCGACATCGCCCTGGTCACGCAACAGCAGCGCAAGGCAACCGAACAGGTTGGGCGCAGCATGGATGACATGGCCGCCACGGTTTCCGAGGCCATGTCAAGCACGCGCCAGACCAACGCCACGGCCCAGGATCTGGTCCACGCGGCTCTGCACCTTGATCGCTTGGTAGGTAGCAGTAGCAGCAGCAGCAGTCTCAACCGCCCCCAGCGCGACCACGCCGGTCGCAGGCTGGCGCCCATGGCGCCCATGGCGGATGATGGCTCGGGGGAATTCCAGTCGGAGTAGATTCCCATGGCCATCGATCAAGAGGCCAGAAGGCAACGGCGTGTGGAGATGTTCAGGCAGGTTGCCGAGGAACGCATCGGCAAGCTGAACCTGGCGTGGATCGAGTTCGAACAAAGCGCAGGTGATCCGGCGGCCTTCTTGCGCGAGGCCCACACGCTGAAGGGCGAAGCTAGCCTGACCGGATTCGCCCTGGTTTCGAAACTTGTCCACGCCGTGGAAGACTACGTGAAACTGGTTCGCGATCGGGGCGAGGCCCCGGGCGAACGTGATGGCGATCTGATCCTGAGCGGACTGGATCTGGTGCTGCGCCTAACCCGGGTCGATCCCGAGGCGCCTTCGCTCGAGGCCGATGCGTTCATCGCAAGAGTGGCCGGTTTGCTCGGCAAGCCGATGGACGCCACGCCGGGGCCGACGGTGTCCTTGACCCCGGCACCGGTTTCGCTCCCACCGCCGGAGGCACCCCGAGCCAAGCCGGCCTCCGAGGAGGCGAGCGGCAAGACAACGCCGGCCCCCGTGCTCGTCCGCAAGGAAAGCTCGATTCGAGTCACGGCCGAGAAGATCGATCACTTGCGCGGCATGGTGTCCGACCTGCTGCTTTCCAGCGTGCGCTGGCGCCAGCTGACCCGGACCACGCGGCGTCTGCGCGAAGCGGTGCAGGCCATGCGTCAGGGGGTCAGCTCCGCCGCCGTCAGCGACGAAACCTCCCAGGCCTGGACGAGCATCGTGGTCGGGCTTTCCGACATGGAATCGCGCCTGCGCGACGAGACCCATGATCTCGAACGCTTCATCGGGGATCTGGACGGTACGACGCGCGAGTTGCGCATGATCCCGCTGGCCACGCTGCTCGATCATTTTCCCGTGCCCTTGCGCCAGCTCGCCCGCTCCCTGGGCCGCCAGATTCGTTTCGAGATCGAGGGTGAGCAAATCGAGGTCGACAAGGCGCTGCTGGAAATGCTGGAGGAGCCGCTGCTTCATCTTTTGCGCAATGCCGTCGATCACGGTGTCGAGCCATCCGCCCAGCGCATCCTGGCCGGCAAGCCGGCCGAGGCCACCATCCGCATCACCGCTGGCATGGCGGGGCAGCGCTTGCGTCTGCAAGTTTCCGACGACGGCGGCGGCATCGACGTGGAGGCGGTGCGCAGGCGTGCACTCGCCACCGGCCTGCTCGATGCCGCGACTGCCAGCGCTGCCAGCGAGCAAGACATCCTGCGCAGCCTCTTCGCCGCGGGCTTCTCCACCCGCGAACAAGTCTCCGAGGTTTCCGGGCGCGGTATCGGTCTCAACATCGTGCTCGACGTGGTGGAAAACGTGGGCGGCAAGGTCGATGTGCGCTCCGAGCTCGGACGCGGCACCACCTTTGACATCGAAGTACCTATCACCGTGGCCATCACGCGCGTGGTGCTGTTCCGCGTGGGCATGGGCACCTACGCCTTGCCCGCGGCCTCGGTGCGCAGTCTGGTTCTGGCCAGCACCATGGAGCACAGTGACGGACCCGACGGGCCGTCTATCCAGTTTGCCGGTGCCACCGTGCCGCTGCTAGATTTGGGCAAGGCCCTCGACGAACCCCCAACCCGGGGCGGGGATGCACGCATCGTGATCGCGCAAAGTGGTGCCGATCTTGTGGCTCTGACCGGAACCGCCAGCCACCTCGAGCGCGAGGTCATGCTTAAACCCATGGGCAAGTTTTTCGAAAGACTCTCGCTGGTGGCAGCGGCGGTGAACCTGGAAGAAGGCGCGCTTGCGCTGGTGCTCAAGGCCGCCGAGTTGGTTCTGCTGTCGCGTTCTCGCGCCAAGAAGCACCCGTCCGACCTTGAACTAGACGTCCGTCAAGCCACGGGCCGCATCGCCCTGGTCGCGGATGATTCGCCCGTGGTTCGCGACATCGTCGCGCAGGCGCTGCGCTCGTACGGTCTGCATGTGCTGGTGGCGGGCGATGGCGAGGAGGCCTTGGCGGTGTTCGCCGCCCATGCCCGCGTGGACATTGTCGTCACAGACATCGATATGCCTCGCCTCGACGGCTTGGGCCTCGTGCGTGCGCTGCGCAGCCAGGCGGTGTCCAAGGACGTCCCGGTGGTGGCCATCTCCATGCGCGGGAGCGAACCCGAGAAGCGCGCCGCCATGGAGGCGGGGGTGTCGGCCTATATCGACAAGAGCGATTTCAACCAGGCCTTGCTCTGGCAAACCATTCGACCGTTCATGGCCCGATCATGAAGACACGTGTGCTGGTGGTAGACGATTCACCACTCATCCGGGCGGTGCTGCGTGAAGCGTTTGAGCGGACCCACGATATCGAGGTGGTGGGAGAAGCGGGCGACGGCCGTCAGGCCATCGAACGCGTGCGCGAGCTGCGGCCCGACATCGTGACCATGGATGTGCTCATGCCAGTCATGGATGGTTTGGCCGCCACCGAAGAGATCATGCGCGTGCAGCCGACCCCCATCGTCATCGTGGCTCGCGATGGTGGCAATTCCCGCGCGTTGGCTGTGGAGGCGCTGGGCAAGGGCGCCTTGGCGGTGTTTCCCAAGCCCGCCACCGGGTTCGACGATGCTATCGCCTGCGAGCTGGCGGTGACTGTAAGGCGCCTGGCCGGCGAGGCTGGCCAGAGCCATCGATTTTTCCCCCAGGCCGCCTTGCCCCAGGCCGCGACCCGGGTTTTGCTTGTGGACGATTCTTCGCTGATTCGCCAGGTGATGCGCCAAGCGCTGGCACAATTTCCCGACATCGAGGTGGTGGCGGAGGCCAGCGATGGCGCGGCCGGGGTGAAGCTGGCCGCGGAGTTGCGTCCCGATGTGGTGTGTCTCGACATCCTCATGCCCATCATGGGTGGCCACGAGACCGCGCAGCAGCTGCTTCGCCATTCTTCGCTGGGCATTTTGCTGGTCACCCGCGATCGAGAAGCCGCCCGATCCTTGCTGGCCATGCAAATCCCTGGCGCGCCCATCGAGGTCTTCCTCAAACCCATCGGTGGATTCGACGAGATCAGCGTGGCCGAATTGGTCACCGCCATCCGGCGGCTGGCGCAGGCGGGTGGCTCCCGTGTGGCCGCGTTTGAAACGCTTCAGCGCTGCCTCGACCCCGTTCATCCCGTGCAGGTTGCCATTGCGGGGATCGTGGGATCGACCGGTGCGCCGCGTGTCCTGCGCGACCTCGTGCGCGGACTGCCCGCGGATTTTCCCTTGCCCATCGTCGTGGTTCAGCACACCGAGCGCGGCTACGCCGAAACCTTTGCCAACTGGCTGGGCACGGACTCGCCGCTGCCGGTGCAGCTTGGGCGGGATGGTCACGTGCTAGGCCCCGGCGAGATCGTCGTGGCTCCCGGCGACATGCACATGGAGATCCACACCGGAGGTTTGGTGAGTTTGCGGGCGACCTCCCCCGTGAACGGCTTTCGCCCGTCGGCGACGGTGCTCTTGAACTCGCTCTCGGTGGCCTTCGGGCAACATGCCTTGGGCGTGGTCCTGTCCGGTATGGGCAGCGACGGCGCCGAGGGGCTGGGCGCCATCTATTCCGCAGGTGGCTGCGCGGTCATCGAAGATCCCGGCACCGCCGCGGTCCCAGGGATGCCGAGAAGGGCCTTGGCGCGTGCCACGGGCGCGCACGTTGCGAGCGCCGCGCGCCTGGCCTGGTTGCTTATCGAACTGGCCGGCAGTGGTCGAAGCTGGAAACACGCCTAGTGCACGCTGTTGACGATTCCGGGATGGCCGCTTCCTTTGCACGCCAAGGTGGCCGAAGATGCCGGTTCGGTGTTCGATTTCATTCGCCATGGGTTCCACCACTACCGCTCACTGGGTTGGCCGGTTGAGTTGGCGCTGGGCGTGGGTGTGCCAGTGGCATCGTTTCTCGCCGGCGTGGCAGTCGTAATTGGCTTGCCCGCGGACTACTTCGTGCGCGCGCCCGAGCGTCGAGGTTTCTGGCAATCGCACCGCGCCTTGCGACTAACGCTGCTTGTGGCCAAGAACCTTCTGGGGGTCTTAGTGCTCGCGGCTGGGGCCGTGATGGCCCTGCCGCTGGTGCCCGGCCCGGGCGTGCTCTTCATTCTGCTGGGGTTGGGATTCATCGATTTTCCAGGCAAGCGCACGCTAGAGCTCCGGCTTCTGCGCCAGCCCCACGTGCTCTCGTCTGTCAACAAGATGCGCGCGCGTTTCGGCAAACCGCCCATCCTGACCGAAGGCTAGAGTCTGTGGTAAACAGCGGTCCATGACTGGCAGTACCGCGTTCATGTGCTCCATGTGCCGCAAGCCCATTCTAGTCGGCGGTAAGGTGATTCGATGCTCGGTTTCGACCTGCAACTCGGGCAAGATCAAGCTCGTGTTCTGTTCGCCCGCGTGCTGGGATTCCCACCTTCCGGACGCTCGTCATCGCAGCGCCTATTTCACCGAGGAAACCGCGCGCCGCGAATAGCGCGCAGGCGCTCGACCCCAGCGCACCAGTGCGCCGCAAAAGTCCCATCTCGGGTATTTCCCGGTGAGGATGTGCGTTCATCGCTGGCCCTGATTCGACGCTCGATTCCGTTCCGCATCTTTGGAGGTCCGCTAGGGGATGACGCGAAGGGATAATGCGCTTAGGTGCGGAGTGCGACAGCTCACCGTTTGGGCCAAAATCGATATGTCACCTCGCCGGTGGTGATGATGTAGTCTCCCCTCCGACTCTAATCGGTAGGTTGTCTCTGTTCTGAACAGTTTTGGAGGGAATACATGAACTCAAGCAAGCTCGGTTCGACTATGCCGACATCCCGAACGTGGCTGACCTGCGCCGCGATTGCGATGCTGGCCGTGGCAGGGTGCGGAGATAGTGGCACCACGAAGAAGAACGATGGCGCGGTAGATGGGGCGAAGGCCGGCACTGGCGGTAGCACTGGGGCGGGCGGGGCTGGCGGCGTTTCCACTGGCGCTGGTGGCGCCGGCGGTGGCGCAAAGACCGGCGGGACAACCGGCACCGGTGGTGCGGTACAATCCGATGCCGGCTCTGGCACGGGCGGCAGCACCAAGCTCGACGGTGGCCCCGTCGGCACGGGCGGCAGCACCAAGCTCGACGGTGGCCCCATCGGCACGGGCGGCAGCACCAAGCTCGACGGTGGTCCGGGCACGGGCGGTATCGGCATCGACGCGCCCCTAGACGTGACTATCGGCAACGACGTTCCCGTCGACAAGCCCATCAACAATGATGTGAACACGGATCAGGCGCCCAAGTTGGATACCAATCCAGGTGTGGACGGCGCGACCTGCGGTGGCGCAGGCGAAGCCTGTTGTGCGGGCTCGGTCTGCGAAAGTGGTGGCTGCTGCGTTCCCGGTAACGGCGGTGGCGGAAACCGCTGCGTTGCCGCTGGCAGCGCTTGCACCAACATCGGTGGCACCTGCGCCGCTGGCGCGTGTGCGGGGACTGACGCTGGAACATGTGGCGGAAGTGGCGATGAGTGCTGCGTCCGGACCGGCGCTGGCGGCGGCCAAGTTTGTACCGGTAGCAACCTGACCTGCGGAACTGGCGATGCTTCGCCAGGCATGTGCGTGGCCTGCGGCGGCTTGGATGAGCCGTGCTGCGGAACCGGTGGCAACAGAACTTGTACAGCTGCCAACACTGAGTGCTCCGGGAACGGTGCCAACAGGATCTGCGCCGCCTGTGGCGCTAGCGGCCAGGCATGTTGCGGTGGCGGAGGTGGCACATGTGCCACTGCATCACTCGTTTGTCGGGGCAACGGTGGCAATGCCACTTGCGACCCATGCGGCGGCGTGGGCGAACCCTGCTGTGGCGCGGGCACGACGGCCGACCCGCGCACCTGCACTGGGGCCCTCACCTGCGCGCGAGCTCTAGACGGCGGCAACAGCTTCCGTTGCGAACAACCGTAGCCTGAAGCGACGAAAGGGGCGCATCTGTGCCCCTTCCACAAGACTCCACGATGACGAGGCCGCAACGCAGCCCGCTGTCGTGGAGTTTTCTTTGCCCATGTTGGTCATT